>Ga0187893_10001974_pt1 | contig 46617 bp, 47 predicted proteins | sample MA1701074metaG_FD_139574 | JGI IMG/M metagenome (GOLD analysis project Ga0187893, IMG submission 139574) | White microbial mat communities from a basaltic lava cave in the Kipuka Kanohina Cave System on the Island of Hawaii, USA - MA170107-4 metaG ... | reverse complement strand
GATGCTTAGGAAGAGGAGCTTGCTTGGTTCTCTTCAGGCTAATCTTGTTTTTCAACACAAGCCTAACTTTATCAAATCGTTAGTGCTTGTTTTGGAATGTGACATTGCCGAGGTAGTTACTTTGAAATTTCAAATTTGAATTTTCAAATCATCCCCACATTGCAATAAACTCGCTTTTCATTTTCTCACCTCTACACCGCATCACCTCTGTTCCCGTCACCCTTTCATCCGCGTCCGCGTAGTGTGCTATACTCACGCTTGAGTTTGAGGAGTGGGTTGGGCGGTCGCCCTTTTGAGATTTCAGATTTCAGATTTGAGATTTCAGGAGGGAGGAAAGTCCGAACACCAAAGAGCAGCGGACTGGCTAACGGCCAGGCGGGGCGACCCGACGACAAGTGCAACAGAGAACAGACCAGCCGATGGCTTCGCAAGAAGATCAGGTGATGGGTGAAACGGTGGGGCCGCGAGGCTTAATGTAAGAGCCCACCAGCACGGGTGGCGACATCTCGTGGCTAGGCAAACTCTCCGCGGTGCAAGACCAAATAGGGAGGCGTTCGAGGACGGCTCGTCCGAAACGCGCGAGCGGAAACGTTCAAGCGTTACGACCTCCGGGTAGGTTGCTTGAGCGGCGGAGTGATTCGCCGCCCAGATGAATGATCGCCGCCAGATCAAGGCGTTTTCGCCTGAGATCGAGGCACAGGATTCGGCTTACAGACCCACTCCGAAAACACCACCTGCTGCGGAGAAACAAATGAACAAGAACAAATATCTTTTCGCCCTGATAGGACTACTCGCCGGGTTTCTCGTAAGCTATTACGCGACAAAATCGATGAATGAAACTTCGGCAGGCGCGGCTCCCAGAACTCCCGCGGGCGCGCCCGCCTCGGGCCAGAACCAGCAGGCGATGATGGGCGATGTGCGCGCCGTGATCGAAAAGGCCAAAAACAATCCGCAGGATTTCGAAGCGCAGATCGATGCGGCGGACGCTTTCTACCGAATACAAAAATTCAAAGAAGCGGCTGAATTGCTTGAAAAGGCTTATCAGATCAATCCCGCCGAGTTTACCAAGATGGCAGGCGCGGTGGCTTTTCTAGGCAATTATAGCCTCGAAGAAAAAAAATATGATGAAGCGGAGAAATGGTTCCAACGGGCGATTGAATCCAATCCAAGCGAAATCAATTTTCACATAGAGCTTGCCACCGTTTTCCTTGAGCGCGAGCCTCCCGCGCCTGACAAAGCGATTGCGCCTCTCGAGCAGGCATTGAAGATTCAGCCCAAAAACGGTCACGCGCTCGGACATCTCGTCGAAGCCTATCTCCTGAAGAAAAACACCCGCGCCGCCGAAGACACGCTCGACAAGCTCCGCGAGGCCGAGCCTAACAATAAGAGGATAGCGATCTATCAAAACCTTTTAGCGGATGTTAAAGCGGGCAAACCAATAACCATTCCCAAAGAGTGACCGGCAAGGTGACTTGTGCTGTTGAAGATAATAATCATCTGCCTCATCGCGCTCTGGATTTATCGCTTCATCCGTCGCCTGCTTCCACCTGCGCCTCGTCGCGCTTCGACTGGTCGAGTTTCGACCGAAGGCCGTTCATCTGTCATAAACAAAGAGATGATCCGGTGCAACTCCTGCGGTATGTTTATCACCAGATCGAGCGCGATCCTGGCAGACCAGTCGCCTTACTGTTCTATGGAGTGCGCCCGAAGTAGAGCAGAACAGCGTTCCTGAGAAGGCTGAACAGGTTTTCATCACATCGAAAAATTTTTGCAGTGTTTTCCGAAAAGATTCCGTCTTAATGATTAGAGGGGAAAACAAAACCCCTTTTGATAACAGAGCGATTCAGCGCATGGGTTATGGTTATTACTTCAATCTTCTACACCCGCTCGCCCTTGTCGGAATTCGCCCGGAAGATGAATTTTATTTTTTAGAAAGGCATGATTGATTATGAGTTTGCGAGACGCGGTCAATTTATTTCTGGGTAGAAAGAATGCCTCGGAAATATCGGAATGCCCCCGCGAATCGGATATTCTTTCCTACCTCGAAGACAGACTTGAGACTGACGAACGCGCGCAGATGGAAACGCATTTCACGAAATGCTCGAACTGCCGCGAATTTCTGGCAATTTTTTCCCGCGTGTCTGAAGAAGACATAGGAGGCTCAATCGGGCCTCCGTCTGAAGAAGAGGTGAAGTTGCAAACAGCCCTGGTGCTTGATGAAATCAGAAAAGACGAATCGAAGCATCAGGCCCTTTTCCCTGGGCCGCCCCCCCGGCCTGGCGTATATATCCCTTACTGGCAGCTTGCCGCAGCAACTTCCTTGATTCTGGTTGTCGCCATCTCGGTTTACTTGATCATCCGTGAGTCGCCTGATCAATTCGCCCGACAGTCGCTGGCGCTGGCTATGAAAGATAAACGTCCCATCGAGCCTCGTATGTCCGGCGGGTTCGCCTGGTCGAAGCATATGCCGACTCGCGGCAAGGAAAACGACAATCGCCTGAAGATCGAAAGCGCGCTCAATCGCATGGATTTTGCCAAAGAGCGTTCGGCCCCTCAGAAGGATCGACTCATGCTGGCGAGGCTTTATCTCGCAAGCGGCAGACAAAACGCCGAGCGCGCGATTGCGATCCTCCGCGAGATTGCCTCCAGCGGCGAAGCCTCAGTCGAAGCGCTCAACGATCTGGGCGCGGCATTGTACGAAATAGAACAATTCGATGAGGCCGTTGAAGCTTTCACACGCGCCCTCGAAAAATCACCCGACTACGAAGAAGCTCTCTTCAACAGGGCGCTGGCCAATACGCGAGCAGGCCACAAGGAAGAAGCTCGCCGCGACTGGCAGCAGTTCATCAATAAGTCATCGGATGAGAATTGGAAATCCGAAGCTCGACGCTACCTCGATCCTCTCTCTCCCGCTCGTTAACATTCAGTCCCCAATATCTGTGAAATCGGCGCAGGCAAGCCCTGCGCTTTTTTTTCATTTGAGCCATGCATCGCCTATCGTCGCATCGACGCTGACGGGGACGCTGCGTATAAACTCACGGGCGGCGGCTACCATCTCGCGCTCGACGGCGCGGGCGCAATCTTCGGCTTCCGTTTCGGCGACTTCCACCACGATTTCGTCATGCACGCAGTTGACTATGCGCGCGTCGAATTGCTTGAGCGCGTCGTAAAGGAGCGCGAGCGCGCGCTTGAGCATGTCGGCATTCGACCCCTGAATAGGACTGTTCTTGCCTATGCGCTGAGTGGCCGCGACCTGAGAGCGATCTTCCACGTCGAAAGTGAAACAGATCAGTCGCCCCGCTCGTGTGCGCGTCTGTCGATCATGCACCGCGCGGTCTGCCGCGTCCCGCAGCCACGCGGCCACGCCGCTGTAAGCCGCGAAGTATTTTCGAATCAATCCTTCAGCCTCTTCCGCCGTGCAATCGATGCGCGCCGCCAAGCCCTGCGCGCCAAGCCCGTACATCAATCCATAATTCAATTGCTTTGCCGCTGCGCGCTGATCCTTCGTCACTTCGCCAAGCGGCACATCGAACATCTGACTCGCCGTCACCGAGTGCAAATCCTCGCCCGACATCAGAGCTTTCACGAGCGCTGTGTCCTGTGACCAGTCAGCAAGTATTCGCAATTCGATCTGCGAATAATCGGCAGTCACTATCTTCCGTCCGCGAGGGGCGCGAAAACAGGATCGATATTCAGGCGTGTTGGGAATCTGTTGCAGGTTCGGATTGCTGCAACTCATTCGCCCGCCCATCGCGCCTATCTGATGAAAGTCCGAATGTATCCGGCCTGTCGCCTTATGCACCTGATCGAGAATAGTCGCCCCATAGCTCGAAAGCGCCTTCTGCACGCTGCGATATTCGAGCAGCTTTCTGACGACCGGATGTTTGTCGGCGAACGGTTGAAGCTCAAGGTTACGCGTGCCTTCGACCTTGATACCGAGACGTTTGAGCGCATCGACTACTTGTGCAGGGCTGTCGAGGTTGATGTTCGCTTCCCCAAAAAGAGTCATCTGCTGCACGCCCGCAGCGAGATCGCGTTTGAGATCGGACGAAAGTATCTCGTGCGCCCGCTCGACGCCCTCGACGAGTTTTCGCCAGCACTCAGTGTCAAGCGGCATCCCGGCAAGCTCCATAGCGGCAAGCGGCAGCGCGCACGCGAATTCGATCCGGGCCACTTCTTCAAGACCGAGCTCGATGATTTTTTGTTCGAGCCGTTCCCTGAGCGGCAGAAGCAAGGCGGCATCCTTCGCAGCATACTGGTATTGAATATCGCTTAAATTCTTAGACCAGTCGCTCGCTTGCTGAGTCTTATCGACGTTCATGCCGAGATATCTTTCGACCACGCCCGCGAGAGAGTGGCTTCCTTCACTTCGACCGGCGGAGATCATCTGGCTCGAAAGCAGAGTGTCGAACACGCCGCGAACTTCGAGATTGAAATGATGCAAGAGCATCTTTATGTCGAATTTCGAGTGATGGAGAACCTTCGTCGCTGACGCGCTTGAGAGAACTTCGCGGAGTTCAGCATTTGCAAGCGCCGGGACTTTGAACAAATCGAATATGAATACGTGCTCAGGCGTGGAGATTTGAAGCAATCGCACGCGGCTCGTGTATGGATCGAGTCCGGTCGTTTCAGTATCGACGCCAAGCGTCGAGTGTCGAGATATTTCGCGCGCCGCGCTTTCAAGCTGCGAGTTTGTTTCTATGAGCGTGTATGCGGTATCGGTCACTTTCAGCCTTTCCTCGCAGCGCGCAAACTTGAGAAAGCTCTTCGCGCTCGATATAGTTGGAAATTCTCGCACAATCAGATGTCAGTAGCCAGATGTTAGTTGAAGATTCTGCGCTGACACTGATCAGGGTGATAGCGATGAGTGATACGGAGAGTCGATTCAAACAAAGACGCGAAGAATTCATGGAGCGAATCCATGGTGGCGCGGCTCTTTTTCCCGCCGCGCCGACCGCCATTCGAAATGGCGATGTCGAACACGAATACCGTCAGGACACGGATTTTTATTACCTGACCGGATTCGAAGAGCCGGGCGCGGTGGCCGTACTCACGCCCGATCACCCGGAGCATAAATTCGTACTCTTCGTTCAACCGAAAGACCGCGAGAAAGAAGTCTGGACAGGCTGGCGCGCGGGCGAAGAGGGAGCCGTGCGCGATTATTCGGCGGATAAAGCCTTCACTATAGACAAACTCGGAGAAGAGTTGCCCAAGCTTATAGAAAAGACGAATCGCCTTTATTATCGCTTCGGCTCAGACCCGACTTTCGATGAAAGAATGATCGGGTTGATGCGTCGCTTTCAACATCAGCGCCAGCGCGAAGGCTATGGGCCGACTTCGATAATCGATCCGGCTGAGATGCTTCACGAGATGCGACTCGTTAAAACGGCAGACGAGCTTGCAGTGCTCCGTCGCGCCGTCGATATAAGTTGCGACGGGCATATGGCGGCAATCGATGTGATCCGCCTCGGAGTTTACGAGTACGAAATCGAAGCCGCGCTTCGTTACACGTTTCGGCGCAAGGGCAGCCCCCGCTGCGGATACGCGCCCATAGTGGCATCAGGCGCAAACGCGACGGTGCTGCATTACACGACGAACACCAGAAGAGTCGAAGACGGCGATTTGGTGCTGATCGATGCGGGAACGGAATTCGGTTACTACACGGGAGACATAACCAGAACGTATCCCGCAAACGGGCGATTCACTGCGGAGCAAACGGCGATTTACAATCTCGTGCTTGAAGCTCAACTCGAAGCGATCAAGATGGTGCGACCGGGCGCGACTTTCATCGAGCCGCACGAGCGCGCGCTCAAGGTGTTGGTCGAAGGTATGTTGAAACTCGGTTTGCTCGAAGGCGATGCGGAAGAAGTGATCAAGGAAGAGAAGTACAAAAAGTTTTACATGCACCGGACGAGTCACTGGCTGGGGATGGACGTTCACGATGCAGGGCCGTACAAAGTCGCGGACGAATGGCGAAGGCTCGAACCGGGAATGGTTTTAACCATCGAGCCGGGAATTTATATCGCTGAAGACTCGGAAGGAGTTGACGCGCGCTATCTCGGCATCGGCGTGCGAATAGAAGACGATGTGCTTGTCACGGTTGATGGTAATGAGGTGTTGTCTGCTCGCGTGCCGAAGAGTGTAGAGGAGATTGAAATGGCATTAGACCGTACCGGTCAGAAGCCTTATATTAAATCCGATGAAAGAAGACAAGAAAAAACCTAGAGGAACCGTTGGCCATGTCATAATTCGCCCTGAGCGGCGGGTAGCTGAATTTGTCCCAGTGGAATTCCCTCGTACCAAGGCAGAAATTGAGAGATATATAGTTGAGCAGGCACTTGACCATGCAAAAGAGATTGGGCTGAATCCTTATCTGCTAGAAAGTACCCCAGTACAAAATCCTGAAAACAGCTTCGATTTCACTCTTACTACAGGACTTGGCGAACAGTATCTTGATCTAATGGAAATCGCTCCGCTTGAGTATTTCAAAGCCTCTTATGAGCAGGCTCCAGATCATTACAAACATGGTGAATTAGTCGATTTTATTTACTCCAAGATAATTTCGAAATCTCAAAAATATGGCCTTTCACCAAGATCCATAATCCATCTTTTGCTTTACAATACTGATTGGAGATTTTACGTAGAAGAGAGAGCCTTGAATCTGCTGGCGTACTATTGCCTTTGTGCTAAACACTGCTTTAAGAGCATTTTGTATTTCTCACCTGATAGCAAGGCCAAAGGAGCTTTAGCATCAGTATATCCAAGACCGAGCGAAGCGTTTAATGAATTCAATGAGGCTCGGCAACGCAGGCGTTGCACCGCGATTATTGATATTAGGGATATGAGCGAATCAATTGTCTTTGGCCCAATTTCGGAAGGCTCGTGAGAAGTACGTCTAAGAGCGAGTTGAGGAATTCAGACCTTGCGCCGAAGGCGCAGAGAGAAGGTAGCCAGACGTGCAACGTCTGGTTTGGAGCAATCAAATTCCGCGCTCTAGCGGAGCGCCAGAATCTTTCCGCGTCTTCAACGCGGGATTCTTTGACGGACGGTTCCAGAGGTTTCACCTCTGGCTACCTTCTTCGCGCCGCTTCGCGGCAAGAGAGAATTTCTAAACACGCTCTAACAAACATTCGACCAAAGCAATGAGCGACAGCCGCGGTTGATTGCGGCAGGAAATTTTCAGGAGGAGCAGGTGTTAAGCAGACAGATATTCGCCGCGTTACTTATTTCAATGATCGCGACTGTCGGATTGAGCCGAACTCAAGAGAGCGCGAAGTACGAGCTTTATAGCTGGCAGCAGGACGGCGTCTGGTATTACGCGCTTTTCGAGGAAGGAACGCGCGCCGCGGCTTACGAAGAAATCGTTTCAGAAAAGTCGGCGATCAAAGGAACGGTCGCGCTTGAAGCCGCTTTGAAAAAACTTACAAAAGGCAAAGAAATTCTGTGGATGTCAGATGCGCCTTCAGGTATAGAAAAACCCAGCGGAAAAAATCTGCCTGATATCAAACTCCCTTCGCGACAGAGAATCAAGCGAGTGAAAGCCTATTGCGATAAGCTCGGCATAAAGCTGAAACTCGTTTGATCGCGCTTGGAGTAAAGTGTTGCTGGAAATAATCGCGGGGCGAGATGGAATCACTCGAAACCCGTGATTCCCTGACGATTCGAGAAATCGGTGTCGCGCTCGTTCAATAATAAATTAACCTCCCTGTTAGAACCTTGTAACGTTTGCTGGCATCTATGGGTATTCGATTTTTGATTATGTCGAAAAATATTTTTACATCTATTGAGAGGTCGCATCATGAACAAAGAGACGAGAAAGAAAATCGCAACAGTTATTTCAATCTACTCCATCCTTATGGCGTTTTCACTTTTGGCAGCCGCGCATCCGACGACCGCAGACCCCGCCCTCATGCGAAACGGGCGCTCGACTGTGAAACCTATACACTCGGTCGCTGCAACCGTCGAGACTCACCCCGTTCCGAACGCAGAGGATGCGGCGGACGATTCTGCAATCTGGATCGATCCCGTGGATGCTTCGCGCAGCGCGATCATCGGCACGGATAAACAGGGCGGGATTGCGGTCTACGATCTGGCGGGCAATCAAATTCAATATTTGCCCGATGGAAAGATGAACAATGTCGATATCCGCACGGGCTTTCTTCTTGGCGGCCAGTCAGTGGCACTGGTTGCGGCCAGCAATCGAAGCGATGACACTATAGCTCTCTATCGCGTAAATCCTTCCACTCGAATGCTCGAAGATGTCGCGGCACGACGCGTGAAAACCGTAATGGCTTATGGCTGCTGTATGTACCGCAGCGCGAAGACCGGAAAATTTTACTACTTCGTCAACGACAAATTCGGACAGGTAGAGCAGTGGCAGTTGTTCGATAACGGCAAAGGCAAAGTAGACGCCCGTCGGGTTCGCAGGCTCAAACTCGCCACTCAGGTCGAAGGATGTGTGGCCGATGACGATCTCGGTTATTTCTACATAGGCGAAGAGAACGTGGGCATATGGAAATATCGAGCGGAGCCGAGCGGCGGAAGAAGGCGCACACTCGTAGACAGTACCGGCCCGCGAGGTCATCTGGCCGCCGATGTCGAAGGGCTGACAATCGCATACGGGAAAAATGGAAAAGGTTATCTCATAGCCTCCAGTCAGGGCAACAATTCATATGTCATCTACAGGCGCGAGGGAAGAAATCGATACGTAAAAACTTTTCAGATAATAGCCGACAACGGCATAGATGAGGTCGGCAACACTGATGGCATTGACGTGACGACGGCAAACCTCGGTCCGGCTTTTCCGCGCGGCGTCTTCATAGCTCAGGACGGGTTGAACGAAGGCGCGAATCAGAACTTCAAACTGGTGCCGTGGCACCTCATAACAGGGGAGGATCAGCCGTAAGCTTGTCGCTTTTAAGCAAGCAAGGCTCTCGAAAGATGAATCGGCAGCGCATTTCGAGAGTGAAGCAGTTGCCTCAAACGCCTGCTTTGTTCGATACTGCTCGATCAGGAAAATTCGACCGGCTTCGAGGTAGAAAGTGGCGATCTTGGAAGACAAACAGAACACGCGCAAAATAATAAGCCTTCTCAAAAAGGCTTATCCCGATGCCCGGTGCAGTTTGAATTTTACGAATCCGCTTGAGCTTCTCATCGCCACTATTCTTTCCGCGCAATGCACCGATGAGCGAGTCAATATCGTCACCGCTGATCTCTTCAGAAAATATCGCTCATCGGATGACTATGTGAAAGTTTCGCGCGAAGAGCTTGAACGGGACATTCGCTCAACAGGTTTTTATCGCAACAAAGCCCGTTCGATTCAGGGCGCGTGCGAGATCATTTCTCAAAAACATAAAGGCCGAGTGCCTGACACGGTTGAGGAACTGCTCGCGCTTCCCGGAGTCGCGCGCAAAACGGCGAACGTAGTTTTGGGAAACGCATTCGGCATCTCTTCGGGCGTTGTAGTCGACACGCACGTTGAAAGGCTCACTCGAAGGCTCGGACTGACTGAACAGAAACAGCCTGAAAAGATCGAGCGGGATTTGATCGAGCTTGTGCCTAAACGAGACTGGATCGATTTTTCTCACCTTTTGATTTATCACGGTCGCCGGGTCTGCAAAGCCCGCTCTCCGATGTGCGAAGAGTGCGTGATAGAAAAACTCTGCCCGTCATCACTCATCAGATGAAATCGTTTCAGCCTGTTTTTCCATGCCTGCGATTGGCAAGTTCGTTTTCATCGGCGATTTCCCTTCTCGCTCAAGCAGAACAGCTTGCGACCCGTGCGAACCAGCAGCGCGTTATCAACCGGGGCTACACTGTAAACGCGGCCTTCGATGGTCAGATGGTTTTGGGCCAGCAGTTCCAGCTTTTCGCCCGCGCGAAAAACATGCGCGTTGCCATCCATGGTGAAGAAATAGATACGGTCGCCGACGGCTATCGGCGAAGCCCAGCATTCGCCTTCGATGCGCGTGTTCCAAAGCTCCGCGCCGGTCTGCAAGTCCAGACAGAAGATCACGCCGACTCTGTTTACGAAATAAACGCGCCCCTGATAAACCAGTGGCGAAGCGTAAAGCGATGTGGCGTTCGTGGCTCGCCACGCGATTTTTTCCTCGGCGATGTCGCTTGCGCCGCTGAGTCGCACGGCGAGGTTCGAACCTTTAACGCTCGAACCGATCACCACCAGATTGTCGCCCACCGAAGGCGTCGTATACACATTGTCTTTCAGTCCTTTGACGGCCCATATCTCTTTGCCGCTCGCAGTGTCATAAGCTGCGACTCTGCCGCTGGTGTTGATGACGATTTGCGAGCGCCCTTGATAAGAAGCGATGACCGGCGTCGCCCATGAAACGCTTTGCGGCAGATCGGTCTTCCAGATATTTTTGCCCGTCGCTTTATCAATCGAGAGCAGATAAGAAGGCCCGCTATCGGCAACCAGCGTGATGACCGTATGCTCGGTCAGGGCGATGGAACTGCCAATCCCATGCAGCCCTCTGAAATCTCCGTAATCGCACGCCAGTTTGCGCCGCCATATCTGTTTACCTTGATGATCGAAAGCGAAGAGGTCGCCGCTCTCGAAAAAAACGAAGAGCCGATTGCGATCAACAGCGGGCGTGGGCGCAGCTCTGCTCCTAATGTGCAAATCTTTCAGGGGCAGGCTCGAAACGTACTCGTGCGTCCAAAGCGGGCGGCCTGATTTCAAATCGATGCAGGTGACTAGGAGCTTTTCTTTGTGTTCGCCAGCTATTGAAGTCACAAAAACCTTGTCGCGCCACACAATCGGGCTTGATTGGCCATAGCCCGACAGCGTCGCCGTCCATGCGACGTTTTTGCTGTCCGACCATTCAAGCGGCAGGTTGCGCGCGTCGCTGTTCGAGTCGCCGCTGCCGCGAAATCCCGGCCAGTTGTTTTGTGCGTTGTTTTGCGCGGGCCAGAGTGTGAGTGAAAGCAGACAAGCTAATATCCAATTCATCAATTTTTCCTTGCGGCAGGTAGTCGTAGACCGCCGTGCATTGACAAGTTATAACACTGCGAGCGTCAGTGTCGTCAGTACCACCTACGGTAGCGGGCGGATTCAAGTTCGATATAACTAAACACTGCACGGCGGTCTACAACTGCAACACCGGCACGGCGAGACGGCGCGATTCATTGGTGATGGTTTCCATCTCGGTGGCGCTCACCGAAGCGCGCGAGACGACGAACAGGCCAGCGCGTTTTTCACCCTCCGCCGGACAACGCCCCGCGTCAAAACAACCGCTCGCGAAATTGCAAAAGCCATGCTTTATGAGAAAACACTTCAAAGCGATGACTTGCTCATCCTTGCTGTCGCCGAAGATCACGATGGACAATGGCTCACTCATAATGCGAAATTTGCGAAACGATCACATCACGATCCGGGTTGAGTGTATGTGCGGCGATGCGACTGCGGCTTCGGTTTGCAGTTGATCGTAAACTTCGCTGGCTGAATCGAAGAGCGCGAGGAATTGCTCTTCGCTGAGCGCCAGCATCAGGTTGCCGCAGACTAGATGAATACAGCCGTTCTGGCAGCGCATATAACGATAGTGCCGTGTGGTTTCGGGCGTGATTTCTTTCATCGGTTTCCTTTCCTGAGTTTATAAAAAGCAATCATCAAATCAGTCGCCCTTCGCCGTTTCCTCTGCCAGTGGAGAAGCGGCAGGCGCGAGTCTGCGTCTCGCCAACCACTCGCGCAATCGTCGCCACGAGAGCGCAAGTCCTGTCCACACCATCACGGCGGCGCTGGCCGAAACTATCCCGGCGATAGTCTGGCCGATGATGCCTGCGACCTCGCCCGTGTGCGCGAATCGCAAAAACGAGCGAGCCTGTCGACCTGCCGAGTAACTTGAAAACGGCTCCCAGAGCGTGATCTGTCCGTTTCTGTCGAGTGTGAGTTGTGCGCGCTTTTGCGGCTGGCCGCCATCTCCCTGATCGATTGTGAAGGTCACAGGCGCGTCGTTCGAAGTCGGCATGCGCAGGGTGATGCTCTGCCAGCCGGATACCTGCTCCTGAGCGCGGCTCCACAGTTGGTTGAACCCGTCGAATTTTATTTGCGCCCGCGCCTCGCTGCGCTGGCCCTGTTGAGAGGGAGGTTGATTTGAAGTTGCGCGCGGCGCGGGCGGAGTTTCGCCCGTTATGCGATAGACCAGATTGCCCGCCCACTGATACGAGATCGTGACTGCTGACAGCACGATTATAAAGAGCGGCATGACAGACCATGAACCCAGAACGTTATGCCAGTTGAAATCGCGCGCCTTACCGGGCAATCCGCGTTTGAACCAGATGACGTTTCTGACCTGCGACCACGTCCACTTTCGCGGCCACCACAGATAAAAGCCGCTGATGACGAGAAACAAAAACCCCAGATTGCATGCGCCCGTGACGGCGCGCGCAACGCTACGGCTTTCGCTGCGCGCTCCGAGCCAGCGATGCCAGTCGGTGACAACACGAAAGAAGCCTCTGACTTTTCTCGATCCTTCGCCCAGCACCTCGCCCGTGTAAGCGTTGATAAAAACGACGCGCCCGCCCGTGAAGACGGCAGAAGCGGGCGCGTCAGGATCAGCCTGAAGAGTGAAGCTTGTAGGAGTGTCCGGCTGCGCTTCGAGTAATTTTGCGAGCAGAGTTTCCACCGAAAGTCGCTTCGATTCGGGCGAAGGCGGCGCAGCGTGATAGCTGCGCGTGTCGGCCCATCTTGTTATCTGCCGTTCGTAGGCGAGCAACACTCCGGTGACAGACATAATAAGTATGATCAACCCGGCGATCACTCCCACCGGAAGATGACACCAGAAGATGATTTTGCGCAGTCGCTTCATTCTTAATAACTCCTTGAACAGCAGAAGTCAGAAGTGAGGAGGTGACAGGGAACAGGTGACAGGTTATAGAGAAAATTTACTGTCACCTGTCACCTGTCACCTGTTCCCTACTCTGACCACCGCCTCACACGTCTGCCCATCGGCGCAGCAGGTTGTGATAGACGCCCGTCAGTTGCACGACCGATGGGTGATCAGATGCGTCTTGACTGATTCGCTGGATGGCCAGATCGAGATCGAACAAAAGCATCCGCTGGCTGTCGTCGCGCACCATGCTCTGAATCCAGAAGAAGGATGCGGTGCGCTCGCCGTGCGTCACCGCTCGCACATGGTGCAGGCTGCTCGCCGGATAAAGAATCAGATGACCGGCTTGCAGCTTGACGCTGTGAAGTCCGTAAGTGTCTTCGACTACCAATTCGCCGCCGTCATATTCGTCGGGTCGGCTGAGAAAGAGCGTTGCCGAAAGATCAGTGCGGACGCGGTAAGGCGTGCCTGTCACCTGACGGATCGCGTTATCGATATGATTGCCGAACGATTGCCCGCCCTCGTAACGATTGAACAGAGGCGGAAAAACTTTCAGCGGCAGCGCCGCCGCCATAAACAGGGGATTGCGTTCGAGCGCGGCGAGTATCATGTCTCCCATCTGTCGCGCTGCCGGATGATCTTCGGGCAATTGCATATTGTCTTTGGCCTGAGCCGATTGATGACCGGCTGTCACTCGCCCGTCGATCCACTCTGCCTGCTCCATCAATCGGCGACACTCGGCTACCTGCTCGGCGGTAAGCACATCGGGAATCTGTAGCAGCATTTTTCTATTCCTCGCGCCTTTGTAAAAAGAGGCTCCGCCCTTTGCAGACGGAGCCTTTTATGGCAAGACTCAGAAGCGGAATCCCAAACTGACATTGACTGATCGACCGGCTCCCGGTATGAGGTGTCCTCCGCCGAGGCGGTCGAAGTAGTAAGCATCATTCAGATTGTAGAGATTGAGTCTGAGATCGATGTGATCGGTCAACGGGTAGGAAGCCATCGCATCTAGCGTCCAGTAGCTGGCGACCCTACGGGTGTTGATGTTGTTGCCGAAGCGGTCATCGACGAAACGCGCGCCGCCTCCCAGAGTGAACCTGCGCGGAAACTGATAGCTCGTCCACAGGCTCAACGAATGTTTCGGTGTGTTTTGAATCTCCCTGCCGACTTCAGCCGGAGTGTTCGACTCAACAATCTCGCTGTCGAGATAGGTGTAAGCGGCGAAGACTCTCCAATAGCGGGTGAGGCTGCCGCTTGCGCCGAGTTCAGCGCCGTAGACGCGCTGCTCGCCATCGAGTACCTGCGGCGGATCATCGGGCAGAAGACCGGGCGTGCGCGCGTTGGTCTTGTTGACGCGAAATCCCGCCACGCTCACAGACAGACGCTCTTTGAACAAATCCCACTTGCTGCCTATCTCGAACGTGTAAGTCTTCTCCGGCTCGATAGCGGCATTGGCGGGATTATAGGAGAGTCCTTCCAGCGACGGATTGAGCGATGTGCCGTAGGCGGCGTAGATGCTTCCCTGCTGACGCGGTTTGTAGACTGCGCCAGCGCGCCAACTGAGGAATCGGTCAATCCTTGCTATGGGTACAAGCGCCTGCGGAGTGCCAGCCACGCTGACGCCCTCGGCGTCGAAGTAGTCCCAGCGCAGACCGCCGTTGATCTCGAATTTCTGGCCCAGCTTCACGGTGTCGAATGCGTATGCCGCAAGCGAGTTGCCCGTGATGTCGCCGACCAGAGGGCTGATGGTGATCACGCCGGTGAAGATGTCATCGGGATTCGGGTTGAACAACGTGGTCTGCGAATTGAGGGCAGTGCGAAAGCGGCGCTGATTATCTTCACGGGTGAAAGTGAGACCGGCGACGAGCGAGTGCTGAATTTCGCCGGTCGAGAATTTCGCTCTGAGATCGGTTTGGTTATCCCATATTTCATCTTCCGTCAGCCACGATCTCATTTCGCGGTTGATGATGGTCGAGTCCGGGCTGGCAAATCTTGGGGGAGTCGCGATAGAGTCTCGCGTCGAGCGTCCGTAGCGGAATTGATGGCGAAGAGTGAGGGTGTCGCTGAAGTCGCGTTCGAATTTGACTGTAGCAAGATCGGAGTTGAGCTTCTCGAAATCGCGATCCTTGAAACCATAGAAAGTGTCGCGCGGGACAGGCGCGGGTTTATCGCGAAAGTCCACCAGGACGTTGTTGGTGACAGGCACCCACGGAATGCCGTAGTCCGATACATTGTTTTGCTTGAGCTTGAAATAGCTGAGAGTAAGTCGCGTCCGCGTGCCGAGACCGAAGGCGAGAGACGGCGCAACGCCCCATCGCTTATTCTCCACCGCGTCATCGCGTCCAGCCGCGCCGGATTCGTGCGCAAGTATGCTCACGCGAAAGGCGGTGCGCTTTCCAAGCCCCAGCCGTTCGAGCGGCACATTGATATCAGCCGTGAATCGTTTTGTGCGGTCGGTGCCGAGGTTGAGCGTCAGTCCGTAAAAAGTATCGTTGCCCGGAGTCTTGCTGACCAGATTGATCGAGCCGCCTGTAGAGCCGCGCCCGCTGTAGGCCGATCCCGGCCCTTTCACCACCTCGACCTGTTCCAGATTGAACGGATCGCGCGATTGCGGGCCGAGATCGCGCACGCCATCGACGAACACATCGTTGCGCGCGCTGAAACCGCGCAGCGTGAGATTGTCGCCAGCCGGAGTGCCGCCTTCGCCAGCAGCAAGAGTAAGACCGGGGACGTTGCGCAGCACATCTCGCAGCGTGGTCGCGCCCTGCTCATCGATCACTGCTTTCGGTATGACTGTGATCGTCTGCGGAACGTCGCGCAGAGGCTCGGTATATTTCGGCGACGTGATCACAGAAATGCCTGTCACCTCGACAGACGCCGCTGGGCCGGATACCTCCAGCATCACCGCATCAGAAGCAAGAGGGCGATAAGCGAGGCCCGTGCCTGCGAGCAGTTGCTTGAGCGCCTGCTCGATTGTGTAAACGCCTGAAACGCCGGGAGAAGAAATGTTGCCGATGTCTTCGTTGGCAAGAGTGACTCGCCACCCGGTCAGGCTTCGGAATGTATCCAACACTTTTTCCAGAGCGCCCGGCGGAATGTCGAAGCGGCGCGCGGGAGTCTGAGCCTGATCCTGCGAATAGGCCATTGCATTGCGAGGCTCATGCCCATAGGCTAGAGTGACCGCGTTGCCGCCCAGTCCAGTATAGGTTGCCATCGCGCCCATCGCGCCCATCGCTATCCAGTATTTCGGGCCGCGCTGAATGGATTTGTTTTTCTTTTTCTTCCTGTTCTGCTTTCTCTTCCTTGATGCGCTTCTTCTCGAATAGGCTGCGGCGTGCCTTTGTGTCGAGCCGGTGTCTGCGTTGTTATCGTTTATAGGGTTCATCTGTTTACCTCCTTGGCGTCCTGAAGATCGAGAGCGTCAGCGACAGCTTTCTGGAGAAGTTGTCGCCGGAATGTTTTCGTTTAGCGGCTAATGGTCGCCGCCTTGTTGAATGATCGGGAGTTATGCGGTGATGGCTTCACCGAGACTCGGCGCGATGGAGGCGAAACTACTCGCAGCCCTGGAATAAAGCGGAAGGACATAATCGGAGTCTCCTCTGCCGCACATAATCAATCGCGATCTGTGCGTTTGTGGCTGCGACGTGTTAGGATGACTCCTGCACGCCGCCCGTGAAATTGACACTCCCGGTCGGTTGTTGCACATGCGCCTCCGGCGTTGCCGCGCCGGAGGCTTTACTCTTTTCAGCGCCTCCTGTAAATACAGGCCCTTTTCAGCATTCGAACAGTTGAGCGAATATGAAAATCATTTTCAGAAAAACGAATAGTATGGGTTCGCCTGATCATTGTCAAGATATTTTTCATGTGATGAGGTGATGAAGAGGCTTGTGGCATCTTGAATGATTAAAGAGGCTGACAACGATCAGGCGCGATCAAGGGAATCAGAATGAAGAAAGACCATCTTTCATCCAATCGCGCGTCATGTCGCACCAGAGCGCAAGCCCGCGCCAGTGGCCGAAGCGCGAGTAATATTGCTCAATCTTTTTGTCCTTCGCCGCGCGCCCGCCATTGTGAAGGCGCGCAAACTTAGCTCGCACCCAAGAATCCAACGCAAGCCCTTCGTAGCGACCGACGAGCTTCAATAAATTTTCAGCCGCATAATCGCCGACGCCTTTCACTCGTTTCATCTCGCGCTTGAGTTCCGATGTGGACTTATCGCTTGTGAGCCAGCTTTCAACATCGAGTTCTCCCGAAGCCACGCGCTCGGCAAGCTCTTTGAGATAAGGCGCGCGATACCCGGAGCGCACTTCATCGCGATAAAACTTCTCCGGTTGAGAAGCCATATCCTCCGCCGTCGGAAACGCGCGGCGACGGTCGTTCGACTCACGGCCAAGCGCGCCAACGAGACTGCGAGCCATTTTGTCCGTCAGCGACCACGAGCAATTGGTCGTGCAGATGGTTTTCACCAGGTCCTCGAACACCGTGGGCGAGCGGAGCAATCGTCCTGCCCCTTCAGTTTCGACCCACTGAAAATCGGCGTCATTCGAGATGAGCCGATAAAACTCGCCCATATCGTCATCGAGGCGGAGCATATGCCTTGTGTCACGCTCTATTTTTTCGAGCGCGCGGCGGCTCGCTTTTCCCGGCACATTGATTTTTACTGTTCGCCTCGTGTGAGTGATCGTGGCCGTAAAGGCGCGATCATCGAGAGCGATCACTCTGGTGAGAGTCCAGTTTTTAGAATCGATTTCGAAGGGCGGCAGTTCGCTCCATCCGTGACTGATAGCCGTTCGCTTGAAGCTGAAATCTTTCGGTGTTGGTATGAGAATTTCCATTGCCTGAATCTCTATAAAAGGTCTTCGTCGAGGTCGATAGGTTCGTCAGCCTCTTCAATCTCGAAATAATGATCGAAGGTTTCAACCGAGCGAGGCAGATCGACGCCGCTCGAATAAAACAGGTATTCGAGGAATCGCTCTTTCACCTGCCTGAAGTCGTCGATTATGTCCTGACCGAATCCGCCCTGGGTGATTGCGACGATCAGCTTTTGTGCTATCGGCTCTTCGTCGTCAGACTGCGCCCTGAGCAGTTCGAGGTAAGCGGGCCTGAGCGTGACGACGTAATAGGATTTCTCCATCTCGCTCATCGCGGTTTCCTGTACGCTGCGCGGATCACGGTATGAATATTGCCGCGCACATTGAAATCGCCTTCGATATCGACACTTATCGGATCACACGCGAGGGTGAAGTCTTCGAGTATGCGATTGATCGCGTGTTCGTGAAATATTTTCACCTGTCGAAATGAATTGATATAAAGCTTGAGCGATTTCAACTCTATGCATCGCTCGTTGGGTGTGTAATCGATTTTGATCGTAGCGAAATCCGGGAAATCGGAAAACGGACAGATAGCCGTGAATTCAGGACAGGTGAACGAGATGACTATCTCTTTGCCTTTATGTTTATACTCGAACGTGTCGAGCGGATACAGATTCATTTCTTCCGTTGGAGTTTCTTCGATCACCAGTCCCGTATCAAGAGTTTCCATAATATCTCCTCTCGAAAAAGATGCTAGATGTTAGAGGTCAGATGTTAGTGGAAACGGCTTTGCTTCTGCTCTGCAACTACTAACATTCAACATCCAGCATCTAGCATCTTCTCGGTTGAAAGTTTAGCAGTCGCAAAGACGCGGCTTCAACCATCCGCGCTTTCTTTCTCGTCAACAGGCGGGAGCGGTCTGGATTCGCGGCTCACAGCGCGCAGGAGAAGGTAAAGGAGGGCGGACACGGCGGGCGCGCCTGTCAGAATTATCGAATAAGGGATGAACCCTTTCACTCCTGCCCATTGCGCGCCTCCGAGGAAAATGGTGGCTATGAATGCCGACATCACTATCATCAGATTGCGCGAGGTCTGCTGTCCCTTCTGATACTTCGTCGAAAGCGGAATCACTTCGCGGAACGCAAACGAGACCATCAGAGTAGTCGGCGCGATGACCATCCACGGCGCGATGACCAGAAATGCGTGCACGGGATCGCCCCACAAAGCTGTATAAAGCGCGCACAGGATGATGAACTCGGGCAGAACGATCAACATCAAAACCGCTTTTCTTATGCCTTGATGAATCTCGCCCAGATGCGAGACGGGCGCTATGCGAAAGATGTAAGCGGCCCTGTAGTGCTCGGAAAAAATCAGCCCTTCGACCGCCGTTTGCCCGACGAAGCACACGAACGCAGGCCCCATGATCGAATAAAAACTGAGGCTGCTTTTTATGAGCGGATCGACCTGAAGGAACGGATCGGGCAGCCCTTCGGTGATGAGGGCGATGAAGGGAAAAATTATGAAATAGGCAAGCGATGGATAGAGCCGCACTCTCGTCTCGCGGTTGCGCTTGAGATAAACCAGCACGAGATCGAATACCGCACGCTCTGCGGGTCGGCGCAGAATCGCCATTTTTATCGCGCCCATCAATCCGACTCTGTTTCTGGATGATTTCAACTGCTCGCCTGCGGTCGTCCGCCTGGGACGGTCGGCAGAGATTCCTGACATCTGCGAGGAATACCCGGCGGCGACTTTGCGCAATGCGATAAGACCGAGAACGACTATCGACAAAATCGAGATAGCCGACAATCCCAGTGTGAGCGAATCGATTTCTCCCATCACGAGCATAGCGAGTCCGGCAAACCATGTGGGCGGAAACAGAAGCAGATACCAATGAAGTTCGGTGTTCGCGCCGAATTGATATTTTTCAACCAGACGCGGCATCACCTGATAGCCGACGATGAAAAACATAGCAAGCCCGACCTGACAGTAGGTGATGATGTTGTCGAATTTCTCGCGGCTGACGTATCGCATCAGCAGTCCGTAAACAGTCACGATCAGGGCGGCGGCAAAGACTGACATAGCGACGGAAGACAGGAGATGAGCCGGTATGAAGAGCCAGCTTGAGCGCGCGGCGGCGATTCCGCAAATCATGGGGAACAGATTCGCAGGAATAGCCAGAAGCAGAGTGAAAGCAAAAAGGTTTATGACCTTCGCCAGAAAAATCGTTCTCGACCCGACGGGCAGATGGCCTATGACATCCGATTCTGCTTCGTTGAACAGCACGTTGCCCGACTCGACTACGATTGCAAGCGCGACGACGATGAGCGTGAAACTCAGCGCGAGTATCGAATAGAAAAGCACGTCTGCGCCTGTGAAGGCGATCATCCCGACTATCAAACCCATAACCGAATAAGTGCCGACGAGCATCAGCAAAGCCCAGTTGGTTTTGATGTACTGATTTTTATCGGGGCGCATTGCGGCCTTGCCGCTTCGCAAGTCCTGTTTGAAGTAAACTGCGAGCAGCGTTTTTACGTGTCGCCAGTCTACGGGCAGTTTATCCGTGTCGGGTGTGACAGATGTGAATGTGTCCATCTCAAAAGCTGAAGGTCTTCGAAAATTCTTCCGCTCGCTCTTCGACATCTGTGTGCGAGGTCAGCTTGTTGAATATGCGTTCAAGCGACCCCTCGCCGCTCGCCTCCTGAAGTTCGGAGAGCGTGCCGTCGGCGACTATACGGCCCTGATCGATTATCACTATGCGGTCGCAGGTGCGCTCGACGACATCCATTATGTGCGAGCAGTAGAAAATCGTTTTGCCCTCGGCGGCGAGATTTTTGATCAGAGTTTTGAACATCAGTTGAGTGCTTGCATCGAGACCGTTGAGCGGCTCGTCGAAAAAAATCACTCGCGGGTTATGAATGAGGGCGGCTGATATGACAACCTTTTGCCGCATGCCTTTCGAGTAGGCGGAGAGCAGTTTGTTGTCGAGCGTATCGCGACCGAGTTCGAAGAAATCGGCGAACTTCATCACGCGGTCGGCGATGAGCGCGTCCGCAAGACCGTAGAGTCTGCCCACCATTTCGAGGTATTCGCGGCCCGTGAGCGATTCGAAGACCGCGCCGGATTCCGGCACATAGCCGATGATGCGTTTGATGGCCAGTTGATCGCGCTGAAGGTCGAGTCCGCAGATTTCAGCCCTCCCAACGGTGGGCGCGATCATGCCGGTGAGCATTTTCACGGTAGTCGATTTGCCCGCACCGTTCGGCCCCAGATAGCCGAGCAACTGGCCCGGAGGAACAGTGAGGCTGACGCGATCAACCGCGACGGTGCTGCCATAAACTTTCGTCAGATTTTCCAGAACTATCATCAGTGTTTCTCAATCGTAATCATAGCTAGGTCGCTCGCGTCGCTGGCGAAAGAGGAATGAGAGTATCAATCCGGCGACGAAGCCTCCGATATGAGCCATGTAGGCCACTCCGGCTGTCTGCGTAGTATTTTTAATCGAAGCCGTGTATTGGCTGATGATCTGAATAACGATCCAGAAACCCAGCACGACTACAGCAGGAAGCTCGACCGTCGTCCAGATGTAGCCGAGAGGCAGAATCGCGCGCACGCGATTGCGAGGGAACATCACCAGATACGCGCCCAGAACGCCCGCTATCGCGCCCGACGCGCCGAGAGATGGGACGGGAGACTGAGGCTCGATGGCGATTTGAGCGAATGACGCCGCCACGCCGCATACCAGATAAAAGATCGTGAATTTCACGTGGCCGAAGTTGTCTTCGATGTTGTCGCCGAATATCCACAGGTAAAGCATGTTGCCGATGATATGCATGAATCCGCCGTGCATAAACATGGCTGTAAGCAAAGTCAGATAGATCGGGCTTGGCCCCGGCGCTTGAGGAATCGCGGGCGATCTTCGCGCATCTGCCCGCCCGCGAGGCTCTTCAACATTCAGCCTTTGAGGTTCTTTCAGGTCCTCGCCGGTGGTGATCTCTTTGGCCACCACCGAGTAGCCGTAGGTGAACCAGTCGCCGCTCGGCCCGCCTGCGCGCTGCAAAAACAAAAACACCAGAATGTTCAGCGCGATAATCGCATAGACGAGGAATGGAGTGGTTCGCCTGCCGTAATTGTCGTCTCCTATCGGTAGCAGCATGTCTTTATCCAGTGGTCAGTGGTCAGTAGAATCATTCTCTTCACCATCGAGGTTTAGTCAAAAGGTCACGGACGGGATGGAAAGGACAACTACTGATCACTATTTCCCGCTCCACTTCAGCTTGGTTCGCAGAATTTCAAAGTAATCTCGTTCCTTCGCGCGAATGATGTTGAATGTTTTTTCGCTGCGACAAATTTCCACCGAATCGCCCGCCTTCAGTTGCAAGCTCACCTGCCCGTCTGACGTGAGTATGACTTTCTGCTCGCGCGTTCTCAACCTGAGACTGACGCGCGCGCTGTCGGGGAGAACGAGCGGGCGATTCGTAAGAGTGTGAGGACACAGCGGGCAGATTATCATCACCTCGGCTCCGGGGACGATGATCGGACCGCCTGCCGAAAGATTGTACGCTGTCGAGCCTGTCGGAGTCGATATCATCAGCCCGTCAGCCCTGTAACCTGTCACGTGGTGAGAATCCACTGAGCAATCGATCTCGATTATTTTCGCCTCGGCGGCTTTCGTAACTACGACCTCGTTGAGCGAAGAGGCCGCGCCTACCTCCGCTCCGCCGCGCACGACGCGCCAGTCGAGCATCATCCTCCAGGCGATGAGGTAATCTCCTCTCGCTGCGTCTTCAAGCGCAGGTATGGCTTCTTCGACGGTGAATTCAGTGAGGTAGCCGAGCGTGCCGAGATTGACTCCCAAAACGGGCGTGCCTCGTCCGGCAACGACCCCTGCGGCAGCGATCATTGTTCCGTCTCCGCCTAAAACGACGAGCAGGTCTGCCTCTGCGCCGATCTCTTCGAGCGATGCAGATTCAATGCCTCGGAGCCGTTGATCGATATTATCATTTATGAGAAGCGTGATCTGATTGGCTGCGGCCCACGGAATGATTTTTCCCAAAAGCTCGATTGCGCGAGGCTCAGCGGGTTTGGATATGACTCCGACCTTCGCCAGCTTTTTGTCATTCACGAACTGAACCTCCAGAGAGAGGCAAAAGGTAAAAATGGAAGTGCCGCTCTTACTTTTGCCTTTTTACTTTTGCCTTAATTCTCGACCGGAATCCATAGCACGGCGCGGCGAGTGACTTGTATATTAGCGGGCTGAAGACCTATCTCGAAGAAATCATACTCGTTTGCCAGCGCAGTGTACTCTTCATATAGATTATGGAGCGCCTGACTTGCTTCCTGTTCCAGTCGGCGCAGGTCTTCGTTAAGCTCAGCTTCATCCCAGGGCGAATCCTCTGCTTGATCTTCCTTCACGCCCACGAGTGATCCCGCGAGAGTCGAAAACATCTGAGCCAGACGGTTTTCACTCTGAAACAAACGGAGCTTTTGCGAGATGAAGCTCTCGAAGCTCAATCCTTCCCGCTCTCCTTCGAATGAGTGGGCCTCGCGTATCTGCTCAAGCCGTAGTTCGAATTTGTTGCGGAGGTTTCTCAATTCCGGTCCCACTCGACCGAGCGCGGCTTCGGCCACGCGGGCGAGGAAATCTTCCAGTTCTTCGTCGGGTGCGGCGAAGAGTCCGAAGACCGGGTTGAAAAACACTTTGAGCCGCTCCGAACGCGCCAGTTTATCTATAAGCTCGGCTTCGAACTGAGAAATGTGTTCGCGGGTGGTCAGATAATTTCCCGATTTGTAAAAAGCGTCCGTGTAGGGAGCGGATGAAGCAAGTGCGCCTTCGTCAAACCTGACAGCGGGCGCGTCCCAATCGATTGGAAGCTCTCCTTCAGGAAGCCACGCCGTGTAGGTTCGCTCTTCGGAATGATTGAGTCCTGCGCGCAGGCTGCGAAAATTTATCGAGCAATCGATGAGCGCAGCGGGACGATAGACAGGCTCGACAAAATCCTGTGCTGCGGCAAAGCGGAACCAGAGTTCTACGACGCCTTCAATTCGGAGTTTGGGTGAGGGCTGCCCGGTCATAAAAAACTGTCAGTGGTCAGTGGTCAGTGGTCAGTGGTCAGTTGCAGATCAATGAAGAGCGATTGACAACGGACTACGGACAACTGACGATCATTCATTGCTCATAGCCATCTCGGCTGATTGTTGCGGTTCACTGCGATAGAAGAGAATGCGCCCGCAGCTTTCGCATGTGATCATCTGATCGCCTCGGCGCACGTCGCTGAAAACCTTTGGCCGGACTTTCATTCTGCAAGCGGTACAGACGCCATCGATGATTTCAGACAATGCCTGCCCCCGCTTGGATCGGGACATACGGTCGTAGGTCGAAAACAGGTCTCTGGGGAGCTTTTCGCAAAGCCCGCGGCGGCGGTCTTCAAGCTCGACAGACAGACGCAAGGCTTCTTCGCGTTCGCGGTCGAGCGAGACAAGCGTCGAATCGACCTCGCCGCGCTTCGTTTCGATAGCCGGAGCCTGAACCTTCAACTCCGATTCCATCTGCTCGATCTCTTCCATGCGCTTGAGGATTTCGGTTTCGAGCGAGCTTATGAGCTTTTTCGAGGAGTCGATTTCGCGCAGGACTGCGCTGTATTCCTTCTCGTTATTGACTCGCATCTTGTCCTGTTGAAATTTTTCGTGCTTTTGTTGTGTGTCTGCCAGGTCGGCTTCCAGTTGTTTACGGTCTTTGAGGGTTTGCTCGTATCTGTTTTTCAGTGCCAGGAACTCAGCCGCAAACTGGTTGAACTCGTTTTCTATCTGCTCCCGTTCAACGGGTATCTTCGCCAGTCTTTCGGTAATGCGCAATATTTCAAGGTCGAGTTCCTGGAGCTCGATGAGCTGACTCAATTCTGGGCTCACAGGCGTCCTCCAACTTTATTCCTCGCCAGTCTACTACATCCAATCGCGATACTCAAGCAGTACGTCCGAACCCTCAACCCGAAAGCGATTCCCGGAGTATTGCCTGCCAACAAAGCGTCGGTTAGAATCTCTCTCGGCTTAAAATTTTTCGGAGGCAGACATGAAAATTTTTCTGACAGCTATCTTCCTCATCGCCTGCTCGATCCCGACGCTCTCCCTCGCTCAGGAAGACGATGATCTCAAGGTGATGCCGAAAATAAATCTTCAGGACTTCGACGGAAAGACCATTCAAACCGATCAGTTCAAAGGCAGCATCGTCATCGTAGACCTGTGGGCCACATGGTGCGGCCCGTGCATAGCCGAAATCCCGGAATACAACCGCCTCCAGGAAAAATATGCCGAGAAAGGCGTCAAGCTCCTGGGCGTGACGATGGCATCGGGCAAGGCGACCGAGGTCAAACCTTTCGTCGAACGCCACCAGATGAAATACACCATCCTTATGGGCGACGACGATCAGGGCTACGAACTTAACATCGTAGGATTTCCCACCACATACCTTGTCACCAGAGAATGGAAAATATTCCGCAAGTATGTCGGCGCAGGGCCGCGCAAGATCGCGCGACTCGAAGCCGATATCGAAAAGCTGCTGGAGATGGAAAAGCAGTAGAGAGGTTCAGGCTTCAGCCTGCCTGATTTCAAAACCTACAAGAAGGGCGAAAGATAACCGCCCGCCTGATTATCCGCGACCCGTTGCCGCTTTGCGAGCTTTCGGCGCGGGTTTTTGCGGACGCTGGCGGCGATGTTTGGCTCCAAGCATATGGCCGTTTTGATAGTATTTCTCGACGCGCTTCGAAAGCGTGTTGCGGTGAATGCGGAGTTCTTCAGCGGCTTTTGAAAGATTCCCGTTGGTTCGTTTCAGCACAGCGAGTATAAAATGCTTTTCAAATTCCGCCACCGCGTCCTCGAAGAAGATTCCTCCATCTACCATTTCTGCCACCAGAGCTTCCAGTTTGGCTTTCATTCCCACTCGTCCTCCCAGGGGATTCTGTTCTTCATGTCTTTGTTTCATTTTTCCCAAAGCTCCCGAACCCTCGCGTAGCCGTCGGAGAATTTTTGCCTCAACTCCGAAGAAGTCAGATAAGCGACCACGCGAGTTCCTTCAAGCAACATCGGCGCAAAGGCCGCTCGCTCTACAGCTTCCAGCTTCACGGGAAAGGCTGTCAGAGCCAGATACAACACCGAGCAGACAAGCCAGCCGCGCACAAACCCAAATGCGGCTCCTAGCGCACGGTCTATTGAATCGAGTCGCGCCCTACGGATTTTGCCGCGCAGCCATCGCGAAAAAAACGCCCCGGCCATCATCACCGCCAGGAAGACTGCGACGAAGCTCAACAGATCAGCCGACCGCGGGCTTGAAACCAATTGGCTGAACAGAAAGGCCGTGTAGCGGTAGAGGTAAGCCGCCACAACCAGGCCTGCCACCGCCGATAGTATCGAGATCAGCCCTTTGATTATTCCGCGTGTGGCTCCAAGCGCGGTCGATGCGACAATGACGACCAGAACAAAATAATCGAGAACAGTCATAAAGGAATTCAGGAAGTCATAATGGCGCGGTTCGATTCCATCTCCTGAATCCCTTTGCCAGCAAGCAGCCTGTACGCTTCTGTGTATTTCTCGCTCGTCTTCATTGCAACTTCTTCGGGCAACTGAGGCCCCGGCGGCTGCTTGTTCCACCTGAGCGTTTCCAAATACTCGCGCACATACTGCTTGTCGAAAGAAATCTGCGCGCGCCCCGGCGTGTAATGCTCGCGCTGCCAGAAGCGCGATGAATCGGGAGTGAGCGCCTCATCGACGAGGATGATCTTTCCATCTTTCAGTCCAAACTCGAATTTGGTGTCAGCGATTATTATCCCACGCTCTTCGGCGTACTGAGCCGCGCGGGAGTAAATCGCGAGAGTCAATTCTTTCAGCCTTCGCGCAGTTTCTTCCCCCAATGAATCAGCCATCTCGCGCTCAGTGATATTTATATCGTGACCCGCTTCGGCTTTCGTGGCGGGCGTGAAAATCGGCTCCGGGAGCCTGTCTGCCTGCCTCAACCCCGAAGGCAGTTTCACCCCGCACACTTCGCCCGTCGATTGATAATCCTTCCACCCCGAACCTTCGAGGTAGCCGCGCGCCACGCACTCGAATGGAAACACCTCGGCGCGAGTGACCATCATCGAACGTATCTCAAGCTGATCGCGATATTTTTGAAGCAGCGTCGGATATGCATTGACATCGGCGGTGATGAGATGATTCGAAATAGTGTCTTTGAGAAAATCGAACCAGAACAGAGAGAGATTCGTCAGCACCGCGCCTTTGTACGCGATGGCCGTCGGCAATACGACATCGAAGGCTGAGAGTCGGTCTGTGGCGATGATGAGCAAATGGTCTTCGACTTCGTAAACATCCCGCACTTTGCCGCGCCGGAAGAGCTTGAGATCAGGCATGTTTGTTTGAGTAATTAAGTTAATAGCCGTTCTCTTCCCGTGAGGAATAGTCGCTCAACCAATCGGCTCTTGTGGCCGCTTTTCGGCAGAGTCCGGGGGAAATCAGGCACACGAAACTCGTTTTGAGCTTTACGACTCTGCTTGTTCTTGTTGAAGCAACCGCATTATCAGCACGAGTCGCAGCGATGTCAAGCGTTCATCGCACAAGGTTCAACTTTCGATTTTATTTTTTTCAAACGCGCCATCTTTTTCGTGAGTTTGCTCTCGCCTCCACGCGCTCGCTATAATTTGGTCTCCCTTCTCGCAACGATTTTTTCAGTCTGTCGCTGTGATAAGGCGATATCTGCCGAACAGCGAAGAAGGTGAAAGATGGATTTCAAACTCGTCTCCGACTACAGGCCGCAGGGCGATCAGCCGCAGGCCATAGAACAAATAGTTCGCGGCATCCATGACGGACTCCCGCATCAGGTGCTTTTAGGTGTGACGGGAAGCGGCAAAACTTTTTCCGTTGCCGCAGTCATCGAGCGCGTCAACCGTCCGGTTCTCGTGATGGCTCACAACAAGACGCTTGCGGCTCAACTCTATCAGGAGTTCAAATCCTTCTTCCCTCACAACGCAATCGAATACTTCGTCAGCTATTACGACCACTATCAGCCCGAAGCTTATATCCCTTCGACCGACACTTACATAGAAAAGGAAGCGACTATCAACGAAGAGATAGACCGCTTGCGATTGTCTGCGACCCGGACGCTTTTCGAGCGAAGAGACTGCATAATCGTAGCCAGCGTTTCGTGCATATACGGGCTGGGCGACCCTTCGGCTTACTATGGGCTTGTCGTGATGCTTGAGCGCGGGCAGCAGATTTCGCGCTCGGCGCTTTTGAAAAAACTCGTCGAGATTCAGTATCAGCGAAACGACGCCGCGTTCGAGCGCGGGACGGTTCGCGTGCGCGGCGACATGGTCGAGGTTTATCCCGTCTATCAGGATCGCGCGATCAGGATCGGGATGTGGGGCGATGAGATAGAAACGATCTCGACAATCGATCCGCTGCTGGGCGAAGTCATCGAAACGCATGAGCGATTGCCCATCTATCCGAAATCGCATTATGTGATGCCGCCTGAAACGCTCAAGCGCGCGATCAAGACTATCAGAGAAGAACTCGAAGAGTGGGAGCCTGAGTTGATCGGTCAGGGAAAGATGATGGAGGCGCAGCGGCTCCGTCAGCGCACGATGTACGACCTGGAGATGCTGCGCGAGCTTGGCTATTGTCAGGGCGTTGAAAATTATTCGCGTCACCTGACAGGCCGAAGACCGGGCGAGCCGCCTCCGACGCTTTTGGATTATCTTCCGCGCGACGCAATCGTGATCGTAGACGAGAGCCATCAAACCGTCCCGCAGGTTCGCGGGATGTACGCGGGCGATCGGTCGCGCAAGCGCACGCTTGTCGAATACGGATTCCGTCTGCCTTCGGCGATGGACAACCGCCCGTTGAACTTCGAGGAGTGGGAGCAGCGCACAGGCCAGATGATTTTCGTCTCGGCCACACCCGGCCCCTATGAGCTTTCGAAGACCGGCGGAGAGGTTATCGAGCAGGTCATCCGTCCAACAGGGCTGATAGACCCGGAAGTGGACGTTCGGCCCGTTCAGGGTCAGGTCGATGATCTGTTGAACGAAGTGCGCGAGCGGGCAGAAAAATATGAGCGTGTGCTGGTGACTACGCTGACAAAGAAGATGGCCGAAAATTTGACCGAATATTATTCGGAGTTGGGAGTGAAGGTTCAATATCTTCATTCTGACATTCAAACGCTCGAACGCATAAGGATACTGCGCGATCTGCGTCGCGGCGAATTCGATGTGCTGGTAGGGATAAATCTGCTGCGCGAGGGACTGGATTTGCCTGAAGTGTCGCTTGTGGCGATTCTCGATGCCGACAAGGAAGGATTTCTTCGATCCGAGCAATCGCTCATTCAAACGATGGGGCGCGCGGCGAGAAACATAAACGGCAAGGCTATTCTTTACGCTGACCGCGTGACTGACTCGATGCGGCGGGCGATAAGCGAGACGCAGCGTCGAAGAGAGAAGCAGGCCGACTACAACCGCGAGCATGGCATCACGCCGCAAACCATTGTCAAAGCGATTGACTCGACTCTGATTTCTATAGTCGAAGCCGATTACTTCAAGATACCTATGGAAATCGATGAGATAGAAGATTATTCGCCTGAAAAGATCACGGAGACGATAGAAAAATTCGAAGCCGAAATGCGAGCTTCCGCTTCGAGGCTTGAGTTCGAGCGAGCCGCCGAGCTTCGTGATAAGATAAAGCACCTTCGCAGCCGCCAACTTGAGGTTGAATGAAGGATTGGAGAAGTCGATATGGAATTGATTATGGAAAATGTCAGGTGCTTTGCCGGAAAGCATGTGGTTCCGATCAAGCCTTTGACTATTTTGGTGGGAGAGAATAGCTCAGGGAAAACGACTTTGATGGCGGCTTTGTCGGCAGTGTGCGATTTGAGATTCCTTCTTCAACCTGGATTCAATGAACCTCCCTATAGTTTAGGGAACTTCGACACCATAGCGACCTACAATGGTAGAAGCAAAACCAGCGCGAAGTATTTTTCCCTTGGATATGTGAGGCCAGATGATGATCAAGTAGAATTAGTAGCGACTTATAGAGATGATAAAGGTCAAGTCGAACTGATAAAAGCTGAATGTACTGGCGGCGTCGAGTTTCGACTCACCTTGAATGAAACAGACAAAACGTACAAACTTGAAATATATCCACTTGATGAAACAAAGATACAAGTTCTGTATGTAAAGCTTGATGAGATTTTAGAGCAAAGACATCTGAAATCCCTTGTGGATATAGTTGCAACGCCTCAAGACATAAAGAAAACAGAGCCTAGTTTTCTACAAGGGGCATTTGCACTGATGGCCCTTATAGGTTTCATTGCCTCCATTCAAACTCTATCCATCGCTCCGATCAGAACAAAGCCTAAGCGCACTTATGATGAATTCACAGACAGGTTCAATCCAGAAGGCGACCATATACCTTTCGCTTTAGCCAGAATACTTGGCAGCGAATCCGCTTCAACACAAAGAAGGTCGCTCGTTTCTGCGTTGAAACGATTTGGCGCAGAATCGGGATTGTTCAACGATGTCAAGGCCAAGCGATTGGGGGATAATCCAGGCGATCCGTTTCAGGTTATGGTAACAGTTGCGGGCAGACCGGCTAATATGGTCGATGTCGGCTACGGTGTCAGTCAGGCTTTGCCTGTTGTTATACAAAGCGTCCTTGCGGCAGAAGAAAGATTGATACTCATTCAACAGCCTGAAGTTCATCTTCACCCGAAAGCGCAGGCCGCGCTTGGCTCTTTCTTCGTCGATATGGTCTCGGATGGCGGCAAGCAGTTCGTCGTCGAGACTCACAGCGATTACATCGTTGATCGCGTTCGTCAGGAAGTCGCAGCAAAAAAAATCAGCCCTGAATCCGTCGCTTTGCTCTTCTTTGAAAAAGTCGGAGCGGAGACGACGATTCATAATATAGCCCTCGATGAACTCGGTAACATAGTCGATGCGCCTCCTACTTACCGCGAATTCTTCCTGAATGAAGAGTTGAATCTCCTGACCAGAGGACAACGTTGAACGATGTGCATTATCGTAGATGTGAATGTGGCATCCAAAGTCTTGCTGACTCCTGACGATCCTGATTTCAGGGATGTTTACATAAGCCTCTTCAAAAACAAAAAGCCGAAGGCCAGTCTTGTTTATGGCGGCAAGCTTCTTGACGAATACAGCAGAAACCTCGCAGTCAGAAGAATGCTCGCCATACTCGATAGAGCCGGACGGACAAGAAAGATTGATGATGACGCGGTTGAAAAGGAGATTGAGATAGTGATTCAAATCGGATCGTGCATATCCAACGACAAACACATAATCGCTTTGGCTCGTGTCGGAAATACCCGTCTTCTTTGCTCGCACGATAAAGCTCTTCACGCTGATTTCACGAACAAAGCTCTGCTCGACAAACCGAGAGGCAAGGTCTACCAGAATCGAGGGCACAAGAAACTTCTGGAAAGATTCTGCGGATAATCTGGGAGGCGAGCCGCCGAGCTTCGTGATAAGATAAAGCACCTTCGCAGCCGCCAGATCGAGATTGAATGATTCTATTATTCTCAGGCCGACTTGTTTCAACCGTCTGTCGAATGTAACCTCTCCACTGGAATGTTCAACTTCATCACAGCGGGCGAATCGCACGGCAAGGGGCTTGTCACCATCATCGAAGGTCTGCCCGCCGGACTCGCCGTCGATAAGAGCTATCTGGATCACCAGCTTTGGCGGCGTCAGCAAGGATACGGGCGCGGCGGAAGGATGAAGATCGAGCGCGATGAAGTAGAAATCCTTTCAGGCATACGCCACGGCAAAACCATCGGCTCGCCTGTCGCGCTGCTGATTCGCAATCGCGATTTTGAAAACTGGCAGGATGTGATGGCCTCGGAGCCTCGCGAATTCACGGAAGAAAAACGCGCAAGAAAACTCACTCGCCCGCGCCCCGGCCATACCGATCTTGCGGGCGGACTCAAATACGATACTCACGACCTGCGCGACATACTCGAACGAGCGAGCGCGCGCGAGACTGCGGCCCGCGTCGCGGCAGGCGCGCTCGCCCGATTGCTCATCCTCGAATTGGGCATCGAGGTCGCAAGCCATACGGCTATGATCGGAGGCCTTCCAGATCATCCTGTGCCTGCTACGTGGGAAGAAATCGCCGCTATCCCTGATGATTCCCCGCTCAGATGCGTCGACAAAGAGATCGAGCAGCGAATGATCGCTCTCATCGATGCAACAAGAGAAGACAAGGACACGCTCGGCGGCATATTCGAGATAGTCGCACGCGGAGCAGTGGCCGGATTTGGCTCGCACGTGCAGTGGTCGCGCAAACTCGATGGAAGATTGGCGCAGGCGGTTATGAGCATACCGGCGGTGAAGGCCGTTGAGATTGGCGCAGGAGTGGAAGTGAGCCGGACGCGAGGCTCGCGGCTGCACGATGAAATTGGCTATAATCGCGGCTCGCGCCGCTTCCTTCGACCTACGAATCGAGCGGGCGGAATCGAAGGCGGCATAACCAACGGCGAAGAAGTTCGCGTGCGAGGCCACTTGAAACCTATTTCGACTCTTCGCCGTCCGCTTGCAAGCCTCGATGTGGTGACGAAGGAACTGTCTCAGGCGGCTTTCGAGCGAAGCGATATCGTGGCGGTCACGGCTGCGGGCGTGATTGGCGAAGCGATGGTTGCGATTACGCTGGCCGATGCTGCGCTTGAAAAATTCGGAGGCGATAGCCTCACGGAGATGAAGAGAAATTTCGAAGGATACAGGGAGCAGATCGAGAGGTATTAGAATGACGGCTACTGGGCGCGAGACGGTTACGATTCGGCTCGATGAGCTTGATCGCGAGATAGACGAGCTTCGCCGTTCGATCAGCGCTACGCGCACGCACGGCATTCTTTATTATCTGCTTCTGGTCGCCATCATCTTCATCGGATTCGTCATCGGATATGCCACGCACAATCTTGTCGGCGCTGGTATAATACTCATCGGGCTGGCGATTGTGGCCTGGCGCGAAGTCGTAAGCTTTAGGGCGCGGGCCGAAGTCATAAATCACATGCTGGGCGAAAAGATGGCTGAGCGTCGCCAGCTTGAAGAAAGAAAAAAGGAGTTGGAATAGAAGAATGATTCTCGAAGTTGTCAAATACGGCGATCCCGTGCTGACAAAGCGCGCTGAAGAAGTGACCCAGTTCGACTCCGAGCTTCACAAACTCGTCGACGATATGTTCGAGACGATGTACGGAGCTTCGGGCGTCGGGCTTGCCGCGCCGCAAATCGGATTGCTCAAAAGATTGTTCGTGATGGATTGCAGCAGCGGCAGAAACAAGAAGCAGAAAGTCGCGCTCATCAATCCGGTCATCTCTCTCGAAGAAGGCGAGCAGATAGGCGACGAAGGATGCCTGAGCTTTCCGGGAATTTCCTTCTCGGTCGCGCGACCTCAGCGAGTAATAGTTCAAGCCCGTGACATCGATGGCTCTGAGATACTGCTCGACGCGATGGATCTTGAGGCGCGCTGCGTCTCGCACGAAACGGATCACCTCGACGGCGAGTTGTTCATAGAATACCTCAGCCCGCTCAAGCGCGATCTGGTCAAAAGAAAGATCAGAAAGCGCATAAAGCAGGGCGACTGGTGAGGCATGAATCTCAAATCTGATATTTGAGATTTGATATTTAAGATTTGAGATTTGAACTTTCAAATCTTAGATATCAAGTAGCCCTGATTCTCCCTGCGCGAGAAACGATTATGGCGAATCCAAAACCCGCGACTTGTTGACACGCCAGTACCGCTGTAGTAGCTTTGCGTCGTGACCCGCTCGACTTTTCTTATGACAAGAGTGAGATAAGATTTATTACCGAAACGCGCTTCAAGGCACAGAGTCTTCGTTGCGCGATTTTTTTGTATGGCGGACAAACCTGAAATCAAAAAAGTCGCTATTCCCGAAGAAGGAATAAGAGCGTTGTTCGGGCCTTATGACGAAAACATCAAGCATCTGGAAAGCCTCCTGAGCGTAAGGGTCGGGCTGCGCGGCAATGAACTCACGATAGAAGGCGATGAGCCGGACAGTTCCCTCGTGCAGAACATAATTGAGGACTACGCGGCGCTCTTCGAGGAAGGCCGACGTATGTCGAACGAAGAGCTAAAATCGGCCTTTCGTCAGATAGCCGAAGACCGCGCCTACACGCTGAGAGATTATTTCACCAAAGCGCGTTTCAACCCGTCAGGCAAAAAGCAGGTGACGGCCCGCTCCGCCAATCAGCGTCGCTATGTCGAAGCGATAGAGAAAAACGATCTCGTCTTCGGAATAGGAGTCGCCGGGACCGGAAAAACTTATCTCGCCGTAGCGATGGCCGTTCAGTCGCTCATGCAGAAGCGCGTCAATCGAATAATACTCGCGCGCCCCGCGGTCGAGGCCGGCGAGAAACTCGGATTTCTTCCGGGCGATCTTCAGGACAAGGTCGATCCTTACCTGCGCCCGCTCTACGACGCGCTGTTCGATTTAGTAGATTACGAGCGCGTCACTCGCCTTCTGGAAAAGCGAGTCATCGAAGTCGCGCCGCTGGCGTTTATGAGGGGGCGTACGCTCTCGGATGCGTTCATCATACTTGACGAAGCTCAGAACACCACGTCCGAGCAGATGAAGATGTTTCTCACGCGCATAGGCTTCGGATCGAAAGCCGTAGTTACGGGCGATGTGACTCAGATCGATCTGCCCGCGGGCCGAAGGTCGGGACTCGTCGAAGCCCAGCGCGTGCTGTCAGCGATGGAAGGAGTGGAGTTCGTCTACTTCACTGAAAAGGATGTCGTCCGTCATCAACTGGTTCAGATGATCATTCAGGCTTATGATAAAGATGCGAAGACCAGACTCGAAGAAAAACTCTGAGCCGTAAAACCGGGCTTCAACAGAAGCGCGGTGGTTTGCACGATATGTCGCCGAGACCCGCCGCAAAAAATACGTCGAAGTTTCTCGCCACTTTTCTCAGCGGCGCAAAACGATTTTCTTCGACTCTTTCAGATCAGGCCGTAATCGATGCGGGCGTGGGCCTGCTCATCATAGTCGCGCTCTCCATGCTGCTGATGCGCAATTATCAGCGGCCTTCCATCGACCCGCTGCCCACGGGCGCAACCGCCGCGGCCGATATAATAGCTCCGAAAGACATCAAGGCCGAAGACGCGGATCAAACCAATCTGCTTCGCACTCAGGCTGTGCAACAAGTGCTTCCGGTTTTCGACTACAATCCCAGAATAACGAGGGACGTTCTTCTGAGCATAGAGAAAATGTTCGCGGTCGGAAGAGCCGCGTCCTCAGACACTCCGGCCGATCAGTTGAGAGCTGAGATAGAATCTGAAAGCGGGATATTCTTCGATTCTGATCAACTCGATGCGCTCAGAAGACATCAGTTCGACACCGAGCTTGAAAAACTGATGAGCGATCAGGTCGAACTCGTCATGCTGGGCGGAGTCGTAGACCGTCGCAGCCAACTGGTCAAGTTCGGCGCAAACGGCATCACTCGCCGCGATATGAGAAACAAAGAAGAAGTTGTCATCAACAACCCTTCTTCGATTTACGACCGGATGACCGCTCGCGCCGCCCTTCGCGCCGAGAAGCTGACCTTTCCGCCTGACTACCTGCCTGCCGAGCGAAAACTTCTGGGCGAAATCATGGGATTGCTCGTCGCGTCGAACCTCGAATACGACGAGACGGAAACCGAAGCGCGAAAGGAATCCGCGCGCAAGGGAGTCATTCCCGTCATCGTTACGGTCGAGCGCGGAAAACCTATAGTCGTCGCGGGCGAAACCGTAACTCCGACAAAAGCCGCTCTCCTGAAGCTCGCTTCGACCTACCGCCCCATCGGACAGCGCGCGATAGAATTCGCAGGAACCGTAGTCATAGTGATGATGCTGATGCTGGTGATGTGGCAATACCTGATCCGCTATCAGCGAAGGCATCTCAGAGTGCGCCGCCACTTCCTTCTGCAAATCGCCTGCTTCGTCATCACGCTCGGACTCGCGCGTTTGTTCTTCCCGCTGGCTTTCGCCATGAGCCAGTGGACGAGTGTCTCTCCGTTCAATTCCGAGATGGCCTACAAATATCTCGCTCCGCTGGCTGCGGGCGCGGCGATGATCACACTGCTTACCGACGCGCACGCCGCGTTCGTTTTCTCGGCCATACTCACGGTTTTCGTCGGGGTGCTTTCGGGCAATGTCTATCTTGCGTCCTATACGCTGATGTCGAGCGTCGGCGCGATTTATTATCTGCAAAACTGCCGCGATAGAACGGCGATGGTTCGCGCCGGACTGTGGATAGGGATGGTCAACGCGGCTGCGGCTTTGGCGCTCGATCTTCTGGGAGCTAACGAGCCACAGCTTTGGCTTGCGATGTTCGATTCCTTCTGCGGGATGATGAGCGGGGTGCTTGCGGCGATGGTGGCTTCGATCCTTCTGCCGCTCTTCGAATGGATGTTTCAGATAACGACCTCGATCAAGCTTCTGGAGCTATCGAATCTCAACCTGCCGCTCCTTCGCCAATTGGCCGAACGCGCGCCGGGAACTTATCATCATTCGATCATGGTGGGACTTTTGGCCGAATCCGCCGCCGAAGCGATAGGCGGCGACGCGCTCTTTGCCCGTGTGGCCTGCTACTATCACGACATAGGAAAATCCATTCGCCCGACTTATTTCGTCGAGAATCAGTCGCCCAATGAAAACCGGCACGACACGCTCTCGCCTAAAATGTCGTCAATCGTACTGGTCAATCACGTCAAGCAAGGAATAGAGCTTGCGCGAGAGCATAAGCTGCCGCCGCGAATCATCGCCATCATACCTCAGCATCACGGCACGGGATTGATGAAGTATTTTTATTACAAAGCGCGAAAAGATTTAGGAGATTCGGCGGCGCTCGAACAGGAGTTCCGCTATCCCGGCCCCAAGCCGCAGACGAAAGAAGCGGCCATAATCATGATCGCCGATTCGGTCGAGGCAGCCGCGCGAACGGTTCAAAACCCGACGCCCCCGCGTCTGCGCAACATGATCGATATGATCATCACGCGCATCCGCGACGACGGACAATTGGACGAATGTGAAATAACTCTGCGCGAGTTGAGTATAGTGGCCGAGAGCTTCGTCAAAGTGCTGGTCGGGATTCATCATCATCGCATCGCTTATCCGGGATACGATTTCAATCGCACGGGCGCTTCGACGCTGCTCTCGCAGGTAGCGCCCGTCGAAGACGCAAAAGATATTGAACAAGTTGAGTCGTCCCCGCAGACGACAATCGCGCAGCCGGAATCACAGGCCGCTTTGAGAGAGGCTCGTGGCGATTGAAGTCATAAACCGTCAGAGAGCGGCGCGCATCGAGCGAGACCAGTTAGCCGAAATCGCCCGATACGCGCTTGCGCTCATCGGCAAACCCGAATCGGGTGTCACCATCGCCTTCGTGCGCGACCGAGCGATCAGAAAACTGAACCGCCAGTTCCGCCGCCGAGACCGCGCGACGGATGTGCTTTCTTTCCCCGCCAGAGAAAAAGATTATCTCGGCAACGATTATCTCGGCAACGATTATCTCGGCGATGTCGTCATCTCGACAGACACGGCGATGAAACAGGCTCAGGAAGCCGGTTTCACGTTCGAGCGCGAAGTGAGCGAGCTTCTGATTCACGGCCTTCTTCACTTGTGCGGCTACGATCACGAGACAGACAATGGCGAGATGAACCGGATGGAATTGAAACTCAGGCGAAAGCTGCTTGACAGGGAACAGGGGACAGGTGACAGGTGACAGGACGTTCCTGCTATTTTCCTGTTCCCTGTAACCTGTCACCTGTAACCTGAGCGAAGCGTTATGATCAGTGAATTAGCAATAGCAGGCGTGGCGTTAGTGGTGCTGGTTTTTCTGTCTGTAATCGAAAGCGCGTATGAATCTCTGAGCGAAGTATCGCTCAGAGTGATGGGAGGCGATCATGCGGACAGCCCGCGCTCGCGATTTTTCCGAGAACTGCTCGAACATCGCCAGCGGTTCGAGCTTATGCTCATACTCGGCACGCAGCTTTCCATCGTCGCCATAGCCATTCTGCTCGGAGATGTTTTGACCCGTTCGGGCATTCGCGCGCCGCTCACCATCACATTTTTCGCGGTGTTCATTATAGTAGTCCTGTTTCGCCAGTTGATCCCGCGAACGATTGCGCTCAAACGTCCTGAAGCTATTTTCTGGGCGCTGCTTCCTGTCTTCAAAGTTTTTTACAGATTCTTCAGCGTCTTCGTCGCTCCCGTAAGCAACCTGCTGGCGAGGATGCGCGCCCGCGAGCCTGAGCCGGAAGACAACCCTGAAGAAACCATGCACGAAGTTCAGGCTCTCATCGATGTAGCCGAAGAAGAAGGCATCATCGAAGAAGAAGAAGGCGAGTTGATTCAATCGATCATCGAATTCGGCGGCACCCTCGTCGCCGAAGTGATGCGCCCGCGCCCGCAGATAGTCGCTATCGAAGTCGATTCGACCGTATCGGACGCCCGCCGATTGATGATCGAATCGAAGTATTCGCGCCTGCCCGTCTATCGCGATCAGATCGATGAGATCGAAGGCATAGTTTATGTGCGCGACGTGCTGCCTTACTGTGAAGGCGATAGGATCAACGCTCCGCTCTCAGTCTGCATGCGTCCGGCTTACTCGGTGCCGGAGACGAAATCGATAGCCGAGCTTTTCAAGGAGATGCAGAAGGCGAAAATTCAGATGGCCATAGTCATCGATGAATACGGCGGAGTGGCGGGGCTTGTGACGATAGAAGACATAATCGAAGAGATCATGGGAGAGATAGAAGACGAAGACCGCGCGCCAGCCGAGAAGGAAATCGAGCGCGCCGAAGACGGCTCTTATCTCGTCGATGGACGGGCCGAGATCAGAAAAGTCGAATTGCTATACGACAAGGAAGTGGAAGCCGACGATTTCACTACGGTCGCCGGATTGATAATCAACGAACTGGGCCACGTTCCGGCGGCGGGAGAAATACTCGAATACAAGGGACTGCGATTCGAGGTCATCGAATCCGACGGACAACGAATCACCCGCGTCAGGCTTCGCCCCATCGAAAAAACCATCGCGAAAAAGTAAGAGAGTGTTCTCACCGATGCCGGATCAGAAAACGAGCGAACCGACAAATCGAAAATCGGGCGTCGTTGCCATCATAGGCCGCCCGAACGCAGGCAAGTCGACTCTGCTCAACCACCTGGTCGGAGAAAAGATCGCTATCACATCCGACAAGCCTCAGACCACGCGCACGCGAATTCGCGGCGTGCTGAGTTGCACCGAAGGCCAGATAGTTTTTCTCGACACGCCCGGAATTCATAAACCCGGCTACAAACTCAATCGCCGCATGATGGCTGCGGTCACGGAGTCTCTTTCTTCAGTCGATCTGATACTGCTTATGATCGATTCAGTGGAATCGATGGGCGCAGGCGACCGCTTCGCGCTCCAGATGATTAAGAGAATCGAAACGCCAGCTTTTCTTCTGCCGAACAAAATCGACCTTATGCGCAACAAGAGTCGATTGCTTCCGCTCATCGCCGCTTACGCCGCACAGAGGCAGTTCGATGAAGTCATTCCGGTTTCGGCCCGCACAGGCGAAGGAGCGGAAACGCTCATAAAAAAAATATTCGAGTATCTGCCCGAAGGCCCGCTTCTCTACCCCGAAGACGATCTGACCGATCAACCTGAGCGCGCGATAGTGGCCGAGTTTGTGCGCGAAAAAATACTCCGCGCGACGAGCGAAGAGCTTCCCTATGTGACAGCAGTGATAACCGAAAAGTGGGAAGAGATGGAAGACATCACTCACATTCACTGTTTGATTTATGTCGAGAAGCCTTCGCATCGCGCGATCATCATAGGTCGCGGTGGCGAGCGATTGAAAGAGATTGGCTCGTCGGCTCGCATCGATATAGAAAAACTTCTCGGTCGCCGCATTTTTCTCAGCCTGTTTGTGAAAGTCCGCCAGCACTGGCGCGATGACGAGCAGACGCTCGATGAATTGGGGATTGGCTGAAATGACCGACGACAGGCCGAAAACCTGGGGCTTCATAAATGTGCTGGTTGCGCGAGAGGCGGAAGAGATGGCATCAGTGTTGATGTTCGATCTCGGCACGACGGGCGTGGTGACGATTGAAGAGGCTGAAAAATCTGTCAGGCTTGGCGCGTACTTCGACGGAAGCGTTGAAGCGCGAGAGATAGCCTTGACGATTGACGCGGAATTCGCGCGCACGGGAAAGCGCGAGATGCTCATCGAGATTTCTGTTTCTGAAATTGCGGATCAGGACTGGATGCAGAAATGGAAAGAAGGATTCGAGGCCGTAGAAATAGGCCGCCGACTCATCGTCGCGCCTTCGTGGAAACTGCCTGCTGAGACTGAAAGAATCGTTATTCGCATCGATCCGGGAATGGCTTTCGGCACAGGCACACACGAAACCACAAGGCTGTGCCTCGAAGCCATCGAAAAGCGATGGCGCGGCGATACGTTTCTCGATGTCGGAACCGGAACAGGGATACTGGCAATCGCAGCGGCGAAGCTCGCGCCGCGGTCGAAGATCACCGCCATCGATATCGATCCGCTTGCGGTCGAGGTGGCCCGCGAAAACGCCGAGATAAACCGGGCATCGAATCTCGATATTTTCGCGGGGCAGCCGAAAGATTGCCGTGATCGGCAATTCGATGTGGTCGCGGCAAATCTGACCGCCGAGGTGATTATTGATCTGATGGATGATCTTGTCATGTGCATGGCTGATTCGGGGCGGATGATTCTTTCAGGGATTCTCACGTCGCTTGCTGCGAATGTCGAGCGAAGGGCGATTGAAGCAGGGCTTGAAATTATCGAGCGACGCGAAGCGGGCGAGTGGGCAGCGATTGTCGCGAGGAAAGCTTTGATGTAGGGCAAGCTGGCAGATTGTGCTTCGCCCCGAATGCATGAAAATCGGGAGCCGCGCAAGCTGACAGATTGCGCCGCTTTTCGGAGAAAGGAGCGTGATGTCTCGCCGGAGATTCTATGCTGCGCCCGAAGATGTCGATACAAAGATTGCGCTTTTGTCTTCTGAAGAGACTCATCATCTCGCCCGCGTGCTGCGATTGAAAACAGGCGATGAGGCGTTCGTATTCGACGGCTGCGGTCGCGAGTATAGATGTCGCGTTTCAGCAATAGATAGTCACGCCCGTCTGGAAATAATCGAAGAGCTTGAGAACGAAGTGGAATCACGTGCCTCGATCACGCTCGCTCAATCTCTGGCCAAAGGAGAGAAGTTCGATTTCATAGTGCAGAAAGCGACCGAGCTTGGCGTGAGCCGCATAGTTCCGCTTGCGACTGATCACGCGGACGTGAAGTTGAGAGAAGCCAGCCGAGAGAAGCGCGTGGAGAGATGGCGGCGCATCTCGATGGAATCGCTCAAGCAATGCGGGCGGCGAAAATCAGTAGAGATTGCATCGCCGGTTGCGCTCGACGAGTTTTTGAAATCGAGCGACGCGGTGATGTTCGTTTTCAGTGAGCGAGGCGGGCAGGCGATCAACGAGGCGCTGGCTGATGTGAGCGATGATTCATCAGTTGCGGCTTTGATCGGGCCTGAAGGCGGATGGAGCGAATCGGAATTGAATCGAATGGAAGAGAGCGGATGCCGGTTCGTGACTCTGGGGCCGCGCGTGCTTAGGACGGAGACGGCGGCGATAGTGGCTTTGGCTCTCATGCAACATGCGATTGGCGATTTGTCGAGACAAGCAGATTTGTAGAGGCAGCAACTCCGCGCCCGCCCCGGCACGACTTTGTTTCGAACTTTGAAAGCGTGTAAATTTTGGGCTGGGCCGCCCACAGAGGGACGGCCCTACAGATTTGCCTGAGAGTTATGTCGAAATCTGACGCAGAAAATTTTTCGAGCCTCGCAACGCTTCTCGTCGAGGCGGGGCGCGATTTTTATCGTCGCGGCTGGGTGATGGGAACGAGCGGCAACTTCAGCGCGGTGGCGAGCCGCGAGCCTCTGCGACTGGCTATAACGGCGAGCGGAATGGATAAAGGAAGGCTCGCGGAAGAAAACATTTTGCAAATCGATGAGGGCGGCAACGTGATTGCGGGCGAAGGGCGGCCTTCGGATGAAACGCTTCTGCATCTGACCGTTGCGCGCGTGCGCGAGGCGGGCGCAGTCCTGCACACTCATTCCGTGTGGAGTACGATTCTTTCCGAAGCAATGGGCGACGAGGGGGGCTTTGCAATCGAAGGTTACGAGATGCTCAAAGGCTTGAGCAATGTTCGCACGCATCTTCATCGGGAGTGGTTGCCCGTGATTGAAAACTCTCAGGATATGACGGCGCTTGCTCGCGTGGTTGAAGACGCACTCGCGCGGCACAAGGACGCGCACGCATTTTTGCTTCGCGGGCATGGGCTTTACACGTGGGGCCGCGACTTGAAGGAAGCGCGCAGGCACACTGAGATTCTGGAATTTCTTCTTGAGGTAACGGGGCGAACGCGCAAATAGTGTATGATCGCTCAGGTCAGCCAATATTAAAAAACATGGAAACAAAAGCTCAAAGAAAACTGAAGATCAAGAAACCGCCGGTGCTTTTTTCAAAGACTCAGCGAATCATCCGTGCCATAGCCGCCGAAACCAAAGGCACTTTTCTCAGCTATTGGAACTCGCCCGGAGGAAACGTCTGTCAGAACGATGTGCAGGGGCTTTACGAAGTCCTTCAGCGCATAGGGCCGCAGAAGAATCTGCACATATTCCTCAAATCGCGCGGAGGCGACGGGACGGCATCGCTGCGAATAGTCAATCTGCTGCGGCGCTATACGGATCGCCTCATCGCTCAGTTGCCTCTGGAATGCGCTTCGGCTGCGACGATGATCGCGCTCGGCGCGAATGAAATTCAGATGGGGCCGCTCGCTTTCCTGACCGCCGTAGATACTTCTCTCACTCACGATCTGTCGCCCATCGATCTTCACAATCGATTGGTCAGCGTCAGCCAGGATGAACTCAACCGTGTGGTCAATCTCTGGCGCAAGGAATCTCAGGCCAGCAAAAAGCCTGTGAGCGACAATGCGCCGAACAATCCTTATGCGGCTCTCTTTCAGCACGTTCATCCGCTGGTCATAGGCGCGGTTGATCGCGCAAGTTCGCTTTCCGTAAAACTATGCACGGAGATTCTGAGCTTTCATCTCGAAGACCTTGAGCGCGCCGAAGAGATAAGCTGGCATCTCAACTCGGCTTACCCGGCGCACGATTATCCGATACTTCAAAAAGAGGCGAAGCGAATCGGATTGAATGTCGCCGACCTCGACCCGCGACTCAACGATATGCTGCTCGATCTGCACGAGCTTTATTCCGAGATGGGGCAGGAGGCGCTGACCGATTACGACGAGCAGAACTATCACAACAACGAGATAGTCAACATCATCGAGAGCGTGGGCATTCAGGTCTACTATCAGATAGACAAAGACTGGCATTATCGCGCCGAAGAGCGGCGATGGGTGCCGATGAATGACAACAGTTCGTGGAGAAAGATCGAAAAGATCGGGAACAATATCGCGCGCTCGATCTTTCACATTCGATGAGAGTAGATGTCAGATGTTAGATGTTAGTGATCTGGACGGCGATATGCGGTTTCACTAACATCTACCATCCAACATCTAACATCTTCCGGGGAGGAATGAAATGGCTATCGTGACGATACCTGATGAGAATCGAACGATCACTAATGCTCAGGAAATCGCTCGCTATCTTGAAAGCGTCGAGATAGTTTACGAGCGATGGGAGCCTCGGCACGCTATCTCGCCCGGTTCGACGGCTGAAGAAGTTCTCGCAGCTTATGGCGAAGAGATTGAAAAGCTCAAGGCGCGCGGCGGATATGTGACGGCGGATGTGATCGATATTAATCCGCAGACGCCGGGGCTTGACGCGATGCTTGCGAAGTTCAATCGCGAACACTGGCACGACGAAGACGAAGTGCGCTTCATCATTCACGGTCGGGGAGTTTTTCACATCCGTCCGCGCGAGGGCGCGGTCGCTGCAATAGAAGTTGAAGCGGGCGATCTGATTTCAGTGCCGCGAGGGACCTGGCACTGGTTTGATTTGTGCGCGGATCGCGAAATCCGGGCGATTCGTTTGTTTCAAGACCCTGCGGGCTGGACGCCGAATTATACTGAAAGCGGCGCGGACGCCAGCTATCAACCTGTCTGTCTTGGGCCGAATTACTTGCCGCAGGCCAGCTTGTAGTCTTGTGAAGCGATGGCAGAGTCAATCGAAACAAGCGCGTTTGCGGTCGTTTTGCTCGACATCGAAGGCACGACCACGCCTGTCGATTTCGTGTTTGAAGTTCTGTTCCCTTACGCCCGCGCTCGCGTGAGAGATTTTCTCGCGGGTCATCCGACGGATGCGCGTGAAGAAATCGCGGGACTTCGCGAAGAAAACAGAAAAGACATCGAGCGAGGTCTCAACCCTCCCGTGATCGTTGATTCCAGCCGAGACGCGCTACTCGATTCCCTCACGGCTTATGCTCACTGGCTCATCGAGCAGGATCGCAAATCGACGCCGCTCAAATCGCTTCAGGGAAAAATATGGGAAGCGGGCTATCGCGCGGGTGAGTTGCGGGCGCAGGTTTTTGAAGACGTGCCGCGCGCTTTCCGCAGGTGGAGAGACGAGCAGAAAGAGATTTGCATTTACTCTTCGGGCAGCGTGCTTGCTCAACGGCTTTTGTTCGCTCACACCGAATCAGGCGATCTGACCTGGATGATTGACGAGTATTTCGACACCAACATCGGAGCGAAGATGGAAAGCGAAAGCTATCTTCGCATTGCGGCCAAGTGTGAGCGCAATCCAGCGGGAATCATTTTCATTTCAGACGTGACCGTGGAACTAGACGCCGCCCGCGCTGCCGGGTTTCAAACCCTGCTGGCCGTTCGTCCCGGCAATCGCCCTCAACCGAATGCTTTCCTCTACGTCGCGATTCACTCATTCGATGAATTGTTCGACCAAACTGAGGATTCGAATATTTTGTAAGGAGTCTGGAGCAGGATATCTACAGGATCATTTCAGTTTTCACCTTCAGGATAAAACGCTCCTGTTTTAAGAAGCTTGACCCGGATGATCCTATATCGCTGCGAGGGACGAGAGCCGAGTATACTGTTTCCAGTTGCGGGGGCAGTGGGACTTCTGGTTTTCTGTTTTTTCATACATCAAACATACCAAGCCTTCCGTCTCCTTTTCTTCTCTTTATTCAACAGAGCTACCTAAAACCAACACGGTAGAATAAACCACATAAAAAGATAAAGAAAATTCTTGACACAATAAATCATTCTGCTAAAATTCGGGACTCTAGTAGTAAGAATTCAAGGTATATAAATGTCATAATATTTGTTCTACAGATGCCGCGAGATGTCGCCTAATAATGCCTCAGTCACGGGAGGTGCAACAGAGTGGTTTTCTGTTGGGAGTTTATCTTTATTAGGGTTTCTATGACAGGCTGGCAGACTATCGTACTTATTCCTCTGATAACTGAGCGATTACTGGTCGCCTGAAGGCAAGGGCTTTAGCTTGTCTGTTGTAGTTGAAAACAGATTGAACGTAACGACGATGGGGTGTCAGCCGGCTCGTATCAACACCTCGTTCTTAGCTTTGCCCTCACCATAGAATGGTTGCGAGAAATCGCATCTGAATTGAGCCGACCAGTGAGACTTTAAGTCGATTGAATCTCCCGCCTTCAGGCGGCGGAGGGTTTGTTTGTGTGCGGGTTTATACAAAAATCGGGTGTCTACGATTGGAGGCGATCAAAATGAGAAACACAAGGTCGATGATTGGAATTCTTTCGCTTTTCCTCGTAATGCAGATAGGAGCGATATTTGATATGTGGTCAGTAAAAGCCATTGTCCGATGCGATGATCTATCCAAATGCTCAGGTGATCTCTACTGCTTTGAAATGGCTTCGCATATGGGGTTGTGTCTTCTTAAGTGTGACGATGGGATTTACCTTCAGTGTTCAGCACGCGACATAAACTGAGTTATGTCTAACCGTAATCGTATTATCATAGGTATTCTGCTGGCAGCAAATTTGATCGCTGGCGGTTTAGTTTTTGCCCGACGTTATTCATCAAGGGCTCCTGATTCACTCTCGGAAAGCGGCTCTTTGCCGTCGCTAGATATAAGGGATGATTCGGGAAGAAGCATTAACACGAATCAGTTTCTCGGTTCTCCTTTATTCGTTCAATTTGTTAATCCCTATGTTGATGCGCAAATTGCGTCCGTTATCAAGGCTCGTCAGAATCGTCCGGATCGGTCTATTACCTGGTTGTTAGTCACAAAGGATGCGCGTGAGTTACGTGAGCGCCTTCCTGAAGACAGCGGAGATATAATCATAGTCGAAAGCGACTACGAAAAGCTCCGCGAATTACTCAATGTACCCAAGTGCTGTGAAAGATGGCTGATCTTTGATGAATCAGCAAAGCTGAGAACTAGCGGAGACTATGATTCAGGCGATGTGGCAGCCAGACTTCGTAGCGTGATTGATGGAGAACGTCCCTATTCTGAAGCAGTAATATGGCAGGCATTCAATTCTCTTAAGAAGCGAGACTTGGCACAAATTATCGATAGAGGAACTCGTTCGCGCTCCCGGAAAGCCCTTATTGTAATGCTTTCGTCTGTCTGCACAGGATGCGCTGATGGGGAGCTAGTTGACCTGCTTAATGTTTATGCAAAGCAATCGCCTGAGATTTCCTTTCTTGCTTTAGTTCCCGATACTTTCTCTCATCTCGACGTCAAGAACCTCATTGCTAATCTCGACCTGTCTTTCCCGGTCGAGATAGCAAATCACAATCTGTCACGAGAATGGGCGCTATACTCCGCGCGGGCATAGATTGCGCTTTTGTTCAGAGTCCAGCCTTTAGGCTGCTGCACGCTAAAGCGTGAACTCTGAACATCTTGCTCAACTATTCTCTCGATTTCAAAAAGCTCAATTT
>Ga0187893_10001973_pt1 | contig 46632 bp, 35 predicted proteins | sample MA1701074metaG_FD_139574 | JGI IMG/M metagenome (GOLD analysis project Ga0187893, IMG submission 139574) | White microbial mat communities from a basaltic lava cave in the Kipuka Kanohina Cave System on the Island of Hawaii, USA - MA170107-4 metaG ... | reverse complement strand
CCAAGGTTATAACGGTCTTGAAAACCAGAACGGGCCGCCTCTTCCATAAGCCAAACGGAACCTGAATTCAAAGCCAAAGTTTCTTCCCCCCATCACACCGCGCCCCCAGCGGTGTGCTCGCTCTCTAGAGAATTGAACTTCAAACGGGGATCAGTTTGTTACGAAGTCCCCCAAAACCCTCTGAAGTCCCCGCTTGTCGAAGGGGGACGATGGTGCGTGGCCTGGTGAGAGGCTTATGCCACGAAGTACTAGGTCTCTCCGGTGCGACTCTGCGGTCTTTCGGAAGTGATCCGGCCGACTGAGGAATCTTCGCAGTCGACTAACCATCGCGGCATCAGTCGGACCTCATTGGTTGGTTCATTTTCCGGCATGGCAGGGTTCTGGATGGGCTGTCGAAAATCGGGGGGTGAGCCGAGGCGATGGATTTCCAGTGTTCGCTCCAGGGTGAGAACTTCTGCGTGAGCGAGGGAGAGCCGGATGTAGTTTTGACGGGATTCATGGCGTATTTGTCGTATGTGATAGATCAGTGTGGCCAAAGTGCCCAGGAAGATCCCGAGGAAGATGCCTCCGATGAAATCAAGCGGGTCGGACATGGGAGATCCCTACGGGAAACTATTCCCACGACCTGGGAACGACTCCGGCCAAACGGTTTCTGCCAAACAGGCCATCGTCCATTGAGCCGCCTCCCAGGTACATTTGCGTTCAAATCTCGTGAGGGCCAGGCTGCCAGTTGGTGGCAGCCTGGCTTGGATGTTAGCGGAATGCGGGTGAACAGGGTGCTGCGGTCCAACCATTTCACGAGTATAGGCTCTGAAGTGGCTCTCGCAGGTGCGCAGCAACCGCCTTGGACATTCAGCTACTAGAGTATGCCGCTGAGAAGCCCATTTTGTGTCAACCCAGGCAAATTTTTTGTGAGCTGAAAACAGGCGAAGGATAGTTGGATGAGTTTTTTGACTGCGGCAGCTTGCTGCCGCTTTTCGTTCTAGATTGCCTTGCGCCAGCTTGCTGGCGCATCGAATTTCGGGGTCGCGACGGTAACCAGTTCACGATGGGAGGTTTCCGTTGGGGATATGGGACGGCCGCAGTCAAAAGGAGACCTGCTATTTTCAAAGAAGTAGGTTTGGGACACGATCACCTGTCCCGACGAACTGGATTCCGGCTTCCGCCGGAATGACGTTCATTTGGTTGGCGTTGCGACCTGATTTCACCGGGCGTGTGAGGACGTTATGCTTCAAGGTGTAGGCCTTCGGCTTGCAGCTTTTTCCCGCCACCTGCAGGGCATCCGCGTGGGATGGGAAACTCAACGTCTACTGCCGTCTAGATTTTCCGATCTCATTGAAACCTGAAGCTTTCGTTCCCAGCGGCAGGAAGACCGTAAACTCCGTGCCCGTTCCTTCCTGACTTTTCACCTCAATGCGGCCGTCATGCTGCTCGACGATCTTTTTCACGATCGTGAGCCCAAGCCCGGTGCCATCGCTTCGGGTTGTGTAAAAGGGCTCGAAGATGGATGGCCGCTGTGCAGGGGAGATTCCCTTGCCATCGTCCGCCAGCGTTACTTGCACGGAGCGCCCATGGACATTGCGATCCAGCCGCGTGGTGACAGTCACCTTGCCGCCTCGGTTCACAGCTTGAATCGCATTCAAGGATAGGTTGGTAAAGACCTGCATCATGCGCACCAGATCCATCGGAACGCGGGGGAGCTTACGAGCGAAGCGTTTCGTCACAGAGACCTGTTTCTCTTCCAGCCGGTCCTGGACCATCAACAGGGACTTCTCAAGGACCTCATTGACATCTTCTCGCGAAAGGTTCAGCTCCAACGTTCGAGAGTAGTCGAAGATGTCCTGCAAGATCTTTTGCAGGTGATCGATTTCAAAATTGGCGATTTCGAGGCGTCGTCGATCGTTTGACGAGAGCTCGCCCCGTTTGGACAGGATACGTATGTTCATCTTGATCGATGACAGTGGATTCATGATCTCGTGCGCGATCTGCGTTGAAAGCCGGCCAATAGTGGCCAGGCGTTCGGACTGCAGCAGTTGCTGGCTGAGCACACGGAACTCGGTGATGTCGCGAATGATGCCGAGCGATCCGGTGACCTCGCCGTGCTCGTCACGCAACAAGGAAGCCGACAAACTGGCGAAGATTTTCCGGCCATCTTTGCCGAGATAGTCCACCTCGATGTTCTTAACCTGTCCTTTTCGCACGAGCTGCCCCATGATGCGCCGCGCTTCTTCCCTGCCTTTTGCATAGAACGGTGCGGCGGACTGGCCTAGCACTTCCGATGCCTTATAGCCAAAGATGTCTTCTGCTCCCTTGCTCCAGAACACCAGCCGGCCGCGGTTGTCAGCGGTCGTGATGGCGTCGCTCGAGCTCTCAATCAGTTTTTGCAGACGGTCTTTCGCCTCCTTGCATTCCTGGTAAAGCCGGGCATTCTCAATGGCGACTGCAGCCTGCGTGGCGAAAAGGGAAAGAATTCTCAGGTCACGGCGGGAGAAGGCACCGACCTTCTCGCTTTCAACGTCCAGAACTCCGATGAGCCGCCTGCCGATCAGCAGCGGAACGGCAATTTCGGAACGGCCATGAGCGATTCCCTGGATGTAGCGGGGATCCTTGCGAACATCCGACACGACCAGTGGCTTGCGGTGCGCCGCCACCCAGCCAGTGATGCCTTCCTTGCCGATGGCGATCTGAAACGCTCGACCGCCTGGTTTCCGATAGCCGCGGGAGGCTTCGAGAAAGAGCCATTTTCCGGCTTCGTCGGCTAACAGGATGGCGGCGTGAGGGTAGTGAAAGAGGTCTCGAATGACGTGAAGCAATTCATCGAGCAGTTTTGCGGCATCCGCCGAAACCATCGCTCGATCTCTTGGCCTGGTCATTTTGAAAAATGATTCGTGATACGGGATTCGTGAAACGTAACGCAACGCATCACGTTTCACCTATCACTCTTCTACATTTGCGCGAGTGCCTTCTCCATCCGGTCGAGACCTTTTTGAAGGTTTTCCATACTGGTGGCAAAGGAGATTCGGACGTGACCTTCCCGCCCGAAGGCAGAGCCTGGCACTACCGCGACACCGGCCTGGCGCAGCAAGGCACTGGAGAACTGGATGGAGTCTTTGATATCGCCTTTGAAGAAACTGGACACATTTGGGAAAGCGTAGAAAGCACCCCCCGGATTCGCACAAGTCAGTCCCGGAATCGAGTTGAGTTTCTCGACAATGTACTTCCTGCGTCGCTCGTACTCCGCGATCATTGCCAGCACAGAGTCCTGCGCTCCCAGGATTGACTCCACCGCCGCCTTTTGCGATACGGTCGAAGCGTTCGCACTGTGGCTCTGTACATCGTTAACGGCTTTCACAATCTCCTTTGGCGCGACCAGATAGCCGATCCGCCAGCCCGTCATCGCATAGGTCTTGGAAGCTGTATTGACAATGATGGAAAGGTGACGAGCGTTGTTGGCAAATGGAGGCAGCGAGGTGTGCACGTTGCCATCGAACACGAAGTACTCGTAGCACTCGTCGAATATGATCAGCAGATTGTTCGCTACCGCGAGATCTACGATCTTTTCCATCTCATCTGGAGGAATCACCGCGCCCGTGGGGTTATTGGGAGAATTGACGATGATGGCTTTCGTGCGCGAGCTGATTTTCTCCTTCAACGCGGCAGCTCGCAGAATGAAATTGTCGGTCTCATGAGTTTGCACCTCGACAGGTGTGGCTCCGACCAGCTTGATCTGCTCTGGAAAAGTTACCCAGTAGGGCACCGGAAGCAGCACCTCGTCTCCTTCTTCAAAGAGCACAAAGGCCAGATTGAACAGCGTGTGTTTTGCGCCGCAGGAGATGGCTACTTCCGCCATCGAATAGTTGACGCCGTACTGGTTCTTGTATTTCAGAGCGACTGCGTCCCTGAGGTCGTTAATGCCGCCCGCCGGCGGGTACTTGGTGAAGTTCCTGGCAATGGCATCATGTCCTTTCACCTTGATGTTCTCAGGCGTGTGAAAATCGGGCTCACCCACGCTAAAGTCGATGATCTCTTTGCCGTCCGCTTTGAGCCGCGCCGCTTCCGCCGACACCGCCATGGTAGGCGAACTGGACAACTGGCTGACCCGTTTCGCAAGTTTCATGAGGACTCCTCAATCCCGTTAGATTGCGCCGCCGGCTCGTCAGACCCTGCCGGCAGAGCGGGGAAGTATATTCCGACTGGTGCGTTCTTGTAAAACCTGACAACCCAGGCGGCAATCAGGACGACCAGGAATAGACTACCGGGGCGCTGGTAGGGACGCGCAGCAGCGCGTCCCTACCGTTTGTTACGGACAAGGAAGCTCTCCTGCCGTAACAAACGCGGCGCGGCTTTCTCAAGGCTCCGATTCCTCAAGAAAGAGACAAGTGAAGAGTTTGAATTCTACAAATGAGTTTGATGGCGGTGAATGCTGCAACCTTCAGAAAGTTTAGTGCTATAGTCACAGATCATTTTTGAAAGGATTTCTAGACTCTATTCCATGGATCGGGATCCATTGACAGGCGACGGCTCTAGCCTGCGAGTGAGACCTGGTTCCAGACTGACGAAACCACTATGCCGATCGATTCATACTTGCAGCAACTATTCTCCCTCAAGGGCAAGACAGCTCTCGTTACCGGTGCCAGTGGTGGACTCGGTCGGGCCATGACGGTTGCGCTGGCGGGTGCGGGCGCCCGCGTTGGCATCCACGGAACCAAATCCGACAAACTTGAAGAGACCCGGCAGGCAGTTGAACAAGTCGAAGGAGAGGGAGTGGTCTTCTCCGCCACGCTGGGCGACGCAGCTCAGTGTCAGAAGCTGGCAGCCGATGTGCGCTCTGCTCTGGGCCGCATCGATATTTTGGTGAACTGCGCCGGGACCAGCCGGAGGAAGCTGATCGATACAGTGACGCAGGAGGAATTCGACTGGATCATCGGAGTGAATCTGCGGAGCGCCTTTTTCCTGAGCCAGGCTGTGCATCCGATGATGCGGGAGCAGGGTGGCGGCAAGATCATCAATATTGGGTCTATGACTTCCCTCCTGGGCTTCGCAAATTTGTCCGTGTATGGCATGACCAAGTCGGCGCTGGCACAAGCAACGAAAACGATGGCAGTTGAATGGGCTGCGGACAACATTCAGGTCAACTGCGTGGCGCCGGGCTTCATGCACACGCCTTTGACAGAAGAGTACTACTGGAAGAACCCGGAGCGCAGCCGTTGGATGTTCGAACGAATCGCTGCGCGGCGAGCAGGCTTGCCGGGGGACCTTGCAGGCATCATTATCTGGCTGGCATCGCCCGCGTCTTCCTACGTGACCGGACAAACCATCGCGGTAGACGGCGGGTTTACTGCGGGCGCTTCGTGGGAGCAGACGCCGGGTTCCCGCTAGAGGCGTAAGGTAGCAACTCGCCATTGCACAGCCAAGGCGATCGCGCAACCGAAGCCCTAAGATCGCCGCGACGGAAAAAAATCGAGCAATCCGCTCTCGGGAAGGGGCAAGGGCCGTCAGGCCCTTGGGTGGATCCGAACTGGGAACGGCCCCACCCCGGCGCTGCGCGACTGCGTGAAGTCTCCTCAAGACTTCTCCTTTGCGCCACCCCTCCAAGGAGCGGATTTAGATGTGGTGCACGGCCCTTGGCTGGTCCGAAAAACGAAAGACCTCAGACTACTCAAGGCGTAGTCTGCGCTACATGAACCTTCTTGATATATCGCCTTCGAGGGAATTCCATGCCCATACTTCCCAAGAATGTCTTGCACTACGGCACCGAAGCTCCGTTGCCTGAGCCATTGGAACTGAATGCTGGCCCGCTGTCTGTTTTGTTCGAAGATGGGGATCTACGCTACATCCGCTACGCAGATCGCGAAGTCATTCGCAGAATCTATGCCGCGGTCCGGGACCGAAATTGGGGTACCGTCGTGCCACGCTTGTCTAATCTCAAGATCGAGCGAGGCACTGATTCGTTCCTGATCACCTATGATTGCCAGAACCAGCAAGGCGCTATCGACTTTTTCTGGAAAGCCACGATCCGGGGAGAAGCAAACGGCAGCATCCGGTTTGAGATGGATGGCGAAGCTCGATCTACATTTCATCGCAATCGGATTGGTATTTGTGTGTTGCATCCGATCCGGGAGTGCGCGGGTGTGCCTTGCCGTGTGGAGAAAGTGAACGGCGCCGTGGAGAAGACCTTGTTCCCAAAGAGAATCTCACCGCATCAGCCTTTCAAGGATCTGCATGCGGTGACTCATGAGGTCGTTCCTGGCCTGGAAGCGGAGGTTCGTTTCACAGGAGAGACGTTTGAGATTGAGGATCACCGGAATTGGACCGACGCTAACTACAAGATCTACGGCACGCCCCTCGCTCTGCCATTTCCTGTTGAAATCAGGCAAGGGACGAAGATCTCCCAGTCGGTTACCGTGACGCTCAAGGGAAGGGCGTCGGCGCCCAAAAGGGTGCCGGCAGCCACTGTGCTTTCTCTTGCCGTCGGGCGTTCAGTGAGCCATCCGCTGCCTAAGATTGGTCTGGGAACGGCCAGTCACGGAGAACCGCTGGGCCCTCAGGAAATCGAACGGCTCAAGGCTCTGGAACTGGCGCATCTGCGGGTTGACCTGAATCTGTCGCAGTCGGAGTATTCAGCACGCTTGCGACAGGCTTCGGCTGAAGCGCGCAGTCTGGAATTGCCTCTGGAAGTGGCCGTGTTTGTTTCCAACGCAGCGGCTACCGAGTTAGCCGCCCTGAAGATATTGCTCGCAGATGTGAAACCAATCGTGGCGACGTGGCTCGTGTTCCACACCTCCGAACCGACGGTCCAGGAAAAATGGGCACGAATGGCGCGAGAGGCCCTGGCGTCTTATTCTCAGCGCGCCAGGTTCGGAGGAGGTTCGAACCAGTATTTTACCGAGATCAATCGATTCCACCCGCCAGTAAGGGTCCTAGACGTGGTGAGTTACACCATCAACCCGCAAGTGCACTCGTTCGACATTCCAGCGTTGGTTGAGAACCTGGAAGCGCAGGCCATGACTGTGGAAAGCGCTCGGCCGATTGTGGGAAACCGGCCGTTGGTGATCAGTCCGGTAACGCTCCGACCACGGTTCAGCGCTGCGGCAACCGGACCCGAACTGGCACCTCCTCCTAGGACGCTGCCTTTTGCGGTGGATCCGAGACAGATGTCGCTCTTTGGCGCTGGGTGGACGGCTGGAAGTTTGAAATACCTGAGCGAGAGCGGCGTGGCGAGTGTCACCTACTATGAAACTTCAGGATGGCGAGGAGTGTTGGGGCAGAGCAAGGGTTCTCCGGAACCGGCTTTGTTCCGCTCCATCCCAGGGACAGTTTTTCCGCTCTACCATGTGCTGGCGGACTTTGGAGAATTTGCCAACGGCGCAGTGATCCCGGCAAAGAGCAGCGATCCGCTTCGCATCGACGGCGTCGTGCTGCACAAGGACCACAAGAACCGGTTGTTGTTGGCCAACCTGTCGCCCAAAGCTCAAACCGTCAAGGTGACGTCTTTGGCCTCGACGGTGCGCGTGCGCAGGCTTGACGAGCGGAACGCCGAGGAAGCGATGACGTCGCCGGAAAAGTTCAGAAGCGAGCCAGGGGAAGTTCAGAATACAACGAAGGGCGACCTCGAAGTAGAGCTGCTGCCATTCGGAATCGCACGGCTTGACTGGATGTGAGTTGGGAGTCTTAGTGTGGGAGCCGGCCTCCGGACGGCAATTGCGGTGTTGAAGCCTGATCCAATCGCCGTCCGGAGGCCGGCTCCCACATGCTAAGCCAGGTTATTTCCTTCAGCGCCCGGTCTGATCTGGTCGGCCGGACATTCCAATACCAGGCAGGCAGCAGTCCACCGGACACACGTCATGGCGCGGGCCGTCCTTTCCGAGGCTCCGCCGCTTGGTGTCTGATTCCATGCGCTCCAGAATCAGCTCTCGAGTCATTCGAATAAACGCAGGATGTGTCCCGACGGTTGCTGCGCGCACCATGTTGAGGCCAATTGCTTCGCAGTGCTGGCGTGCTTCGGTGTCCAAATCGTAGAGTACTTCCATGTGGTCCGATATGAAGCCGATGGGAGCAACAACAACATCGGTGATTCCCTCGGCCGTCAAGTCTGAGAGATGTTTCAGGATGTCGGGTTCGAGCCACGGCTGGGACGGCGGTCCGCTGCGGCTTTGGTAAACCAGACTCCAGCTCTGGAGATTCAGGGTCTCAGTCACCAGTCGGCAAACTTCCCTCAGTTGTTCTTCATAGGTGCAACCTGCCGCCATGGCTTGAGGAATACTGTGAGCCGTGAAGGCAACGCGCGCTGTTGCCTTGCGTTCCTGAGGAATCTGTTCCCAGGCTCTTCGCACATTTTCTGTCGTCGGCTCGATAAACCCCGGGTGGTTATAAAACACCCGCAGTTTCTCCACCTCGGGTGCACCGGTGCCGACTGATGCCTGTGCCCTTTGAATATCCTCTCGGTATTGACGGCAACCTGAGTAAGAGCTGTAGGCAGAGGTAAAGAATGCTAAGGCCCGCTTGATTCCGTCTTGCTTCATTTGCTGCATTGCTTCGGCGAGGAGCGGGGTCCAGTTGCGGTTTCCCCAGTATATGGGCAGATTGGGACCTGACCTCTCCAACTCGGTGCGGAGAGCATCGATCAAGGCCCGATTCTGTCTGTTCAGCGGACTCACCCCTCCAAATAACTCATAGTGGTGAGCGACTTCCCGCAGACGATCTTGGGGAATGTTTCGCCCTCGCAGAACGTTGTGAAGGAAAGGCATGACCTCTTCCATGCCCTCAGGGCCGCCAAACGAAACCACCAGAAGCGCATCAAAGAGAACGTTCATAGTGGTTCAAGGAAGGAGCCCGGGTGAGTTCCCTTTATGCGTTCCAAGAGAGTTTGCACAGCCCAACGCATACCAACACAGGCAATGCCAACAGCATCAGTGGGATGCACACGATGGCCACTGGGATGAGGATCACCATTAGGATAAGACTAAGCACGAAGAATAGCAGCTTGAGTGGAAGGAAGATGACAAACCCGAGAATTCGAAACGGGAGAAATATGAGAAATCCAAGGATCTTGAAGGGGAGAAAAAGCAGATCAGCCATCGCTTACCTCCGTCGTTGGTTATTCCTCGTGCGGCTAATAGTGCCGACCTCCCGATTTTTCCAGGAGGTCGGTTTTCTAGGTGCGGGCAACGTCTGTATTGAATACCTGTCGTCGGGATCACCGTTCACAAACTCTATCTACGAAGGCAGAGATGAAAAGTTCACTCAAATCGGCCTGGAATCACTTTCCGTGCCAGGTCACCTCTCACGAAAGAGCCTTCAGAAACTCCACCAAGTCCGACTCGTCCTGCTTCGAAAGCTTTAAAGGCTTGATCTTGGTCGACAACGTTCCGGTTCAGAGACGGCGATATGCCGTCTGCTGGAACCGGTTAGCTGACCGTCTTTCGCATTCCTATCAGAAGCCCTCGAGGACGTTGATGCTACGATCAGGCGAGGTCGAAGCGATCAAGGTTCATCACTTTGTTCCAGGCCGCGACGAAGTCGTGGACAAACTTCTTCGCCGCGTCGGAACTTCCATAGATTTCAGCCAGCGCGCGGAGTTGGGAATTCGAACCAAAGATCAGGTCGGCGCGCGTGCCGGTCCATTTCAGTTCGCCCGTTTTGCGATCGCGGCCTTCGAACACGTCCGCGTCTTGCGAGACCGCCTTCCACTCCGTGCAGATGTCGAGCAGGTTCACGAAGAAGTCGTTGGTCAGAGCCTCCGGTCGCTTGGTGAAGACACCGCGCTGCGTCCCGCCGACGTTGGTCTTCAGGACGCGCATGCCGCCCACGAGCACCGTCATTTCGGGCGCGGTCAGGGTCAGTAACTGTGCTTTATCAACCAGCAGCATTTCGGCCAATACGGTGTATTTGCCCTTGAGGTAATTGCGGAAGCCGTCCGCGATGGGTTCGAGCACGGCGAAGGATTCCACATCGGTCTGCTCCTGTGAGGCGTCCATGCGTCCCGGCGTGAACGGAACCGGTGCCTCAAAACCGGCATTGATCGCAGCTTGCTCGACGCCTGCGCAACCGGCCAGAACAATCAGGTCAGCAAGCGAGACTTTCTTGCCGCCCGCCTGGGCGCTGTTGAACTCGTTCTGGATGTCCTTCAGAGTTTTGAGCACCTTCGCCAGTTGGGCGGGCTGGTTGACGGTCCAGTCCTTCTGGGGCGCCAGGCGAATGCGGGCGCCGTTGGCGCCGCCTCGCTTGTCGGAGCCACGGAACGTGGATGCTGACGCCCACGCGGTCGAAACCAGCTCCGAGACAGACAGGCCCGAAGCCAGGATCTTACGCTTGAGCGAGGCGACGTCCTTATCGTCAATCAGCTTGTGATCGACCGCGGGGATGGGGTCCTGCCAGATGAGTTCTTCCGCAGGAACCTCCGGCCCGAGATAACGCGCGCGCGGGCCCATGTCGCGGTGCGTCAGCTTGAACCACGCCCGGGCGAAGGCGTCTGCTAACTGATCGGGATTCTTTAAAAAGTGCCGCGAGATCTTTTCGTACGCAGGGTCGAACCGCAGGGAGAGGTCCGTGGTAAGCATCGAGGGCGCGATTCGCTTCGAGGGGTCGTGCGCATGCGGCACGGTGCCGGCGCCTGCGCCGTTCTTCGGCTGCCACTGATGCGCACCAGCCGGGCTCTTCGTGAGTTCCCACTCGAAGCCGAACAGGTTCTCGAGGTAGTTGTTGCTCCATTTCGTGGGCGTCGTGGTCCAGGTGACTTCCAGGCCGCTGGTGATCGTGTCAGCGCCCCTGCCGGTGCCAAATTTGTTTGTCCACCCAAGGCCCTGCTCGGCGAGGTGGGCCGCTTCGGGATCCACTCCACAATTGGACTCAGCGGCAGCTCCGTGGGTCTTGCCGAAGCTATGGCCGCCGACGATGAGCGCCACCGTCTCCTCGTCGTTCATCGCCATACGCCTGAAGGTTTCGCGGATATCGCGCCCCGCGGCGATCGGATCGGGGTTGGCGTTCGGGCCTTGCGGGTTGACGTAAATCAGCCCCATCTGCACGGCAGCGAGCGGATTTTCGAGATCACGGTCGCCGGAGTAGCGCTTGTCGGCCAGCCAGGTCGTCTCGGCGCCCCAATAGACGTCATGATCCGGTTCCCAGACGTCCTCGCGACCACCACCGAAACCGAAGGTCTTGAATCCCATCGTTTCGAGGGCGACGTTGCCGGCCAGGATCATCAGGTCGGCCCAGGAAATCTTGGGGCCGTACTTCTGCTTGATCGGCCAGAGCAGTCGACGCGCCTTGTCCAGGCTGACGTTGTCCGGCCAACTGTTCAGCGGCGCGAAGCGCTGTTGGCCCCTGCCTCCGCCGCCGCGGCCGTCCCCTATGCGGTAGGTGCCGGCGCTGTGCCACGCCATGCGAATGAACAAGGGACCGTAGTGGCCGAAGTCGGCCGGCCACCAGTCCTGCGAATCGGTCATCAGCGACGCGAGATCTTTCTTCAGCGCCGCCAGGTCGAGGCTCTTGAACTCTTTCGCGTAGTTGAAGTCCTGTCCCATTGGATTGGACTTGGACGAATGCTGGTGCAGAAGTTCGAGCTTCAACCCGTTCGGCCACCAGTCGCGGTTCGACGTGCCGCCACCGGCGACATGGTTGAAGGGGCATTTGGCTTCCGTTGACATCTGTTTTCTCCTTTCGTGACCTGAATTGTTGAACAGCGTTATGTTTATGAGTACGCTCTTTTTTACTGCCCATCTAGCTAACCACTTGTTCTTATGCCCGCCCCTGTTGTAGAACGAGACCACCTCTTCCAACGTTTTCTGCGATCCATCGTGCAAGTAGGGCGCGGTGCTGGCAATCCCACGCAACACAGGAGGCACAAGAAATGCTGCCGTCGACCGACAGGCTGTCCTCAAAATACAGTTTCCTGCCCAATTTGATTTCCTCTTCGGTCAAAGCGTTGTCCTTGGGAATATTGGCCGATTCCGGGTCCAAGCCAACGGGATAGGAGATCTTCTAGGCTACCGGTCCTTTGGGGGCCTCTTCCTTGGGTTTCTGCGGGACCTCCTGAGTTGTGCTGAAACCGGTGATGGCCAGAGCCATCAGCGTCGCGCGCCAGCCAGCATCGAGAACCGATTTCGTCGTGGCAGAGCATCGCCTTGCTTGGTCGTGAGTCGATCATTTCGCGTCATGGAGTCTTTCCTTAGTTCTGGATTGGTTCAAAGAATGGACGAACGGAAGCGGAGCAGGCTTCTGCCGTCCGCCGCCGCCAAGCAAAAGTTTCGCGTAACACTATCTATCTCGCGCGGCGAAGTCAATCCGAGCCAAGGCAATAGAAAGAATGCGATGGGCTGTTGGCCTCAGCAAACTGAGGACTCATGGAGTATCAAACCAAGAGCCTGGGAGGTGCACGAAAGCGGCAGACTCGTTTCCCGGGAAGTGCCATAACCGTGAGCAGCGAAATCGTACGCGGTTCTAACCGCGGGTTGTGATGGGCGAGATGTGGAAGGAGGGGGCTTGAAGCTGAGATCACTGACGGTGGTTGAGCCTATTACAATCGAGCCAGAATACTGACCAGAACCAACATAGACTTGGTGGAAGTCAGGTCATTGGGTCGTAGAAGTCACTTATCACAATGCCGGCAGGCTTTGGTCTTTGCCCCAGGAGCATTTTTTCTGCGTTCGACAACAGAGGGTAGCCATCCCTTGTGGCGCCGGTCGGGCAGAAACCCCATTTCGATGAGTGCCACCACAATCGCCCCGTAGTAGCCCTCTTCCAACTCCAAGTACGGGTCCGGGTCACTGTTGGTAGGGTTGGTCTCTACGTTGGAAGTGTCCGGCAGCGAGGAATTGTTTTCCTCAAGTTGACAATCATCTAGAAGCAAAGGACATCGTTCTACCATCCGTAGCCTCCTTAAGGGACAGGAACGACTGTTTACATGCAAACGTCATTCCAGAGCTGAGGCAGAGCAGGAGAACAGATTTGAACTTGGGGAGAATGGCACCAAATTTCTTCAAAGCAGGCAACGGGCTTCACAGTTACACACGTGCCCACTGGCAGGGGTGCCAGGAGGGAAGTTGTTTGAGGGATTTTGGGGTGAGTGATGGGGATCGAACCCACGACCACTGGAGCCACAATCCAGCGCTCTACCAGCTGAGCTACACTCACCGTTGCGGGGAACGAACCTGCTGGGCAGGAACCACACAGGACGATCTCAGAAAGCAGCGTCAGTTTAATACAATCGTCACCTACCCGCAACTGGAGTGTCTCAATCCGCTATTTTTGCGGATCAGGCAGGGCCATGGCAGCCTCATCTTTCTGGACGATTCGCTTGCATCGATCGCACCAGTACCGAGATGTACGGAAAGAGGAGATACAACCGAGCGTGAATAGGGCGACAAGAAAACCTACGATCCCCCCCCAAAGAGTACCCGCGACCACTGACACGACTCCGGCAATACATGTCCAAACGAAGTACATGCAGTAGTAAACCCAAGGCTCATAGCTGTCCGGCGCCCACTTAAGCCTGGTGCCGCAGTTCGGATAAATGTATTTCGGGAAGAGTAGTCGCCAGACGCCCATGCGTGTCGACGAGAACAAGCGCTAAGCGAGTGCTTTCTTGATCACATTCCCTCGCACGCCAGTGAGCCGCTGGTTGAGTCCCTGGTAGAAATAGGTGAGCCGTGTGTGATCGAGACCCAGGAGGTGGAGAATTGTTGCGTGGAAATCGGAGATGTGGGCTCGTTCCTCAACGGCTTTGAAGCCGAGCTCGTCGGTTGCACCGATGGCTTGGCCGCCTTTGACGCCAGCGCCTGACAGCCACATGGTGAATCCGTAAGGATTGTGGTCGCGGCCAGGTTTGCCGACGCCTTCACTGGTGGGAGTACGGCCGAATTCTCCACCCCAGACAAGCAGGGTTTCATCCCACAGTCCGGTTCGCTTCAAATCCGACATGAGTGCCGCGATGGGTTGATCGGTTTCTCCGGCGTGAAGCTTGTGGTTCGTGATGCAGTCATTGTGGCCGTCCCAAGTGTCCTCGATATGCCCGCCGCCGGAATAAAGCTGAACAAAGCGCACCCCTTTTTCCAGAAGGCGGCGAGTGATCAGACACTTCCGGCCAAAGTCTGCGGTCAGCTTCTGATTCAGGCCATACATCTCCTTGGTTTTGGCGCTCTCCCTCTCAACATCGACCACTTCAGCCGCAGTCGTTTGCATGCGATACGCCAGCTCATAGGAATTGATGCGCGCAACCAAATCGGAATCACCTTGGTGCGACTCGAGATGCTGACGGTTGAGCCGTTCAAGCAAATCCAGCGAGTGGCGTTGAGCGCGGTCACTCGTACCGGCTGGCGTTGCCAGGTCGAGTAGTGGAACTCCTGTGCTGCGGAACAGCGTTCCCTGGTAAGAGGCAGGCATATAGCCAGCGGTCCAATTCGAAGCGCTGCCGATGGGTCCGCCGCGCGGATCCGTCATCACCACGAAGGAAGGTAGATTCTCCTGCTGGCTGCCGAGACCGTAGCTCAACCAGGTGCCCAAGCTTGGTTTCCCGATCAACACACTGCCCGTATTCATTTGAAGGCAACCCGAGGCGTGCGCTGCCGTGTCGGTGTACATCGATCGAATCACGCAAAGATCATCGGCAAATTTGGCGGTATGCGGGAACAAGCTGCTGATTTCCAATCCGCTCTGCCCGTGCCGTTGAAATTCAAACGGTGACTGCATGATGTGGCCGACAGGCCGGCCGTTGGAACCAACCTGTTCAACATCTCCCTTGTACGGTGTCCCATGAAAACGGCTTAGTGCCGGCTTGGGATCGAAGGTGTCGATCTGACTCGGAGCGCCGTTCATGAACAAGAACACAACTCGCTTCGCCTTCGCCACAAAGTGTGGTTGGCGCGGTGTCAGCGGGTTTGATAGATCGAGCGTCTTAGATGAGGGAGAGGCCTGTACTACGCTTTTGAAGAACCCATCTCGAGACAGAAGATCAAACAAAGCCAGTCCTGCGAATCCGCCGGCCACTTCCCAGAGGAATTCGCGGCGATTGTTTCCACAAGGAGTTGGGTTAGGTGAGAATCGCGTTGTGTCAGGTCGCATAGCCAATCTTTCCTTAGAATTCCCTCCAACGCGGCGACGGTACCAGCGACGCGTTCAAGATTCCCCCTTAGAAAAGGGGGAATTTCTCAATCCGCATATGCGAACTCGTTCAAGTTAAAAATCACGCGGCACATTTGTTCCAGCGCTTCGCGACTCGCCTTCGCTTGACCGGCAGCCGATGGGGTCCCCGAATACTCGACCAGCCGCTGCTTCGTTTCCCGCTCCAGAAAAACCTGCATCTCTGTTTTTTCTCGAGGCGTCACGGGACGGCAAAGAGCCAGCCGGTACGCATGTTCGATCTGCCTGCTTGCGTCGGGTCCCGCTTCGGCTTCAAGCCTCTCGGCGAAATGACGCGACTGGCGGTTGACAAAATCCCCATTTAGCAGGCTTAGAGCCTGCGGGGCCACACTTGTGACCTGGCGGCTGGCAGCTGTCCGAGCTGTGTCGCAGAAATCAAGGACCTCAAACAGCGGGACAAGCATGGAACGCTTGATAAACGCATAGATGGCGCGGCGTGATGCATCCTTTTCGTCGAACGGTTTCCAGATCTTGTCAGGATCGCTGTGGCCCTGCAACGCGGCCTCCGGGACGAAGGGATACATGCTGGGCCCGTACATTTGGGAATTGAGCTGGCCACTGACGCGCAAAATGGAATCCCAAATAGCCTCCACTTCCAGGCGACGCGGTGAGACCCGCCACAGCATGCGGTTCTCTGGATCCTCAGCCCCATACTTTGCATTCCAGTTCTTGGCCATTCGATAGGCGTTGCTGGTCAAGATCAAACGATGCAGTTTCTTCAGAGACCAGCCTTCCTGAACGAACCAATGAGAGAGCCAGTCGAGCAACTCAGGATGGGTCGGCCGTTCACCCATTCGGCCAAAATCGCTTGGAGTGCGAACCAGGCCTTCTCCAAAATGGTGTTGCCAGACACGGTTTACGATGACGCGAACCGTTAACGAATTCTCAGGGTTTGCAATCCACTGAGCCAGGGTCAACCGGCGCAGACTGCTGCGCTTTGGAGTAGGGAAGGGGGGTTGCGTCTCCACCAGCACTGCTGGTACTCCCGGCGTGATCTCCATTCCTAGACTGGCAGCCTTTCCACGAATCAATAGATGCGTTGTGGGCGGCGCAGGTTCGGGCTCAACCATGTAGTAGCCGCGAGGCAGATCCGGCGCGAGGCTTCGTGCCTGCGCGATCTTCTCCTTGAGCGAGCCGATTCTCTCCTTCGCATCCTGCGGTACGACAGTGTCGATTGTTTCATCCAGCAAGCTTGCATGCTTCTCTACCAGCTTCTTCTGAGCCTCATCCCGCTTTGCCGGTTCGGTCAGAAAGGCTGCAACCGCTTCGGCAGACAACGCCGGTGGTTTTGACTCCAGCACTTCCCTACGATGCGCGTTACGCAGCTCGGCCAATTGCTGGGTGAGCGCTTCGACCAACCGATCGCGGGCGAGGGCCGTGTCTACTTCCAGCCGTTTCCCTATGGGCAGATCCAATTCGATTCGGCCATTTCGAGGCCGCTGGAGTCCGTTGAAAATCGCCACCATCCGGTAGTAGTCGCTCTGACTGAGCGGTTCGAACTTATGATCGTGGCAGCGGGCGCAGCCGAGGGTAAGGCCAAGAAAGACTTGAGAGGTAGTATTGAGGATGTCGTCCAACTGGTCGTACCGATCTTCCTTGGGATCGGCTGGCTCATCGTCCCAGGGTCCCAGTCGGTAAAAGCCCGTAGCCGTCAGCGTCTCAGCGTTTGCGTCCGGCAGCTCATCGCCGGCCAACTGTTCGAGGACGAAACGATCAAAGGGCTTGTCGTCGTTTAGGGAACGAATGACGTAATCTCGATATCGCCAAACATGGGGCTTCGTGGCGTCTCGCTCATAGCCGTTGGTTTCGGCATAACGCACGAGGTCCAGCCAATGCCTCGCCCAGCGTTCGCCGTAGCCGGGCCGGGCGAGCAGGTCACTCACAACATGATCCAGCGCAGCGGGTATGGGCGATTGCAAAAAAGCTTCCTGCTCGGCCAGGGATGGAGGCATGCCAACCACATCCAGATAAGTCCGGCGCAGCAAGGCTCGGGGATCAGCTAGCGGCGAAGGTGTCCAACCCCTGGCTTCGAGCTTCGCAAGGACAAAGTTGTCAATTGGATTTCGCACCCAAGCCGAGTTCTTGACGGCCGGAACAGCCGGAGCGCTGACGCGCTTGAATGCCCAGTGGTCCGTGGGTGCAGCGTCGAGCGCCTTTGAACTCTGCGCTTCGTCGGACCACACGGCTCCCTGGTCGATCCACTGGCTGATCAGGGAGATCTCTTTGACGGTGAGCCTCTCCCCGGTTGGAGGCATCACCAACTTCGGATCAAGTCCAGAGATGTACCGAACCAGCAAACTTTGCCCACTCTTTCCCGGGACAATTGACGCGATTCCCGATTTGCCGCCCTTGAGGACGCTCTGGCGCTGGTCCAGACGCAGCCCGCCCATCTGGACTTCACTGCCGTGGCACAGAATGCAACGCGCTTGAAAAACTGGCTGAACGTCCCGAGCGAAGTCGGCGGGGTTTTTCTCCTGAGCCACGAGTGCAACCTGCAACGCCAGGGTCGCGGCTAGAAAGAGGGAAAGAAACCAACAGCGTGGGATGAAAACAGAGACTTGCATGGAGTACGCAAACTATTCCAAGAGGGATCTACCCTGCTAGCTTACAGAATGGGTGCGCTTTGCCGCCACCGAAATTTGGCGAGAACCCGCCGCGACGCGCCAACTCTTCCGCGACGGAATTCCCTAGTCCGTCTTCGGCGGCAATTGCGTCTTGAAGAAACCCACGACTCTCTCTTCGTAGGCCGCACCGGTTACGGCATAACTCTGAACGTGCCCTGCGCCTCGAGTCTCAACAAATTCTTTAGGACTTGGAATCTTCTCGAACAACTGTCTGCCCTGCGCGATGGGAATGAGAGCGTCGCTATCGCCGTGGAAAACCAGCACCGGGCGTCTTCCCAAACCCGCAGCGTTGGTTTCCGGTGCAATCTTAGATGCCTCAATCCCTGTCAGCAGTGATCCGTAAAATCTTGCCAGCGACGCAAACACACCTCGGAGCAATGGGGGCCAGTGAGAGAACTGTTGGTCCACCAAGTCACCAAGACGGGCGAATGGTGAGTCGAGCACGAACGCCTTGACCTGCGGCAGGCGGCAGGCCGCCATAATGGCAGCCGCACTTCCCATTGAAATTGCGTAGACGCCGACTCCGTCGAACTGCTGAGAATAGCGCTCACTTGCGAATCGAACCGCGGCCTCGATATCCAGGGCTTCCCGAAATCCAAATGTGGTCCTGTAGCCCGTGCTTTCACCATGGGCACGAAAATCGAACGCCAGGACATTGAATCCGGCCCTGCAAAGAAATCGAGTCACACCGCGGAGGTCTTCCCGATTTGTCCCCACTCCATGACACGTCACAATAAGAGGAGCCCCTGCCTTTCCGTACAGGAACCACGCTCGAATGGTTTCCCCATCCGAGGTGGGGAAGGAGACGGCATCAAACTTCAGCCCATCAGCCGCGGGTGTTCCACGGATGGGTCTCTTCGGGCGATAAACATTGCTGAAGGCATAGAACCAAGGAAGGAAGATACCAAAGACAATCAGACCAGCCAGCAACAGCTTCAATGCAGGAATGAGCATTCGTGTCAGCAAGCAGAGACCTGTTGCAAGCGCTCGCGTGGATGGCGCGAAGCCGAGTTAGGGTATTGTAAGGACGGAGTGTGGGTTTCCTGTCGAGGCTCCTGGATTCCCTCCCGTGCGAATCGGAGTCCTGTCAGGATTCCGGCTTGCAACGCATGGCCGGTACGACGCAGGCTCCAAGGACCAAGATAGAATTCCTAGACAGCCAGCTTCTCGAGCTTGGACTGGAACGCCCTGGGCCGGTACAGGAACTCCACAATGTTGCCTTCGTGCGGCTGCAGCCAGTCGAGTTGGATGGTTGGCACCGGGCCCAGGTTGAGCCGGTCGATGTGGGTAGCATCCATCAATTGTCTCTGAAAAGCCGGCTCGTCTGTGATGGCGCTGCCAACCAGCGTGGGTCCAATCCTCTTCAGCATTTCGTTCTGAGGGCACTTCACGACGCTGACGAATGGAAACATGAACTCCGTGTTGGCCATCGTGGGTTCGGGCGAGTCGCAGTGAATGACCACCGGCCGAACATAGCCGCAGTGCTCCTTCTCCACCAGACGCGGACCGAACTTGTCGGTGACGTGCTCCACCCCGGCCTGTCCCAATCCGCCTTCGATGCTGCCCCAAATGGCCTTGGCCGCGCCCGGCACGGTGAACGCTGCCAGACTGGCTTTCGGATCTTCGGGCGGTTTCGGCTCCACGGGTCCAAGCCGCTCCGCCAAAGCCTGAGCAATCTCCCGCGTGTGGCGGGAGGCCCAAATGCCGGAACAGTTAATGCACCCGCGTCCGCTATTGAGAAACACGCTGTCGGCCATGATATCGAGATACTTCTCCCACTGGTCCACGACATCGTCGCCAAGCAGAATCTTGCTAAAGCCCGGGCCGTGTACCTGAACGCGCGGGTCGCCTCGATAGCGCTCCACGGTCGCCGTTCCGCCAAAGATCATGGTTCGATTCGACAGGCGCACTACTTCGGCTCCCAAATCGCCAAGGCCAGGATAAATGGCAATGGCTTCCTTGGGCACGCCTGCCTGCAAGAACGCCGCGGCCATGCGGTAGGGTGTCCATGGTTCCTGGGGACCTGGTTTCAGCAGCAACCCAAGCTGCATCGGAATCACTGGCAGCCACAGCGTATGCACTCCTGGCGAGTTCGATGGGAGCACCAGGCCGAGAACAGGCGCCTGCGCCTGGTAACTCACCATCACGCCCCGAGACTCCACACCGTAGCCGCGAGTCAGGATGTTGAGATCCAATCCCCGGGTCAGGGCATCCAGAATCTTGTCCATGTTAGACAACACGAAGTGATTCTTTTTCATGTTGGCCTTGGACATGTGCTCCGGAAGGCCGGTGCTCGCAGATTGCTGGCGGGCGAAATCATCCGGCGTCTGCTCGCCGCCACCGAGGGGCAGCGATGCGTTGAGGTAGAAGTCCGCCGCCTTTTTCATGATTCCGATCAGTTCCGTAACTGGGATGTCAGTAAGTACCTGCCGTGCACGCGGAGCCAGGCGAATGTCGCGGCTCAGCAAACCGGTGTTGGCCTGGCTGACCTTTGCCAGCGTCTCTCCGGTGAGGAAATGCTTCACCTCATCGGTTTCGAGACTGGCGTAAGGTTGGCCCCATCGCAAGATTGGAATGTTCAGCACTGCCATGAGTTTTCTCGTAAGTGTCTTCTAGTAAACTCCCACGGTAGTCTGGGCGGCAATTTCCCGGAACGGGCGCACTCCGCTGACGCCGTCCCACGGATACTTGTCGTAAGGCATTTCTCTCTCACCTTCGTCCCGTTCCAGAAATCCAGGAATGAAAGTTTCCCTCGTCAACGTCGTCAACCGCACACGCCCCGTCTCACCGTAACCCACAATCGTGTCTGCATCGTCAAAGGAAACTACTTCAATGACTGCCCGGGGCTGGGGTGCAAAGTAGGTGATCTTGTAACCGTCGGCGGGTGAAACAGGCTTGGAGCAGGCCAGTCCCATGAGCGTGTTGCCATAGGTCGGGGTCAAATAAACTCCCTCGCCCAGCAGTTCCTCGACGGCAAACCGCGTGTACTGCGGCGTGAACTCCGTGCCGCCGGCGAAAATTCCGGTGATGCCGGTTGCCTTGACGTTGGTACCGCGCTTCTCAAGTTCTTCAGCCAGAGCCTCCAGCAGCTTCGGCGTCGTGAACATACAGCGGACGTCGTGCCCAGCGCCCAGAATGCTGATCGCCTGTTCGATGACGTGAGCTTTGTATTTTTCCAGACCATCCATGTTGCCGTGTTTGATGAGCTTGACCACCCATCGCGGATCGAGGTCCACGCAAAAGCAGATGCCGCCTCGGTGCTGGCACAAGTGTTCCACCGCAAGCCTCAGGCGCCGCGGGCCCGATGGACCCAACATCAACCAGTTGGCCCCCTTGGGGAAGTACTGGTCCGGCAGCGTCTCGCTGAACATTTCGTAGTCAATCCGAAAATCCTCGATGGCGAGCCGGCTCTTCGGAATTCCGGTGGTGCCCCCGGTTTCAAAGACATAGAGCGGTTTGCCGGCGAGACCCTTCGGCAGCCAACGCTGCAAGGGGCCGCCGCGCAACCACTCGTCTTCAAAAGGCGGAAACCGCTTCAAATCCTGGAAACTGCGAATCTCACGCCGCGGGTCCCAGCCGAGCTTTGCCGCGAAGCCGAGCCAGAACGGGCACCCGGTTTCCGGATTGAAATGCCATTCGACTATCTCGCGCACATGGGCATCGAGTTTGGTTTTCGCTTCCCGCGTTTTCAGAGACAAGTCGCTTGCTGCCATGCTCATGAGTATCCCGTTCCGTCCGGGTTCGGGTTCCCGGCCTTTTGATATCTGAATCGACTAAGCCCGACATGTTCAGGCAGGGGCAATCATCGACTCCGCAAACCAATTTGCGAGGCGGGAATGCTACCTTTTTTGCCATCCAAGAGGCAATCTCTTTGCTCTCTTTCTCCCTGCAGATCTTCACTCAACGCCGTTGTGCGTGTGTCCCTCTTCGAGCTGGCCAATTCTTCCACTCAACTGGCTTCTCATCGATCCTCATTGAAGGATTCTGATTGAAGTGTTGAAACTTGAAGTGTTGAAACATCAATTCTTGAACTTTCTAGACGCCAGTCATATCTATTCGACGCCGAACAACTTGGAAGCAAGTCTTTTCAGACTAGTCCTTCGAAAACCTAACTTCTATTCTGAATGGCATCCCACGCGGACGCTGGGAGACCTTTTTGATCCCGAACCGATTGCCGGAACGGGTGATGGCCGTCTCAGTTTGACAGACAGATGACGGTCCTTCCTGCCTGAGGTTCCTGGTCTCAGGCCGAATGGCTCCTCAGCGTTTCCAGCCAGGGTTTAGCTCTTAGCCGCTCGAACAAATCCGTTGCCACCTCCAGACGACTTCCCTAGAATGTGCCCCTGCGTTCAAAGCACTTTCCGCAAGAGCATTGTTGGGCGCGGCATTCATTCTCTCTTCTTACCGCCGGAGGCAGCATGGCATTCAATCCGAAGCACAAGAGTCACGTCATTTTGGAAGGCAGGGACCGGGCGCCGGCACGGTCTTACCTGAAGGGCATCGGATTCTCTGAAGCCGATCTGGCACGACCCATCGTCGGGATCGCGAATACCTGGATCGAAACCATGCCGTGCAACTTTCATCTCCGCGAGCTGGCCGTAAAGGTGAAAGAGGGTGTGCGCGAGGCTGGGGGTACCCCCATGGAGTTCAATACGGTGGCCATCAGCGACGGCATCACCATGGGAACCGAAGGCATGAAGGCTTCACTGGTGAGCCGCGAGATCGTGGCTGACTCCATCGAGCTTGTGGCCCGAGGATATATGTTCGATGCGGTAGTCGCGCTCGTTGGTTGCGACAAGACCATCCCCGGGGCCGCGATGGGATTGATCCGTTTGGACCTTCCTTCGCTCGTGCTCTACGGTGGCTCTATTGCTCCTGGGCGCCACAAAGGCAAGGATGTGACGATTCAAGACGTGTTTGAAGCAGTCGGCGCCAACGCAGCAGGGCGAATGACTGATGCGGAATTACTCGAGATCGAAAATGTGGCCTGCCCCGGCGCTGGCGCCTGCGGCGGCCAGTACACAGCCAACACAATGGCAACCGTTCTCGAGTTCATTGGACTGTCGCCATTCGGTTCTTCGAGCGTTCCCGCCACCGACCCGAGGAAGGACAAAGTGAGTTTCGAATGCGGGAAACTGATTATGGACATATTGCGTCGCGGCGTGCGCCCCAGCGATGTCTTGACGCCCAAGGCCTTTGAAAACGCCATTGCCAGCGTTGCGGCCACAGGTGGCTCGACCAACGCTGTGCTGCACTTGCTGGCGATGGCTCGAGAAGCCGGCATCGCCCTCAGCATTGACGACTTTGACCGCATCAGTTCTCGTACTCCGTTGCTGGCCGATCTAAAACCTGGCGGTAAATACGTTGCGGTCGATGTTGACAAGGCCGGCGGCATCCCCTTGCTCGCCAAGTTCCTGGTTGAGGGGGGCTATGTCGATCCCACGCAGAGGAACGTCGATGGACAGACGCTGGGCGATGCGGCCAAGCCTGCGATCGAAACTCCCGGGCAGGATGTGATTCACTCTCTGGGAAATCCCATCAAGAAGACGGGGGGCCTGGTGATTCTGCGGGGCAATCTGGCTCCGGAAGGCTGCGTCGTCAAAGTCGCTGGGCACGAGCGCCTGTCGCACCGCGGTCCCGCACGGGTTTTCGACCGCGAAGAGGACGCCATGAATGCGGTGACGGAACGGCGCATTCAGGCCGGCGATGTTCTTGTCATTCGTTACGAGGGTCCGCGCGGTGGTCCGGGAATGCGTGAAATGCTGGGAGTGACTGCCGCTGTCGTTGGTGCAGGTTTTGGCGACTCTGTGGCGTTGCTCACCGATGGACGCTTCAGCGGTGCGACGCGGGGACTGATGGCCGGTCACGTTGCTCCGGAAGCGGCCCGTCGGGGCCCCATCGCCGCGGTGCAGGAAGGCGACATGATTGTCTTCGACATTCAGAACCGCCGCCTGGATGTTGAGATCTCCGCCGAGACCATCGAACAACGGTTGTCTAATTGGAAGGAGCCCAAGCACCGCTACACAACCGGAGTCTTCGCCAAATATGCTGCCCTGGTTTCATCTGCCGCTGAAGGAGCGATCACACGTCCAGTGTTGTGAGTGGATGACGAACGGTGGAGCAAAATAGCTACAGAGAAAAATTGGCCATTGGTCATTTTTAACTTCTCACTTCTCATTGAGACGACCAATGACAAATGACCACTGACCAATGACAACTTATGGCAACTATTTATGGCAACTATCTCGTGTTCATCCCGAAAACTCTTCTCGTCAGGGTGCCTACCTCGCCTTGCTTCACCCTTTCCCAACCCATCTTCCGGTGTTTCCTCCTTCATTCTGATCTGCCTCCTCACCCTCACCAGCTGCACCTCCACACAACCGGGAAAGTCAAAGATTCCTTCCGGTGCGAAGAGTTCGGGCGGAGCTCACGCCGCGATCGAAGCGGATAAGGGGACGATCGAACTGGAGTTCTTCGAAAAGGATGCGCCCAAAGCGGTGGAGAATTTTCGCCTGCTGGCCGAGCATGGTTATTACGATGGAGTGACGTTCCACCGTGTCGTCAAAGGCTTCATGATTCAGGGCGGAGATCCGAGTGGCGACGGCACTGGCGGAGAAAGCGCTTGGGGAGGAACGTTTGCTGACGAAATTCAACCGGACTCGGCCTTGTACCGGCGCGGTTACCGGCGTGGCATCATGGCCATGGCGAATTCGGGTCCCAATACCAACGGAAGCCAGTTTTTCATCATGCATCAAGACTACCAACTACCGCCCAATTACGTCATCTTTGGGAATGTTGTTCGAGGGTTGGAGGTGGTGGATGCGCTCGCAACTGCTGAAACGACCATGGGTGGTGACGGTGCGATGAGCAAGCCGCTTTCACCACTAACGATTCGCAAGGTGACGATTCGTCCCTAAGCGTCGGCATGACCTTGAACTCCCCCCGCTTCTCTCCTCCGGGCCATTCAGTCTAATCGGGTTTGACCAAACTCGGCTTTCAACTCTGATCCTTCCTCCCCGTCGGGACAATTGGCACGATTCGACCTTTCTGTTCTGCCGATGTCGCAGACCGGGCCAAGAAAATCACAGGCCGAATCTCGTTTAGACAACAAAACACCCTTCGTGTGTCATACCGTTGAAGGGAGCATGCGAAGAAGGAGCCATTGGAAACGATCAAGCTCGCTGCAGATGAAGTGAAGACTTTGTATGAGAGGCATGGGTCGGCGTTGGTGGCATACGCGTGCAGTTGTGGCGTGGACTTTGCGTCGGCAGAGGATGTCGTTCAGCAGATTTTCCTGAAGATGCTGCGATCATGGCAATCCAAGCCTCAGGTGCCGCTGGCCTATCTATACAGGGCCACACGAAATGCCTGTCTGAATCTTCGCAGAGATCGGATGCGAGAAACCAACTTGCCGGAAGAAGAAACTTGGTTCCTTCACGGCGGCGGCGGCCAAGAACAGGTTCTGACTTTGCAGCAGGCTCTTCGGGACCTGCCTGAGGAACAGAGAGAGGCGGTTTTCTTGCGCCTATGGAGTGGGATGACGCTATTAGAGATTGCCGATGCGACCGAAACACCCTTGAACACCGTGGCTTCTCGATATCGGTATGCGTTGGAGAAGTTGCGCGAGTGGTTACGACGGCAGTAAGAAACAGGATCTGAGGGTTGGCTATGGATGACGAAAACCTGGAACGTTATTTGGCTGAGTTTCAGCCACGGCCTGTGCGCGCACTCGAGATTCCACCGTCAATTGGAAGAGTTCAGCTATGGTGGATTGCCGCTGCGGCTACTATTTCCCTTGGCGTAGGTGTCCTCTGGAGCCTGCTTCCGGAAATGAGGCGTGCCAAGGATGCAGCTGGGGTGGCACAAGTCCGGCCAGCACCCGGATCGGGACAGAGCAGTCTGAACGTTATCGCTCTGACGAGGCTTGCGCTGGAGGACGAGGAGCAGTTCGAGGTGCTTCTGATGGAGAGGTCGAGAACGGCGCTGCCGAGTTTTGAAGGGGAAAACAGCATGCTTCGAATCTTGGCGAAGGAATGAGGAAAAAACAATGAAACGTAGGCTTTTGATTTTGAGCGTGTTGGTGGCATTGAACACGCAGGCGAATCTCGCAGAGGTGAGATTCCCGCCAGAGACACAGAACGCGGCGTTGCGCTATTGGATGGCATTTGCGGAAATGCAGGACCCGCCTGCCGACAAGATCGTGCAAGACCTATTGGACAAGACTGTCGTTGGACAAGCGGCTTGGAATGAGACAAAGCTTGGGCCGCTTGTGGACGCAAACAGAGAGGCACTTCAAACAATGCAGAGAGGCACGAAGCTGCCCGACTGCGATTGGGGACTTGAGTACGGCCGAGGGCCGCGTACGCCCATAGCCTATCTGGCTCGGGCACGCGTCATGGCCCGGCTGAACGCGTTGCAGGCAATACGGGAGATAGTTGCCGGAGACTCGCAAGCTGCTGTGGAGCGTCTCCTGGCTGGTATCCGATTCTCAACGCATCTGTCAAGCGGAGGTACCTTAATTTCTGTGTTGACGGCGAAGAGTGCGCTGTTGCCGAGTTTACGGATGTTAACGCTGGAAGCCACGAAGGGGCGCCTAACGGACACACAGAAGAAACAAGCTTTTACGGCGTTGAAAGCGCTACCGGAGAATGGTTTTGATTGGGCCGCCGCTTGGGAGATGGAAGAACTGTCGCTGGAGACTTTCTTCGCTGAACTGAGAAGTTCGAAGGTCCCCAAGGGCACCTACGAAGCAGCGACGGGTGAGGCCATACCACAGGGAAGTACCGTTCCCGACCCGAAAGACTTGAATCGATTCCGTGAATATATGGCTGCAGTGAAGAGTGCCCTGGAGCTCTCTCCGGATGTCACGAAGGCACGCCTTGAGATGCTGAGAGCACAGAAGCAAACGCTGAACCCAATAACACAACGACTAATTCCCTCGCCGGAGAAAATGAATGAGTCAAGGAGTGAAGTGTTTGTTGCTCGAAAGACGCTGTTGGTAGCCCTTAGGGTGAAGTAGCGCCGTGTCTGCCGCACAAAGATTGATGCACGCTCTCATGACTTCGTAGGATATACGAAGCGTGCAGTCCCTGAATCCGCTTTGGAATTCCCCCACAAAACAGACTATCCTCTTCGGCAATGCAAAGCTGGGCAATACGGTTGAGTTCCTCATCACCGCTCAGCGTTTGCTTCCAAACACTGCTAGCCTTGAGTCCGGTGTCTTTTCATGTCCATTCAGGTTGATGAAGCGAGCCAAACCATTTCGTTGAGCGTTCGCGATCTGTGTGGCGCCGAAGCCTTGGGCGGAAGCTTGAATCTCTCGCCGCTGTCGGCGGCGCGCAATGAGATGGGGAGGGAAGTCCATGCCGCCTACCAGGCGAGTCAGTCCACAAAGCACGAATCATATCTGAAGGAACACTCCCTGCGATACACCACGCGGCATGGCGACTACTCTGTTGTCATCCATGGCCGTATTGATGGCGTTTACGAGGCCGATGGAACCACCGTCATTGAAGAGGTGAAGTCAGTTCTAAGTCTAGCAGAGGATGTGAACTCAGAATCTGTGCCACTGGCGTATGTCCTTCAACTCAGAATCTACCTCTATCTGTGGGAACAGGTGCGTCCCGGTGGAAGAATTGTCGGAAGACTGGTTCTGATTCGATGTGGGCCCGAAGAGATCCGTCCGCTGGAGATCCTGACCGACACGGCAGCCGTGGAAACACTCATTGAAGAACGGCTGAAACAGATCGTGGACGATCACGAGCGGGCATGTCGTCATCGAGCTCTTAAGCAGTCTAGCGCCGATTCGATTCTCTTTCCCTTTCCTGGCATGCGCAAGCACCAGGATCGCATGATTGAGGCTGTCACCTCCGCGCTTGAGCAGAAGAGCAATCTGCTGGTCTCCGCGCCGACCGGCATCGGGAAGACTGTCGCAGCGCTCTACGCCTCGTTGCGTTTCGCGGCTCGGCACGGCCTCTCAGTTTTCTTTCTGACGTCGAAGACCACGCAGCAGAAGATCGTCGCCGACACGTTGCGGCTGTGGAATCTGGAACCCTGCTCACAACCGGGCAGTCCGCAAAGATTGCCCATCTTCAACAGCTTGGTCCTGCGGTCCAAGGAGAAGATCTGCGCTAACGATGTGGTGTTCTGTCACGAGTCGCGCTGCCGGTATGCGCGAGACTTCTTTCAAAAGCTGGAGGAATCGGGCGTGCGAGAATCTCTGCTGGCCGAGGGGCTCATCACGCCCGAAAGAGTCTATGCTGCAGCCGTGGAGCAGGAACTTTGCCCATTCGAGTTGTCGCTCGAAATGTTGAAGCGCGTCGATTTGACGGTTTGCGACTACAACTACGTCTATGATCCCGCCGCGTTTGACCGCATGGAATCCATAGACCGCGGCCGGACGATTTTGATTGTGGACGAAGCCCACAATCTCTACTCACGTGCCCGGGAATATTTTTCTCCAGAACTGGTATTGCGCCAGGTCGAGTCCCTGCGAGGCAGTCTTCGGCCGTTGCTCGGCTTCGGTAACGAGGAGGAATCGCAGCCTGCGTTTGCCTGGGAAGCCCCATCCGCGCCAGGCTCTCGGCCTCCATCCCAATCTTTCCTGGGCCGCCTGGACGATTTTCTACAACGGATCGAGAAGCTCTTCTCGGATCTTCTGGAATCCTATCCGGAAGCCTGCGAGTCGGGCCATGCAGTCGTGTCGTTGGATCGCGAATTTTTTGTAGAACTACGCGACGAGCTGGATGAGCTGATGAAGCGCTACCTGGTTTACCAGCGCCTTAGTGGGTACGTTCAGGACGAAGACCGCCTCCTGCAGTGTTTCTATGCGATTTCCGACTTTTGCCAGGTTGTGGCGATGGAAGGGGAAGAGTTCGTTCACGCGTTGGGCACGGAAGGCGGGTCGACCCGACTGAAGATTGTTTGTGTCGATCCTGCCCGGCAACTGCGGAAGGTGAATGAGCGCTACCGGTCCGTGATTGCCATGTCGGCCACACTCTCGCCGATGGAGTTTTACCGCGATGTTTTGGGATTCGAGCGCGACACTGAGTTGCTTGCCCTGCCTTCGCCGTTCCCCCGCGAGAACCGCAGAATCCTGGTTGTCCCTGAGGTCTCCACAGCTTACCAGCAGCGGGCCAAGCACTTTCCCAGAATTGCCCGGATCATCGAGGAGGTCGTCTCCATTCGCCCGGGAAATTACTTTGCGTTCTTCCCGAGCTTTGAGTTTCTAAAGGAAGTGGCCCGGTTGTTAAAGCCGAAGCATTCTGAGATCCTGATTCAAGATCGAATCATGCCCGATCATCTTCGGAGTGCCCTGCTCGAGAAATTGACGGAACCCCAAAAAAGACATCTGGTTCTGGCGGTGCAGGGAGGTATTTTTGCCGAGGGTGTGGACTATCCCGGCGAGTTGGCTGTTGGTGCCATCATTGTCGGACCCGGGCTGCCGAAGGTCTCTTTCGAGCAGGAATTGATGCGGCAGTTTTACGAAGACGCCTACTCAAGGGGGTTTGAATATGCCTACCTCTACCCAGGAATGAATCGAGTGGTGCAATCGGCTGGGCGCATCGTGCGCTCCGAAACGGATCGCGGGATCATCGTACTTCTCGACAAGCGCTTCGCGTATGAGAACTACTCCCGCTTGTTGCCCAGAGATTGGTATGAGTCTTCTCCCACCGAGCTTGCAACCCAGGAGCTTCGCAAGGATTTGATTGAATTCTGGGCTCAGTGAAATTGTGACGGGGTAGGTGAGGCATCTCTACTCCAATGCACGACGCCAGAAATGCCCCTCATTCTCGCGATTCTGCCCTGTGGGGCACACAGGTCCTTCCAAATCGACTCATTGAATTTCTGGGGAAACTAGACCAGGGGCAGCCCTCAAAACTTGAATGGAGATAATTCCTCTCAAGAAAATATTTAAGGGCTGTTCCCTCCCACTGTTCCGTCCCAAAAAACTTCTATGCTGACACTGTCACCCTGAAGCGAATGGGCGAGCTGTGCGGTGCCGGGATTGGAACGACGACGGCACCCGTGGAAGGACGAGATCCATCTTCCCTACGACGAAGGACCCACACATAAGGCAGTGGAACTGGAAATTGACAGGAATGGCCAGCGCCTGTTTTACGACCCGTTTCAGCTTCGGGTCTTCCCTTGGACGCAGCTTCAAACCGACGGAGTCGATTGTTGACCGTGGCGTAATCAATCCCGCCAGTCAGGGCTCCTAGCTCGGCCAGCCTTATTCCGCACTGCTGGTGCCCCAAATACAGCGCCAGATCTCGGCCGAGTCCTTCTACCCTCCATTCCTCCTGAAGAGCACCTCTCCGTTGCTGACCTCCCCGACAGGACTCATTGTTCACCCCTGCGCTCCTGCCGTGCCACTCTTCATTTTGGGGGCCCGAGAGTTCTCGGTTTAGGAGGTGTAAAACAAGGTATGCTAGCTAATTAGTGGTCATATTGACCTATAAATTCACAAAATAAACCCAAAGATACCAATAAAACACCTAGGAAACAGGTTGACAACCAAACGATGTTCTTATAGCCTGCCACCACGTTGATAGAGACTTATTTGGCGCAGAACCAACCTCTTGCGGGGACGACCGGCAGTGAATTCATCCACCACCGAAAGGCGACTGTACCCAAGAATCAGCTGTAACGTCCCGATCGCTTCCAGCCACACGGATCGTCGACTTGAAGGGCTGATCACGAATCTCAGTTTGAACGGGATGAGGGTTCAGACCTCGTCTTTTGTTAGACTTGGCGAACGGTACGCCTTCGGCTTCAGCTTGCCTTCGACGCCCAGGCCCATAAGCGTCGAGCTAAGAGCGCTGCATTTATGCCTGGAGCCCTCCCAGCCTGAAACCTACGGATTTCGGATTGAAAACCTGGCTCAAAGAGACGTCCGGCTGATCAGACAGTTCATCCTCGACCAGATGTCCGTTGATCAGCGCCGGGTCATCCAGAAAGCGTTCAAGCACTTGAGCACTAGCGCCATCACTCCGTTTACCGATCAAACCAAGGTGGAAACACTTTTGACTCGTGCGATGGTAAGCAGCGCGATTTTCACGTTGGTTCAGGAGGACAAACCGCAAGCGGTGAGTTGTCTGTTGGACGAAGTGTCTATCCACGGACTCAAGCTTCGAGCTGCCGACGACTATGCCCAGCGACATTTCAATAGCCAGGCACCAGTCATCCTGGCGTTTTCCATGGACTTCAACGCCTACCACGGAGAGACCGTTCTAACGGCATTGGAAGAGGATCGCATCGCCGTCGAGTTTCCCAAGGTGTTGTTCTTCTCGGAAAAGCGATCCCGTGAACGGGAGACGATCCCAACGCCAGGAAAGGTCTTCCTCGAGATGACATTGCCTTATCCAAAAGGCAGCGTCATTCAACGGGAAGTGTTGGATCTCAGCTCGACAGGCTTGTCTTTCAGGACACCAGCTGCCGAGTCTTATTTTCTGCCCGGAACTCCCTTGCGACAGCTTCGGATTGTGTCTGATGGCAAGAAGATTCTGGAAGAGTCGGGCGAGGTAAAGCATGTTGCGCCGCTGTTCGAGGATTCGGAGTCAGAGTCCTTGAGGATTGGCGTTGAGTTTGTCACTCAGCAAGCCGCCATCGTACTGACCAACGATGACGTCAAGGTCGAAGAGCGCACCGGCGGCGACCGTCGCGCTTCTTCTCGAAGGTTGAACGATCGGCGGGCCGGAGAGCGCCGCGAGAACATGCTCGAGAATCTCTCCGAGTTCACGCGCAAGATTGCTTCCCAGGGGTTGCAATTGTATCGGAAGGGATGGCAAACGCCGGCTGAACCGGACTTAGATGCCGAGGTCGGCATTGTTCGCTATTGCAACCGGCGGAACGAGGAAATTGTCGCCATTGTGAACTCGACCGGCGATGGGCGCCGGCATCTCGAAGCCCCGGTTGTCGTCATTCCTCCGGCCTACGGGCGCCGAAAGGAGTCCTTCGGGGCCCTCGCAATGACTCTGGTCGAGAATTTCCGACGGCTTCGCCGCGACATTGTGGTGCTGAGATTCGACGGCATTCGAAGCATTGGCGAGAGCTACAAGGATCGTAATTGCCGCTACGAAGGGAAAGAGATGATCAACATGACCCTCAGCCAGGGCATGGAAGACATCCTGACCACTTTGGACTTTGTGTACGACAATCCGAACTTCACGGCGACTGAGACAATCGTGGCTTCCTTTAGTCTCTCGGCCTGCATGGCCCGTAAAGCCATCCTTACCGACGCACGCCATCGAGTGTCTTACTGGATAAGCGCCTGGGGTTCTCCCGACGCTCAATCGACCATACGAAACTCGACCGGTGGTGTGGACTTCATCGGCAACTATCAGCGTGGCATCAGTTGCGGCGTGACAAACGTATTGGGGCATCTGATTGATAACGATCGATTTTGCTCCGACGCCATTCGCAGTGGCATGGCATTCCTGGAGGACGCCAAGCGCGACATGGCGAGAGTTAGTGTTCCGGTGACCTGGCTCTATGGCAAATACGACGAGTGGATCGATCCTCTGCGGATCCGCGAGATCATGCGCGTGAAAGCACCAGGAACTCGAGAAGTCGTAGAACTCTCCACCGGACACATGCCGACCACGAGCGATGAGGCGATGGAAACATATCTCCTGATCACTAACCGAATCTGGAGGCATCTCTTCCGGGAGGAAGCCGAGATTCGAAAGCCGTCCGCAACGGCTGCCGTCCGCCTGCGCAACGCCGAGTGGGGTCGCACACCGAGGCACTCCCTGAAAGACCAGACCGACTATTGGGAGAAGTATTTGCTCGGTCAGGGGCATTTGGAAATGGGCTTCGATGTCATGGCCGAGACGGAAGAGCATCAGCAGTTCATGAGACAGCAGATCGAACGCCTGGACATCCGGCACGGCGAGTGTGTGGCGGACTTTGGCAGTGGCACCGGGTTGTTTCATCAATCGTTGCTCAGTCTGGACCAGGCGCGGCGGCTGTTTCAAAAATCGGAGCCAGACCGGCCCAGGGTTTGGAGCGTGGATTTCGTCGAAGCAGCACTGGAAAAATCGAAGGCACGGGTGTCCCGCCTTGCGGCGCAGCATGATGTCGCAGGGACAAGTTTCATCTTTCAGCTTGCGAGCTTGGAAGTCAGCCGGCTCAAGCCGATTTGGCGATTCCTGAACGGTGACTATCACAGCGTGGAGAAGTTCAAGGGCAAAATCGAAGGTTTGCCCGACTACTCCATCGATCTCTGGCACGCCGATTACAGCGAATTCCTGCATGCGGTGCTCAGAGGAAAACAGCTCGATGCCACCGATGTGCACCGGCTTGGCAAAGAGTTCGCGCTAGGAGAAACCGAGATCTTGCTGGATATGAACCTGGCGGCCCGTTTTGTACGACGGCGTCTGGAGCCGCGAGACTTCGCCGATTCGCTCGCTTTCGAGGCGCTGTTCCGAGGTGATGTGGCCGACTACTCTATGGTGAACGCCGGGCATCTGAATTTTAGGAGGCTCAATTTTCGTGGCAGTGGGCTTAGTTTTGGTCTCGGTTTTGAAACGGGCCAGTTTGACAAGATCCTGTGCAGCATTGTGCTTTCTTATCTGTTCAATCCACTGGAATCGCTTCTGGAATTTGAACGTATTCTCAAACCGGGAGGGCGTCTGGTGATTTCGACCTTCCGACCGGACGTCGATATGTCTCGCATTTACACGCGGTTGATTCAAAAGATCGAAGGCGACCCCTCCTACCAGACGCCCAATGGAATGGCGCGCGAGGATTTCCTGAACGCTGTCCGGGCGTTTGCCAATTCCGCTGCTTTTCTACTGCAACTTGAGGAGGAAGGGAGTTTCCGGTTCTTTAGCCGCGAAGAATTCCGCAGCCTGCTGGAACAGGCTGGTTTCAAGAACATTCAGCTCTCCGAATCCTTCGGCAAACCGCATCAAGCCTACGTCGCTGTCTGCACGAAGTAGTTGAACATATAGCCTGGGACAACCACCACAGAGACACAGCGACACGGAGCGTGAACCTTGAGTGTCGAGCGCCAAGCTCCGAAGCCGTAAGGAAAAACAGCCGACGAACCGGATGCCATATTGAGCTTCAACACCCTCGCTTTGGGTTCGACCTTCGCACTTCGAATCTGCCTCTCCGTGCCTCTGTGTTTTCGGCCCCTTTTGTGTTACTTGAGGGTAGTTTGACAACACTGTTGGTTTCCGTAAAAATCACATGCGTCTAATCCCTTGACTGACGGGAGGGCTGAGTGAAACGGGACAGGCTGAAACACCAACTGCCGGGGATTACCAACAGGATCGTTGCTACCTATGGCCATTGTCAGGTGCCGCTGCATCATTTGGAACCCACGGCGCTTCCCTCCCGGCACAACATGGTGCAGATCATCGAGATTCTGCAGGAAGTGATCTTTCCAGGCTACTTTGGCAAGAAAGGGCTCGATTCTCACAGCATCAAGTACCACGTCGGCGACAGTCTCGAAACCTCGTATGAGTTATTGGTCGTGGAGATTTATCGTGGCATCCGCCATAGTTGCCAGCTTTCGCAAAGTGTTTGCGAGAACGTCTGCGCCCACTGTGAAGAAATCGCCGAAAACCAGACCATCAAGTTTCTCGAAAAGATTCCGGATCTCCGCCATGCTCTGGCCACCGACGTTCGAGCTGCCTTCGAAGGAGATCCGGCTTCGCGTGGTTACGATGAGGTCATCTTCAGCTATCCATGCATCTTTGCCATTACGGTTTTTCGGCTTGCTCATGAGCTGCATCTGCAAGGCGTTCCCCTGTTGCCTCGCATGATGACGGAGTTTGCCCACTCCAAGACTGGGATCGACATTCATCCGGGGGCGACGATCGGCAACTATTTCTTCATTGATCACGGAACTGGCGTGGTGATCGGTGAAACCACTGAGATTGGCGAGAATGTGAAGCTTTATCAGGGTGTAATCTTGGGTGCGCTGAGCTTCCCCCGAGACGAAACCGGCCGAGTGATTCGTGGAAAGAAGCGACACCCCACCATTGAGGATGAAGTCGTCATCTATGCCGGTGCTACAGTACTCGGCGGCGACACTGTTATTGGCAAAGGCTCGGTTGTTGGTGGGAACGTCTGGTTGACACATTCGGTCCCACCCCGCACGAAAGTCCTGATTTCAGATCCGCAGCTTGTCGTGGACACATTGCCTGGCGAAGAAAAGGCCGGTGTTCGCGCGTCGGCAATTCCCAATTGAATTTCCGAGACGGTTTGCATAGCGCCATTCACGGACGATTCCACTTTCTCGTCTACTGGCAAGCTGCCAAAAGCTCGGGAGGGCGAGGCGTGTGCCGAACCGCTTGGCGGTATGCTCCCTATCCAGAAAGGCTCGGCGGGAGCCTCGCCCTCCTCCACTGACGCCAATCACCCGGATGCGAAGGCTTTCAGGGAACTCTCATGAACAACGCTGTCTCTCTTAGATCTCTTGCTAAGATGATTGACCACTCGCTGCTTCACCCGACGATGACCGACGAAGCCATCGTGGCGGGCTGCCAGCTTTCGAAGAGGTGTGACGTCGCGACTGCCTGCGTGAAGCCCTATGCCGTCAAGCTGGCAAGAGATATCCTGGATGGCTCGGGTGTTGAAGTTTGCGCTGTGATTGCCTTCCCGCACGGAAACAGCACGACGGCCATCAAGGTTTTGGAAACAGAAGCTGCCGTGCTCGATGGCGCCACTGAGATTGACATGGTAGTGAATGTGGGCAAAGTGCTGGGTGGGGACTGGGGCTATGTCTCTGAGGATATCAAGGCGGTGAATGCGGCTGTTGTGTCCAACGGCGCATTGCTCAAGGTGATTTTCGAGAACGACTATCTCGAAGATCGGCAAATCATCAAGCTCTGCGAGATCTGTGCCTTGCACGCTGTTGCGTTCGTGAAGACGTCGAGCGGCTATGGATTTGTGAAACAATCCAATGGGATGTATTCCTACCAAGGCGCGACAGATCACCAGCTTCGGTTGATGCGCGCATACTCCCCGTCCTGCGTTCAGTTGAAAGCTGCAGGAGGTGTTCGGAGTTTGGATGATCTGCTGAGAGTTCGCGAAATTGGCGTCACCCGCATCGGGGCTACGGCGACCGAAAGCATCCTGGAAGAAGCCAGGCGCCGCGGCTACCAGTGATCGGCTTCGAGTGAGGGAATACTCGCCAAAGCGTTGAAGTACCGGCAGCCAGGAGAGAATTCCTTAGGCTGGGAAGAAATTTAGTGGTAGGGACGCGCTGCGGCGCGCCCGAGACACTGAACCCAGCAGGGACGCGGAGCACCGCGTCCCTGCCCGATCAGGTTGATTAATCAGATCAAACGTAATCAGGCATGCATGCGCGCGCTCTAGCCGGGCTGCCTGAAAGGACGGTACTACGAACGCAAGCATAGCCCCACCGATTGTTTTCAGAGCTTCCGCCTTTTCAAGAGAGGGAATTGGTTTCAACCGCAGGGTTTGATTATTCCATTACAGCTGCCTCGCCAAGGATACATCTTGCCTTCAGCCACGATAACCATCCGTGAGGAACAGTCTGGCGATGCGGCTGCAATCCGACGTGTGGTCCAGGATGCGTTCGGTGGTTTAGCGGAAGCCCATCTGGTTGATGCGCTCCGAACGCATGGGAAATTCAAGCTTTCGCTGGTTGCCGAATTAGAAGGCCAAGTTGCGGGCCACATCTTATTTACTGAAGTGGCCATTGAGAGCACAGGCTCCTGTTTCAAGGCCTTGGGTCTCGCCCCGCTGGCGGTGATGACCGAGTTCCAGCGACAAGGTGTCGGATCGGCGCTAATGCGACATGGCTTGGACCAATGCCGAGACATGGGTCACGGTGCCGTCATCGTGTTGGGACACCCTCAGTACTATCCAAAGTTTGGTTTCCTTCCGGCAAATCGTTACGGGCTCCGTTGCGAATTTGAAGTGCCTGAGGATGTTTTCATGGCACTCGAACTGCGCGCGGGAACATTGCTGCGGATCGAGGGGCTTGTTCGCTATCAGGCGGAATTCCTCGAAGTGTGATCGAGCGGAATCAACTGAAGGTGGTGGGCAGGTACTGCCGTAGCGGGGTTTGGGCGATGCAGGAGTTACTCTTCGACCTTGGCCTCATCAATCAACATCACCGGGATGTCATCCTTAATGGGATAGACGCGTTTGCATTTGCCGCATTTCAATCCCTGATTATTTGGGGTCAACGTTACGGGCTCTTTGCATAGCGGACAAACCAGAATCTCCAGCAAGTCCTGGCTGATGGCCATAAAGGCACCTCGTCTTTTGCGCGGATATCTCGTCCGCACCGGCAGCCGAGCGGGCCGGTCTAAACGCAGCCTGCGGCCGCGGGCCAGACGTCCGCGCTCAGGGACTACTTCTCGATAATGTCTTCGGGCTTGAGCTTTAGATCCTCCAAGATCTTCTTCTCGACCTTATAAACGGTTGTCCCGGAGTTTGCCTTTACGAATATCTGTTCGTTGTCGAGCTTGCCCAGAATGACTTCGGCTGTCTTGCCGCTCTTTTCCACAACCTTGATTTGAGCGGACGGACTTGCAAATCCGTACTTGGCATCTGTCAGGTTTGCGTTGTCAACCAACTCTTTTCCTTCCAGATCCTCCAACGGCCAGAAAATCTTGTACTCGCTGATGAACTTACCCTGGTGTCCGGTGGGTTTGCTCATCTTCCACTTGTCATCGCTCCCGCGGAAGAAAGACATTTCCGTGCCCGACACCTTGATATCAATCTGCTTGACGTTTGCCCGCTCAAAGCGAAGCACTTTCTTGTCGCGAATCTTCGTCGATTCGAAATCCAGCTTTTTGAATAGGTCTTCCTTGATCTTGAAGACGGCGTCGCGGGCTTCATCTTTCGCGTAGTAATTCGTGTCAATCTTGTTTCCGATCAACAGGGTTTCACGCGCCCGATTGTCCCCGAGGAATAAATCGACCCGCACCGCGGGCGATGCCAAACCGTACGTCTTGAGTTCGGCAGGCGAGTCCACAAACTCCTCGACTTTGGCGAATTCCAGATCACCCACAATGGAATTGATCTCGGTATTGTCGGCCCGCGATTCAAACGGCTTCTTCACGCTCCAGTCGTCGGTGGCTTTCTCCAGAGCGTATTCCTTGCCTTTGGTCAGAATGTTCATGGCTTTCAGTTGATCACGCTGAAATTCCAGAACATTCTTATCGCGAAAGTCGAAAAGCTTCTTCGTTGCGCTGCTGTGAAGAGACGACGGAAGAACCAGAATCTTGTTCTGTCCCGGAATGCGGGCAAAGACCGAGCTGGAACTGAAATCCTTGTCGCCCAGTTCCAGACTGTGAGTTTGGCCGCTCCCTAGCTTCACGGCGATCTTCACGAAAGCGGGTTCCAACCCGAAGTTTTTGAAGTTCGGATTCGCCTCATCCAGCGCCCTTTCGCTTTTCGCCTGGGCTATATCGCTGGCGAGGCTGTCGGCCGAAGATTTGTCAGCCTTGGCGGCCAGCGGTTGAACCAGTTTCCAATTGTCCTTGTCCTTCTGAAGCACAAACTCACCGTCGGCATTCTTGACGGTGAGTTGCGCGATGTCTTTCTCTTCAAACTGAAAAATCCTCTTCTCCTTCTCAGAGGCTTCCTCCCGCGTTTTCTCTCCCTTGATCTCGTAGAAATACACCCACAAGAAAAGGGCTGCGAACACTGCGGCAACGATGGCAAGATTCTTCCATTTCATCGGCTACCTTCTCCTTAGCCAAACCAGAATTCCGCTGACGAGCGCGCTGCCTGGCAGCAGCACAATAGTCACCCAGAAGAGGACGCTTGAGCTGGCGCGTGTCATCTGGATCGATCGGTTTTCCTGGCTTCTGGGCCGCACTGAGATGAGGTCTTCATCTTCGGCGAGCCAGCTGACGGCGTTCAAGAACAGGTCGCCATTGCGTTGCTGTCCAAAGTACTGATTGCTCGCGAAGTCGGCATCACCAATCACGACCACGCGCGCTTCCTTGCCACGTTTCTTTTCTTTGTCGTCGCCGGCCACGGGCATGGTGCTGGCAATACCCAGGGGCACAGGGCCCTTTACGTCCGCACCTTCATCGAAGCGTGCCGAGCCGCTCTTCAGGTTTGTCTCGCCCCAACTGGCTTCACTCGTTTTGAAGAGGACGGTCGAACTGAATGCTGAGCCTGGATTCTCCACCGTTTTCACCGATCGAGAGAACGGGAAGAACGTCATGGATCGCGTCAGGTCTTTGGTGATGGAATGCGATTCATAGGTCGTTACCAGCGGTGCCGCCGGTCCCATACCTAGGAGCTGGCCGATGCCACTGGAATCCACCACGATGTTGTTTTCCAGGGCAATCTTCCACTTCTTGAGGAGGTCATCGATCCCGGCGGTCGTATCGGGATCTTGTAGCAACATCACCTTCCCGCCCGAGTCCACGAACTTATCGATGACTGGGCCCTCGGTCGGCAGCAGTGCCACTTGCGGGCCGGCCATCACCAGCACAGAGCAGTCTTCCGGGATGGCTGGATTCTGCCCGAGGTTCAGGGTCTTGACCTCGTAGTTCTGGCTTTCGATCGCTTTCTTGGCCGACGCAAAGCCCTTGGCTTCCTGGCTGTCGTTGATGTCCCCTTCTTTGTGGCCTTCCAGGAAATAGACCACTTTGTTCTTCTCGCGCGTTACTTTGAGGATGGCATTGGTGATGGATTCTTCCTGCGGAGTTTCCACCTTTTCACTTTTGTTGCCATAGGTGACCACGGTTTCCTTGAAGCGTGTGATCGCGTGTTGCTTGGCCTGCGCAGGGTCTTTCTGCGGATCGATGGTCTTGAAATTGATCTTGCTGGAATCGACGCCTTTGTACTCTGCCATCAGGTCGTTCAAGCTCTGGCTGGGTTCCCTGTCAAAATAGAGAATTCGGACCTCCCCCTTCAGACCCTGCACTACTTTCTTGGACTGATCTGACAGGCTGTAAAGCTTGGCGCTGGTCAGATCCACCCTCTTGTGGTGTTTCTTGCCCAGGAAGTTCACCATTCCCAGAATGCCAATGACAATCACAGTCATCACGATGGAATTGGTTCCGTACTGTGTAGAGCGTCGCCCAAACGCGGCTTTGATCTTGTCCAGACTAAAGAATAGGAGCACCAGCGTCAGTGCTATGCCGGTGTAAAGAACGATTTGCACCTGGAGGTTCCAGATGTTTTGAATTGAGTAGTACACATAGCCGGCAACTAGGATTGCCGGGCCAAAGGATGCAAGGTTCTTGAGGAATTTCATTGGAATTACTGCCTCCACCTGAGCGATTCAATGGAACGATAAGTCAGAAACAGTCCCAGAAAGATGAAGCTGCTGTAAACGACGAGACTGGCCGTGTCAATGACTCCCTTCGAAAAGTCTTCGAAGTGATTCAGAATGGACAGATAGCTGACAATCTCCTGGACGACCGTGCCACCACCGCGCGCCGAAAGATCGATAACCCAGAGTATGAGGAACGCGCCGAAGGTGATGCTGGCTGCCACAATCTGGTTTTCGGTGAGCGTTGAAATGAAGATGCCGAGTGAGATAAGGGCTCCACCTAGCAACAGTAAGCCTAAATAGCCGGACAGCACGGGTCCCATCGTCATTTTTGGAGAGCTGTATGCGAACACGAAACCGTAGTAGAGCATGGTGGGCAACAGCATGACGATGAAGAAGGAGAGGGCTGCCAGGAACTTTCCGACAACGATCTGCACATTGGTAATCGGTGAAGTGAGGAGAAGTTCCATTGTGCCCCGGCGCTTTTCGTCAGCAAAGGCCGCCATCGTGATCATGGGCAGCATGAACAAGATGACGGTACTGATGACGCCGAAGAAATTACGCGTCACCAGAGCAGGCACATCCATTGCGGGCGGCGGCCCCCCGAATTGCTGCGACTGCATCATCGCCATCATCGAGCGTTCCACGAAGATCGAGACGATGTTGTAGAAGAAGTAGCCTGAAATGATGAGGAACACGGTGAGTACCACATACGCAATCGGAGAAACAAAAAACGTTCTGAGCTCTTTTTGGAGGATGGCGAGGACATTCTTCATTTGCTGCGCACCCCCTCTTCCTTGGTTGTCAGTTGCAAGAAAACCTCCTCAAGGCTCATGCTCATGGTTCGCATCTCCAGGAGATCGAAGCCGCTTTCGACAATCTTCCGGGCCAGCCGGCCACGCACGTCCCTCTTGAGCTCTGTTTCCACGGAGTACGAGAAAGCATCACTACCATCGAGTTTGTGGGACTCAACCCGCAGCACGCCTTCAATTTCTTTGATCTTGCCGGTAATGCTCGGTTCAGGACCGGCAGCTTCGACATAGATACGATCTGATCCCTGCAACTGGCGCGTCAGGTTCTCCGGTGTGTCGACCGCAGCAATCTTACCGTTGGCTATAATCACCACCCGCTGGCAAGTCATGCTTACCTCGGGCAGGATGTGTGTGGAAAGAATGATCGTGTGATTGCCGGAAAGGCTCTTGATCAGCTCGCGGACTTCGATGATTTGGTTGGGATCGAGTCCGACCGTCGGTTCGTCCAGGATCAATACCTCCGGATCGTGCACCAGGGCTTGGGCGAGACCCACCCGCTGTTTGTAACCCTTCGAGAGATTCTTAATGAGCGTGCCGCTGTACTCCTGGATGCTGACCTTCTCTTTGACCTCGCCGATCCGCTTCTTCTGGTCTCCCGAGTCCACACCTTTGATGCGGGCTACGAAGTCCAGATAGCTGTCCACCGTCATTTCGTTATAGAGGGGTGGATTCTCAGGCAGGTAACCGATGCGGCGCTTGACTTCCATGGGCTGGTTGAACACATCAAAGCCTGCCACGCGTGCCGTTCCTTCCGTGGCTGGAAGAAAGCAGGTGAGAATTCGCATGGTCGTGGTCTTGCCGGCTCCGTTGGGGCCAAGGAAGCCCAGAATCTCTCCCTTCTCGACACGAAACGACACATTATCAATGGCTTTGACGCTGCCATACCGTTTCGTTAACTGTTCGACTTCTATCACACGTCCTCCTTCGTTGTTCGCGAAGAATTAAGACAACATCTGTCTGTTTGGGGTTTGGGGCGAATGCCATCCTGCGAGCCTACAGGCCTTGAGGAGACTCAAAGGCGTTTCGAGCGAGCTATTATACTGAAATTGGTTGGTGTGTAAAGGCTCAAGGGCACTTCAACGATGCTACCGTCGCCGACGGAACGCTGCTGGCTTCGGGAGGTATAACCTGGATTACCCCATGGGAAAGGGCTTCGCCAGCCGGGTCCGGCACGAGATGGCCGTCGAACCAGCGGTTCAATCCGCCGTTGGTGCCGATCCAAGAGTTCCACGGTTGTCGACTCGCAAAGCCCTCACTGTGTCGCTCGCCAAGCCATCCGCCACCTTCAACGCGGAAACTTTTCTTTGCTTCAACCGGTAGAGTCCACTCGTGGCTCCGAACCACAGGCTTCGGTCCGGCGTTTCCGCGAACGAGGAAACACCTTTCAGCGAGACTCCGAGCTGGCTGCCAAAGTCCACCAGACGGTCATTTTCAACACGACCCAACCCCATCGTGTGTCCGATCCAGATCTCGCCGTTCAAGCCTGCGTGAATTGTACGAATAGCGATCGTTCTGGAAATGTCAGACGGGACGTAAGTGCTAACCCCTTTCCGAATTCGATATAGCCCTTTCAGCGTACCCACCCAGAGGGTCCGATCACCATCTTGATGCAGGATCAGCCCGCTTCCATAAGTGCCGATCCACAGACTGCCGTCGCGGCTGACACAAAGGGCAAGCACCATTGAACTCCATCGAAACGAGCTAATCCTTCGCTCGTGCCAATCCACAGGTAGCCATCGGGTGTTTGCGCGATTGTATCGGCGGAGTTATGCGGTAGCCCCCCTTCAGAATCCCAGTGGCGCTGGCCGTATTGATGCAAGGCCTTGAAAGGAGACAGTCCGAGAACACTCCCAGGACTGAGCACCGATGGGGAAGCCATACAGAGGACCGACAACCACCCACCCAACGCGAGACAGCCCTTCCTTGGACGATTCCCAGTGGATCGCAAGTAACTCTTTCCTAACTTGAAGTCAGTTCGTGACAAGAGGGCACCGACCAACGAAATTTAGGCGTGTAAACTGAGACGCCTCACTCGTCTTCGGTAAATACTAGACGTATAGCTATGAATTTTACTGTCTGATTAGATTTAATGTAGGTTGTGGAAGTATCGACTAGCGGACCAATCTCAGAAGAGACGGTCGCGGATTTCCATCATCTTCACAAAAACCAGGGCAACGCACACGAGCATTAGGGGCAACGTGAGCTGTTTTCCGATGAAGAACTTGAGAAAATAAGTGCCGGCAAATCCCAACTGCCCGGCCAGAACGATGATACCCAGCGTGAAAAAATGTTTCATTCAGGTGTCCTTCAAGAGGTGGCGCATTCGTGGCAGGAATGATTCTCCTGATGACGGAGACTGACCTCTTCCAGCTGAATGGTTGTGTGATCAATCTTAAAGCGCCGTCGCACGATCTCGCTGAGTTGTTCCAGAATTTGATGACGGTCATCGTTGCCGCAAACAACAGCATGGCAGCTCATGGCGTGGATTCCCGAGGTCAACGTCCAGATATGTAAGTCGTGAATCGACTCCACACCTTCAACGCTGTTCAACGCGCCGTGAACCGTCTCCAAATCGATGTGCGCAGGAGTTCCTTCCAGCAGGATGTCTACTGAATCCTTCACCAGCCGCCATGAGTTGTACAAAATCAAGAGGCCAACCCCGAAACTGATCAAAGGATCAGCCAGGTACCATCCTTTGGTCAGCATCAGGATTCCAGCAACAATCGCTCCGACGGAGCCCAAAGCATCTCCGATCACGTGCAAGAGTGCGCCCCGGACGTTCAAGTTGGTTGAATGTGATCCGTGCAGAGCGGAAGCACACAGGAGATTGATAGCGAGCCCACCACAAGCGATCGCGAGCATGGGGCCGCTTTTTACTACTGGAGGACTAAACAGGCGCTCATAAGCTTCGTAGAAAATAACGAGCGAAATCAGAACGAGTGTGACTCCATTGACCAAAGCCGCCAGGATTTCGACTCTTTGGAATCCGTAGGTTTTTCGGGCCGTCGCAGGCCGCGCAGCAAACCTAAGCGCAAACAGGCTCAACCCCAAGGCGGCCGCATCGGTCAGCATGTGACCGGCATCGGCCATCAGCGCCAGGCTGTTGGTCAGCCATCCACCAGCAAACTCTACCACTGTAAAAATACAGGTCAGCGTCAGCGCAATCCAGAGCGCCCTGGTTGGCTGCTGGTTCGAACAGCAGTTGGAATTTGTGTACAGAGAAGAGTGGCTCATGCGTCACCAGCGTGGATGACCCTGCGTAGGAAACAGGAAGAAGATTGCAATTCTGCAATGCTCAAGTCCCTTCAACTCCGTTGCGAGTGCGGTTCTTGATCCGATACATGGCTTGATCGGCCATGCGCACAAGCTCAACCTTCGACGTCGCATCCGTTGGAAACGAGGCAACACCGAAACTCGCAGTGATCGTTACGACCACATCCTGCTCCAACTGGATCGGGGTGTGGTTCAGCAGATCGCACAACCGCCGTGCGACCAGCATCGCGGCGTCTTTACTGGTTTGAGGGAGCATGACAATAAATTCGTCGCCGCCGTAACGATAGGCGGTGTCGATGTCTCGCAGGTGGCTCTTAATGAGATCACCGATTTCCCTCAACAATCGACTTCCGCACAGATGCCCATGGGTGTCGTTCACGGACTTGAAGCGATCCAAATCAAAGAAGATCAGCGCAAAATGATAGTTATAGCGCTTCGACCGGCTCAGTTCCGCGTCAATCATGTAGTTGAAGTAGCGGGAATTATACAGACTGGTACAGTCGTCCGTAATGGTGAGCTCTTGAATGCGCTTCACGTACATCGCATTCTCGATTGCGATCGCCGCGTGATCGGCCAGCGATGTCAGCATGGACAGGTCTTCGCTCGGGAAGGACTCCTCGAAGCAATTGATCAGCTCGATGACTCCCAGCGTTCGGTCTTTGCTTTTCAGGGGAACACAGGCGACGCTCTTGATATGTGGATGAATGAGCCCATCGATCTCACGTGAGAATCGTGGATCCTTGCTCACATCGCTTACTATCGCTGCTTCACCGGTCTTTGCAACCCAGCCAGCTAATCCCTCCCCGATCTTGACACGAAAATCCCGGATACGGCTCGCGTCCTTACCGATGGCAATCTGGAAGAGCAGCTCCTGCTTCTTCTCATCCACGAGCAACAACGACCAAGTGCTGGGCTTCAGCAACTCGCTGATCTTTCCCATGATCAAGGTAAGGACCTCTTGAAGATCCAACGTTGACGTTAAGGCTTTGCCCACTTGATGAAAGATGGACAACTCTTCAACTCTTTTCTCCAGTTCCTTGATCTGATCCTGTGTCAGCATGGTGAAAAATAGTAATCAAATGCTCGGGCCAAGTATACAGCTTTCTCCGGTTGCTGAAGGCCAAAGCCTTTGGTTCCAAGGGCACAGGGCATCCGAGGGATTCGCCAAAACGGCCAACGCCTGCCCTGATCTTTTGTATCGGCCTGCCAAAGAATAAGTCTTATGAGTCTTAGCGCGCGGGGCCAAGTTGAGGGTCGGGTCAGTGCGAGGTCATGGAAATAGATGCAGGTATTTGAGGCCCGTAGCGGTGTTGAAGAGTACCACCTCATCGCCGGCTTGCACGAATCCTGAATTGCGAAGTTTTCTGAGGGCGGACAGCGTCGCAGCACCCTCAGGAGCCATCAACAGACCTTCCTTCTCCCCCGCCTGACGCACATCGGCCAGCATCTCGGCATCGCTTACGGCAACTGCCGTTCCGTGACTGCGACGGAGAATATCGAGCATGAGGAAATCTCCGATGGCCTTGGGCACGCGCAGCCCCGCAGCTTGGGTGAAGGCATGGGGCCAGGCATCGGCCATTGGATGATTCTGTTCAAACGCTTTCACAATAGGTGCACACCCGTCGGCTTGGACCGTCACCATTCTTGGGCGTTCGGATCCGATCCAGCCAAGCTGCTCCATCTCATCAAAGGCTTTCCACATCCCAATAAGGCCGGTGCCGCCCCCTGTCGGGTACACGATCACGTCAGGGAGATGCCAACCCAGCTGCTCAGCTAACTCCAAACCAAGGGTCTTCTTGCCCTCAATGCGATAGGGTTCCTTGAGTGTTGAAACATCAAACCAGCCTTCGGCGGCCTTCCTTTTAGCCACAATCCTGCCGCAATCGGTGATTAGACCGTCGATTAGATTCACGTGGGCTCCCATCAGTTCGCATTCCTGACGGTTGGCGGGGGGGACGTCACGAGGCATAAAGATGTGTGCTTCCATGCCGGCCTGAGCTGCGTAGGCTGCCAAGGCTCCGGCTGCGTTGCCTGCCGAAGGGGCCGCAAGTTTTCGCGCTCCGAGCAGCCGTGCCATCGTCACGGCCGCGGCCATTCCTCGAGCCTTGAACGACCCCGTAGGATTGGCGGACTCATCCTTGACCCAGAGCTTTTTCAGTCCAAGCTCTTCGCCCAAACGTCGCGCTGGCAAAAGAGGAGTGAAACCCTCGCCCAAAGTCACGACATCGGATGCCGGTGATGGCAGCAGTTCCCGGTAGCGCCACATCGACTGTCCTCGTCCGCTTAGGTCCTCGCGTTTCAACGTGGTGCGAATCGCAGACAGGTCATATCGGGCCAGGAGCGGCATGCCGCAGTCACACAGATTGATCAGTTGATGCGGTGAATGATGCTTTGCGCAGGCGCTGCATTCGAGATGTGTCAAGTAGGCGTCCAATTGCCCTCCTAAGAAACCTGTACGTTAAGTGCTGCGTTTTCAACCAGTGTGTACCCGAGAGAAGCGGCCCGTTTTCTGAGACTTTTCACAACATTGTCTCGGTATCGTTGTTCGTAGTATTGGGCT
>Ga0187893_10001972_pt1 | contig 46679 bp, 39 predicted proteins | sample MA1701074metaG_FD_139574 | JGI IMG/M metagenome (GOLD analysis project Ga0187893, IMG submission 139574) | White microbial mat communities from a basaltic lava cave in the Kipuka Kanohina Cave System on the Island of Hawaii, USA - MA170107-4 metaG ... | reverse complement strand
CGAGAGTCTGCTGCCACTTTTCCCAGATCACGTCGATCTCGGCATTGTTGGCGATGGATTTGAGCGTGATATGCGGCACGCGCTCGTAGACAAACCCTTGTCGTATGTCGCCGCGCGTCGCCCGCTCTTTCGGCGCGGATTGCGTAACTTCGCCTTCCTTGCGCAGCCCCTCCGGACTGTCGGCAAGCAGATAATAGGGATAGCGCGCGCCCATGATGCGCGCACGGGCGAGTGCCAACGCGACCCGCGAGGTATCGATGGTGATCCACCGCCGCCCCCATTGCTCGGCGACGTAGGCCGTTGTGCCTGACCCGCAGGTCGGATCGAGCACCAGATCACCAGGATCCGTAGTCATGAGGAGGCAGCGTTCGATAACCTTTGTAACGGTTTGCACAACATAGACATTCTGTTCGCGATAGCCGCTTGAACCTGTATCCTCCCAGTTGTTGACCAATGGGATGACGGGAAAGTCTTTCACATAGCGCAAGTATCTCAGTTTTGCAGTTGCCTGATATAGGCGATCAGACTTTGCCAAACGCTCCAATCCTCGCAGGTTTGTCTTCCATCGCTGGCTGAAGTTCCTTTTTTGATAAACGAAATCAAAGAGGGGATTTGCTGACTCCAACGCCGTTGTTTGCAGCACCTCCCAGCCCATTGGCAGTTCTTCAATACTGGTCGCTTCGTCCCTAGTTAAACGTCTAACAGATAGGTCAGGTAACCTAACGTGCTGATAATCTGAGTCGGCACCAAATAATTTTTGCATGTACGGTTGGCGAAACTTCGCATCATCGATGTTGCGCGCGTACCAAAGCAGAAAGTCGTTAGTGGACGGCAGGAATTCACTGATCAACCCGCCTGTTTTCTTAAACGAGATAAGGTTGCAGAAGTTTTCCTCTCCAAACACCTCGTCCAAAAGCGCACGCACGCGATGAACGTTTTCATCGCCGATCTGCACGAAGATCGACCCGCTCTCGGTCAAAAGGTCGCGCGCCACGGTCAGCCGGTCGCGCAGATAGGTGAGATAGGAATGGATGCCGTCGCGCCAGGTGTCGCGAAAGGCCTTCACCTGCTCCGGCTCGCGCGTGATGTGGTCGACCTTGCCATCCTTCACGTCGCGGCTGGTCGTCGACCACTGAAAATTCGAGTTGAATTTGATGCCGTAGGGCGGGTCGATATAGACGCACTGCACCTGCCCGCGCAGGCCTTCGCGCTCGGCAAGACTCGCCATCACCTGCAATGAATCGCCGAGGATCATCCGGTTCGACCAGTTGGCATTGTGCTGGTAGAACTCGGTCGCGGCCTCGTGATCGGGCAGGCCGTTGAAATCGGCGAACAGGTCGGGTGCGTCCTGCGGCTTCTCCTTCGCGCGTTGCTTCGTCTCGCGCATCAGATCGTCCACCAGCACTTTCGGGTGGACCTTTTCCTGGATATAGAGCGGCGGCGCCTGGACGATCAGGTCGGACCAGTCCTGCTCGTCCTTGCCGCGCCACACGAGCTGCGGGTCGAGATCGACATTGCGCGGATACCTGATGCGGCGCGGCGTCTTCTCGGCTTCCTCCATCACCGCTTCGAACTCGGCGGTCGGAATGTTCTTCCGCTTCGCCTTCTCGTGCTTCAGCGTTTCGACCGCGATGGTCTTCGGCCTTTTGGGGCGAATGTTGGTCTTGGTGGTGCGGGCCATATGGTCTCGATCCGATGGTCAGGGGGCGGCGGTCGCCGTGCCGACATTGACTTCGGTGCCGGCCGTGCCAATATTACGGGCAAATGGATTGGGACTACCCGGTCGGCGCTGGGGGGGTGGGACTACCCGCTCCCCCTTCGGCTTTTCAGGGGAAGACCTTGAGCCCGTACCCATCCTTCTCTCCCCGGTTGCTGCGGTAGAATTTCGACTCCAGCGCTTCCATGGCGCGATTTGGCTGTTCGGGCCGCAGGACCGACAGGCCGACCGGCCGCGCCATCAGATCGGCGAGCTGGAGACCTTCGCATAGGGCTCTCTTGTCGAGAAAGACGATTTCGAAAGGGAGGCGCGTGCCGATACCGTTGCCGCCATCGCAGATGCGCCGGAACTCAAGCTCCAATTGACGGTCCTCTTTCTGCCCGCGTGCCTCGCAGATGATATGGGTGATAGGCGGGTCGCCCGGACCGTCGGGCGCGAGCATGTAGTGGAGTCGCTCCAGACCGAACTGCATCGCAAGATGATAGGGATGGGCAGGGTCGACATAGCGCTTGCGATGCTCGTTCTTGTCGATAACGACCGCGACGATCCTGAAATCTGCGGCCTGCATGATGGCGGTGAGTTCCGTCAGAAATGCCTCGCGCGTTTCCCGGCCGAACCGCGAAAAGGGCCCGGTCTTCTTGCGGATGTCGTGCTCGTGAAGGATGATTCCGTCATGTCCGAAGTACCGGAATTTCAGCATCTTGAGTGCCGGTGCGACCGTTCCTGCATAGTGCGACATCCTCATGACGCAAAACAGCAGAACGAAAACCGGGTACTCGGGATCGATGTTAACCAGACCATGATCGCCGCTTTCATCCACGAAAACGATGCATTCTCCGTAGCCGTTCACGCCGGCTCCTTCACCAACAGCGATTCAACCAGCTCCCCAAAATCCTTCTCGATCTCGTAGACCGACTTGAACTCCGCAAACGCCCAGCGGCCGAACTTGCCGAGATTGTTGACGCCCTCCACCCACAGGCTGCGTACGGTGTTCGACTTGTCTTTCACGTCCTCGCCGCGGAAACCCTTGATCTCGACGATCAGGTTGAGCGGATCGTCGTGCCCGTCATCGATCTGCACGATGAAGTCGGGAATGTAACGCCGCGGCTCCGCGCCGTAGAGATAGGGGACCTCGAAACCGAGCCCCTGGTTCTTCACATAGGCGCGCACGCGTGGATGCGCTTCGACCACCCGGCAAAGCTCGGCCTCCCAGTCGCCGTCGCAGACGACCCAGTTGACATGGCAGCGACGCGGATCGGTCTTCCAGCGCGTCTCCTTCGAGGTCGTGAAGTTGATGTAGTTGGTCGAGCCGGTCGGATTGTAGGGATCGAGGATGGCCTTGATGCGCCGCTCGCCGGCGAGACCCTCGCTGATTGCCGCCTTGATGCGCTCGCAGGCCATGTCGGCGATCTCGCGATAGAGGAGCTGGCCCGGCATTGTGCCGCCGACGCAGCGCAGGTACCCACTGTCGAGCCATTGACGTACGATCAGTTTGAGCTGGCCGAACAGATGCAGCTTCGGCTCCTCACCGGGATCGCGGAACTTCTGATAAAGCAGCCATTTCGTCAGGTGATAGGCAATCGTCGCATCGCGCACGCCGTCGAGATACTCCATCGTGATCACGACGCCCTCACCGACGATTCCCTCCATCTTGGTGCGCGACGGTCCCACCAGATCGGGCGTCAGGCGCAACACCGAGTCCTCGTTGAACTTTGCCGTCAGGCGCTCGTCGGGCAATTCGACGCGATAGCCCTCGACACGGGGAAAGCGGATTTCGAGCGCATCGCGATCGGGGCGCACGGCATGGACCTGGACCGTGTTGCGTGGCGGTTGTGGCGGTACGACGACAGGCTTGGCAGCGAAGTCGAACGGTACGCCAAGCACGTCGGCATACTCGACGTTAAAGAGCCCTTCCTCGTTCAGATCGTATGACTGACGGCGGAGCGCCCGACCGACCACCTGCTCGCACAGAAGCTGGGTGCCGAAAGCACGCACGCCGAGAATATGCGTTACCGTGTTGGCGTCCCAACCCTCGGTCAGCATCGAGACCGAGACGACGCAGCGGACTTTCTCCCCAAGCTGCCCTTCCTTGCCGACGGTATTCATAACTTCCCGTAACAGGTCTTGGTCTGTGATGTTATCTCCCGCACGCTGATCTCCCGTGCGAGCAACCTTCGCGCGACGGAAGCGCTCGATCTCGTCCGCCGCCATGTCGCGGAAATCCTTGTCGAGCTCCTCACCAGACTCTAGTTGCTCGCTGTCGATCAGAAGCGTAGGCGGCCGCGCAAGACGGTTGCCGTGCTCGTCGAAATTCCGGAACAGAGCCAGCCGCCCGTGCTCAAGCGTTTGCGAGCCATCCTCATTCTCGCGATGGAACCCCGAGATATAGTCATAGACGAGTTTCGAACTGGCGGTGTTGTTGCACACCACAATGAACACAGGCGGTACTTCGATTCTCGCCTCTTGCCATGTATCGAAGATCTTCTCGTAGTGACCGTAGAGTGCGTCGAGTGCCGTCTGAAGCTGCACCGGGATCGACAGCGGATCGAGCACTCGACCGGCGCTGCGGCCCTTCTTCGGCATCTTTCTGCCGATGTGTTCCCAGAGGTTTCGGAACTTCGGCATGTCGCCGCCGGGGATGTTGTCCGAGACCGGCACGCGCGGCAGCTTGACGATGCCGCATTCGATCGCGTCCATCAGCGAAAAGTCGCTGACCGTCCAGGGGAACAGGGTGCCCTCGGCGTAGCCGGAGCCGCGCAGGAAGAACGGCGTCGCCGACAGATCGTAGACCGCCTGCAGGCCGAGCTTGCGCTTGACGATTTCCAGACCCGATATCCAGAGGCGTGCCGCCTCCGCATTCTTCTTGGCTTCATCCTTCTCGTCCGCGTCGAGAGCCTCTTCTTCCGGTTCGGCTTCATCCTCACCCTCGGAGCGCACCCGTTCGCGATAGCAGTGATGCGCTTCGTCATTGATCGCGACGATATTCTTGAGGTTCATCAGCTCCGGCATCACGCGCTGGAGCATCTGACCGTCGGTTTCGATGGTCTCCAAATCCGGCCCGCGGCCCTTGAGCAGCGCGCGGCCGACCTTCGAAACCTCCATGCGCTCGCGCAGCTTGAGCGCGTGATAGTTGGTGATGACGATTTTGGCCCGCTCGATTTCGCCGATCGTGTCCGGCGGCACGAGTTCGCGATGCCGGTAGTAGCTTTCCGGATCATTGGGCAGCAGCACGCGCAACCGGTCCTTGATCGTGATGCCGGGTGTGACGATCAGGAAGCCTTTCGAGAAATGTTTGCTGTTCGGATGGCGGAGCGCATTGACGGTCTGCCATGCGATCAGCATCGCCATGACCGTCGTCTTGCCGGCACCGGTCGCGAGCTTCAACGCAATGCGAAACAGCTCAGGATTCGATTGCGCGTTGGCGCCTTCGAGATGTTCGCGGAAGCGTCTGGTCTGGGCTCCCAGATGGGGCGCAACCTCGGCGAGCCAGATCGCGGTTTCGACCGCTTCGACCTGGCAGAAAAACGGCCGCGTGGTTTCGAAGCGATGGCTGCGCCAGTGTTTCAGCAGGCGCGCGGTTTCGGGCGTGACCTGCCATTGCTCCGGGTTCGGCAGATTGCGCCAGCGTTCGACGTAACCGCGAATCTCGTTGATGATCGGGGTCGGGTTATATTCCTGTTCCTGGGTCGACAGGCCTTCGCCGCCGTCGAGCACCATTTCGCGCTGTCCGCGGTTCTGTCGGCGCTTCTTCGGTTTCGGAACCGGCGTGATGAGTTCGGAGCGGCGGCGCGACGGGGCAATGATGTTGGTCGGCTGGCCGTCGGAATCGAGTTCCCAATGCTGTTTGGGCGGCTCGTAGGGCGAGTTGAGAATCGGGCGCTCGAAAAACCGCTCGCTCATGCCCCGACCCCCGATCTCGCCGCAGATTTCCGCGCGAATCGCGAGAAAACCCGCAGCGCCCAATCCCACAACTTACGGGATTGGAAAACGCGAGCGTTATCGTGTCAAGGCGAGGGGTCTGGTGGGGAGCTGTGCATTGCTCGCCCCGCACCCTGCCCTCTCCCCTGTCGCGATCAACGCAGCCGGAGACCGCAAGACAAAGGGCGGCACCGCCATCTGCGATGCCGCCCTCGATTTCACGCAGCGACCGCGAAACGGCCGCGCCGCAGGAACGCCGCTTACGACTCCTTCACCATCCCGCCGGCGATCTTTTCGCAGGTGCCGGCCGGCACGTAGATCCAGGCATCGGCGGCGCGGTCTACCGTCGAGGTGCCGGCGCAGGACGAGGTCGCGGTCTGGCAGTCGTTCTTGCCGGCCGCGGCGACGCCGTAGCATTTCTCGTTCTCGCCCTCGGCGCGCGCCTGCGTTGCGGCGACGGCAAGCGGCAGCGCGAGCGCAGCGGCAAGGGCGGTCGCGATCACGGTGCGTGACGTCGTCATCTCGGAATCCTTTCGTTCGCTGCGCGGTTCGGTGCCGTCGCGTGCGACCCGCACCGTCGCGCGCGTGGCGTCCGTTGTACGTCATCGAAGCGCAACAGGACGCGAAGCCGCCGGTCGATACCGGGCGGCCCCGCGCCGGCTGCGGTCGGCGCAGGCCCGGCCCGGGGGAGCGACAGGAGCGCCGACGGTCCGAGGTTCGCGCGCCGCCCGGCGAAGGTTACCCGTCCGCGACCGCGACACCCGCCCGGCGGTCCCGCGCCGGTCTGGCCGAAGCGCGATACCGCGCCGCAAGAAGCCGGCCGGAAATCCCTTCTGGCCGTCCGGCGACCGTGCCTAAAATGCGATGTATCCGGAGGGAGCCGGCCGGTAGCGGCCAACGGTCGGCCCCGCCAGAGCAAGGGAGTCAATCCATGACATTCAGGAAACGCGCCGGCGCCATCGTCGCCGCGCTGTTCGCCGCGACCGTTTTCGTCGCGGCACAGGGACCATCGGCCGTCGCGGCCGAGGAAGACACGGTCGAGGCCTTCTCGTCCTGGGAGGCGAGCGGCCGGATCTATCCGACCGGTCCCGCGGAATCGACCTTCGTCGGCGTGCTCTCCGGCATTCTCTACGTGCGCGACCGCGAGAACACGATCGAGGCCGGCCTCATCATGTGTCCCGGCACCGTCACGATCGACACGACCGACGGCAGCCAGCACGGCACGGCCAAGTGCGTGATCGTCACGCCGGAATCCGACCGCGTCTTCGGCTCGTTCGAGTGCGAGGGCATCCACAATGCCGGCTGCGAGGGCGAGTTCACCATCACCGGCGGCACCGGCAGCATGGCAGGCATCACCGGCGGCGGCCCGATCCGGCTGCAGAGCGCGTTCGCCAACGCCGCTTTGGTGCCGGGCAGCATTGTCGACCAGACCGCGGCAGGCCTCGCGCTCTGGCCCGCCCTTTCCTACAAGCTGCCCTGAGCGGACGGTCCCCCATGACACGGCAGACGCGAATTCATCGGAGCACGAGCATGAACCCGATCGACACGGCGCGGCGCTTCGGTCGCCGCCTCACCTTCGCCGGTGCATTGGCGATGGCGTGCGGCCTCGCCGCCTTTCCGTTCAACGACGCATCGGCGCAGAACGCGCCGATCGTCTATCCGGCGCAGGGCCAGAGCACGCAGCGGCAGGCGCAGGACGAGGGCGAATGCCGCAACTGGGCGCAGCAGCAGACCGGCTTCAATCCCTACCAGGGGGCGCCGAACTACAGCGGCGGCTCGTCCGGCGGTGGTGAGGTTCTTCAGGGTGCCGGGCGCGGCGCGCTGATGGGCCTGGTCGGCGGGGCACTCGTCGGCGATGCCGGCAAGGGTGCCGCGATCGGTGCCGGCGCGGGCGCAACCCTCGGCCTGTTCCGGCGCCATGACAACCGGCAGGACACGGCTGCCGCGCAGCAGCAGGCGACCGCGCAGTACAACCAGGGCATGACCGACTTCAACCGCGCCTTCAAGACCTGCATGCAGGGGCGCGGCTACACGGTGAACTGAGCGGCAGCGCGGCGGCGGGATCGGTCCGATCTCCGCCTCGCAGGCCGCAACCCCGCGACGAAGGCCCGATCGCCGGCCCATGCCGGCCATGGTGCCGCCGACGGCGCCCGAACTGCGATTGCCGCGGGCCGCTGCCCGGCGCAAATCGCGTCGCTGCGGAATCGTCCGCGATCCCGCAGGACGTGCGAATGCGCTCCAGACATCGACGAGCGGAGCGGATTGGCACGATCGGGTGCAAGTGCGGGCGCTTCCGCCCGATCCGCGATCCGCTCCGGCAACCCGTCGCGAGGTCGTCAGACGGCCGCTCGGCGACCGGACGACCGCCGGGCGTCACATCGGCTCGGTGCTGCCACCCGTGAGCTTGCCGCAGGTGCCGGCCGGCACAATCACAAAGGCAGCCGGGTCGTCGTCCGACGTCGAGGAACCGGCGCAGGACGAGGTCGCGGTCTGGCAGTCGTTCATGCCGGCGAGCGCGACGCCGTAACATTTCTCGATCGTGCCGGCCGCCATTGCCGCTTCGGCGTCCATCATCATCTTTTCCATCTCGTCGCTGGCCGCCCGGGCCGGCGCGGCCGGCACGGCGAGCGCGAGCGCGATGGCTGCCGCCAGGCTCGATGCCAGATATGCGTGCTTCATCGGAATGTCTCCCTTGGTTGCGATTTTCGTGGGTCGCCCCTACGCCAGACATAATTCGCCAAGGCCGTCCGAAAGGTTACGGCCCCGCGGCGCCGTCGGATCCGGGCCGGAGACCGCCCGGCGGCGACCGGTCGCGATGCGGGGGCGAGAATTTTCGCGGCGACACGCGTCTGCAGGCGGTTCGTCGCGGCGGCACACCCGCCGTCCCGCAACCGTGATCCGGACCCCGGTTGCGCGCGCCTTGCCCGGCCCGGAGCGGATCGCGATCGGGCGGCAACGCTTGCACCCGAACGTGCAAATCCGCTCTACCCGTTGATGTTTGGAGCAATTTCGCACGTCCCTGCGGAATCGCCGGCGATTCCGCAGGAACGCGATTTGCTCTAGACTTTGGCGCGCCGCCGGCACACATGATCCGGCGGCCCCGGATTCCAGGGAGCCGGACGCAAGGAAACCGCATGCCCTCCGAGCCTCGCCGACGGGCCGTGCTGCCCGCCGGGGACGATCCGTCGCAGCCCGTCAAGGACGTGCGCCTCGCGGCCGCGATCGGGCCTCAGCCAAGGGTTGCGACCGGGCCCGTGGCCGGCGCGGCGCGCAACGCGCGCCGTGCGGGAGCGGATAGCGTTTATGCGCTCGACTGGTCGTCCCTGATGGCTCAGGCGCAGGGCGGCGACGCCGCCGCCTATCGCGCGCTGCTCGAGGCGATCGCGCCCTATTTGCGGTCGCTGGCGTCGCGCCGGCATCGCGATGTCCGCGATATCGAGGACGCCGTGCAGGACATCATGCTGACGGTCCACCAGATCCGGCACACCTACGATCCGGGCCGGCCGTTCGGACCCTGGCTGGTGGCGATCGCCAACCGAAGGCTGGTCGACCGGCTCCGCCGCCAGGGCCGCTCCAGCGCCCGCGAGACCGCGCTGGAGCCCCACCATGAAACTTTTGCGGCGCCCGAAGCGAACCTCTATCCCGACCCCTTGGAGCAGGGTGCGCTCCGGGCGGCGGTGGCGGGCCTGCCGCCGCGGCAGCGCGAGGCCGTCACCCTGCTGAAACTACAGGAGATGAGCCTCAAGGAGGCGTCGGCAACCAGCGGACTTTCGGTCGCGTCATTGAAAGTATCGGTGCATCGCGGCATGAAGAACCTGAGGAAGCTGTTGTCGGACCGGAGGGACGAGACGTGAACACGACACCGCAACTCATCGATACGCTGGTGCGCGACCTGGCGCCCGTGCGACGCCTGCGCCGGCCGCTCGTGCGCAGCGCGCTCTGGCTCGTCGGCGCCCTGCTCGCGGTTGCGCTGGCCGCCCTGCTGCACGGGCTCCGGCCCGATCTCGCGGCGCGGTTCGCCGGCCGCGATTTTCTCGCCCCGTTCGGGCTTGCGCTCGCGACCGGCATCCTCGCCGCGATCGCCGTCTTCATGGCGAGCCTGCCCGACCGGTCGCGCTGGTGGCCGCTGCTGCCGGTGCCGACATTCGTGCTCTGGCTCGCGGCGCTCGGCCAGCAGTGTCTGACCCAATGGATCGCGATCTCATCCGACGGCGGCACGATACTGGGCGTCACGGCGAGATGCTTCATGACGCTGGTGATCACCAGCCTGCCGCTGCAGATCGGGCTGATGGCGATGCTCCGTCACGCGGCGCGGCTGCGGCCCTATCTCGTCACCGTCGTCGGCGGGCTGGCGGTGGCGGCCCTCACCGCTGCGGCGCTGCGGGCGATGAACCAGCCCGATGCAACTCTGCTGGTGCTGCTCTGGAACTTCCTGGTTGCCGGCGCGATCGTCGCGCTGCTGCGCGCCTTCGGGCCGAGGTCCGCACCGGAGACGATGCGCGCGGCCTGAGATCGCCGACGCGGACGGCGGCCCGCGGAAAATCGCGTTCGTGCGGAATCGCCGACGATCGCGCGCGAACGTGCGAACTTGCTCCAAACATCAACGAACAGAGCGGATTCGCACGATCAGGCGCGAGTGCAAGCGCTTCCACCCGATCGCGATTCGCTCTACGCCGCCCCGCGCACGAGTTGCAGCACGCCGGTCGCCAGCGCGAGCGCACCGAGCACCATCAGGATGCGCAACACCCACCAGCGGAACCGCGCCTCGTCCATGTGGATGAAGCCGCGCGCGCCCAGCGTGACGCCCGCCAGCAGCGGCAGCACGAACCAGAGCGCCAGCCGCAAACTGTCCCAGGTGACGAGCTCGGCGGCACCGAGATAGCCGAGTCCCATCACGTCGGTCGCGATGAAGAACGCGATCAGCGAGGCGCGGCCGGCCTCGTTGCCGGCGGGCGAGCCGAAATAGAACAGCACCACCGGCGGGCCGGCCATGCCGAAGCCGCCGTTCGCGACGCCGGTCGCAAGACCGGTGGCGAAGGTCGTCGCGGTGCCCGGCATGCGCTGCAGGCGGAAGCCGCGGGCGAATGCGACCGCTGCGACCAGCACGAAAATCGCCATCGCGATCTTCATCGGCGCCTCCGGCACGGCGGCGAGCGCCCAGACGCCGAACGGCGTCGCAATCAGACAGCCGACGATCAGCCAGATCAGCGAGCGCCAGTGCACGTCCTTCCGAACCGAGGGCAGCAGATGCAGGCTCGCCGTCACCTCGAGCATGAAGATCGAGGGAATCACGGCGGCCGGCGGCATCAGCAGCGAGATCGCGGTGATCGCCAGCAGCGAGAAGCCGAAGCCGGAAAAACCGCGCACGATCGCGCAGACGAACACCACCGCGCAGCCATAGGCGATCAGCCAGGGCGCGTGGTCGCCGAAAGCGATTGCGTAGTAGTCAGACATGATGATGGCTGCGTGGAAAACGCGACAGCGCGTCGTTGCGACGAACGGCATCGCGAATGAATTTCCCTCCCTCATTGCCGCGATCGGTGGGGGCCGGCCGCGACGTGAGGGGTTGGGTCAGGGTGGGGAGTACGCTTCGCATGGTTTGCATTGTAACGCCGTCACCCCTCCTCCTGACCCCTCCCGCACGCCGCGATCAGTCGCGGCCGACCGCGACAGTGGGAGGGGGAGATGTCGTGTTCGACCTCGTGCCAAACACGCACAACAACCGGCGTCCCTAACCCGCCACCGGCGCGTTCCACGGATCGAACGGCGCCAGGGCGGACAATGCCGCATCGGCTCGCACCGAAACTTTGATCTCGGGATTGAGCATCGCGGCGACGAACGACGAACGCGACGGTCCGATGCCGAGCAGGTCGGCATGCGTCAGCATCGCGAAATCGACCAGCGCTTCGGCGCTCGGCAGCGGATCGGCGATGTCGTCCGACGTCACCGGATCGAACCGCGCCAGCGCCTCGAGCGCATCCGGACCGCGGCCCGCGACATAGAGCGCGGCACCCGGCAGGTCGGGCCAGATCGTATCGAGCCAGGTTTCGTACCATTCGATCGGCACGGACACGGAAGGCGCGGCCTGCTGCGCGCACGATGACGGATCGACCGCGACGATCAGGTAGCCCTGGTTGGCGAGCCGGTTCCACGCGAGATCGAGCCAGGCCTGCGCCGGGCCGGCGAAAGCGAAGAGCGCGCGGAACTCGTCCTGCCGTTGCGCCCAGCGCGCGGTCGAGCCGCGAAATTTCGCCGAAAGGTCGCCGTCGATCGCGATCTTGCGCGAGACCTCGGCAATCGCCGGTGCCGACAGCGCCGCCAGCGCCGCCGCCTCATCGAGCGGCGCGCGTGCCGGCTCGCCCGGCAGCGGATCGTCGAAGCCGAAGAGATCGCGGCCGATCCAGTCCGGTGTCTCGAGTTCGAGCTTGTGCCGGTCGGCGATCAGTCGCGCGACGCCGTACTGCAGGAGCTGATCGCCGAATGAATGTTGCGCGAGTCCGCTGAGCGAGATGCCGGGCCGGTCCGGCTGCGTCGGGCGCGGCGTTTTCGGCTCGCCGAACGTACCGCGCAGCGCCGCGATCGCTTCGCTGCCGCCGCCTTCTTGGTCTGCGCCGGCCATCGTTCGCCTCAGCCGAAGCGGAAGGCGGAGAGCGTCGTCTCCATCACGCGATCGGAGAAGACACGTTTACCCGGTGCGCCCGCGGCCGCGCCGGCGGCCACGAGCAGCGGCAGCAGATGTTCTTCGGCGCGCGGCGGATGCGAGAGCCGAGCCGACGGCGCCTGCTCCCATGCTTCGAGCGCTTCGTCGCGCGCAGCCGGCGCGCCTTCGACCGTCTGCATCAGCCACGCATCGAATTCGTCGGAAACCGGTCCGAATCGCGGATCGCCATAACCGCGCATGTTGTGGAAACTCATGCCGCTGCCGACGATCAACACGCCCTCGTCGCGCAAAGCCGCCAGTGCGCGGCCGGCCGCCAGATGCGCCGCCGGATCGAGATCGCGCCGCAAAGATAGCTGCACGACCGGGATCTCGGCCTCGGGTGCGATCAGCAGCAGCGGCACGAACATGCCGTGATCGAAGCCGCGCTCTGGATCTTCGTGCGCCGCGAGCCCTGCGCCTTCCAGAAGCTTCACGATGGTTGCTGCGAGCGCGGGATCGCCCGGTGCGGGATAGCGCAGCTCGTAGGTGTGTTTCGGAAAACCGGAATAATCGAAGATCAGCGACGGCTGCGTGCCCGACGTGACGGCAAAATCGCGGGTCAGCCAGTGCGCCGAAACCAGCAGGATCGCGCGCGGCGGTGCCGGCAGCGTCGCGAGGATGCCGCGCAGGAACTTCTCCATCGGGTCCCAGATGCCGGGCGGCGACCAGTCCATGAAGAAGCACGGGCCGGCGCCGTGCGGCACGAAAAACGTCGGCAGCCTCGCCTCATTCGTTGCCATCGTGCGGCGCCGTCCCGTCGTCTCAGAGAATGCGCCAGGCCACATCGTGCGGCGTGCAGTCCGGCCCGTTGAAATGATAAAGGTCGTGCGGGCAGGCCGACATCACGACATAGACATCCATTTCGGCGCGCAGCACCACCTTGTCGCCGGGCTTCGAGACCGGCCAGGCGATGCCGAGCGTGCCGTTGGCGAGCGCCGGCACGTTCATGAACAGGTTGAGCGGCATCGGCGTCGGATCGAACTCGGGCAGGCCGAACGATTTCACCGTCTCGTTGAAATTGGTCGTGCAGGAGCGGTGATCGGGCGCGAGGCCGAGCTGGCGGTTGCGCGTGTCGTCGCAGGACGGGATCAGCGTGTCGTGCACGCCCGGCGAGGTGTCCTCGGTCATGGTCATGATCGCGTTGCGCCGGTTGGTAACGAGCCGGTCGCCCTTCTTGGGGATCATGCGATACCAGTTGTTGCGCGAGTGCGGCATCGAGGCCGTTTCTTTCAGATCCTTCTGGTTGATCGCCCAGAAATCCACGATCTGGTGACCGTGCGTGTTGACGATCTCGATGCTCTCGCCCCTGGCGAGCCTGGTCCCGGCGCCGTAGCGCGCCTTCAGGACGGTCAGTTCGGTCGCCGGCATGGCGTCATGTCCCCCGGGTTCCGGTTGCGTGCTGACGATAGGAAATGGCGGGCGCGCCGGGAAGGGGCGCGGGCGGATCGAAACCGCTGCTCGATACGTTTCCCCCTCCCCTTGCGGGAGGGGGTAGGGGGAGGGGTCGTCGCGAAGCAATAATCTCGCGACAAGTGAGACCTGCGACACCCCCCCACCCTCCCCCACACGTCGCGGTCCGCCGCGACCGATCGCGGCATGGGGGAGGGGATTCTTTTGATGAAGTCCCCGCGCTTCGCCGCTCAATATTCCTTCAGCGTCTTGCGCAGCACGCCGACGATCTCGTCGATATGCGATTTCTCGGCGACGAGCGCCGGCGCGACGATGCCGGAATCGCCGGTGAACTTGATGTGGAGCCCGTTGGCGAACAGTTTCTTGGTCGCATCGTAGCCGCGCGCGCCGGGCTTCTCGTCGACCGCGAGATCGATGCCGGCGAGCATGCCGTAGCCGCGAATGTCGGTGACGACCGGCAGGTCCTTGAGTGACCAGACCGCGTCGAGGAAATAGTCCGACATTTTCGCCGCACGCTCGAAGAGCCCTTCCTTCTCGTAGATGTCGAGCGCCGCGAGGCCCGCCGCGCAGGCGGCCGGATGTGCCGAATAGGTATAGCCGTGGAACAGCTCGACCGCGCGCTCGGGCGCGTTGTTGACGATCGTCATGTAGATCTTGTCCGAGCAGGCGACCGCGCCCATCGGCTGCGCGCCGTTGGTGAGCGCCTTCGCCATCGTGATCATGTCGGGCACGACGCCGAAGCTCTGCGCGCCGAAGGCCTTGCCGGTGCGCCCGAAGCCGCAAATGACTTCATCGAACACCAGCAGGATGCCGTGCGTGTCGCAGATCTTTCGCAGCCGCTCGAGATAGCCTTTGGGCGGCACCAGCACGCCGGTCGAGCCGGCGATCGGCTCGACGAAACAGGCGGCGATCGAGCCGGCGCCGTAGAGCTCGACGAAACGCTGCAGATCGTCGGCGAGCTCCGCGCCCGTCGGCGCCTGGCCGCGCACGAACTTGTTCTCCGGCATCCAGGTGTGCCGCATGTGGCAGACATTCGGCATCATGGCGCCGAACTGTTCGCGGTTCTTCACCATGCCGGCGAGCGAGAGCCCGCCGATATTGACGCCGTGATAGGAACGCTCGCGCGAAACGAAGCGCGTGCGTTGGCCGTCGCCGCGCGTGCGGTGATAGGCGAGCGCGATCTTGATCGCGGTGTCGACCGATTCCGAGCCCGAGCCGCAGAAGAACACGTAGTCAAGCCCCTCGGGCGTGAGCTGCGCGACGCGACGCGCGAGCTCGAACGAAGCCGGGTGGCCGGTCTGGAAATGCGGCCCGTAATCCATCTCGAGCAGCTGCCTGTGGACCGCGTCCGCGATCTCCTTGCGTCCGTGTCCGGCGGCGACGTTGAACAGGCCCGACGAGCCGTCGATCAGCTTCTCGCCCTTGTGGTTCCAGTAATAGACGCCCTCGCCGCGCACCAGCAGCCGCGGCTCCTTCTTGAAGTCGCGGTTGGAGGTGAAGGGCATCCAGTGGTTTTCGAGCGAATTGGCGCTGTACTGCATGGTCGGCTCCGGGCGGCGCGAAGGCCGGGGTTTCGGTCGCGGTTGCGGTCGTCTTTGGCGGGTAGTCTACGGGTCCGGCGGTGGGCTTCAATAGGGTTGGCGCACACGCCTGACCTTCGACCACGACATATCGTCGGCGGGGCCCGATTCCATCCGTTGTTGTCTCGCCGCGGTACCCGGACGGAGTTCGAGCCGGACGCGACCATCCTCCGGTCAGTTCAGCGCTTTTCTCCGGTTTCGCTCTTCGATCAATTGTTCGTAGAGCGCCTGGATCGCCTGCTGCGCTCGGAGCTTGCCATTGTCCTTTCCGAGATTCTCGCTAATGAGCTGGATCTGCTCGTAAGCAAGCGCCCAACGACACATCTCGTAGGAGTACTCGATGGCAAAATTCGCCAGCTCGGCGACATTGCCGCCATGTTCGCTTACCAAGCCCGGATCGAGCTTGTACATCCGGTCATAGGCATCGATCAGAATTTCGCGCGCCAACTTGAGCTCGATCTCGGCCTGCGCCGGGTCCGAATCCTGAAGTGCAGCAGCACGTTTCAGGTAGGTCGTTGCTTTGATGCCCGACTGCGCCAGCTCGCCATAGGGGGCCGCCGCACTGCCTTTTTCGCCGGCCCATTTGATCAAGCCGCCGCCAAGCAGATTGACGGATTCCAGCAGCGCCTCCAATTCTGCGTTCTGGGCTACGTCGAGCCATGATTCCATCGTTGCGGTGTCGTTCTGAAAATCACGCTGCATTGCTTCGAACATGCGCCGCATGCGAGCGATCTCGGTGTCGATCTGCGCGTCGGTGAGCATGGCGATCTGCATCTGGCGCTCGACAGGGTCCCGATAACCCGTCGGGCTCGGTACGTCCACGATCGAAAGCCGGGTATAGGCATTCGCAGCCCCCGCCAGTACGACGCGGAGATCGTCGGGATTGTCGGCGTTGGCCCAGACGTAGTTGCTGGCCGGCGCGAAGCCGCCAGGGGCATAGACCACATTCTCCAGGTACGGAACCGCCGTGCCGGGCACCATCGCAATGACGCGATAGTCGCCAGTAACACCGGGCGCGACCCAATCGTAGCCCGACGCAGGCAGATACTCGCCGTACTGTCCGAAGACGACATTTTCCAGATTGGGCACCGAATCGCCCGCGCGAGGCATGGCTATCACCGCATAGCCATCCGACGCCGGGTCGGAAGGCGTCACCCATTGATAACCGGGCGACGGAATCGGATGGCAATCGGATCCGAACTGGATGTTCGCGTATCCCGGCGGCACAGCACCCACCGGCAGGACCGAGAGGTCCGTTTCGTCGGTCAGGTTCGCGAAACAATAACCTGGCGCCGGTTCAAAATACCCGTTCCCGAGATCGACCAGGTTCGCCGGCGTCACCGCGTAGCCGCTTGCTGCCGGATCGTTCGGTGTCGAGAAGACGAAACCGACGGCGGGAAAATAGGCGCAGTTCCCGTCGAAAACGACATTGCTCAGGTTCGGTACGGGGCTGCCGATCGGCAAGACGCTAAGATTTTCCGAGTCGGGATATGCCCAGCAGTAACCGGTCTCCGGGTGCCAGTTTCCGTCATATCCGACGACGACGTTGGGTGGCGGATTTTCGACGGTGTAACCGCTCGAACTGCTCGCTTCGGAGTACGAGTCGGATGAGGTCGCACAACCGCCGCCGTAGCCGCCGTAATCGTCGACATAGACTTCCTCGCCGGTGCCGAAGTCACAGGGCGCCTGAATGTAGCATTGGCATGACTCGTCCCATGTCGAACAAATTCCGGTTCCCACCCCCTCCACCTGCGCCAAGGGCGTTCCCACTCGATCCCACCGCACCGAAAACACGCTCACGACAATGACGACAACGATAACGCTGCGCCACAGGACGCCGTGTTTCATGCCCCTCTCCATTGATACAATGGTCGCTGGTAAATCTTCGGCAAACAGACATCACTTCCAATGAGCAGACGGTTGTCTCAAGTTTGGGCTGCTCCCGTTGACCTTACAAGAAACCCGGGGAACCGGCAGCGAGAACGATTCGCAAGTATCGGGGAAAGTTTTAGGAACCGAATTGCGTCACGACCCGGTTGTCGCGATTCTGTTCTGGTTTTTTTGAACCACGGCAAAGCGTTGCCGGATCAAGCGGAGCGTGGTCATGAACCTGAAAAAAACCGGCGCGATTGCGATGCGCGAGGTCCGGGAGATCATCCCGCCGACCCTGTTCTTCTTCGTGGCCTTCAGCCTGCTGCTGCTGACGCAGACGCTGGTGCTGGAGGAACACGGCATCGACGGCTGGGACTGGGGCGGCGCCGTGGTCGGCGCGCTCGTCGTCGGCAAGGTCGTGCTGGTCGCCGACAAGTTCAAATTCGTCGACCGCTACCCGAAAGAGCCGCTGATCTGGAACGCCGTCTGGAAGACGCTGATCTACGTGGCCGCGGCATCTGCCGTGCACTATCTCGAGGAGCTGTTGCCGCTGGTCTTCGGCGGCCAGGGTTTCGCCGCGGCGAACCGCACGCTGCTCGCCGGCTTCGACTGGCACCGCGCGGCGCTGATCCACATGTGGCTGACGGTGCTGCTGTTCGTCTATTGCTGCCCGCGCGAACTGGTCCGGCATGTCGGCCCGCACAAGGTGCGGCGCATGTTCTTCCATGCAAGAGAGGCGTGATGGCGGGGCGGCAACTCGCGTCTGCATCACTCGCGATGGCGCAGCGCCTCGAGCAAGGCGACGAAGGCCGGCGAGGATTGCCGTCGGCTCGGGTAGTAAAGATGGTAACCGTCCCAATAGGGTGACCAGCCTTCGAGCATCCGCTGGAGCCGCCCTGTCGCAATATGTGGAAGGGCGATTTCCTCCGGCACATAGGCAAGACCGCGACCGGCGAGCGCGGCGTCGAGCACATGAAAGATGTTGTTGAATACGAGTTGCCCGTCGACGCGCACCTTGACCTCGCGGCCCTTCTCCTCGAACTCCCACACATAGAGCGCGCCGGACGTCGGGAATCGGTAATTGATGCAGATGTGCTGCGTGAGGTCTTGCGGCCTCTCGGGAGCCGGATGCTTCGCAAGGTAGGACTTGGCACCGACAACGGCGAACCGGAAGTCAGGCCCGATGCGTGCGGAAATCATGCCCTTGGCAAGCTGATCGCCCATGCGGACGCCGGCATCGTAGCGTTCGGTCACGATGTCGGTGAGTCCGTTATCGAGCAGCAGCTCGACCTTGATATCGGGGTATTTTGGAAGGAACGTTTTCAGTTTCGGCCATAGCACACTGCTGATCGCATAGTCCGACGCAACGATCCTGACCGTTCCGGCCGGCTTCTCCCTCAGCTCGTTCAGGGCATCGATCTCGGCTTCGATCTGATCGAAATGCGGGCCGATCCTGTCGAGAAGTCTCTCGCCGGCTTCGGTGGGCGAGACGGCGCGCGTGGTGCGCGTCAGCAAACGAACGCCGAGCCGCGCCTCGAGTTGACGGATGGTGTGGCTCAAAGCCGATTGAGAAACGCCGAACCTGGCGGCTGCTTTGGTGAAACTACGCTCGCGCGCGACGGCAAGGAACGCGAGCAGATCGTTAATATTCTGGCGCGCCACTCATGAATCCTCCTCATACTCGTGAGGCAACTATAGAGCAAAACAAGTATGAGGTCAGCGATCTGACGTGCGGTCGCAAGGCTGACCGCCATGGGCTCGCGAATGCCTCTCAATCAACGAGTTCGATTCGGATCGTGACAGGACCGGGGCGATCAAAGATCGAGACATCCCCCGTGACTTGTCCGAGCACGATGATGCCCGGCAGCGGGACGCTGCCGCTGCGATAGTAGATAACGAAATGATCGGAACTCCAGAGTCCGAGCGTGCCAACAGCGAAGTCGCGTTGCCGCGCCGACTCCGGCAATGCGGACGGCAGATTGCCGGTCTTTTCCTGGCGCAGATGGTCGCTCATCGCGACGGTGAGCGGGAGCATCCGGACAAGAGATTTCGTCGCTTCGTTGTCGTAGAGCTCGGCCGTGACCTCGCCCCAATCGGAGGAAATGCGAATGCTATCTTGGGCCATGACAGGTCCGACCGCTCCAAGTGTGATGACGGCGGCGCCAAGCAACGATTTCAGCATGCCCCTGCTTCCCGATTTTCTGATGAAGCCGCTACGCGAAGGCACAGGTTCCGTTTCGTCCCTCACGCCACGAGATGCTGATTGAAGAAGTCGGTCAGCTTGTCGAACGGGATCACATCCATTCTGTCGTACAGATCGACATGGTTGGCGCCCGGAATGATCATCAGTTCCTTTGGCTCCGCCGCGTTCGCATACGCGGTTTCGCTGAAGTAGCGCGAATGGGCATTTTCGCCATGGATGAGCAGGACCGGGCGCGGCGAGATTTCCGCGATGTAGGTCAGGATGGGCATGTTCATGAACGACAGCGGCGTGGTCTGCGTCCAGGCATTACCGGAGTTGACCGCGCGCGCATGGTATCCGCGCGGCGTCATGTAATAGTCGTGGTAGTCGACCAGGAACTGCGCCTCGCCACCCTGCAGGTTGTTGTAAGGGGGCTGGTAAGCCGGCGTTCCGTTCGCAGCGTCTTCCCAACGCTGCCGGCTCAGTTGTTCCAGTGTCTGCGCGCGCTGTTCGGGTGTCACGCTGTCGTTGTAGCCCTTGGACATGACGCGGGTCATGTCGTACATGGTGCTGGCCGCGACGGCCTTGACGCGCTTGTCTACCGCGACGGCATTCAAGGCCATGCCACCCCAGCCGCAAATACCGATGATGCCGATCCGCTCACGATCGACGGACGCGTGCAGGCCGAGATAGTCGACAGCGGCACTGAAATCCTCGGTATTGATGTCGGGCGAAGCGACATTGCGAGGCTCGCCACCGCTTTCGCCGGTGAAAGACGGATCGAATGCCAGCGTGACAAAGCCACGCTCGGCCATGGTTTGCGCATAGAGGCCCGACGATTGTTCCTTCACCGCACCAAACGGACCGCCGACGGCAAGCGCCGGCAGTCGTCGATCGGCACGATCCTTGGGCAGATACAGATCGGCCACCAGGGTAATGCCGTAGCGATTGTCGAAGGAGACCTTCTGATGATCGACGGTATCGCTCCGGGGGAAGGTCTTGTCCCATTCGTCCGACATATTCTGAGCCTTCGCGTTGGACGCATCGAAAAGAGACGCCGCACCCAACGCGGCGACGCCGACGCCCGTCAGTTTCAGGAGGTCACGCCGGCCAAAGCCCAGGCCGGACTTCCGTTCCGCCGAAACTTCGGCGTTGAACTGCTTGCCCATATCATTCTCCTCTCCGTGCTTCCGACGAATTTGGAGCGGTCGAGGCTTCGGGATTAGGTGGGCCGCCTTGCATGCAGTCATGAACTGCATTCATCAATCGGGCCGGTCCGGGCAAGGGGTGCGCTGACGCGAACCGCGCCGTCGCTATTCTTCCATAAGCGGGAGGCATGAGGGCGCCCCCTCGCCTACGCCCCCTCGGCCACCGGCTCCTGCCAGGCGATCTCGGCGCGGCCGGCCTTCTTGGCGGCCTCGATCTGCGCCTTCTCTTTCGCGGCCTCGCGGCGCTTGGCGATCTCGTAGGCGACCGCGCCGACGATCGTGATCGAGATGATGACAACGGCGAGCGCCGCGATGTCGGGCTCGGTGCCCATGCGCACGCGCCCCGCCAGCACCGTCGTCAGCGTCGCCTCCGACTGAATCGTGAAGAGCGTGGTGTTGTAGTTCTCGAACGAGGACAGGAACGCCAGCACCGCCGAGGAGAGGATCGCCGGCTTGAGGAACGGCAGCAGGATCTTGAAGAACACCTGCACGTTTGAGGCGCCGAGATCGAGCGCCGCCTCCTCCTGCGTGAAGTCGAAGCGCTGTAGCCGCGCGAGGAACACCAGCATGCAATAGGCCGAGATGAAGCAGGACTGGCCCAGGATCGTCAGGAAGAAGCCGTTATAGAAAATCGACTGGTAATCGGGCGGCGTGCCGGTGACGACACCGCCGATCCGGTCCCAGAAGACGAGCGTCGATATGCCGAGGATGACGCCCGGCGTCAGCACCGGCGAGACGACGATCGTGTAGTAGATCGGTCGCAGCCGGCGATTGATCTGCGTCATCAGCAGCGCACCGGCGAGGCCCAGCGGCACCGACAGGCAGACGACGCCGAACCCGATCCAGAGCGAGTTGGTGATGCCGTCGATCATGTTGCGGTCGCCGAAAAACTCGCCGAACCAGCGCAGGGTGAAGCCCTCGAACGGCCAGACCTGCGGGAAGACCGGCGTATTGAAGGCCGAGACGCCCATGATGATCAGCGGGCCGAACATGAACAGGAAGAAAAGCCCGATATAGAACGAGACCATCAGGCGGCGGATGCGATCGGCGCTCATCGTGCGATGTCTCCGAGCCTGACGCGGAACAGCTTGAGCGCCGAAAGCACGAAGATGACGCAGGAGATCAGCAGCACGAACGCATAGGCCGAGCCCCGCGGCCAGTTGAAGCCCTGGAAGAACTGGTCGTAGATCACCTGCGTGAACCAGAGGCTCGACGGGCCGCCGAGAATCTGCGGCGTCGCGAGCGCGCCGGCCGCCAGCATGAACACCATCACGCAGCCGGATGCTATGCCGGGCTTGGCGTGCGGCATCACCACGCGCCAGTGGATGCGCCACCAGGGCGAACCGAGATCGCGCGCCGCCTCGATCTGGTTGTGATCGAGCGATTCGATGGCGTTGTAGAGCGGGAACACCATCATCAGGATGAAGGCGTAGGAAAGGCCGGTATAGAGCGCGACGTCGGCGCGCAGGAAATCGATCGGCGTGTCGAGAATGCCCAGCGCGACCAGCGCGCTGTTGATGAGGCCGCTGGTGCCGAAGATGATGCGGAAGGCGAACGCGCGCAGGATCTCGTTGACCCAGAACGGGATCAAGAGGCAGATGAACAGCAGCCGTGCGTGACCGCCCTTCGCCGACTGCGCGATGTAATAGGCGATCGGATAGCACAGGCAGAAATCGAGGAAGGTCACGAACATCGCCGACAGGATGGTCTTGAGGAAGACCATCAAATGCAGGCGGTTGAACGAATCCGTGCTGCCCTCCGCGCCGAAGATCAGGTAACGGTAGTTCTTCAGCGTGTGGACGTCGTCCGGCCCGCCCTGCTGCGGCGGCGGCAGATTGTTGCGGAACGAGAAATCGACCATGTAGAGCTGCGGCAGCACGATCATCGCCAGCACCCAGAAGGTGACGGCGATGACGATGTAGGCCGAGACGACGGCGCCGTTGCGCTGCACCAGCGCGCTGCGGCCGCCGAAGGCGCCGAGCGTGTAAAGGCCGATCGTCGCCGCGGCCAGCACGGCAACGGCGGAAACGATCAGGAACGGATCGTTCATTGCCCGATCATTCGTCGGCCAGCGGGCCGTGCGGCAGCGTCACCGCGCGCTGCGGGTCGAAGGCCGCGGCGACGCGCAAGCCCGGCATTGCGTCGATCGTCTTGCCGTCGTTGGTGAGCGAGAGCGTGATCGGCTTGCCGCCCTTCGGCCGCGCCAGACGCAGATGCACCATCGCGCCCTCGAGCTCGTTGGTCAGCATCTTGGCCTCGATGCGGCAATCGCGCTCCGACGCATTCTCGGCCAGGTGCAGCGCCTCGGGACGGATGAACAGCACCGCCTTGTCGCCGACCTTGAGACCGCGACGGTTGCGGCCGCGCAGCGGGCCGAAGCCGGTATCGAGCTCGGCGAGCCCGTCCATCGTGCGCGTCACGGTGCCGAAGAAGGCGTTGTTCTCGCCGACGAACGAGGCGACGAAGGCGGTCGCGGGATCGTTGTAGATGTCGCCGCCGCGGCCGATCTGCTGGATGACGCCGTTGCTCATCACCGCGACGCGGTCGGACATGGTGAGCGCCTCGCCCTGGTCGTGGGTGATGTAGATGAAGGTGATGCCGACGCGGCGCTGGATCGCGCGCAATTCGGTGCGCATGTGCTGGCGCAGCTTGAGATCGAGCGCCGAGAGCGGCTCGTCGAGCAGCAGCACGTCGGGTTCGACGGCGAGTGCGCGTGCGATCGCGACGCGCTGCTTCTGGCCGCCCGAGAGCGCGCTCACCATCTTGCCGCCCTGGCCGGGCAGCGCGATCAGGTTGAGCAGCTCGTCCGCGCGCCTGCGCCGCTCGGCGCGCGAGGCGTGACGCACCTCGAGCCCGAAGCCGATATTGTCGGCGACGTTCATCAGCGGAAACAGCGCGAGATTCTGGAAGATCAGCGCGGTCGGTCGCTTGTTGGGTCCGATGCCGGCCATGTCCTCGCCGCCGATCCGGACCTTGCCGACGGTCGGTTCCAGAAAGCCGGAGATGGTGCGGAGAATCGTGGTCTTGCCGCAGCCGGAGGGTCCGAGGAAGCTGAAGAACTCGCCTTCTTCGATGCGCAGATGCGCGTCGTCGACGGCCGTGAAGTCGCCGAACCTGATCGTGACATGTTCGAGTTCGACGTCGGCGCTCATGCCCGAAGCTGCCCCTCGTCCCAGCCGCTGCCTGTCCTGATACTCGCGTCCCCGTTGCCGGCTGCCCGTTCTGACGTGCGGGCGTTGGCCGGCAACGACACCGGCACCCCGAGCGGATCGGGGTGCCGGCGGTCGTTCCTGCTATGCGAATTACGCCGCGACGAAACGGTCGACGTATTCGTTGCGGATCTCCGGGTACCACGGCTCTGCCGGCGGCCACCACCAGAGACGGGCATCCAGCGTCTCCTGCGGATAGGTCTCGAGGTAGAGCTTCTTCGAAGCCTCGTCGAGATACTCCTCCGCGCCGACGCCGACCACGTTGTAGCCGGTGAGATTCGACCAGCGGCCGCCCACTTCCGGCTCGGTGACGTATTCGAGCCAGGCGTAGACCGCATCGAGATTCTGCGCGCCGACCGGGATCGCAACGCCGTCGAGCCAGGTGAACGCGCCTTCGACCGGCGCCTGCATGTTGATCGGCTGGCCTTCCTTCTTGAGGCGGGCGGGCGGGCCGTCCCAGCACTGGCCGAGCACGACGTCGTTTTGCATGAAGCCGTTGATCTGCGCGTCGGCGTCGTTCCAGAACTGCTTGACGTACGACTTGTGCTCGATCGCGAACTTCGTGATCTCTTCCCAGATGCGCCGCATGTTCTCTTCGTCCTTGTAGGCGTCGAGCATGCGGTTGGAGGGAAGCATGCCGGCATGGTCGAGATAGAGGCCGATGCCCGCCATCATCGAATGCGGACGGCCCATGACCTTGCCCTTCACGTCCTCGCCCCAGAGGTCGCCATAGGAGAGGTCGGCATAGTCGCGTTGCCACTTGTCGGTGCGCCAGGCGAGCATTTCCGTGCCCCAGGTCCAGGGCAGGTGATACTGGCCGCCGTCCCAGGTCCACAGGCTCGCAGAACCGTTCAGCAGGCCGGGGATGAACTTGTCGGTCGGCACGCGGTTCATGTCGAACGGCTGCAGCAGGCCGAGTGGCTTCCACTGGCCGACGCGGTCGAGCGTCGGGCTGACGATGTCGAAACCCTGGCCCTTGGTCGCCTGGATCTTGGCGAGCAGGTCCTCGTTCGAACCGTAGCCGGAGAAGTTGATCGTGATGCCGGTGCGGCTCTCGAAATCGGCCACATGCTCTTCCGGCATGTAGTCGGACCAGGTGAAGACGTTGAGTTCGCCCGACGAGGAGAACGCGTTCCGCGACAGGAACGGACCGGTCGCCAGCACGGCGCCGGCGGCGGCTGCGTTCTTCAGGATCGTGCGGCGACTGAACCGCCTCGCGGCGGCCAGGGTCGCGTTGGACGATGTCGATTTTCGGGTCATCTGAGAGGAACTCCCTGTTGAATGGCGCCGCCGGAACCCCGGTCGCAGCGCGTCGGGCGGGGTTCCCAAACCCCGCCGCCGCCCGAACGACCGGCCAGCCGGCCATGGGTCGAAACGGTAGTATGCGTGTCACATCAAGGCAATATCGCAACGCCGACCCTTTCTAGACCGTCGATGTTGCAGCCGGGTGTCGGATTCGTGACGCAATTTCAGGGGCCTTTGTGCGGCGCAGCACAGGATTTGCGAACGCCGGCGGGGCCGTGACAGGATGCGGCCGCCGCCGCCATCGGCCCAGACCCATTCCGTTCAGGGGACCCAGACATGACCCGCATGACGTCCAGCGAAGCCTTCGTCGAAACCCTCGTCGCGCATGGCGTGACGGACGTGTTCGGCATCGTCGGCTCCGCCTATATGGATGCGCTCGACATTTTCCCCGCCGCCGGCATCCGTTTCATCTCGGTCGCGCACGAGCAGGGCGCCGGTCACATGGCCGACGGCTATTCGCGCGTTTCGAACCGGCCGGGCGTGTGCATCGCGCAGAACGGACCCGGCATCACCAATTTCGTCACCGCGGTCGCCGCCGCCTACTGGGCGCATTCGCCGGTCGTCGTCATCACGCCCGAAACCGGCACCGCGACGATCGGTCATGGCGGGTTCCAGGAAACCGAGCAGCTGCCGATCTTCTCCAAGATCACCAAGTACCAGGCGCACGTCATGCGGCAGGACCGCATGGCGGAGCTGACCTCGCGCTGCTTCGATCTCGCCATGTCGGAACGCGGCCCGACGCAGCTCAACATTCCGCGCGACCTGTTCTATGGCGAGGTCGACGTGACGATCCCGAAGCCGATCCGCATCGAACGCTCGGCCGGCGGCGCGAAGAGCCTCGACGAGGCGGCGAAGGCGCTCGCGGGCGCCAAGTTCCCGGTCATCGTCGCGGGCGGCGGCGTCATCATGTCGGAGGGCCAACCGGAAGCGATCGCGCTTGCGGAATATCTCGGCGCGCCGGTCGTCGCCTCGTATCTGCACAACGATTCCTTCCCCGCCTCGCATCCGCTGATGTGCGGGCCGCTCGGCTACCAGGGCTCGAAGGCCGCGATGAAGGTGATCGCGCAGGCCGACGTGGTGCTCGCGCTCGGCACGCGGCTCGGGCCGTTCGGCACGCTGCCGCAGCACGGCATCGAGTACTGGCCGAAGGACGCCAAGATCATCCAGGTCGATGTCGATCACCGCATGCTCGGCCTGGTGAAGCAGATCACCGTCGGCGTGTGCGGCGATGCCAAGCCCGCGGCGGCCGAGATCCTGCAGCGGCTGCAGACCTCGAACGAGAAGATCGTCGCGCACGGCAACAAGGCGGCGCGGCTCGCCGAAGTCAAGAAGCAGAAGGACGAATGGGAGGCCGAGCTCGACAAATGGGGCCAGGCCGACGGTTCGCCGATCGCGCCGCGGCGTGCGCTGCGCGAGCTCGAGAAGGCGATGCCGAAGAAAGCGATGGTGACGACAGACATCGGGAATATCTGTTCGGTGTCGAACTCGTATCTGCGCTTCGAGAAGCCGCGCAGTTTTTTCGCGGCGATGAGCTTCGGCAATTGCGGCTATGCGTTCCCGACGGCGATCGGCGCCAAGGTGGCGGCGCCCGACCGGCCGGCGGTCGCCTATGTCGGCGACGGCGCCTGGGGTATGAGCCTGCAGGAGACGCTGACCTGCGTGCGCGAGAACATCCCGGTGACCGCGGTCGTGTTCAACAACGGCCAGTGGGGTGCCGAGAAGAAGAACCAGGTCGATTTCTACAACGACCGCTATCTCGGCACGAATCTTGAGAACCCGAGCTTCGCGGCAATCGCGAAGTCGATGGGCGCGGACGGCATCAAGGTCGACAGGCCCGACCAGGTCGGCGATGCGCTGCGGCAGGCGACCTCATCGAACAAGCCGACGATCCTCGAGATCATGGCGACGCAGGAGCTCGGCGATCCGTTCCGCCGCGACGCGCTGAAGAAGCCGAAGCGCCTGCTGAAGAAGTACGAGGCGTATACGGTGGCGTGAGCGGAGGCGGTCGGCGGCGTAACGACGGGCGCATGAGATTCTTCCCTCGTCCGCTCTTGCGGGACAGGGAGATTTGGATCGCGAAATTCGCGAAAATGTCCTGACGGTGCGCCTCAAACCGCGAGGTCCGCTCAATACGTCTTGTAGCTCTTTTCCTCGACGATGTCGGAGCCGACGAGCAGGTTGATGTCCTTCTTGAGCGCGGCGCGCCGATCGTTCGTCACGTAGACCGCGCGGGCGAGCTCGACGAAGCGTGCGCCGAAATCGCGGCTGCGTTCGCAGTCGCGGATATCGTCCTCGATCACCCAGAGTTGCTCGTTGATTTTCTTGAGTTCGCCGGTCAGCCGGTCGAGCTCCTTGGAGCCCGGCACCGCGCGTTTGACGGTCTCGCGCAGCAGGTCGCGCTCGTGCACGACGTTCGCGCGTTTCGCCGCATCGCCGATGCGCTCGGCCTTGATCTCAAGGATGACGAGCTTGTCGACCAGCTCGCCGACCGAGACCGGTACCTTGATCTGCATGACGTCCCTCCGCGCCGGGCGCGACTGCAACGCAACGCGCCGCGACCCTAGCGCGGCGCCGAGCGCACGCAAAGCAGGGCCTGCAGCGCGGCGCGCGCGACGGCAGCGGAACGGCCGCGCGCCTACCAGCCGCCGGCGATGCGGCGCGCCAGCGCCTGACGCACGCGCTCGACCACCGGGCCCCATTCGCGCTGCTTCTGCTGGCGGAAGATGCGCAGGGTCGGATACCAGGGACTGTCCTCGCGCGTCAGCAGCCAGCGGTAATCCGGCGCCGATCCGAGCAGCAGCCAGGCCGGCCGGCCGAGCGCGCCGGCGAGATGCGCGATCGCGGTGTCGACCGTCACGACGAGGTCGAGATTCTCGATGATGGCGGCGCTGTCGACGAAGGCGCCATCCCGGTCCAGCTCGTCCCCAAAGTCGCGGATGCGATCGGAGAGTTTCGCCGCGGCGATCTCGTCGGCGCCGTCCATTTGCAGCGAGACGGCACCGACGCCGGGCAGTTCCGCGAGCGGCGCCAGCGCCGCGACCGGCAGCGAGCGCAGATGGTTCGACTGCTGGCGCTGCGAGCCCTGCCAGCAAAGGCCGATGCGGAAGCCCGGCAGCTCGTCGAGCCGCGACTTCCAGGCGGCGACGCGCGCCGGTTCGGCGGAAAGATACGGTACCTCCGCCGGCACCGCGGCGAGCGTCGTGCCGAGCCGGTGCGGCAGGCTCATCAGCGGCAGATGGCAGTCGAATGCCGGCAGGCGCTTGCCGCGCGCGATCCATCTGTCGACGCCGGCGAGCGGTTTCATCATGCGTTCGAGCTGCGGCTGGATCTCGACCAGGATCTGGGCGCCGCGCCCGGCCAGCAGCGGCAGATAGCGCGCGAACTGGAACGTGTCGCCGAAACCCTGCTCGGTCCAGATCAGCAGGCGCCTGCCCGCGAGATCGCCGCCGTCCCAGGCCGGCACGCGGAAGTCGCGGCGCTCGCGCTGGAACCCGTCGGTGCGCCAGCGCCATTCGTACTCCGCCCAGCCTTCGGGGTAGCGGCCGACCGAGAGCAGCGCGAGCGCGAGATTGTAATGCGCCAGCGCCATGTCGGGCTGCATCGCGATCGCCTTGCGCAGCGCGCGGATCGCCGAACCGATGCGGCCGGTCACCTGCAGCACCGAGCCGAGCCAGGCCTGCGCCTCGGCCGATTTCGGATCGAGCTCCAGCACCTTGCGATAGCAGACGATGGCGCCGTCGAACTCGCCGACATCGAACAGGGCGGCGGCGAGATTCAAATGGCCGTCGACCGTGTTCGGCTTCAGGCGGATCGCTTCGCCGCAGAAGGCGATCGCCTCCTGCGCCCGGCCGCGATCGCGCACGATGCCGCCGAGCACGGCCAGCAGGTCGGCATCGTCGGGCCTTCGCCGGCGCTGTGCGAGCGCGACCAGCTCGGCGCGTTCGAGCTTGCCGATGCGCTTCAGCATCAGGATGAGGCGCAGGGTGAGCGCGGCATTCTCGGGATGGGCGGTGCGCGCGGCATCGAGCACCTCGACCGCCTGTTCCGGCAACGCGGAGGCGAGCAGCAGATCGGAGAGCTCGAGCGCGGCCGGCAGGTTGCCGGCATCGGTCGCGAGCACGCGCCGGAATTCCTGGATCGCCAGGTTCTTGCGCCCGAGCCGCGCGAGCGAATGGGCGAAGCCGAGACGCGCCTGCAGATTGTCGGGCTGGCCGGCGAGCGCGCGGCGGAAATGATTGGCGGCCTCGCCATGCTCGCCGAGCTGCGAGAGCAGGGTCGCATAGTTGAACACGGCGCCGATATCGTTCGGATTGCCGCGCACGGCCTTCTCCAGCGCGACGCGCGCGTTGGCCTGGTTGCCAGTCATCGAATGCAGCACGCCGAGCAGATGCCAAGCGGCGGCGTGCGACGGATTGTGCAGCACCACGCGTTCGGCGAGGTGCCGCGCCTCGGTATGACGCCCGTTCTGGTAATGCTCGACGGCCGCTGCGAAATCCGCCTCGGGGTCGTACGCCTTGCCCGGTTTCCTAGCCATCGGCCACCAGCCGCCAGAGCGCCCGCCGTGCCTCGGCGATCGGGTGGGACCAGTCGCCCGCCCGATGCTGCCGCAGCAGCCGGAGCGAAGGATACCAAGGCGTGTCGGCGCGGCCCAGCATCCAGCGATGATCGGGGTTGGTCGAGAGCAGCAGCAGGGTCGGCCGCGCCAGCGCGCCGGCGAGGTGCGCCATCGAGGTATCGACCGTGACCACGAGATCGAGCGACTGCATGAGCGCGGCGGTGTCGAGAAAGGCGCCGTCGCGGTCGAGCTCGGACGACCAGTCCTCGATCGAGGCGGCGAGTTCCGCCGCGACGATTTCGTCCGACGCATCCGCCTGCTGAAGGCTGACGAAGCTGACCGGCTCCTCGAACAAAGGCAGCAGCGTCGCGAGCGCGACCGAGCGGCTGGCATCGCGCGGGTTCGCGGCATTGCCGCGCCAGCACAGGCCGACGCGCGGCCAGGGCAACCGGTCGAGCCGCGCCGCCCAGCGTTCGACGCGCTGCGGATCGGTGCGCAGATAAGGCATCGGCAGCGCCGCATCGCCGGGATAGAGCCCGAGCAGATGCGGCAGGCTGAGCAGCGAAGCGCGCAGGTCGAAGGGCGGCAGGGGATCGCCGACGCCGCGCACGGTCGGCGCGAGCGCGCTGCCGGCGGCGAGCGCGCGCAAGGGTGCCTGGACCTCGAGCACGATATCGCCTTGCATCGCGACGGGCGGCAGGTAGCGCAGATACTGAATCGTGTCGCCGAGCCCTTGCTCGGCATGCACCAGCAGCCTGCGGCCGGCGAGCGGCAATCCGTCCCAGCGCGGCTGCTCATGGCGCGGCTTGCCGCGATAGAAGAGCGGCGATCTGAATCGCCATTCGTACTCGGCGAAGCCTTCGTCGAAGCGCCCGAGCGCGAGCAGCGCCGCACCGCAATTCCAGTGCGCATCGACATTGTCCGGATCGCGTGCAATCGCCTTGCGATAGGCGCCGACCGCAGAATCGGGATTACCGGTATCGTGCAACAGCAGCCCCGCCTGCAGCAGCGCGCCGCCATGAGCGGGATCGCGCGCGAGTGCCTGCTCGGTCGCCGCCAGCCCCTCGACGGTGCGCCTGAGATCGCGCAGCGCGGCCGCGCGCGCATAGTGCGCATCGGGATCGTCGGGCGCGATGGCGAGCGCACGGTCGGCGGCGGCGAGCGCCGCCTCCGGATCGGCGACATTGCGCAGCGACGCGGCATGCGCGATGTGCGCTGCGGCGGAATCGGGCTCGATGACGGAGGCGCGGCGGTAGCAGGCTTCGGCATGGCCGAACTCGAAGCGCGCCGCCCGGCAGGCGCCGAGTTGCGACCAGGCGCGCGTGTCGTCCGGTTCCTTGCGCAGCAGCGTCTCGAGCGCGGCGATGGCACCGTCGAGATCGCCGCTTTCGCGCCGCAAGGCCGCAAGGTTGCGCAGCGCCTCGACATGAGCGGGATCGACCGCCAGCAGCGCCGTCAACGACGCGATCGCATCGGCGCGATTGCCCGCGCGCAGATAGAGGCTCGCCTGCTGCAGCCGCATGTCGGCATCGCGCGGCTCGAGCCGGATCGCATGCGCCAGCGCCGCCAGTGCCTCGTCGTTGCGGTCGAGCCGGGAATAGACGATGCCGGTGAGCTGCCAGAGCCGCGCGTCTTCGCTGCGCTCGGCGAGCGCCGCCTCGCAGTCGACCAGCGCCTCTTCGTCGCGCCCTTCCCGGTGCAGCGTGACGGCGCGCGCGAAACGGTCCGACGCCGACAGCGGAGAGGCACTATCGGACATCGAGCGACCCGAGCGCGGCGCCGAGCGCGGCGACGACCGGCGTCCAGTCGCCGCGCGCAGCCTGGCGATAAAGGCGGATCGTCGGATACCAGGGCGAATCGCTGCGGCCTTCCAGCCAGCGGAAATCGGCGACGTGCGCCAGCAGCAGCGCGGTCGGCCGCGCCAGCGCGCCGGCGAGATGACCTATTGCCGTATCCACTGATATGACTAGATCGAGCGACGTCATGACCGCAGCGGTCTCGACCAGCGCGTCCTCGCCCGCATCCATCGATGCCGACCAGTCGACGAGGCGTGCGCCGAAGCCCGCGCCCGCGACCTGCTCGGAGCCGGGGCCCTTCTGCAGGCTGACGAAGGTGCCGCGTGTGGCTTGCGCGAGCGGCAACAGCGATGCCAGCTTCACCGAGCGCCAGCGATCGCCGCGATGGTTGGGATTGCCCTGCCAAGACACGCCGATCCACGGCCGCGGCAATGTTTCGAGCCGCGCGCGCCACGCCGCGACGCGGGCCGGCTCAGCCGAGAGATAGGGCACGCGCGCCGGAATCGTGTCGAGCGTGGTGCCGCAGAGATGCGGCAGGCTCATCAGCGGCGCATGCACATCGAACGCCGGCCGCGGATCCTTCGGATCGACCAGGGCGGCGATGCCGGGCACGCTGCGCAGCAGGCGATGCAAGCGGCGCGGCGCCTCGGCGATCACGCGCGCGCCCTGGGCCGCGAGCGGCGTCGTATAGCGCAGGAACTGGATCGCATCGCCGACGCCCTGCTCGGCATCGAGCAGGATCGTGCGGCCGGCGAGCATGCTGCCGTCCCAGACCGGCTGCGGATAGTTACGCAGCGCCGGCGCGAAGCTGTCATTGCGGAAGCGCCATTCGTAGCGCCGCCAGCCTTCCTCGTATTCGCCGCGCGTCAACAGCGCGAGGGCCAGATTGCTTTGCGCGCCGGCATGACCGGCAAGACGCGCCAGAAGCTCGCGCCAGACGCCGATGGCCCCGTCGAGGTCGCCGCGCTCCCGAATCACGAAGGCAAGCCCGTTGGCGGAATCGCCGTGGCCCGGATCAACCGCCAGCGCGCGGCCGCAGGCGGCCTCGGCCGCGTCCAGCCGGCCGAGCGCGATCAGTCCCATCGCCAGATTGGCGAGCGCGTCGGGAAAATCCGGCCGCCGCGCCAGCGCGCGATAGAAGATTTCGACCGCGTCCTCCGGACGCCCCTGCTCCTGCACGCAGGAGCCGAGCGCCGAGACCGCATCGGGATCGTCCGGCCGCAGCTCGACCAGCCGGCGGAAGGCCGCCTCGGCCTCGGCATGGCGATACCGGCGGGAGAGATAGACCGCGAGATTGTTCGGCACTTCGGGCTGCGCGCTGCCGCGTTTCATCGCGGCATCGAGAAGGACGATCGCCTCGTCGAGCCGGTTCTCGTTGTCGAGCAGGTCGGCAAGGTTCACGGAAGCGCCGTCGAGCGCCGGATTGGCCGCCAGTGCGGCGCGGAAATGCTGCTCCGCGCCGACAGGATCGCCCTTGGCGCGCAGCGTGTTGGCGAGGCGGAAGAGCGTGCGTGCATGGCCGGGGCTGAGCGCCAGCACCTCGCGATAGCGCGCGATCGCCTCGTCGAGCCGGCCCGCGTCGCGCAGGGCCGTCGCCTCGCGCGAGAGGGCGAGCGCCCGCTCGGCCGCCGCCGTCGGATCCAGCGCCTCAACCATCGCGCCCGCCTTCCTCGATCTCGAGCACGCGCGGCAGCGCGCCGTCGCGATGGTGACGCCAGATCGTGTCGTAGGCGGTTTCGAGATTGCGTACGAAGCGCTTCGTGTCGAACAGCGGCGAGTTCCCGATGCCGTCGGTTGCGCGCGCGCGAAGTGCTGCAAGACGCGCCGGATCGCGCGCCAGGGCAACCGCGAGCGCCACGTACTCGTCTTCGGTCGGCACGACGAGTTCGCCGAGACCGACCGTCTGCAGCAGGCTCGCCGAGACGCGCGAGGCGAAGTGCTCGCCGAGCGTGGCGACGACCGGCAGACCGCCGCGCAGGCAGTCGCTGGTGGTCGTGTGGCCATTGATCGGAAACGTGTCGATCGCAAGGTCGGCCAGCGGAATGCGCTGCAGGTGCGCCAGCTTGGCGAGCGGCGGCGCGAACAGGATGCGCGACGGATCGATGCCGCGGGCCGCGAAGCCCGCCAGAACGTTCTCGACCGCCTCGACGCGGCTGCGATAGAGCCAGAGCACGCTGCCCGGCACGGCGGCGAGGATGCGCGCCCAGAGATCGACGATGCCGGCATGCAGCTTGTAGAGGCGGTTGAAGGACGCGAAGACGAAAGCGTTCGCCGGCAGACCGTGCCGCACGCGATCGGTTTCGAACGCGATGTCGCCGAGCGTGTCGTCGTTGATCTGGTAGCAGTTCGGCAGGTAGCAGAGGCCCTCGACATAGCGGTCGCGCTGCTCGGGCGGTACGACGACGTTATCGACGAGCGTGTAGTCGAGAAAGCGCGCGCCGATCGGGCCCGGAAAACCGATCCAGGTGAGCTGGACCGGCGCCGGCCGCAACGCCGGGATCGCAAGCCGCGCCCCGGACGTGTGGCCCTTGAGATCGACCAGGATGTCGATGCCGTCGTTGTGAATGCGCGCTGCCGCATCGCGATCGCTCGCGAGCCGCAGGTCCGCGAACCCGTCGGATTCGATCTCGACCCGTTTGCGCGAGGCGCCCTGGTCGTCCATGCCGTACGAATAGGCGAAGCAGCGAACACGATCGCGATTATGCCGCACGAACAGCGAGCCGATCAGGTGCATGGTGGCGTGCGCGCGATAATCGCCCGAGAGATAGCCGATGCGCAGCGGACCGTCGCGTCGTCGGTTGTTGGTATGGACGAAGGGCTTCGCGACCGCCAGTGCCAGATCCTCGATCTCGTCGGCCCAGGCGCGCGCCACCGCGCCTTCGAGCGCCGGCGCGATCGCGATCGCGGTGAAGGGCGTCGCCACCGGCTTGCGCCCCTCCGCCAGCGCGCTCTCCATGCCGGCGATGACGGTCGGGGTGAGATCGGCGACGGTCGCCCAGTCGCAGATCTGGCGCGCCTGGTAGAGCAGCTCCGCGCCGACGCTGTCGTCGGCCGGATCGAGCTTCAGCACCGTGCGCAGCGTCTCGATCGAATCGCGCGGTCGGTCCTGCATCGCGAGCACGGAGGCGAGCTGGCGATGGACGGCCGGCTGTTGCGGCGCGACCTCGATGGCACGCCGCGCCACCGCTTCGGCCTCGCCGATCCGTTCCTGCCGCAACAGGCCGGTCGACAGGTTGCACAGGATGATAAAATCGTCGGGTTTCAGCGCGCGCGCGCTCGTAGGCGGCAATCGCGCGCTCGGTGTCGCCGCCGGCCAGCAGGTTGTTGCCGATGGCGCAATGCGCTTCGGCCAGCCTCGGATTCTCCGCAACCGACCGCTCCAGTGCCGCCAGCGCCTCGTCGCGGCGACCGAGCGCCTCCAGCGCGAGACCGAGATTGGCCCAGGCGGCGGCGCGCTTCGGCTGACGCTCCAGCACCGCGCGATAGTCGGCGATGGCCTCTTCCGGCCGGCCGAGCGCCATCAGCGCATGGGCCGCGCGCATGAAGCCTTCCGGATTGGCGGGATCGAGCGCGCGGCTGCGGCGATAGGCGTCGATCGCGCGCGCCTCGTCCTTCGCCTGCCGCCAGCGGTCGCCGAGCATGAGCCAGGCGGCGGCATCGCCGGGCCGCGCGGCAACCGTCGCCCGCGCGAGCGCCAGCGCATCCTCGCCCGACACCGCCTCATTCATCCCCGGTCTCCCCGCGCACGACGATCGCCGATGCCGGCCCGCCGGCGAGACTGCGCCGACGCATCGTATCGTAGGCGTGCTCGAGATGGCGTGCGAAACGTGCGGTATCGAAGAGCGGCGTCGTGCTGCGGTTGGCGGCGATGCGGCCGCGCAGATCGGCAAGGCGTTGCGGATCGCGCGCCAACGCGATCGCGGCTTCCTCGTAGACATCGAGCGACGGCACGATCAGTTCGGGCGTGCCGATCGCCTGCAGCAGGCTGCCCGAGACGCGGCGCGCGAAACTGCGGCCGGTTGCCGTCAGTACCGGCACGCCCGCCCAGAGCGCATCCGCGGTCGTGGTGTGACCGTTATAGGCCAGCGTGTCGAGCGCGAGATCGGCGAGCCCGATACGCTTCAGATGCCATTCCTTCGGGAGTCGCTGCGCGAAGACGAGGCGCGCCGGATCGACCGAGCGTTCCGTTGCCGCCTGCTTCAGATGCGCGCGAATCGGCTCGTCGAATTCCGGCAGCCAGAGCACCGAGCCGTCGATCGCGCGCAGGATCCCCATCCAGACATCGAAGAGCGGCGGGTCGATCTTGTAGCTGCTGTTGAACGAGGCGAAGACGAAACCGTCATCGGGCAACGCCATGTCCTTGCGGAAGATGCGTCCCGGCGCGATCGCCTGCCTGTCGTCGGCGACCAGATAGGTGTGTGGCAGCAGGCAGAGCTGCTCGACATAGAACGCGGCATCGCCGAGCGGCGCGACGAAATCGTCTGCGATGATGTAATCGTTCCAGGCGCCGCCACCGGTACCCGGGTAGCCGAGCCAGACCGCCTGTACCGGCGCCGGCCGGCGCGCCGGGATGCCCATGCGCGCCGAACCGGTCTGGCCGTTGAGATCGACCAGGATGTCGATGCGGTCGGCCGCGATACGTGCGGCAGCTTCGCGATCGTTCATGCCCGTCACGTCGACGAACGAATCGACGCTGTCGCGGATGGCGCGGCGATACTCGCTGCCGTCGTCCGGCCCGAAGGCGTAGAGATGGACCGTCACCGCGCGCCGATCATGGGCCGAAAACAGGCCGCGCGTCAGATGCGATACCGGATGGTCGCCGATATCGCCCGAGAGATAACCAATGCGCAGCGGTCCCTCTTTCGTGGCGATCCGGCGCGGACCGTCGGACGGAGCGGGCGGAATCTGGCGCGCGATGCGCCCGGCCTGTGCGACCGCGATGTCCCGATGCAGCATCGGGTCGTCATACGCGACCAGCGCGGCGTGGGCCGACATGGCTGGACTCTGTCCGGCAGCGAGCGCGCTGCGCAGGTCGCGGTCGGAGGCGGCCGCCAACTTCGCGACCGTTGCCCAGTCGCAGTCGAGGCGCGCGCGATACCAGGCATCCGCGACGACGGTCGGCGCTTCCGGATCGATCGAGGCTGCGGCCGCGAAGGCGGCGCGGGCCTCGTCGTTGCGGCCGAGCTTCTGCAGCACGTTGCCGAGATAGCGCTGGGCCTCGGCGAGCCTGTTGTCGAGGGCGAAGGCCGAGCGGTAGGCATCCGCCGCCTCTTCGAGACGATCGAGATCGAACAGCACCGCGCCCATGTTGAACCAGACCGACGCGAGCTTCGGGTGGGTGCGCTGCAGGCGACGGTAGATTGCGAGCGCGCGCTTGCCCTGCCCTTCCTGACGGTAGAGGGCGCCGAGCGCGAGCGCCGCCTCCGGCTGAGCGGGATCGAGCTCGACGGCGCGACGGTAGCTGGCGGCCGCCTCGCGCGGACGCGCCAGTGCGCGCAGGCAGTCGCCGAGCGCACGCTCGTAGCGCGGCTGCCGCGGCGCGGCGCCAGCGGCGAGCGAGAACATCGCGAGCGCCTCCTCGTCGCGGCCGGTCGCGCGCTGCACGCGTCCGAGATCGTAATAAAGCTCTGGCTGCGTCGGGTTGAGCTCGATGGCGCGGCGAAACGCAACGATCGCGTCGTCGAAGCGTCGCAGGCTGGCGCGCGCCGATCCGAGATTGTGCCAGGCCTCGTGATTGTCGGGCGCGCGCTCGACGGCGCGTTCCAGCAACGTCGCCGCTTCCTCGCGCCTGCCGTTGCGGAACAGAGCCGCCGCCAGCCCGCGCAATGCGGTCGCGTGGTCGGGCTGCATTGAGAGGCAGCGGCGGAACAAAGCTTCGGCCTCGTCGAATGCACCCGACTCGAAGCGCTTCATCGCGTCGGCCAGCATGGCGTCGATCGACGGCGGCGGCACGATCCGGATGCGCGGCTGCTTCATCGGGCCGCCCGACGCATCGACGGGGTAGCGATGGCGGCCGCACGGGGCACCGTATAGATTGCCGCCGCCATGGCCATCTGGGGAAAGATACTGGGCGTCGCCGCAGGGTTCGCGGTCGGCGGACCCTTGGGCGCGTTGCTCGGCGCAGCCGCCGGCCATGCGGTCGACGCCATGCGCGACCGCGGCGGCAGCGACGCGCCGGCCCTCGAGGCCCCCCATCCGGAGGCGGATGAGCGGGCGGGAACGCGCCAGATTGCTTTCACCATCGCGGTCATCGTATTGGGCGCCAAGATGGCAAAAGCCGACGGAGTCGTCACCCGAGAGGAGATCCTCGCCTTCCGTCAGGTCTTCCAGGTGCCGCCGGACGAGATCGGCCATGTCGGGCGGCTGTTCGATCGGGCGCGCCGCGATCCTCACGGGTTCGAACCCTATGCCGGCCAGATTGCCCGGCTATTCCCGCCCGGTTCGCGCGTCCTCGAAGAGCTGCTCGACGGGCTGTTCCACATCGCCAAGGCCGACGGCGTGGTCGGCGACGACGAGATGGATTACCTGCATGCGGTTGCCGGCATTTTCGGCTTCTCCGATGCCGAATTCGACCGGATCCGCGCCGGCCATCTCGGTCCGGACCAGGGCAACCCGTACACGATCCTCGGCGTCACCCGCGAGGCCGGCAACGACGAGATCAAGGCCGCCTGGCGCAAGCTGATCCGCGAGACGCATCCCGACCGGCTGGTGGCCGAAGGCCTGCCGCAGGAATTCGTCGATCTCGCCAACGAGAAGATGGCGACGATCAATGCCGCCTACGACCGGATCGCGAAGGAGCGCGGCATTGCCTGACGCGACGGCGGACGCTCTGGCGCCCGAGGAATCCAGTGTCGGCAAACCGCTCGGCGCGATCGACCTGCTGATCATCGTGGGCGTTACGGCACTGTGGGGCGCGAACTTTGCAGTGGTGAAGATCGGGCTCGAGGAACTGCATCCGCTCGCCTTCGTGTTCGGCCGGTTTGCGCTGATCGCGTTCTGCCTAGCGCCGTTCCTGCGCCGGCCGCGCGGCCAGTGGCGGAACCTGTTCCTGCTGTCGATGTCGCTCGGCGTGCTGCATTTCGGGACCATGTTCTGGGCGATGGATCATATCGATGCCGCCACCGCGGCGATCGCCGTGCAATTGCAGGTGCCGTTCTCGGCGCTGCTGGCGTGGATCTTCTTCAAGGACCGGTTCGGCTGGCGCCGCTCGCTCGGCACGCTGGTCGCCTTCGCCGGCGTCGTGGTGATCGCGGGCGAGCCGCGCTTCGAAGGCGGGCTGCTGCCGCTCGGGCTCGTCATTCTCGCCGCCTGCATCTGGGCTTTCACCAATATCCAGGTGAAATGGATCGGCGACATGAACGTGTTCCAGATCACCGGCTGGATGGCGATCCTGGCGATGCCGCAATTGCTGGCGCTGACCTGGATTTTCGACGGCAACCCGTTCCCGCAGTATCTCGATGCGAGCTGGATCGGCTGGGGCGCGATGCTGTTCCAGGCGGTCGGCGTGACCGTGATCGGCTACGGGTTCTGGTACGGCATGATGCGGCGGCATGCGGTCAACCAGGTGATGCCGCTGACGCTGCTGGTGCCGATCTTCGGCGTGCTGTCGGGCGTGATCTTCCTCGGCGAGCAACTGACGTTTCTGACCGTGATCGGCGGCATCGCAACGATCATCGGCGTCGGGATCATCGTGATCCGGCGGCCGCGACTGCTGAGCGCGCGGGCGGGTCGCGTCTGATGACATCGCATCGGCCGCTGACCGCGATCGATTCCGCGGGTCTCCTGCTCGCGTCGGCGATCTTCGGCGGCAGCATCGTCACCGCCAAGATCGGCATGATGGAAATGTCGCCGCTGGTTTTCGTGACGGTGCGCTTCGCGGTGGCGACGATCCTGCTGCTGCCGCTGCTGCGCCTGCCGCTGAAGCGGGCGCTGGCGACGATCGTGCTGTCGCTGTTCATGGGCGGGCTGCACTTCGTCGCGATGTTCGCCGGCTTCGACGGCATCGACGCGGCCAGCGCCTCGATCATCCTGCTGATCGAGGTGCCGCTCGCAGCGCTGCTGGCGGCGATCTTCTATCGCGACTATCTGGGCCGGCGCCGCGGCGTCGGCATGGTGATCGCGCTCGCCGGCGTCGCGATCGTGATCGGCGAGCCGCGCTTCGAAGGCAGCTACGGCTCGGTCCTGCTGGTCTTTGCGGGGGCGGCGCTCTGGGCGAGCGGCATGGTGCAGCTCAAATCGCTGGCGGGTACGTTCAAGCCGCTCGAACTCAACGCCTGGGTGACGGTCCTCTCGCTGCCGCAGCTTCTGTTGGCGACCTGGCTGCTCGAGCCCGATGCCTGGCAGCAGGTGCGATCGGCCGGCCTCGAAAGCTGGGCTGCGGTCGGCTACCAGGCCGTCATTGTCACCTTCGGCGCCTACTGGCTGTGGAACCGCGCCATGAGTCGCTACGACGTCAATCAGACGGTACCCTTTACGCTGACGGTGCCGATTTACGGCGTGGCGCTCGGCGCCGTCATGCTCGGCGAATCCATCACGCTGCCGATGCTGATCGGGGGTATTCTCACGGTGAGCGGCGTTGCCGGCGTCGTGCTGACGCGCCGACCCGTCGCGAAGGATGCGACCGAGACCGGTTGAACCGGAGAGCGACCCCCTTGCCTGCGATCCGCCAGCGTCCCTCGCCCAATTGCGATGCCAGGCCGGACGGCCAGCGCGTCGATATCCTGCTGCTGCACTATACCGGCATGAAGAGCGCGGCGGAATCGCTGGCGCGGCTGTGCGATCCGACGGCGAAAGTCTCGGCGCATTACCTGGTCGAGGAAGACGGCACGCTCTGGCAGCTCGTGGACGAGGCGCAGCGCGCCTGGCATGCCGGCATCGGTTCCTGGGCCGGCGCCACCGACATCAGTGCGCGCTCGATCGGGATCGAGCTGCAAAATCCCGGCCACGAGTTCGGCTATCGGAAATTTCCCGAACCACAGATGCAGGCGCTGATCGAACTCGCGCGCGGCATCCTCGCGCGCCATGCGATCCCGCCCGCGCGCGTGCTCGGCCATGCCGACACCGCGCCGACGCGCAAAGAGGATCCGGGCGAGCTGTTCGACTGGCGGCGCCTGGCACGCGAAGGCATCGGGCTCTGGCCCGATGACGGGCCGGCGACCGGCAGCGCCGACTGGCAGGCGCTGCTGGCGCAGTACGGTTACGACGTGCGCGATCCCGACGCCGCGCTGCGGGCGTTCCGCCGGCATTTCGAGCCGGAAGCACTCGACCGGCCGGCCTCTTCGGAGACGACAAGGCGGCTTTCGCGCCTGATCGATTCCGCCGCGGCTTGACCCCACCCGTAACGTCGCTTACCTGCCGGTCGGGAACCAGACGGCCGGATGGCCGCTGTCCGGACCTTCGGGTCCGGATGGAGGAAAGTCCGGGCTCCACGGTCACGCGGTGCCGGGTAACACCCGGCGGGGGCGACCCCAGGGACAGTGCCACAGAGAGCAGACCGCCGGCCCGGCGCCTCCGGGCGCAGCGCCGGCAAGGGTGAAAGGGTGCGGTAAGAGCGCACCGCGCGACCGGCAACGGTCGCGGCACGGCAAACCCCACCGGGAGCAAGACCATGTAGGGGCGGCAGGGGCCGGGAAACCGGCGCCAGGCGTGTGATCGCGCCGTCGTCCGGGTAGGTCGCACGAGGCGTCCGGCAACGGGCGTCCCAGACGAATGGCCATCGCCGGTCCGGATTCGCCCGGCGCCGGTACAGAACCCGGCTTACAGGCCGTCTGATCCCCTTTTGTTCTCGCAAAACGCGCGGCGCATGCCGCGCCCGCTCGTCCAGCGGTTGTAGCTGCCGAAGGGTGGGCAACTGCATGTGGCCATCTTCATGTTTCAGATGAGAACAAAAAACGAACATGTATTCGTTCTAACCGGGTGAGAATTGACCTTGAAGAAGTCGGTTTGGACACAGTCATGGACCGGTAAAACCTATGAAAAACCACCAGAAATCGGCCTTATCCCATTGACCCCCATAGATACCCATGCTATCCCATTACTGCCGGTGGCGGGCCCGCCGGCGCGCCCGATGCCCCACAGGCCGCAGCCCGCGGATCCGGCGGTGGCCCGGGCCGGAGGCCAGGGGGAACGCGGCGGTGGCGCTGTTCATCGACACCTTCGTGAACAAGGTCGATCGCAAGGGCCGGGTCTCGGTCCCGGCGAGCTTCCGCGCGGCCGTCGCGGGCGCGACCCTCAATGGCCAGTCCTTTCACGGCATCGTCGCCTTTCCGTCGTTCAAGCATCCGGCCGTGCAGTGCGCCGGCATCGACTGGATGGCGGACCTCGGCGGACGCGTGTCGCAGGTCGATCTCTTCTCCGACGAGCATGACGATCTGACGGCGACCCTGTTCGCCGACGCCAAGCAGCTGCCCTTCGACGGCGAAGGCCGCATCCTGCTGCCGCAGAGCCTCGCCGATCACGCCGGCATCGGCGCCAGCGCCGCCTTCGTCGGCCGCGGCTCGTCGTTCGAGATCTGGGAACCGAAGGCGCTCGAGCGCTACAAGGCCGCGGCGCGCCAGCGCGCGCTCGACGAGCGCCGCACGCTCGCCAGGCGCTACGGCGACAAGCCGGAAGGCCAGTCGTGAGCCCGCCCCGTCCCGAACACTCCAGCGCGATCGCCGGCGGCCATGCGCCGGTGCTGCTGGCCGAGGTGCTGCGCGTGCTGGCGCCGCGCGACGGCGGCATTTATGTCGACGGCACGTTCGGCGCCGGCGGCTACAGTCGCGCGCTGCTCGATGCGGCCGACTGCACGGTTTGGGCGATCGACCGCGATCCCGACGCGATCCGCCGCGCCCGCGCTTTCGCCGACTACGGCACGCGCCTGCACGCAATCGAGGGCCGGTTCGGCGACATGGCGGCGCTGCTCGGCGCCGAGGGCGTCACCGGAACCCACGGCATCGCGCTCGATCTCGGCGTCTCCTCGCCGCAGCTCGACGAGGCCGGCCGCGGTTTCTCGTTCCGGCAGGACGGGCCGCTCGACATGCGCATGAGCCGCCAGGGCCCGAGCGCCGCCGACCTCGTCAACGAGGCCGACGAGGACACGCTGGTCCGCATCGTCCGCGACTATGGCGAAGAGCGGCGCGCCCGTCCGATCGCGCGCGCGATCGTCGCGGCCCGCCGCCAGGCGCCGATCACCCGCACGCTGGCGCTGGCCGAGATCGTGCGCGGCTCGTTTCCGGTGCGCGAGCGCGCCACCGCCCGCATCGATCCCGCGACCCGCACCTTCCAGGCGCTACGCATCGCGGTGAACGACGAACTCCGCGAGCTCGACAGCGCGCTCATCGCCGCCGAGCGCCTGCTGGTCGACGGCGGAAGGCTGGCGGTCGTGTCCTTCCATTCGCTCGAGGATCGCCGCGTGAAGCGGTTCCTCGCCGAACGCACCGGTCGCGCCAGCGGCGCTTCGCGCCATCGCCCGAATGCGACCGGCCCGGCCCCGAGCTTTGCCCGCATCGGAGGCGGCGAGGCGACGCCGGGCGCGGCCGAGCTTGCCGCCAACCCCCGCGCGCGCTCGGCCCGGCTGCGCGGCGCTGAACGCACCGCCGCCCCCGCCTGGGGTCGCCTCGAGGGAGGCCGCGCATGAGGTGGATCGGTCTCCTGCTCTGGACCCTGGTCATCGCGACCGCCGGCTACGGCATGTTCCAGATTAAGTTCGAGGTGCAGGCGCTCGAGGCCGAGCTGACCGCCCTCAACGGCGACATCCGCGCGCGCGAAGAGGCGATCCGCGTGTTGCGCGCCGAATGGTCCTATCTCAACGAGCCGAACCGTCTGGCCGCGCTTGCCGCGCGCTATCTCGAACTGACGCCGGTCGCGGCCAACCAGCTCGTGCGCTTCTCCGACGTGCCGCAGCGTCCGGCCCCGGGTACCGCGGCGCAGGACGCCGCCCTGCCGGTGCCACGACCGCGCCCCGTCGATGCCACGCCGGCCGCCTATGAAGGTGCGCAATGAGCGACCCGCACGCCATGCCGATACGGCGCCCGATAGTCGATACGACGTTCGAACCGATCGTGCGCCGGCACTTCGACGGCAACCGCAAGCGCGCCCTCGATGTCGGCCATGCGCGGCTCACCATGGGCGGCGCGCTGTTCCTCGCGGTGTTCGTCGCTATCGCGGTGCGGCTGGTCGAAGTCGGCGGGCTCGCCCAGAACCAGGAGCCGGCGCTGGCGACGTCGACGATCGCGCCGACGATGGTGCAGCGCGCCGACATCCTCGACCGAAACGGAGTCGTGCTCGCGACCAACGTGCTGACGGCTTCGCTGTTCGCCGACCCGCGCGAGATCCCCGACGCCGCCGTCGCCGCGCGGCAGCTCGTGACGGTTTTGCCGGAGCTCGGCGTGGCCGAGCTCGAAACGCGGCTCGGCCTCGACACGACCTTCGTCTGGATCAAGCGCAACCTGACGCCGCGCCAGCAGTACGACATCAACCGGCTCGGCATTCCCGGCCTCTACTTCAAGCAGGAAGAGAAGCGCGTCTATCCGCAGGGCAGCCTGGTCGCGCATGTCGTCGGCTTCACCGACATCGACGGTCGCGGGCTTGCCGGGATCGAGCAGTCCTTCGACGACGTGCTGAAGGCCGGCACGCATCCGATGCGGCTGTCGATCGACGTGCGCATCCAGCACATCGTACGCCAGGAAGTGACGAACGCGATCGAGGCATTCGACGCCGTCGGCGGCGCGGGCATCGTACTCGACGTGCGCACCGGCGAACTGGTGTCGCTGGTGTCGCTGCCGGATTTCGATCCGCACCGCGCCGGCACCGCGGCCGAAGAGCAGCGCTTCAACCGCGCGACGCTCGGCACCTACGAGATGGGTTCGACCTTCAAGCTGCTGACGGCGGCGCTCGCGCTCGACAGCGGCCTCGTCACGCTCAGCGACACGTTCGACGCAACGCGTCCGATCCGCGTCGGCGGCTTCACTATCGAGGACTACAAGCCGGAGAACCGGTTCCTGACGGTGCCGGAGATCCTCGTCTACTCGTCGAACATCGGCGCCGCGAAGATGGCGATGGCGGTCGGCGAGCAGGCCCAGCGCACGTTTTTCGACAGGATGGGCTTGTTCCGACCGACCTCGATCGAGCTGCCGGAGGCGGGCCAGCCGCTCTACCCGTCGACCTGGCGGCCGATCAACACCATGACCGCCGCCTTCGGCCACGGCATTGCGGTCACGCCGCTCCATCTCGCTTCGGCGGTCGCCGCGCTGGTCAACGGCGGTTCGCTGCGGCCGGCGACGCTGATTGCGCGCGAGCCCGACGAGGTATTCGAGGGCGATCCGGTCATCTCCGCCTCCACCTCGCTCGCGATCCGGCAACTGATGCGGCTGGTCGTCGAAACCGGCACCGGCCGCAAGGCCGACGTGCCAGGCTATCTGATCGGCGGCAAGACCGGCACGGCCGAGAAGCTGCAGTCCAGCCGCTACAGCCAGGATGCACGCGTCGCGTCGTTCATCGGCGCATTCCCGATGAACGATCCGCGCTTCATCGTGTTCGTCATGGTAGACGAACCGAAGCCCAACGAATTCTCGAATGGCTATGCGACCGGCGGCTGGGTGGCGGCGCCGGCCGTCGGACGCATCGTCCAGCGCATGGCACCGCTGCTCGGTATCGAACCGATCACCGAACCGGCGGACGATCAGGAAAACCCGCTTTTCGTTTCCGCCAGCACCGGGGAGTGATCCCGGTGCGTCTGGCGGCGCTATTGGACAACGACCGAAGCGAGCAGGCAAAGGCGATGGCAGATTTGGATATCCGGGGCCTGACGGCGGATTCGCGGGCCGTCGAACCGGGATTCCTGTTCGCCGCCCTGCCCGGGACGCGCAACGACGGTCGGACCTTCATCAACGATGCGGTGGCGCGCGGCGCGATCGCGATCCTGGCGCCCGAGGGCACGGCACGGCCGCAGGGCGCCGACAAGATCGCGCTGATCGAGGACGAGAACCCGCGCCGGCGCCTCGCGCTGATGGCCGCGCGCTTCTACCGGCAACAGCCGCGCACGATTGCGGCCGTCACCGGCACCTCCGGCAAGACCTCGGTTGCGAGCTTCACGCGCCAGCTCTGGTCGCTCTTGGGTCAGCGCGCGGCCTCGATCGGCACGCTCGGCATCGTGACGCCGGAAGGCACGCGCTACGGCGCCCTGACGACGCCCGATCCGGTACTCCTGCACCGCGATCTCGCGATGCTGGCCGACGGCGGTATCGACCATCTCTCGGTCGAGGCCTCGAGCCATGGTCTCGAACAGTACCGTCTCGACGGGCTGAAAATTTCGGCCGCCGCCTTCACCAACCTGACCCGCGACCATCTCGATTATCACCCGACGATGGCGGCGTACTTCAAGGCGAAGCGGCGGCTGTTCTGCTCGCTGCTGCCAGCGGGCGGCACTGCGGTGCTGAACGCCGACGTGCCGGAGTTCGAGCCGCTCAACGATCTCTGTCGCGCCTGCGCCCACCGGATCGTCACGTACGGACGCGCGGGCCGCGACCTGAGGCTTCTGGGCCAGGTACCGCAGGGCGACGGCCAGCTTCTGACGATCGCCGTCGGCGGCAAGGAATGGCGTATCGCGTTCCCGGTCGTCGGTACGTTTCAGGCCATGAACCTGATGGCGGCGCTCGGGCTCGTGGCAGCCGGCGGCATCAAGGCGACGGACCTGATGCCGCTGGTCGAGCGGCTCGAAGGCGTGCCGGGTCGCATGGAGCTGGTCGCCCATCATCCGAACGGCGCACCGATCTTCGTCGACTACGCCCACAAGCCGCATGCGCTGGAGACGGTGCTGGCGGCGCTGCGCGCGCATGCGAAGGGCAAGCTGATCGTGGTGTTCGGTTGCGGCGGCGATCGCGATCGCGGCAAGCGGCCCGAGATGGGCGCGATCGCGGCGCGGCTTGCCGATGTCGCGATCGTCACCGACGACAACCCGCGCAGCGAGACGCCGGCTGCGATCCGCGCCGAGATCATGGCGGCCTGCCCGGGCGGCATCGAGATCGGCGACCGCCGCAAGGCGATCGAGACGGCGATTGCAAAGCTTGGCGCGGGCGACGTGCTGGCGATTGCGGGCAAGGGCCACGAGACCGGCCAGACGATCGCCGGCGTGACGCACCCGTTCGACGACAGCCAGGTGGCGCGCGAGAGCGTGGCCACAATCAAGGGCGGTGCCGCATGAGCGCGCCGCTCTGGACTTCGAGCGAGATCGCGCAGGCGCTCGGCAT
>Ga0187893_10001971_pt1 | contig 46687 bp, 46 predicted proteins | sample MA1701074metaG_FD_139574 | JGI IMG/M metagenome (GOLD analysis project Ga0187893, IMG submission 139574) | White microbial mat communities from a basaltic lava cave in the Kipuka Kanohina Cave System on the Island of Hawaii, USA - MA170107-4 metaG ... | reverse complement strand
GCCGCCCGGCCCGCGGCCGCAGCTGGATCTCCAACCCCGGCCGGGGGCCGACCGGGATCCAGCCAATGGCGCCGTAGACAAATCCGGGCTGTTTTTGAATCCGATTCAGGATAGTGTGCAAGACCATTCCGCTGTCGGCCTCCCGCGCCGGACGGTCTGTTTGGCGACAACCATCCTCGCAGAGGTCGAGAGCGGGATGCACGTCCCTGAGAGCGGCGGCGGGCCCCGACTGGCCGTTCATCGCACGCTTCGCCGGGTGGATGGGGGCGTTCGACGTCGACGTGGTGTACGGCAACACGCGGCAGACGCTCTACGCGATCGATGCCGCCAAGCGCCGAGGATGCCCGTCGATCTGGAACCCGCGCGAGAGCGAGCCGTGGCAGACCTACTTCCACTACCTCGAGTCCAAGCTGGCGCCGCGAGCGCTGGCGTGTTACGGCTATCCGTATAGAGTGGTCTTCGTCGCCGACGCCACGCGCGCGACCTGCGCGGCGCTGGCTGGCCACCACAACTTCGTCACCATTCTCACCGGACTGAACCGCGCCCGGTTCCTCGCCGCCCGCGACGGCTGGCCGCGCGCGGTGGCGGCGCGGGGCGGTGATGGGGGACGCGCCGCGGCGCCTGATCGACAACCCGACGCCAGAGACACCCTCGGGCTTCCCATTGCTGACCGACGCGGCCGGCCGCGCCCGGCTCATGGAAGCCGGCCCCACAGAGATGGCCGCCTGGGAGGTCAGCCTGATGACCTGGCTCGACGGCGCGGCCCGCGCGCTGCCAGCGGAGCGGGTGGAGCTGCTCCTCGCCGGCCTACAGCGCCTCGAGACGCTAGACGACGTGAGCGCCCTCGCCCGCCTGCTCGTACCGGCGTAGGCCTATCCGCGTTCGCGCGAGCCGCGTGCCGGCCACTTCGTCGTCCACCTTGTCCGCTCGTTCGCGACCGCTGCCTAGTCCGAACGTCCTCCAAGCGCCGGGCAGCGCCGTCACGCAATCCGTCGACGCGGGTGTGCCTCGCGAACTCGGAGCCCTTCGCTTCTCGGCGATGCTGGCACTAGTTTCGTATATACTGAACCGTGTTCGAATGGGACTTGCCGAAGGCCGCGGCCAATCGGACCAAGCACGGTGTGGCGTTTGAGGAGGCAGCGACCGTGTTCGCCGACCCTGAAGCGTTGGATGGCCCTGACCTGCGGCACTCCGAGACCGAGTCACGATCCCTGCGATTGGGTCGCGCGGCGACGGGCCGCGTGCTGATGGTTGCCTACACGGTGAGGAGGCGAGGCGATGGCGAAAGGATCCGCATCATCAGCGCGCGGCGGGCGAGCCAGAAGGAGCGGGCGGCGTACGCGAAGTCGCGCGATTGACTTCTCCGATATCCCGGAGGTCTCGTCGACGCAGTTCCTGGCGATGCGCCGCGTAGGCCGGCCGCCGATGGGCGCCGAAGCGAGGCGGCTGATTGCCATTCGGATCGATCCTCAGGTCCTCAACGCCGTCCGGCGAGAGGCCAAGCGTAAGGGGCTCCGCTACCAGTCCCTCATCAATGACCTGCTGGCAAAGCATGTCGCCCGAGCGCGAAGCGCCTGACGGCGTCCGACCGCTCCGTGAGCGCGTTCCCGCGAAGCGACCGAGCGCGTGTCAAGTGGATCGAGCTCCTCTTCTGGGGGCTGGTCCTCATGGTCTGCCTCGCCCTGCTCATCCGGGCGGGGGGCAGGCGCCGCCGGAGACGATCGGGCTCTCTCGCTCCAATAATCCCGCCACGATGAACACGTTCTTTCCGCGCAATGCCAACAGCCTGGCGCCGGTCGGACGTGCTAACTCACCGTCGAGCAAGCATGACGCTCACGACGGCAATACCGTGAAACCGAGCAGCCACGCATTGGCGCGGGCGCGGTCGTCGAGGCTCAGCACCGGATGGCTCACCCCGTGGTGTTCAGCATGGTGTCGGCGTCGACCTCCGCCATCGCCGACCCGGCCACGTGGATCCAGCGCTTGATGCGCGCCTTCGGCAGCCCGAACCTCTGTGGCTCGATGGAGCTGTGTGGGGCCGAAGCCTTGCCCCGCGCTACGCTTTCGGTACCGGCATGGGCGCTCCGGGGACCCCCATGCCGGATCTCGAGAACGCCCGGGTGCATCCTCCTCTGGGGCTACAACCCGAGCTTCGCCCACCTCCGCCATGCACTGGCGTGGTGGCAGCGCTCAAGCGGGGTGCCCGCCTCATCGTGGTCGGTGGCGAGCCCCTTCGAGCGAGGACCCTGAAGATCGGTTTCGACGTCAGCCCGACCGCGCAGTCGGTCGTGCAGCGGCGGCCACGCGTCGTTACCCCATCGCGCCTACCTCTGTCAGATCAAGCGCGCCGAGTAGGGCAACGGCGTGGGGCCTCGGGTTTGTATGGGAGAATGTGGGTGTTGTGGCATGGATCGAGGATCTACCCGACTGGGAGCGGTTGCTAGCGGCGGAGCGGCATCTGCAGTGCCTGATCCCCGGGGCTGTCCTCGTCGGTGGCACGGCGGCCGCCCTTCATGCTCGCCACCGGATCAGCATGGATGGCGACCACGTTCTGCGAGACCTGCGCGAGCGCTTCGACGAGGTGCTGGCCACGCTGGAAGCGGCGGCCGGCTGGCAGACGGAGCGTGTGCAGCGGCCAGTGCTCATCCTCGGCCAACTCGACGGCGTTCTCACGGGAATTCGCCAGCTACGCCGCACGCGCTCTCTCGAGACGGAGGAGGTAGCCGGCCTACGGGTGCCAACGCTGGCCGAGATGGCGCGCATCAAAGCGTGGCTCTTGGCCATTCGACACACGGTCCGGGATTACCTCGATACGGTCGTGCTGTTCGAGCGCCTGGGAGATGAGGGGGTCGGGCAGGCTATGCGGCCATTTGACGAGATTTATCGACAGTCGACCATCGCTTCTCCCCTCTCTGAGGTGGCCGAGCGTCTCGCGGCGGCCGCCCCCGTCGATCTCGGCGATATCGACGTGCAGAACTACCGGGCCCTGCAACCGCCGTGGAACAACTGGGACCACGTGGCTTCGCGCGGCCGACACTGGGCGCAGCGGCTCGCGCGGATCGTCCTGGGACCGGAGCACTGATGATGGACTCGCTTGCGCGCTCGCGCGCTCTGTGGAATCGTGCCCGGTTCGTTCTCGAGAGCGATGAGGTGATCGCGCAGATCCTCGACCGCGGTGAGCTGGCTGCCTGGCGTGACCTATACCAAATGGCCCGGGTCGACCCGCGCCTCCGGGCGCGCATTCGGCGTATTGTGCTCACGGTGCCGGTGGCCCTGCCGCACTTCTGGCTGGCCGCGCTGGCAAGCCTCGGAGAAGCGGTCGATCTCAGCGCGCCGGTGCCCGACTACTACGAGGCCACGTCGCCGTGAGAGTGAGGGTGTGCGCCAGCGGTGGCCCAGCCAGGCGGCAAATCGTCTCCTCGGGCCGCTGACGAGCGTATCTGACGGGTGACGGAATGGCGCTCATCGCCCCAGTTCCCATCGTGGACATGCGCGGCGGCTTGATCTATGGGCTACCGAGCACTGGACGACGGCTGGTCGAATTCGAGGGGTCGCGTCAGAGGATGATCGAGGTCGTCGGTAACAAGATCGTGGCCTCCGCCATCGGCGAGGTCACGGTGAAGGCGAACGTCGACAGCAACCGCATCGTGGCGAACGACTCGGCGGGAGTCGGGGGCGCGCTCGGCATCAGTGCCGGCGCCGACAGCGTCGTGCCGGGCTGCGTCGCTCCGGCCGGTGCGAACTGCGACTCGCCGAACTTCACGCTGAGCGCGGACGGCAACGTCATCAGCGGCACGGACGCCGCCGGCATCTTCATCCGCTCGGTGAACAACCTCGGCATCACGAACCTGTTCCTGAACAACAACACCGTGGGCGCGCGGTTGTCCGGGTTCCGCGGGGGTATCCAGGTCCACGCCGGCTCCTCGGCGACTGACAACAGCGACACCTCGCTCTGTCTGAAGATCACGAACAACACCAGCGCGGGCTCGGGCGGAGCGGACGGCGTCGGGCTCCGCAAGCAGGGCACGAGCCCGACCGTCCACGCGTCCGCGGTGGACGGTATGGCGGCGACCAGTTCGCCCGGCGTCGAGACGTACGTCGACGGACTGGGCGGACGGCATCGACGGTGACTCGCTGGGAGTGACCCTGATCTCCACGACGAGCGGATTCACGAACTGCACGTTCACGCCGGTGATGGTCGGCGGCCGGTCCCGGCCGCCAATCTGAAGGGCGTTATGAGATTTGGGGTCAGGCTTTGACTTGTGAACATCTACGCTGATTCGGCCCGAGGGCTCGGACGTGCGAGCTCACCGTCGAACAGGCATGACGCTCACGACGGCAATACCGTAAAACCGAGCAGCCGCGCATTGTCGCGGACGCGGTCGGCGAGGCTCAGCACCTGCAGGTCAGGGACAGACGTCCGGGTGACGAGAAGCGTTCCCAGGTGAATCGCGTCGAGTGCCCGGACGGGCTCCTTCGGGAAGCGGGACCGTCCGGACGCGAGGACCGCTGAGGTGATGGCGACGACCGACCATCCCGACATGACGCGAGTCATCAGGACACGGAGCCGCGCGGCTGCCGTCTCGGTGAGACGCCCCTCCACGATGTTGCGAATGAGCGCGCGCTCCACCTCGAACGCCACCAGCTCCGACGTGACCACCGCGGACGCACCGTCCAGCGCGCGGCGCACGTCGTTGCCGCGCGCTTCACTGAAGAACCACGAGAGAAGCGCGCTCGTTTCCGCGTAGAGCGTCAACCGGAGTCCTCACGCTCGGCGTCGAGCGTGGCCTTGGCCGTCCCTTCGGATAGCCGCACGGGCGAGCGCGGATAGCGCATACCTCTGTTGCTCTTGCCGAGCCGTAGCGCGCCTCGGCTGGCAAGCTCGTGAAGACCCGCCAGCTCGACGGGCACCCTTTGCGCCGAGGACGGGGGTCGGAGCTCCGCCACGACTTCCCCACGATCGGTCACGCGTATGACTTCGCCCCGTCGCACGCGGCGGACGTAGGAAGAAAGCCGGGTCTTCAGTTCGCGAATGCCGACACTCGTCACCCCTTCATGAGACCACACGTGACCACATCGTTCAAGGTGACGTTGTCGTCGGGCGGGTGGGGGGTGGCGATGCCCGGGCAGGCGGTTGACGCTCGCTCAAGCGGGGCGGGAGAGGCTTGCTTTCGTGGCGCCCCTCGTCGAGTGCTTGGAGGCCCTGCGAATCGCCTCTTGGTAGAGCTGTGCCTCGCGGGCGGATGGTCGCCGCGCGGCGTTGAAGCCCACGCGCCGGCCGTGTGATCGGCTGTTGCCTCATCGGCGAGCAGGGGGAGGGAGAAAAGCCAGTCAGGGAACGATCGTGAATCGTCCGCTGCGCCCCACCCGGTAGACGCCGAAATCGCGGCGGTCAGTCGTGAAGACGCGCCGCAATCCCTCCCGCTCGGCAAGCCAAACGAGCGACGCGTCCGCGATGTCCATCGGCAAGTCCCGGTACTTGCGCATGAGTTCCCGCATCCGGGGTCCGTCGCTCGCGTCAAGGTGAAGCAGCACCAGAAGGTCGCTGCCCAGCATCTCCCAGAGGGCATCCTGTGCCTGCCAGGAGAAGCCGAGCAGATGCATCGCTTCGGTCACGACCGGCCATGCCGTCGCCATCGGCTCGTGCAGGCGTCGAGAGGCCTCGACGCAGCGCGCGTGGTTTCTGTCATCGCGATGGAGCAGAGCGATCAGAGGGCCGGCGTCAACCAGGATCACGCGGCCCCGCGACGCTGGCGGAGGAGCCGTCGGAATTGGTCGCCGGTCCTGACCGACAGATCGTCCGGTCCACCGTGGGCGACCCCGATGAGGTGCTTGAGAGCGTCATAGGGCGATCGGGCGAGGGACCGGGAGGCTTCTTGCTCACGGGCGAGCTTGCCGATCGCATCGCGGATCACCTGTGACTTCGTCCGTCGCGTCGCGCGAGACAGCCGGGCGATGAGCTGCTCCATCTGCCGGTCGAGCCGCACACTGGTGGGCACGCGTGGCCTCCTCTCCTCTGTAGGACAAGATTGTACTACAGAGATGTACGACACAGCTGGTGATCCGCCCCTTCTGGCAGCACCGAACCGAGGACCCATCACGCCGGCGCTCCGTCGTGTGGCTGATGGGAGTGCGTGGGTCGGCAAGACCGTGCCCCACCGCCCCACCGAGGGCGGCGGCTTGTCCTCGACGAGGTCCATCGCTGCCGAACCCCGCCGAGATCCTCAAGCTCGCGGCCGGACCACTTCCCCGACACAAAGATCCTCGCCACCGGGCGTATGGCTTCGATACCGGCTTCGTCTGTTACCACCGCGGATGGCATGAGCTCCGATGCGGTGATCTGGGCCCGCTGTGGGAGCACCTCGTCCTCAATGAGCTGCACGCGCGCATCGGCGCGCGGACGGTCCACTACTGGCGCAGCAAGCACGGAAACGAGATCGAGTTCGTGCTGGCCCCCCGCGGGAAGCCAGTCACGGCGATCGAGTGCAAGTGGTCAGCGGCCAGCTTCGATTCGGGGGGGCTGGCCGCGGAACGTCTCCAGGATGTCGAGGGGCACCTCTGAGCATGGTACGAACCCCACCTCGCGGGCCTGGGGGAGGATGGCGGCGACGCGCGCGGCGACGTCGAGACCGCGGCGAGCCATGAGCACGGTCGTAACCTCGAGGACGTTGTGATAGCCCACGAGAAAGCTGGAGTCGAGAACCATCACGCCCGCACCGTCAACCCCGTAGAGGATGGCGTCGACCTGCTCGCTGAGCCGCTCGTTGCCCCCTTCGGATACGCTTGGGATGAGGTCGCGGAGACTCCCTCGTTTGCTCAGGGTGGTCGGCCTCGCGAGGTAACAGCGGGTCGCCTGCAGCTCGCCGATGTTCTTCCCGTTCAGGGCAGCCCGGGCCTTCAGCTCCCCATACGCCCTCTCGTCCAGGTTCCGAATCGTGGCATCCATGTGTTCACTGTAATACAACGGTGCAGGGGGCCGCAGGGGGGCCGCAGGGGGGCCGCCCGACAGCGCTCTGGCGATCTCGACGGGCTTGACGATGTCCAGTGTCCCGCACCAGACCCCCATCTACCACAGCGAGTGGGCCGCGACCGGCATGGGTGTCGTTCAAAGATGGACCGTGCGGAACCCTCGGAAACGGTCGAAGTCTCGGTCTTCCGTGAGCAGGGCGCTGACGCCGGACTCTCGGCACAGGGCGACGATCTGCGCGTCGAACACCAGGTTCCCAATTGCGTGGGCCTCTCGCACGGCGCTGTTGAGAAGGGTCCAGAAGCGCTCGGCGGGCGCCAGGACCACCAGGCTCGGCGAGCGGAGCACCCGGGCGAGCGCTTCGCATGCGTCGTCGACCGCGAACGGCGGGTCGAAAAGGCGCGGGTGCGTCACGACCCGGAGGAACTCGCCCAGACAGAAGACCGGAATCGCCCACCGCGCTGGGCCTTCAGCCAGCTCGACCAGTCGCGATCGGGCCTGTCTATGCCGCGCCGACTCCTCCCGGTGGGCGTAGACCAGGATGCTCGTATCCACCGCGATCACCGCCGGCCCTCCATCCGCTCGTAGAGATTGTCGCGGTCGGCGAGATTCACGCCAGGAACGGGCCGGCCCTTCCGGGTGAGCAGCGTCAGACGAAACGCCTTGCCCGGCGGACGCGCTGGGGCCAGATACTGACGCAGCGCTTCTTCGATGACCCTGGTGAGCGTCGTTCCCGCGCCCGCGGCCTGTCGCTTGGCCTTCCGAATCAGCACGTCGTCGAGATTGAGCGTCGTCCGCATTGCATACATCTGTATTCTGCCGGCATAAATCTGTCAACCAGGGACAGACGCCTTCTCGACATCCCGGCGGATGGCCACGGCCATAGCTCCGGGGTCCCGGGCCTGTCCTGGGACTCCTGGGTGGCGCGGCGGGCGGCAGCCGCGGCCGTTGGGCCGGAGCGATTCGTTGACCGTCCCCACGGTCGCTCCTAGAGTAGCGCGCGCGTGACGCGCAACATGGGCAATCGCGGGATCGATCGGGGCGGCCTGTCACAGCGCCAGGCAAGTCTCTGAGCGCCTCGCCGCGAGCGTCGAAGGCCATGGTGACGATCACCGTTCATAGCAAAGCTCACGAGGAGGTCATCAACATCACAGAGGACGTCGCCGCCATCGTGACCTCGATGAGCGATGGCGTCTGTAACCTCTTCGCCCACGACTCGCCTGATCACGTTCGCGCCCATGTGCTCAGCGCACTCGTCGGGCCTTCTCGGTCGGTGCCCGTGCGTGACGGTCGGCTACGTTTGGGCCAATTCCAACGGATCGTCCTCCGAATTCGAGGGGCCGCGTCAGAGGATGATCGAGGTCGACGTCTTGCCCGCTGCGATCAAGCCCCCAAACTGACCCGTCATCGTGCGGCGAAGTACGTTGACAGTGCCTACGGTGGCTCATAAAGTAGCGAGGTGACGCGCGAGGCAGGCAAGGTTCGAGCGCAGAATGCCGCCTTGTCTTTGGGTTTCGCGCTGGCGTTCTGTCTGGCGCTCTCTGGCCCGGGGTGGGCGCAAGCGGCTCCCGAAGCGACCGGTTTCGTTCGACCGGACACCCTGGGCGACGAGCCCCTTGTCGGGGACTGGGACGGGGACGGCACGCAGACGATCGGCGTCTTTCGGACGGACACCCCGGCCGGCACCAACACCTTCTTCTTGCGGAATAGCAACAATCCGGGTGTAGGCGACATCGTCATCGAGTCGATCGGGGCGGCGGGCGACCTGCCGATCGTGGGGGACTGGAACGGCAACGGCACCACGACGGTCGGGTTGTTCCGGCCGAACAGCCCCCCGGGGAGCAACACGTTTTTCCTCTGGAACAGTAACAGCAACCCTCCGGGCCCGCCGGACATCATCATCGAAGGCCTCGGGGCTGCGGGCGACCTCCCGATCGCGGGGGACTGGGACGGCAACGGCACGACCACAATCGGGCTGTTCCGGCCGAACGAGCCGGCCGGCACCAACACCTTCTTCCTCCTGAACACGCATGTGCTGGGGCCGCCGGACATCACGTTCGTAGGCTTTGGGGGAGTGGGAGATATGCCGCGGGCCGGCGGTTATGTCCACGACCCGGCGGTGGTGGAGGCGGCGACCTTAAGCGCCAACGGCATGGTCGTGAGTACGCTGACGTTCACCGAGTCCGCGGCGGCAGCAGATTCACGCCTCTAGCATCACCGGCGGCAACACCAACACGGCGTTCGCTGTCAACGCCGGTACAGTCAGATTGGTAGCGCAGATCGCGCTCTCTCCACTCACCCAGTCCCGCTGCCCGTCGTGGAGCGAGCCGATTGGGCTCGCCAGCACCCTCGTCGAGGTGATGCGGGCGGCGCTCGAGCTCCGACTGCCCGCTTGCTCGCCCGGCTAACGGCAGTGCGGCAGGAAGAGCGCGAGCAAGAAGAGTTCTCCCGATATCTCGGTCCCGATCCGTGGTGCGTCGATCGGGTGCGGCACGACGGCGAGGTCTTCACGGTGACGGGATGGGCGCTGGCACCCGGAGGCCGCCACGAGGAAGTAACGTTCAGGCTCAACGGCCGCGAGTTCGAGCGGATCGAATATCCCATGCCGAGCGCATACCTGGCGCAGGCGTTCACCTTCCGCGAGGACGCGAAACTCTCGGCGTTCACGTGCTCCTCCCGCGTCACGCGGGCGACCGCGTACCCTAACGGCCACGCGGAGCTCACGTGCGCCAGCACGACCTCCCCCGGCCCGTCCCAGCGCTGCGCCTTCTACTATCCGGATGATCGAGTCGGCTCCCCATTGCCCGACGTGGAGCGGCAGCGCCGGGTGGCCGGTGGCGGAATCGGCGAGGCTTTCCTCCTGGTCGGGTGCTCCATCTTCGTCGGCCTGGAGAAAGTGCTCGGCTCGATCTACGGCATGAGGTACGACGATTTCAGCGCGATGCTCGATTGGGGTTGTGGCTGCGGACGCTTGACCCGCTATTTCGTTGGCCGAGTCCGTCCCACCATCACGGGGGTCGACATCGACCGGGACAACGTCGACTGGTGTGTCGCGAACCTGCCGTTCGGGACCTTCGCCACCGTGCCCCTCCATCCTCCTACCCGGCTACCGGATGGCGCGTTCGACCTCCTCGTCGGCATCTCGGTCTTCACCCACCTCCAGGAGATGGACCAGACGGCGTGGCTGGCGGAATTATCCCGGCTCGCCCGCCCCGGAGCCGTGCTCCTGATGACGACGCATGGAACCGCCGCCGCCGTCCGCAGCGGGATGTCGCTCACTCAGTTGCGAGACTGGACGCGGCTCGGGATGGTGTACTACCCGGGCGATTCCAACCTGCAGGGCTACATCGCGGACGACGGCTACTACGGAACGAGCTACGTCACCCCCGAGTTCATCCGCCAACGGTGGACCCGATACTTCGCGGTCGACGCGATCCTGCCTGGCTACGTCAACCACCATCATGATCTGGTGGTCATGCGCAAGTCGCGCTGACTCACGCCCGCTCGACGACCCGATGTCACTCGCTCCCGAGACCGTCTCCCGTCCGGTCGCCGTGACCCAGCCGCGCACGCACGCCCCGTGCGCCACCGAGGCTTGCCGCTGATCGGCGTGTTCCGGGGTCAGAGGTGGAGGGACGTATCGCTCGAGGCCATGCCCCCGACCCCGCCAGGCATGCTCGGCGGCGAGGAGCGGCAGTTCCTCTACTTCGCGGGTCGCGATTTCTATGCGGGCACGGGAGAGATCGTGGACGCGGGGGCTTTCCTGGGCGCCTCGGCGGGCGCGCTGGCCGCGGGGCTCCGCGACAACCCGAGGGTCCACGACAAGCTCCGGCGCATCACCTCCTATGACCTGTTCGAGTTTGCGGAGTTCTACCGGCCCTACGTGCCTGGCGCCCCGCTGCGCCCAGGGGACGACACGCGGCCGCTGTTTCACGAGTTCGTGGGGCGCCTCGGTGAGCACGTCACCGCCGTCAAAGGGGACATCTGCCAGGCGTCGTGGCCGGAGCGGGACATCGAGATCCTGTTCGTGGACTTCACCCACCACTGGCGTCACCACGAAGCGGTCGTGCGGACCTTCTACCGGCACATGGTGCCCGGCCGCTCGCTGCTGATCCACCAGGATTATGTCTACACGGTCTGCTACTGGCTCCACGTCTTCATGGAGTTCTACCGCGACAGCTTCGATCTGGTGTCCCCCCTCATCCTCAACGGCACCGCGGCCTGGGTCTACACCCGGCCACTGCCGCCCGACGCGTTCGAAACGCCCCTGAACGAACGGCTGTCCTTTCCGGAACTGCTGGCGCTCTTCGATCGGAGCCTGGCCGGCTACGCCGGAACTGCCGCGGGTATTCTTCGCTGTGCCCGAGGGCGCATGCTGCTCCACGGCCTCGGGCCTGATCGGGCGCGCGCGTACGTCGCCCGGTTGGAGCGTGCGTACGCCGGTCACCCGACCCTGTCGCCGCACATCGCCATCCTGGCCGACGAGATCGACCGCTGGCCGCGCGCGGGTTCGCCGTACGAGGGGTTCTACGACGTGGTGTGAAGTGGAGCGGGGCGCATGGGGCGGACGCGCGCGTGGCGGCGGTTCGGGACGCATAGGCGCTCCAACCACCGGTCTGAGGATGGCGGTCACCCTACCCCCGAACGGGCCTCAGGGTCTTGGCCAACGCCTGCCGATCCTCAACGAGTGTCGGGGTCTGGCGCGCCCGGGCCCGAGAGGTCGGCAGGTCTCCCGAGCGCCTCACGCGAGAGGCGCTCGAGGTGACCGAGGACGTGGCGGCGAATCGTCACCTCGCGCGTGAGGCGCGTGCGCAGCACGACGTCTACCTGCGCGGCGGGAGCGGAGGAGGCGGCTTCCAGGTGCTCCAGGCCTTCCAGAGCACCGCGCATGTCGGGGAATGATCGAGTCGCCTTGCCCTCGATGGTGTTGGCAATGGCCTCCAGCGTGTGCCAGACTCCACGGTCGAAGTCGTCCAGCGGGGTGGCCGCCTCGGCGGGGACGGAGACGGCGTCCGTCTCGAGGCGATGGCGAGCGAGCGCCAGGAGCGCCAGGAATACGCCCTGGGCGTCACCAGCCAGCTCGAGAAGGCGGTCTCGCTCGGCGCGGGCGGGCGGCGCATCGGCCCCGGGTTCCAGTATCGACTCCTCGCGCAGCCGTAGAACGGTCCCTAACTCGCGGTAGACCATGGTCCGGTGACGGGCGGCCACCGCGACCTCCGACGCGTAACCCCCAGCGGCGCGCTTCCACTCCGCGAGCACGGCCATGGCTCGCAGCGCTGCCGCCAGGGCTGGCCGAATCGCGCGGCTGGCCCGCACGGGCCAGATCCAGTGATAGATCGTCCCCATCACGGCGATCCCCAGGAAGATGCTGAGGACGCGGTCGCGGGGGGGCACCAGGTCGGTGGCCGGACCGAACACGTCGAGCACGGAGACGCCGAAGGCCATGCCCGCCTGCAGGCCCGCGTACGCGATCCGCGAACTCCCTGCCTCCAGCCAGCCGGCGATCCAGAAGCAGACGGCGAACGGCAGCATGAGCCCGGCCAGGCTCTCCACGTTGGGCATGACGGCGAGAATCACGATCAGTCCGAGGAGGCCACCGACAACCGCGCCGGCCAGCCGGAGGAAGGCCTTGAACACGCTGGCGCCGAGCGTGCTCTGGGCAACGATCGCGCAGGTCACCGTGGCCTGCAGCAGTCCGGGCCAGTCGAGACCGAGCGCGATCAGCAAGCAGATCTCGACGGCGAGGGCACACTTCAGGGCGAATTTCATGTCCGCCGTGTTGGCCAGCGAGAAGGTGGGGGTGAAGAACGGCGCGCGGGCCGCTGAATCGAGCGGGGAGCGTCGGGGCGCGAATCGTGCGGCGCCAGTCCCGGAAGGGTTGAGAAAGCCGGTGGCCGCCGCCATGCGCGCCAACGTCCCCTCCATGTAGGCGATCAGGGTCTCCAGACCTACCCCGGGCTCCGCGGGGCCCGCGGAGGGATACGGCATGTCATCCGTGGCCTGCGGCTTCCTGGCCGCGAGGTCGGCGCGCAGCCGAGCGCACGCGGCGCCCAGGGCCGTGAGGCGCGAGCGCAGCCCCTCGTCGAGGCGATAGGGACGGCTCGGGTCCTCGATGAGGTCCACGAGCCAGACCGCGTTGGTCAGCAACCGCTCCATCTCCGTGACGAGCGCAATCTGCTCCGTGTGGCGCCGGCGGAGCGATGGATAGCGGGCCTCGGCGTTGGCAAGAAGGTCCAGCTGGCGGGACAGTCCACTCACCATCACGAGATCGGGCCTGCGCGGTGGACCGGGGGTGGCCGCCGCCGCCCGCGCCAGCAGGCCTTCGACTCTCGCCAGGCGCTGCACGACGTCGTCGAGCAGGCGCTGCTCCGGATCCTGGGGCCACAGGACGAGTTGCGCCCCGGTCCCGAGCACGACACCCACCAGGATCATGAGCGCCCGCCAGAGGGCGGTTTCTACCTCGACGCCCGGACTGTCGAAACGCGAGGTCACGACCAGCAGCATCGTGAAAGCGGCCAGCACGCTGCTGTCGCGCGCGCTGGTGGTCCGGGAGAGAAACATGCACACCGCCACCGCCACGCCGATGGCCACGAACATGAACTGGGGCTCATCAGCGAAGGCGATGACGATCAGCATGCCGACCGCGGCACCCGCCAGCGTGCTGACGACGCGCTGAGCGCCATGGATCAGCGAGGCGCCCGCGTCTTCACTGTTCACGTGAAAGATGGTCCAGACGATCCAGTCGCCGTGGGGCGCGTGCAAGCCCATCACGAGCCCGGTGGCGGTGAGGCAGGCGACGACGATGCGCAGCGTAACCCGGCCCCGCCCCGGCGTCGGAGCCAGCTCGGTCCGGAGAAACGCGAGAAAGCGCGCCCCGGCCGCCCGCTCGACCCCCGCGCCGGTGGTCACGCTCAGCGCGCGGGAGCGGCCGGCGCGGCCTGAGCGGGAAACCCGCGGATGGGGACGACGGCCGTCGTCCCCATCCGGAACGGGCGCTCGACACCGCGCTCTTCGAGGAGAATACGCACGGGGAAACGGTTGGCCAGGCGCACCCAGTTCAGGGTCTTCCTGATTTCGGGCAGCACGCCCACGGTGGCCCCAGCGTCGGGGGGATTGACCCAGCCGATGCCCTGCACGACGCCGCGAAACGGTCGGCCCGGATAGGTGAGGAGGTCGACTTCCACTTCGAGTCCCGGCTTGATGCAGGGAATGTACGTTTCGCGAAAGTTGGCCCGCACGTACCCGGCGCGGTTGTCGACGAGTGCGAATACGCGTGCTCGGCGAGCCTCTTCAACTCCGGCGTCGTGAGCGCGGAGGCCGGGAGGTAGCGGCACTGCACGTGTAGGTCGGCCCTCGGGATGTCCTTACTTGCAGGGCTTCTCCTGTTTACACGCCATGATTCGCCACGTGTGGCCGACGTCTCCCCCATCCCAGCCAGGAAAAGGCCAGTCCGCGATGATCTTGGGGTCCACGATGACCTCGATGTACACGTCGAACAGGGGGATCGTGTGGACCACATCCTGGGCCGTGAACTCGCCGTAGCCATGATGGAATTGCACGCCCGGGCGCAGCTTCACCCTCCAGGACCTCGCATTGGGGCCCAGCTTCCAGCTTTCCGCCAGCCAGGGTTTGTACTGACCCGTCTCCGCGTCGACCTCTACGAGCCACTCCATCATGGGATCGTGTTGAATATTGTGATCAGCCGTCCCATTGATCCAGGGGCGCACGTAATCCAGGTACGGCGTGATCAGGCCCATGACCAACCGGTCGACCTTGGGCTTGCCCGGCTGGGCCGCGCTCGCCACCGCCGGGGCGGTCACGAGAAGCAGGGTTGGCAGCAACAGAACGTAGCGGAGCGCGGCAACCTTCCGAAAACGCCATCGATCCATGGCTTGACCCCCGTCTTCCTGGGTTGAAGCTCCTCGACTGCTCTGGCTGCGGAAACGCTGGGACACATACGTTCCAATGTCAAGCATTTCCGCCCACCTGCGACGCCACGGAAACTCTCTGGATGGTGTCACGCTAGTGTCTTCGTCGTGCTCGCTCACCATCGCCGGCGCGTCCTCCACTTCAACATCACAGAGCATTCCACCGCGGACTTGCCCTGGTTTCGTAGACACCTATCCTCTGAGGGAGGAAGGAGTCGGCAAGCAGTTTCGGCCGCGCCAACGGCCAGGCCAATGCTCGTTCTGCTTGTGCTCCTCGCCGGGTCGGTGGTTCGTTACCTGAGAACGCTCATCGAGAACCACCCCGGCATCCTCAGGAGGTGGCGCATCTTATCGAGAACTGGTGAGAAGGAATGGCGCATTGCAAACGAGAATTTCCAGTTTTTCACTGCGTCGGAGGGCACGCCACGATCGAGTAGGTCAGCGGAACGATCTCACCGGTATCCGCGAACGTCACGGAACCAGCACCCTGGTTGGTGGAGAGATTGATGGCTCCCTCCAGCAATCCGGGAAGCAGACCGGACGTCAGGGTGAAGACAAACTGAACGCCCGAGACGTAGCCGGAGCCGCTATAGGCATCACCAAACGTCAAGCTGTTACCGGTCAGGACCAGCTGGCCACCACCGGTGGGCAGGGCGAAGAACCGCGCGATCTCCTCGAATTCGACGATATTGAGACACGTGGGACCGATCACCTGGGCCGCCACCGGAGCGGCCATCACGCCGAGCAGACAGAACGCCAGCAGACCCACCACCATCAGCGTCTTCATGCACTCCTCCTCGTCACGGAATTGTCAAGGCGGCGTCGGCGCTCAACAGCCCAGTCCGGCTCGCGCTCATAGCCTACGCTCGACGAACAAGCCCTAGCAACCTACCGGTGCTATCGGCCTGGGGCAAGCTAATCCTGAGGCCGCAGGCCCGGCATTGTTCCGGAGCGGTAAGACTCCGCAGCGGGTCGCCCGGCGGGCGCACTTGGTCGTGCGCGCCGCGGAAGGGCAGCCGAATCATGCGCTGGTGAAAGAGCTGCGAATCAGTCGGCCCTGGCGGCAGCGGTACGTCGAGGCTGGGGTGGCCGGCCTGCTGAAAGATGCGCCGCGGCCTGGGCGCAAGAAGCGCATTGGGCCGGAGAAGGTGGAGCAACATCGCCAAGACGTGATCGTGACTGAAACACGGGTTCGAATTCCGTTGGGGGATGGTCGGGGTTGTGGGGGGCAAACGGGGGTGTGTCCTGTTGGCAAGTGGCTCCGGCTGGGGGAAGGATGCCATCGATGAGGTAGCGGCTCTCGTACTCGTTGACGCAGCTGCTCGTGTTGATCAGCGCGGTGTGTCCGTAACCCTCGAGGGTGAGCAGACGGGCGTCGGCGAGCTCCCGAGTCATGGCCTGTGCCCCCTGGTAAGGCGTGGCTGGGTCGTAGGTGGTGTTGACCACAAGGATAGGGTGCGCGGTGGTGCGGTTCCACGGGCCAGTGTAGGGGTTGTCTGCGATCGCCGGCCAAGTGGCACACACCTCGGCGCTCCATGCCACGACGCGTCCGACGTCGCCGGCCCGGGCGTAGCTGAATGTCTCCTGGGCGTGGTAGCTCCGCGGGTCGCGAGGGTTAGGACTCTCGGAGCATCGCACCGCGTCAATCTGTTCGAATCCCGGATATGGCACGGGGCCCGGAGGGGGCGGGGGTTCCTGCGGGGTGCGATGCTCCCCCAGATCCTGCAGCGTGGTGGCCAAGGTGCTCCACTGCGGGCGGACGTTGTAGAGGCTCTGAATCACGGTGCCCACAGTCTTGCCGTAAGTCCAGGTGCCCTGCGGATGCTCTTGAAGGCGCCGGACGAGCTCGTTGAATTTGGTGCGGGTCGCGTCCGGGGTACCGGCGGAGAAGGCGCAGCGGTCGGCGGTGGTGCTCCCGCACAGGGTCAGGAACTGATCCAGGGCCGCGGCCGCGCCCAGGTCGACGCCATTGCGCAGGTACGTGTTGAGTCGTGGTTCCCTCTTCGAGCCGGAGTTCATCCAGCCCCGGGGGTCGATGTTGGCGTCCAGGACCATGGCGCGGACTTGGTCGGGGAAGAGATTGGCGTAGGTGGCGCCCAGGAGTGTCCCATAGGAGATCCCGAAATAGCTGAGCTGCCGGTCGCCCACGGCCTGCCGGAGCTGGTCGAGGTCACGGGCAGTGTCGGCGGTCGAGACAAACCGCAGCAGTTCCGGATCACGCTGCTCGCAGCGCCAGCCGAGCTCCGCATACGCCGCGATCCAGATCCTTCGCTCCCGGTTACCGACCGGGAACGCGATGGGAAGCCGATTCTCCCACGCCCGGGCTTTCTCCGGGCTGTCGAAACAGCGCACAGCGGTGCTCTCACCCACCCCGCGCGGGTCCCAGCTGACGATGTCGAAGCGCTCCCGCACTTCACGGGGGAACAGGTCGTAGAATCCTCCCGGGAGGGCCTTTGTCCCGGGGCCGCCGGGGCCGCCGGGGTTGAAGAAGAGCGTGCCGATGCGCTCTCCGGGTCCGGTCGCTTTCCGCCTGATGACCGCAAGCTCGATCGTGCGCCTCTCGGGATTGCGGTAGTCCAGCGGCACCTTCGCGGTCGCGCAATCGAAGGCCGCGGCCTCAGGACAAGGGCTCCAGTCCAGATGTGGCGCGGGATGAGAGGCTGACGGCTGTGGCCGGTCGGCGGCTCTGGCGAAGCCCGGCCCGCTGAACATCATCGCGCAGATCACCGTCGCAACGACGACTGTGGCATGACACCCCCAGCTCACCATGCATCCTGGTATCTGCATGACGCGTCCTTCAACCCGCACGACACTGGGCGTCCGTCTGCCTTCCATGGCCCCCGATACTAACTTGGCTGCGCGGTGGTAGTAGCGCAACAGCCCTCGTGACACACGATCCTGTTATCGGAGGTTGAGCTCCCCAGAGACAGACACTGTTATCGTCTGCCCCGGTTCCCCAAAGAGGATGATGTAGGCGAAGCCGCTGGCGGCCGGCACAACGGTTTCGGAGTCTCCCTTGCCGTCCGCTACTGATGTGAACGCCGGGTCGTAGATCCTCCAGGCGCCGGTCGTGGCGATGCTCACGCGGGCCGGGGTCGAGTCGGTAGCCACGGCGCGCCACTCGGCGTAGCCATCAGGACCGATGGTGACCGTACTCGGAGCGCCGCCCGGCAGCACCGGCACTGCATCGAGCGGCCTGTGCAGGTAGCTGCCGAAGCGGGCCCACTCCACGCCGTCCCGCACCACGATGTCGAGGTCGTTGAGATCGCGCCCGGCCAGCTGCGGAATGAGGAGCATCATCTTCGCGACGGTGTCGCTCGTCGACGGGTCGACGATGTAGAACCCGGGCTCTTTCGGAGGGCGGACGGCGAGGAGCCCATTCAGCTCGGGGGCGGTGGCGAGCCGCAGTCGCGGGTCCATCGTCGGCCACGACAGTGAGTCCGCCCTCTCGTTCACCAGAAGCCATGTTCCGGAGAGCCTGGCGATCCAGGCGGCGGAGAGGTTGCGGCCCGTACCCCGCACCCTTTGTGCCGACAGTTGATGGTCGAGGTAGTACCCGTAGCCGCCCGGGCTGCGCGTCACGATGTACTGCGTGCCTCCGGCTTCGATGACTCTCATTGCCCTCAGGGGACTCTGGTCGGTTGTGAACCACCCGGCGCCGCGGTACTTCAACGGGTCAGGGTCCTGCCTCCAGCCGTTGTCGGATAGCGTGAAGGACAGCAGTGAGCCGTCGGGTTGCGGCTGGAGCCGGGCGATGAAGCTAGTCGCGGCGTATTCTCCGGCCATGGCCGCCAGGAGGCCTTCCGGGACCGGCTCGACCGGGGACACCACCGCTGGAAGTGGCGATGGAAAGGCCCGGATCTGCCGGTTTTCCGCCAGCGCCCGGAGCAGCACCCGCTGCGCTATGACGGTCGCCTGTGTGGAGCCGAAGCCCGAGGCGCCGATCACCACCACGCCGAGTTGCGCCTTGGGGGAGACGATGATCGTCGCGCCGTAGTCGGTGATATCGCCGCCCTTGCCCCAGCCGTCGAAGCCGACAGCCAGCAAGCCCGGCTCCGTGACGGTGTCCCAGCCGAGGCCGAACGCGAACTCTTCGAAACGGACGGGGTTGAAGGTACCGATGGTCTGGTCCACGGCCATTTCGGCAACTGAAGCGTCGGAAAGGATTCGACTCCTGCCGACCGTTCCGCGGCCGAGGAACATCATGGCGAGACGTGCCACGTCGTTCGCGGTGCTGTAAACCCCGCCCGCGGCAAGGACATTTCCGAACTCCTGCGGCTGGACGGCGCCGCTATTGTATGCCTTGGCATACGAACCGTCGGGGAATGGCGCGATTGGATAGCGGGTGTTGTGCATGCCGAGCGGGGTCAGAATCTCGTCCTGAACGAACTGGACGAAGCTCTTGCCGGTTATCGCGGGGACGAGCGCCGCGATGAGGGTGAAGCCGTCATTGCAATAGACGTTCATGAAGCCCGGCGGCGCCTTTAGCCGTTCTATTGAGAGCGACTGCAGGACCTGATCGAGATATCCCGGAAAGGGCGAGGTGGTTTCGCCATTACGATAGTCCGTCCCCGGGAAGCCCGAGGAGTGATTGAGGAGCATCCGAACTGTGATCTTCCCGTAATCGGGGGAGGCCATCCGGAAGTCCGGAAGGTATTCGATGAGCGGCCGGTCAAGGTCGACCAAACCCTTGTCCACGAGCTTCATCACTGCGATCGTCGCGAATAGCTTGCTCACCGAACCGATGCCGAACATGGTTTTCGTGGTGGCCGCCTGGCGGGTCTCTCGATCGGCAAGGCCGAAGGCCTGGCTCCAGATAACGTGCCTTCGGGCGACAAGCGCGATCGTGAGGGCCGAGGCCTTACCCTGCTTTAGTACATCCTGGGCGACTGTCTGCCCTTCCTTGATCGCTGCCTCGTAGGTCGGCGGACGAGGGCGGCGCCCAGGCCACGGCTCCCTCCGCTGATCAGCCTGAACCGGGGACGGGCCACCCCAGGAGACAAGAAGGAACACGATCGTGATAGCACTGGCTGTCACGGTCCGGCTGAAACTGAGGGTTGCATTCATGGTCACTTTTCTTTCACAGTCAGAGGCGAGTTTGCCCACTGACTCCGACTGACCTCTCTTCGCTTACGGGCTATTCCTCTAAGGCTACAACTATATCTTGGGCCCCATCGTTCAAGAGGGATCTCCGATGAAAAGCGAGGGAGGTCTTCAACGAGCAGATCCTCGCCACCGCCATCCTGGACCGGCCCCTCCATCACGCCACCACCGTGAACTCGGTCGTCGGCCCGTACTTGCGCGAAGGCGACGGGCTCGGGGTCCCGGCCCCTGCCGCATAGACGCTCGCGTTATCGGCCAGGAATGTCCAGGAGGGGCCAGCGCAATGGCCTTCGGACCGACGTTCTACCGCTCCACGCGGAGTCCGTCGCTGAAGAGTGAAGGAGCGAACGTGTAGGGATCCGCCGGCTCGGTGAGGAGCGCTTGCTGCCGAGGGGTGAGCGGGACATCGGGTGGCGGAAGCACCCGCGCTCGGGACCAAGCCATCTGGGAGACGCAATACTTGTAGAGCAGAGTCCGGCGCTCGTGGTCGGCCGTCCACGGGGCTGTTCCGTGCATCATGGCCTCGGAGAACAGGACTACCGACCCCGCCGGTACGTCCGGAATGACCACGCAAGAGGCTTTCTCCGGGACCTCGTGGATCTGGCGCGGCAGCTTGAAGTGACTCTTGTGACTCCCTGGAATGCACCAGAATCCCCCGGATTTCGATCCGGCATCGGCAAGACTCCAGGCCACTACCGTGAACCCCTCGTAGATGCCGTTGCTGGCAAAATGAAAGCGCTCCCCGGGCTTGGTGAAGGAGTTGCGAGCCGAGGCCCCGTAGTCCGCGTGCATGGACCCCATGGTCTGCCCCTTGTGCATGCGGATCCCGTAAAGACGGTCCAGCCGGAAGCAGTCCCCGAGCCGAAAGCGAAGAACTGGCATGATCGCCTCATGATCCAGCAGGCGACAGAACGGCTCCCCCCAGTTGAGGAAGCCATGATCCGGGCCGTGCAAGCCGGCGGCGGAGCCAAAGCGAATACTTTCGCGAGGGCTGGGGAGCCGCTGCGCATCGATCAATCGATTCAGCTCGGCCAGCTCCGCCGAGGCCAGGACGTTGTGGATCACCAAATAGCCCTGAAGATCGAAAAGGTACTGTTGCAGCTCCCGGTCCGACGCGTCCATGGTCAAACCCTCCTCTGCATCGCACATCACCGCCGCTCCACGCGTCAACGCTAACATGCCTGCGCCGGCCGCCGCGCTCTCATCCAGGCTCACCGACGCGGGCGATGACGAGCTGATCGAGGCCAACCCTGCCCTCCAGGTCGGGCGCAAGAAGCGACGTGCTGGCCTAGTGACGCCCGCCGATTGCGTACGGGCAATCAAGCCCATGACATGGGAGCAGCGCACGCCTTCCTTGACGCCGCGATACCCGAGCCGCGCTGGGGCGCATTCTTCGCGACGCTCGCGAAGGCTGGCCAGCGTCCTTGGCGAGGCCTTCGCCCTCCGCCCTGACGATGTCGACTTGCACGAGAAGAGGATCTCGGTCGAGCGCGCGACTTCCTCAGCACAGCCTCAAGGACCAGCCTCCTGCTTAACCCTGTCGCACCCGATGTTGACGAAGGACAGGGCGGCCGGCACTCCAGATCGTACATCGTGAGGAGCCTGGGACCAGAGTGACGGCTACCAGAGCGTCGACACCGAGAGGCCTGCGAAAACCTGATCGTCGGAGATGAGCGGAAGCCGCTCAAGCCTCGATTGCGCGGCTAACATGCGGTCAAACGGATCGCGATGGGGCGCCGCCAGCCGCCCGGCCTCGATCGCGTGCTCGAGCGAGATGGGCAGTGGCTCGAAGCCCGCACGCTGGATGGCGCCGCGGAGGTCCCTGACCGCTTCGCCGGCGTGCGGGAGCTTGCCGAGCCGGTGCTTCGTCATGATCTCCCACCCACTCGCGCTGGAAACCAGGATTTCGTTGGCGCCGTCCTCCATCACCTGCCGGGCCCGACCGGAGAGCCGACGGTCATCGAACAGCCACCATAGCAAGGCGTGCGTATCGACGAGAGCTCTCATCGCTCCCAGGCCGCGATCTCCTCCTCGGGCAACCGTTCGAAGAACGCCGCCGTAACCCTGCCCTTGAGAAGTCCGGATTTCCGCTTTCTGACGGGCCGCACCGGCACCAGCTTGACGTACGGCTTCCCTGCCTTCGCGAGAACGATGTCCTCCCCGCGGTGAACCCGGTCGAGGATCCGAGAGAGGTGCGTCTTCGCCTCGTGAACGTTGATCAGCGTGGCCATCGCGTCACCCTTACGACTAAGTTGACTAAGTCTACCACGGGTCCGGCCGCGCCCGCCGCAGCCCCACGGGAGGAGGCGGCTGGTGGGATGCTGACAACCCGACGATCACGGGACCGCTCGGCCGGCGCGACAAGGCCTTGAAAGGGCGAGGTGACGGTGACCGCCGCAGAGGACCGGGAGGAGTCGGAGGAGGTTGAGCAGGAGAGTGATCATCGAGCTGAGATTGTCGCCGGATCTGGACCGACAGATCAACCACTTGCGCGCCGGCCGAGTTTTGGCGAAGGACACCCGCTTCGCCTTCTCGGGATCCTTGTCCTGCAGCAGCACGGGCAGGATCCTCAACGGGATGGGCCATTCGTCGTGCGCTGTGGGTTACGTCACAGGCGCCGGCTCAACGACGAGGCGGCAGTTTCGTCGGTGGGATTGCGCCGAAACATCCTCAGGTGTTGTAGCATTGCGGAGCGAGTCGAGACCATGACCTCCAACGCCAGGCGGCCGAACCGTATCATGTCGCGCATCGCATGCACCGTGGTCAGCGCCGCCTGTGTCGCGCTGCCGTGGGCCGGGCAAGCGGACGAGAATCTCGCACGGCCCACGTTCACCGACAGCGAGATCAAGATCATCCTGTCCCACGGGCCGTGGCCGGCTCCCGTACCAGAGGATAGGAGCAACCGCGTCTCCGGGAAGCGTGACGCGATAGAGTTCGGGACGCGCCTGTTCTTCGATCGCCGTCTTTCCGGCAGCGGAACAATATCCTGCTCGGGCTGTCACGCCCCGGAGCGGAACTGGACCGATAACCTCCGGCGCGGCGTCGGCATGGCCGAGGTGGATCGCAACACGCCAACCGTGGCGAACTTGCGCTCTCAGCGCTGGTACGGCTGGGGCGGTGCCGCCGACACTCTGTGGTCCCAGAGCCTGCGGGCGATCGTGGACCGGCGGGAGCTGGCAGCAACGCCCGCCCATGTAGCCGAGCTGGTACGCAGCGACGAGCAGCTGTCCTGCCGCTACCAGCGGACATTCGGAGCCCCGCCGTCACCCACCGATGACGAGGCGGTGTTCGTGGATGTGGGAAAGGCCCTGGCCGCCTTCCAGGAAACGCTGATGAGTGGGGCCACGCCGTTCGACCAGTTCCGTGACGCCCTGGCGCGGGGGGAAGCGCCGTCTTCCTTCAGTTATTCCGAGCCGGCGCAGCGTGGGCTCAAGATCTTCATCGGGAAAGGCGGCTGCACGTCGTGCCACTCTGGTCCCAATTTTAGCAACGGCGAGTTCTTCAACACCGGCCTGTCGCGATTTGCGCCGCTCGGCAAGCCCGATCCCGGGCGCTACGCGGGAATCCAACAACTGCTGGAAGGTCGTTTCAACTTGCTGGGCCCCTACAACGATGACCCCACGGGCGCCAGTGCCGCGCGCACCCGCCAAGTATCCCTCAAGAATGAAGATTTCGGCAAGTTCAAGGTGCCGTCGCTGCGGAACCTGCTCCTGACCGCGCCCTATGGCCGCGACGGCAACGTCGATACCATCGCCCAGATCGTCCAGCATCACGTCGGTCTCGACCCCGCCCGGACGCACGCGAACGACGGGCGACCACCCAGGCCCCTGAACCTCACCCCCCGCGAGCAGACGGACCTGGTCGTCTTCCTCGAATCGTTGAGCACCTTTTCCAATCCGTGGCGCCCGGACGACGGCGGGCACTGCGACTGACCGGCTGAAGCTTCACTCTTCCGCCGCCTGCTGCCCGCGTGTTCCAGCCGTTGCCGGGCCTGTCCATCGCCTAAACCTCTGCCGACGGGCAAGTGATCGATCTGTTGGTTCCTGATCCGGACACAATCCCAGCTCGATGATCACTCTCCTCCTTCACCTGCTTCGACGCTTCCTGTCCCTCGCCAAAATTCGGCCGCGGGCAAGTTGTTGATCTCAGCCTGACCGGACACAATCTCGGGTTGATGATCGCCCTCTGCTCCACCTTTTCCGACTCCTCCCGGTCCTCCGCGGCAGCCACCGCCAGCTCGCCCTTGAGAATCCTGCCTTGCGTCAGCAGCTCGCGGTCTACAAAAAAGACGCTCCGGCGGCCGAAGCTAGATCCGAGCGGACCAGTGCGCGACCAGCGAGCAGGCGAGGGTGTGGGGCCGCGAGCACGGGCGGCGTTGCGCAAGCCGCAGCTTCTTCCTCCAGGCGCGTCACCCAGTCCGCCAGCTTGGGGCGTAGCCAGTCGTCCTGAATCACTCGACGGAACGTGGGTTCGGCGATCGAATGGCATCTCTGATAATCTTTGCTCTCCATCGCCATCGCGACCCATGCACGAGGAGATTGACACATGGCTCAGAAAAAGCCGACGGTGTACGAATTCATTCCCAAGCTAGGGCAGCTTCGCGACGACGTACTATTCGGCGACGTATGGGAGCATCCCGACCTCAGCAAGCGTGACCGTAGCCTGATCACCGTGGCAATGCTGGCTGCGCTCTATCGGACCGACGAGATGCGGGGCCACATGCAGAGGGCGCTCGACAACGGGGTGACGCAGACCGAGTTGAAGGGACTGATCACGCACGTAGCGTTCTATGCCGGCTGGCCCTGCGCGGTGAACGCGGGCCGTGTCGCCATCGATGTGTTCGGACCCAAGTAGTCAGGCGCGAAAGGGAGACCAACATGGCGTTTTACGAGAAGGGCCCGGTCCGCATTCACTACCAGGAGGCCGGCTCCGGCTTCCCCCTGTTCGTCATCCCCGGCGGGGGCCAGAACTCGACCATCGGCTTCATGTCGGACCGGGCGCCGTTCAACGCGATCGAGGAATTCAAGGACGAGTACCGCTGTATCACGGCCGACCTGCGCAACGCACCGAGCGGCCAGTCCTCCGGCCCGCTCGAGATCGATCGGCCGTGGGACTCCTATGCCGATGACCACCTCGCCCTCATGGATCATCTGGGCATCCGGCGCTACATGGTGATCGGCTACTGCATCGGCGGCCCGTTCATCTGGAAGCTGATCCAGCGCGCGCCGGAGCGCATCGTCGCCGCGGTCGTGTCACAGCCCGTCGGCTTCCGCAAGGAATCGAACCCCATGTACGACAACAGCATGCAGACCTGGGGCCCCGCGCTGGTAAAGCAGCGGCCTGACCTCACGATGGACATGATCGACAAGTTCCTGACCCGGATGTACGTCACGAACGCCGACTTCGTGTTCAGCGTGCCGCGCGACGTCGTCCAGGGCTGCCAGGCGCCCGTGCTGGTCATGCCGGACGAGACCCCATCGCACCCCTACGAGCCCGCCATCGAGTCGGCGATGCTGGCCCCGAAGTCCGAGCTGACCTTCTTCCCGTGGAAGGACACGAAGGAGAAGATCCCACTCGCGGTGCGGCACGTGCGCACGTTCCTCAAGGCGAACCGGCCGGCCTGATCCCGATGCCCGCGGGCAAGTACGTCCGCCCGACGGTGTGGGTCCCGCCCGCGGTCGCGGCGGTGCTCCAGCCGCAGCCGCCTCTCGCGCCGTCGATCCCGCCCGTGCACGTCGTCGACCTGATGACGGAGGCGGGATCGGCGGCGTTCGGCGCGCGGTGGCGCGTGAAGGAAGTGAAGCTCGTCGAGTGTCCCGCGTTGACCAACTCGCTGCCCGAGTTCAAGACGACCTACGATATCGAACCCCATGCCGAGCTGGTCGGCTTCGACGACTCGGATTGGGTCGTGATTCCGCCCGCCGATCTCGGCGTCAGGCGCGGCGGCGGCCTGGTGTCGTTCATATGGTTCCGTACCACCCTGACCATCCCCGCGAACGTCGCGGGCTTCGACACCGCCGGCGCCAAGGCAGTGTTCCGCGTCAACGTCGACGACTACGCGGAAGTCTGGATCAACGGCGCGATGCCGCGCACCCCCGGGCGGCCGAGCCCGGGGGCGATCCAGGGATTCAACATGCCCAACCGCGTCGTGCTGGCCGACGACGCCGTGTCTCCCGGCGACAGGTTCGAGCTCGCGGTGTTTGCGATCAACGGGCCGATTTCGGCGGCACCGGGTAACTTCCTCTTCGTCCGCGAGGCGAAGGTCGAGTTCTTCCGGTGACCGGTCGCCCATGCCTCGCCATGCACATCAGCCTCCGCCTGTGGCTCGAGTACTCACGCGACTGAGGAGAATCCATGCCGTTCGGATGGGGAATCGTCAGCACGGGCAAGCATCCAGACGTCAAGATCGCACCGGCGATGGCCGCGGCCGACAGCGGCGAACTCGTCGGCGTCTACAGCCGCGATCAGCACCGCGCGGAAGTGTTCGCGCAGAAGCACGGCGCACGCGCCGCGTACAGTCAGCTCGGCGACCTCCTCAAAGACTCGCGTGTCGACGGCGTCTTCGTGTCCTCGCCGAACGCCTTGCATGCCGAGCACGTCGTCCAGGCGGCGGAAGCCGGAAAGCACGTGCTGTGCGAGAAGCCGATGGCCACGACAATCGCCGACGCCGTGCGAATGCTGAAGGCGTGCCGCCGCGCGGGCGTCACGCTCGGCGTCGCCTTCAACTTGCGCCAGCACCCGGCCTATATCCGCGCCCGTGAGCTCGTCGCGGCCGGGGCGCTGGGGCGCATCGTGCTCGCCCAGGCGCAGTGGGCATTCGGCGTGCGCGGCCGCGACGGCTCGCCGCCGCGTACGCCCCTCACGCTGTGGTGGGACACGCCGGAGCTGATCGGGGGCGCGTCCACGATGATGGGCACCGGCGTGCACTCGGTCGACCTGCTGCGCTTCGTGCTCGGCGCCGAGGTGGACGAGATCACGGCTGTCACCGACGGCCAGACGGCCGCGCGCCAGCTCGAACAACTCGCTTGCCTCACGCTGCGCTTCGGGAACGGCGCGCTCGGCCAGGTGGTCGCGAGCCGCCTTCTTCCGGACTCGCGCAACGATTTCCGCGTGTACGGGATCACCGGGCTCATCGCCGGACACCGCTCCATGTGGGAAGCGCGCACGGGCCGCTTCGAGATCACGAGCGACACCGTCAATGAGACCACCGACTACCTGGAAGCGCTGCTGCCGAACTACGTGGCCGAGATCGAGGACTTCCAGCGCGCGGTCGCCACCGGCGGCCAGCCAGCAGCGACCGGCCTGGACGGGCTGCGCGTCGTGGAAGTCACGCTGGCGATGATCGAGTCGGCGCGCACGCGCCGCAGCGTGAGGATCGAGCGCGTCGAGCCGTAGCGCGCGAGCCCGGCGACGTGAAGCTCATCAATCACAACCGTCAGCTGCTGCCTGGGAGGACACCATGCTGAGAGCCCTGTCCCTGTTCGTGGTCGGCGTGTGCGCCACGTTCTCGTCGGGCTGCCGGCGTTTGCGCAATCGCCAGCCGAAGTCACGCTGACACGCATCGACTGCGGCACCGGCGCCACGCCGACGACGTCGGCCAGCGCTTCACCGACACGTTCGCGTACAAGGATCTCAAGCTGACGTTCACGTTCAGCTGCTACTTGATCAAACACGGCGACGAATACATGGTGTGGGACACCGGCTTCGCACCTGGCACAAGTCCCAACGCGCCGAAAGTCGCCATCGTCGATCGCCTGAAGGAGCTCACGGTTACGCCCGAGCAGGTCAAGTACGTCGGCATCAGCCACTTTCACGGCGACCATACCGGCCAGCTCGAGCCGTTCAAGAACGCGACGCTGCTCATCGGAAAGGGCGACTGGGACGGGATCACCGCGCCAACGCCGATGCAGGGCGCGAATGTCGCGGGATTCAAGAGCTGGATCGGCGAAAGCAGGAAGGTCGAGCCGCTGACCGCGGACAAGGACGTGTTCGGCGACGGCAGCGTGATCGTTCTCAGGATGCCGGGTCACACGCCGGGCCACAGCTGCCTGCTGGTCAGGCTGAAGGAAATGGGTCCGGTGCTGCTCTCCGGCGACCTGGTCCACTTTCGCGAGAACTATGAAAGCAACGGGGTGCCGAGCTTCAATTTCGACCGCGCCGCGACGGTCGCCTCGATCGAGCGCATGAAGCAGATCGCCGCCAATTTGAAGGCAACCGTCGTCATTCAGCACGACATGCGCGACATCGGCAAGCTGCCGGCGTTCCCAGCCGCCGCGAAGTAGCACTTTCGCAGTCTGGGGTCGGGTCCAAACCTGTACTTCGCCAAAACTCGGGCCGTCAGGCCGGTGGTTGATCTGTCGGCTCGGCCCGAGGACAATGCCGACTCGAGTCGGACGAGGTTCTGGCGAACGACAGGCTCGGGTTTTTATTGCGACATCCCCTGGAATAACCATCATGTTGCTGCGACGACCAGCTTGGTCTCCGTCATCGCGCCTCCCGGCAAACGCCTGCCGCGCCTCGACGATCAGGGGACCGCCCGCCCCCCGGAGGTTTCCGGACCGGTCATGGTCGGGGAAGGGCGAGGCTTGGCCACGTGGAGCACGTTCTCCTAGGCGCCCTCGAGGGCCTTGCGCAGATCCTCGCCTTGGACCTTCCACCACTGGTGCAGGATGTTGATGTCGGTGCCGATACAGAAGTGGCGCACCCCCATGTCGAGGAAGTACTTCGCCTGATCCGACGTGTTGATCTCGGCACGGGGCGGCACCCCCAACTTGATCGCGGTCTCGAACACCCGGCGTTCGACAACTCTTAGCTCAGGAGAGTAGCGCTCTCCGGCTCGCCCTATACCCATCGAGTAGTCGGAGCCGCCCACTGCACCATGTCGACGCCATCGACGGCGAGGACCTCGGCCAGGTTGTCGACCGTGCCCGGCTTCTCGATCATGATCGTCACCACGACATCGCGTAACGCCTGCACGTACTCCTTGCTGCCGCCATAGCCCATGTAGGTGAAACGGCGCGTGGCGACGCCATAGGTGCCGCGATCTTCCGGGGTTTCGGGACGCACGATGCGTACGCACTCGCGCACGTCCGCGGCCGAACGACAGTCCGCGAACAGGATGCTGTGGAACCCCGACCCGATGGCGCGTTGGGCCAGAAAGCCGCGCGGCTCCTGGTCAACCTTAAGCATCATCGACATCCTGTAGAGGTCGGCGGCGCGGCACATGTTGTCGAGGTCGTGGAGATCATAGGGACCATACTCCCCGACGAATTCCACGTAGTCGTACAGACCGGTATGCCCGATCGCTTCGATGACGGACGGCCAGGTGGTGTGGATATGAGTGGCCAGCGTCGGCTTTTCGGCCTTCAGCAACTCCCTCAGCTTGTTCGGTCGCATGGCGTACCTCCAGGAGAGAAGTGGGATATTCCGTCTCGGACCGAGACGCCGTCGATGGCTCAGTGCGTGACCTTGGGGTCGATCTTGGTGGCTATGGGCGATAGCTCTCCTTCCCCGATGCCGTCAATTGTGCGCTTCCGCTCGAAGTCGTGAGGGCGATCCGTTCGCTCGACGCGGCCGCGTGCCATACCATAACCCAGCGAGGCTCGCTGCGGAGTCACGTGAGGAACCATGCGTCGATACCGTCATCGGCGCCGCAGCCGTGCGGCGCCCGAGTCAGTTCCAGCGCGACCGTTCTCGGAGCCGACACGACCGCTTTGCCAGCTCGTGTTACCTTTTTGACCGGGACAGGGGTCGCCTAAGAATGGCCGCCGCAAGTTGGCTGACACATCGGCGCCACGCTGCTAGTGCGGTCGTGCTGTTTGATCGACGACTGGCTGCCAGCCCAGGGTCCCGGATAGCCGCCAGGTCGAGCGGATGGAACTTAGGCGAAGGACAAGCCTTCCTCGTCGGCGTCGGTTTACTGGCCACCTGTGCCGTGCGCGGCCGCGATTGAGATGGCCAGCTTGGACGACCTCACTCAGCAACTCGCTGGCTTGCCCGCCGAGGCGCTCCACGGGAGGCTGCGCTCAAGCCTCGGGGGGCTGTCCCTGCGGGAGCGTTTCGAGCTCCTGCATCGACTCAAGATCTACCACCACCCAGAATCCGTGTCGGGAGCCGCGTCAACGTTGCGCGAGACAGCGGCTCTGCGAGCCGCCCTCCCACGTCTGATTGCCCTGCGGGACATCGCCACCATCCTCGACCTTCCGTGCGGCGACTTCCATTGGTTGCAGCAGGTGGCGCTGGGGGCCTCGTATACTGGCGCCGACATCGTCCAGGAGATCGTGGCCGCCAATCGGCAGCGCTACGCCAGCCGGGGTCGTCAGTTTCTGGTTCTCGACGCCACGCTCGATCCACTCCCAGCCGCCGACCTCATCCTCTGTCGGGACCTTCTGATTCATCTCAGCCTCCAGGATTGCTGGGCCACCCTTCGGAACTTTGCCGCCAGCGGGTCCCGATTCCTTCTCGTCAATCACTTCGGGGCCCGGACGACCAATCCCGACCATCGTGTCAGGAGACTTCAGGCCCATCAACCTCTGTCGACGGCCGTTCTGCCTTCCGCCGCCGCTCGAGGTCATCGATGAAGGCAGTGAGCTGGGGGAAGGCGCATTTCGGGATCGAGCCATGGGACTCTGGTTCCTGCCCGACATCCTCGCGCTTCTCACCGCGCGCGGTTAGCGCTTCTCGGGGCAGGTTCTTCGCGACGTCCGCGACAGCGTGGCGCGCATCTCTGCTGCCCGCGATCTCCACGGCGTCGTGATACAGGACTGCGGGTGGCGGGTCCACGCCGGCGCGACCGAGGTATCGAGGCGAGAACTGCGCCAGGATCGCGGCAAGGCCCGCCTGTCCTTCGCCAAAACTCCGTCCGGCGAGCAAGTGGTTGATCCGTCGGCTCTGATCCGGAGACAATCCCAGCTCGATGATCACCCTCCTGCTCCACCTGCTCCGACTCCTCCCGGTCCTGTGCGGCAGCCACCGCCACCTCGCCCTCGAGAACCTCGCCTTGCGCCAGCAGCTCGCGGTGTACAAGAAGACGCTGAGCCGGCCGAAGCTGCACCGGAGCGATCGGCTCTTCTGGGTTTGCTTATCCCAGATGTGGGCAGGGTGGAGGCAGGCCCGCATCATCGTGACCCCAGACACCGTGCTCCGTTGGCACCGGCGCCGCTTCCGCGGGCACTGGGCCAGGCTCTCCGGGAGGCCCCTGGTGGGCCGCCCGTCGGTCAACGCCGAGATCATTGCCCTCGTCCGCAACATGGCCCCGCCAATCCGCTATGGGGTGCGCCTCGAATTCCCACCGCTCAGTTGCGGGTGCTCTTCGTCCTGGTTGTTCTCGCTCACCATCGGCGCCGGGTCCTCCACGTCAACGTCACGGAGCATCCCACAGCGGCCTGGACCGCCCAGCAGATCGTCGACGCCTTCCCGGACGACACCGCCCCGCTTATCTCCTCCGCGATCGAGACGCCATCTACGGTGACTCCTTCCGCCAACGCGTGAACGGCATGCAGATCCAAGAGGTCCTCACGAGTCTTGGTAACGATAGCCCGCGCCGGCGGACGGTACAGCGATCTCATCCGGGCCTATCGTCACCGTCCCCGAGGTCAACGGGCTCCATCACCGCTACCAGCGCGCGGCCTGACCGCTCGCGATCTCCGCCTGCCCGCCCCCACGCGATCATCTGCCCCGACAGGTCTGTCGTGCGTCGATGCCCTCATCCAGCGCTGCAGCCCGTGACCGCGTCCGTATAGGTTCCGACGCGAACGTTCTCGGAGCCGACATGCACGCTCTGCCAGCTCGTATTACCTTTTTGACCGGGACAGGCTCAAGGCGAGGGTCGGGCTCGACTCGCGGGCGCAGGAGCTGCCGTGCGATCCCGGCGCCGCTGAGAAGCTGACCGCCGAGGTCTTCGGCGTCGGCCGCGTCGACGACTTGGCCCACTGGCGGAGCGACGGCGGCGCAGCGGTAGCGATCGCGCGGGGCGGCGAGATCGCCGCCTTCGCGTACCGGCGCGGGGAGCGGATCGGGCCGGGGCGGGGCGCGACGAGACGGCGTTCCTCCAGGCAGTGGCGGCTGCGGCATCGGGCGCGGGCGACGGTGGAAACGTGACGATACGCGTCCCCGGTGCCTGCGCTTCCCTGCTCGACGCGCTGGTCCGCTCCGGCTTCCGCATCGGCGCCCCGACGCCGTTCATGGCCTCGCGGCTGTTGGGCCGGGCTGAGCTCTATCTCCCCTCGGGGCCCATCCCCTTTTAGGGAGCTTCGCCTTTACTTGCAGGGCGCCTGCTGCTTACACGCCTTGATCAGCCACGTGTGACCGACGTCTCCCCCGTCCCAGCCGGAAAACGGCCAGTCCGCGACGATCTTCGGGTCCACGATGACCTCGATGCTGACGTCGAACAAGGGAATGGTTTCGAAGTTCTCGAACTTGTAGTTGCCGATCCGGCGTAGCTGCGAATCCCTGGCTTTCGGATCGGTGATCTGCAGCAGCTCTTCCCACATCTTGTAGATCTCATCGGTCTGGAACATGTGCGCGATGCCCTTGCCGACGTTGAAGACGGCGAGCTGCGGCTCGACGGCCTTCTTCGAGGGCGGAATGGCCCAGAGGTACCCGTGGGCTTCCCGCTTCTGCAGCTTCGGGCGCACGGCCGCCACCCAGTCGGCCTCTTCGAGCGTGATCTCGATGCCCACCTCGCGCAGTTGCACGGCGACGGCTTCCATCACCGCGATCATTTCCGGGGCGCCGGCGAAGGGATAGAGCCACGCCTTGGCCTTGAAGCCGTTGGGATACCCGGCCTCCGCGAGCAGGCGCTTGGCCGAAGCCGGGTCGTAGCCATACATCGCCGGGAACCGCTTCTCCCACGTCGGGTCCCAGCCTTCGAGGCTCGGATAGAAGCCATGCACGTACATCGGGCTCGCCCGGCCCTTGTAGATGGCGCGGAGCAGCTCCGGCCGGTTGATCGCCTTGTTCATGGCCTGCCGCACCTTGATGTTCGTCCAGGGAACCTTCGGGTCCAGTTTCCCCGTAGTGCCGCCGTACTCCGTGTAGCGCCCCGTGGCCTTGTCCTCGGTGCCGAAGTAGAGCCCCCCGAAATTGACCTGCATCTGCTGCGCGGTGTCCCGGCTCTTGATGAGCTTGTAGCCTTTCCCGACCAGCTCGTCCGTGAGGTCACGGCTGACTTCGGTGAGATGTGTCTCGCCAGCGATAATCTGGGCGAAGCGCGTCGGCTCTTCGCGGGTCCACGTCATCTTGATCTCTTTCCAGTCCACCACGCCATGCTTCCAGTGTGGCGTCGGCGCCCGCTCGTACAGGACGAATTGCCCGAGCTGGCGCTCCTTGAAGATGTACGGCCCCGTCCCCGCCGGCCGCTTCTCGTAGCCCATCTCCCCTTCGGCGTCCCACTGCTTCTTGCTCCAGATCATGAGATTCGAGGCGCTCGAGTAGTAGAACGGCATGTCGAGACACACGACCTTGCAGTGCATGGTGATCTCGTGCGGATTGACCATCTCGATCTTCTGGACCTGGCAGATGCCGGCACGGTAGCCGCTGATCGGATTGTCCTTGCGGCCGGGGTAGTTCGGGTCACACCAGAGGGCATGAGTGTGAATCACGTCCTGGGCCGTGAACTCGCCGTACCCATGGTGGAACTGCACGCCCTTGCGGAGCTTCACCCGCCAGGACCGTCCATTCGGGCCGATCGTCCAGCTCTCGGCCAACCAGGGTTTGTACTGGCCCGACGGGTCGACCTCGACGAGCCACTCGAGGATGGGATCGTGCTGAATGTTGTGATCGGCGGTCCCGTTGATCCAGGGGCGCCAGTAATCCAGATAGGGCGTGATCAGCCCCATCACCAGGCGGTCGACCTTGGCCTTCCCCCCTGTCTGAGCCTCCGCTGTCGTGGCGGAAAGCACGAGCAGGATCGGCAGGAGCAGAACGTAGAGAAGCGCGACAGGCTTCCGGAAACGTTCTCGGTACACGGCGGCACCTCCATGTTCCCTGGTTTCCGCTCTGGGACGGCTAGGTGCGGAGACGCTGAGACATGGACGCCCCGATGTCAAGCATTTCTTGCGCCCGCTGTCGGGAGCACATGATCTGACCGCTCCCGAGACCAAATGATTTGACCGCTTCCAGCGGGCGGCGGGTGTGGGATGGCTCCTCAGGAGGGAGCTATGAGCTGCGACACCCAGGCCGCCGTGGAGTGGGCCATGACGGTACAGGAAGTCCTCTTGCGGGCGTTGAGCGGGGAGCTGAGGTGGATTCAGGTCGCGGAGAGCCTGGGCGTGAGTGCCCGCACCGTGCGCCGCGTATGCTGGCGCTATGAGCACGCCGGCTATGACGGCCTGCTCGATCGCCGGCGCCGGATCCCGTCACCCCGTCGGGTGCCGGTGCCGGAGTTACAGCGGATCCTGCGTTTGTATCGGGAGCGCTACCTGGGCTTCAACGTGCGGCACTTCTGCCAGCTCGCCCGCCGCGAGCATCAGCTGACCTTCTCCTACACCCTGGTGAAGCGGGCCCTGCAGGGCGCGGGCCTCGTGGCCCAGCGCCGCCCGCGGGGGCGCCACCGCCGGCGCCGGGCGCCGCGCCCCTGCTTCGGCGCACTGCGGCACCTCGATGGCAGCCGGCACGCCTGGCTGGCCCTGACGCCGGCTACCTTGCACACGCTGCTCGTCGTCCTGGACGACGCCACCAAGCACCTGCTCTATGCCCAGCTCGTGGCCGGCGGGGAGAGCACGGCCGCGATCATGACAGCCCTGCGCGAGGTCCTGCACACGTTCCCGGGGCTCTCTACACCGACCGCGCCGGCTGGGCCGTGTATACCCCGACCTCCGGCACGGCTCCCGACCGCACCCGGACCCACCTCTCCCTCACCAAGGATGCGCCGGACGGGAGGCCGATCGAGCCGCCGCAGCTGGGAAACCGTTGTGTCAATCCGCGAAGTCGGTGGCCTGCACCATCGGTACGTCCGGCGGGCAGCGTAGCTGCGCCTGTCTCGGCCGGCCAGCACACCCTTACTCCGTACCTGTTGTCCGCACCCCTACTCTCTCTGGTGAGCCAACCTGAGGGCCGCCCTGGCTTGCCGACACGCCGCTGCCTTTCCCACCGTGCCCATAGGCGTGCAGTAAGGCCTAGCTGATCGGTGAGCGGCGCCCCTTCCGCATCCCGGATAGTCGCTGCTGTCGCCCGGACGGCATTCTGGCGAAGGACAGGGTGTATGTCTCCTACGCTCTTGATTCGAGGCCTTGACAAACCTTCCACGACTACATACTGTCGCCCTGGCTAGGCGTCATCTGGCACAGATTGCAGCGGGGAGGGCGTTTCAGAGGGGAAGAGTCTGGATCGTTGGGGTTCAACGTCGATGCGTCTCTGGAGCACTGCTTCGCCGATCGCGGCGGGTTCCTTAGGGGGTCCTGTCGCCAGTGGGAGCGGGAAATGAAGAATACTTGCGCCCGGAAGAGCACGCGTCGCGACTTCTTGAAGGCGGCCGCCGCCGGCGCGGCGGCGGTTTCCACGATGGGCGCTTCTCCGCCCAAGGTGGGGGCAAAGCCCGTCAAGATCAAGTTCTTCCACACCGAGCCCGATCCCAAGACCATCAAGGTGATAAACGACGCAGCCAAGGCCTTCAAGGAGAAGTATCCCAACATCACCGTGGAGGCCAGCTCCTACGGCTGGTCGGTCATGGAGCAGAAGATCTTGGCTGCCCACGCCGCGGGTGCTCCCCCTGAGATCGCCAATACCTTCGGCACACACATCGCGTGGGCCGTGGCTCGCGGCGTCGTACGGCCTCTGGACGATGTCTACAAGGCCACCGGCGGTGACAAAGAGTGGCACGAAGACATGATCAAGTTGGTGAAGTGGGATGGGAAAATCTGGAGCCTCCCCTGGACCTGGGGGACCGATTGTCGGCTCATTCGGGCCGACCTGGCCAGAGAAGCCGGCCTGAAGGACCCCCAGACCTGGGACGAGTTCCTGGAGTGGGCCCAGGCCCTCACCAAGCCCCCTGACCGCTATGGCTTCCACCTGGCCGGCAATGCTGCCCTCTGGTTCAACGAGGACGTCTTCGAGTTCCTGGGACAGCAGGGGGGCCAGATGTGGGACGGCGATGGACTGCCGGCTCTCGTCAGTGGTGAGATGAACGACGCCATCGAGTACTACAAGAAGCTGGCCCCCGTCATGCCGCCAGGTTGGATGGCCGACGGCTACGTGGAGACCATGAGCGCCATGGCTCTGGGCAAGTCGGCCTCGGCCAATCTGTGGGGCCGCACCCTGGGCTATCTGGAGCAGTACGCTCCGCCGGACAAACAGAACCCGGAGTCCTTCAAGATGCTCCGCATGCCCACGGGGAAGAAGGGGCGCTTCACCCAGGACGGTTTCGACAACATCTGCATCTACAGCAACTCCAGGCATCCCGAGGAGGCCGCCGAGTTCTTGAAGCTGTTCCTGCTGCCGGAGTGGGGCAAGAGAGTATGCCTCTCCGTCCCGCTGCACATGTTCCCGTCCCAGAAGTCGGTGCTGAAGGATCCCGAGTACACCCAGAACCCGACCCTGAAGAAGTGGAAGCAGTGGACCGATCCGGTATGGGAGAACCGCAAGGCTGGCGATGCCTGGCCCCTGTTCGTCATGAAGAATGCCGACATCACCGTTCCCTATGCTAGCGAGATCGCCAACGCCGGCATCCTGGGCAGCATGATCGTGGATGTGCTGACCAAGGGCGTGAAGAACAAGGAGGCCATGGAGACGGCCCAGGCCAGAGCCATGAAGATCGCGGCCGAAACTCGGCTGATCAGAAAGCCCACACGGTAAGGGACGCTCACCCAGCACTCGGTGCGCCGGCCAGGCAGCCGCCGGAGGCTGCGCGCATCGAGCCGGCGGAGGTGGTGGACGGCCACCTGGGGCACGACGCAGCGGTGACAGGCGGCCACCAGCGTCGGGTAGGGGTTCGCGCGAGCGAACCCCTAGGCGAAGAAGGCGGGAGATCGCGCGCCAGCGCTCCACCAGTCTCCCCAAGGACCGCAGCAGCCGCTGCTCCAGTCTCATCAGGGCGCAACTGGACGGCCATCCCGTCTTTCATCGTGAGGAACAGGATCGCTGGCTGGCATGCTCCCGACTTGGCGGTCTGAGCTGGATCGGTTACTAGCCGCCGTGCGCGCCAACAAGCAACTGCCAGGGATATTGCTCATCGCACCTGCCGCCCTGACCATGGCGGCCCTGCTCGGTTACCCCGTGCTCTTCAACCTCTGGTTGGGTTTCTTCAAGAAGGACATCCTCCTGCCCGAGTGGACGTGGGTCGGGTTGGATAACTATGTTTTCTACATGTTCGACCAACAGTTCTGGAGTAGCTTCGCCTTGGCCACCCTCTACATGCTGCTCACCATGAGCACCCAACTGGTCCTGGGCGTCGGGGTCGCCCTCTTGCTCAACGAGGGTTTCCGGGGCCAGCTCCTGGTTCGGGGCGTGGCTCTGTTTCCCTACATGATACCCGTGACCCTTTCCGTCATCCTCTGGCGGTGGTTGTTCAACAATCAGTACGGTGTGGTGAACTGGGCGTTGCTGGAGTGGGGACTGATCAAGGAACCCGTGATCTGGCTGGGCCCGGACTACATTTTTTGGTCCCTGATCGTGGTGAGCATCTGGACCTACTTCCCCTTCGTGCTGATTTCCGTGCTGGCCCGCCTGCAGACCATTCCCCCCGAGCTCTACGAGGCGGCCAAGGTGGACGGGGCCGGACCTTGGAGCCGCTTTGCCCACATCACCGTACCCCAGCTGAGGACAGTGCTCTTCATCATCATACTGTTGCGTGGTGTGTGGATGTTCACCAAGTTCGACATCGTCTGGCTCTGGGGCAGTCAATCGTGGGGAGCCGCTGGAGAGGAGCTCCGCATCTTACCCGTTTACACCTATCACCGAATTTTCAACATGTTCCAGGCCGGCTCCGGAGCCGCCCTGGCGAACATCATGTTCATGATCTTGCTGATAGCGGCCTTCCTTTACTTCAAGGTCTACCGTCGGGAGGAGACCCTTTGACGGAAAGGCTACCTGTCAGGAGCCTGGCCTACCCTTGGTTGCGTCTCAGAGGACTCGTTCGGCGGCTCTCTTACCGGGGGATGGTTTACCTGTGTGCCGCCTTGGTGGCGTTCATCTGCACTGCGCCGTTTCTGTGGATGGCCTCCACCGCTTTCAAGCCGCCACGGGAGGTCCTCACCTGGCCCCCCATCATCCTCCCGAAAAACCCCACCCTGAACAATTTCGTGGTCCTGTTCAGGGACAGCCTCTTCACTACCTTCCTGCAGAACAGCTTGGTGACCGCCTTCGGCTCCACCGCAATCAGTATCACCATCGCCGTGCTGGGAGCCTACAGCCTGACCCGCTACACCTATCGGGGACGCAACCAGATGGCCACCTTCGTCCTGCTGGGTTACATGTTCCCTCCCATCGTTCTCATCATCCCATTCTTCGTCTGGTTCTATAACATGGGCCTCACGGACAACTACCTGGGACTGGTATTGGCCTATGTGGCCGTCGGGCTGCCCTTCGCCGTCTGGCTGCTGTGGGCCTTCTTCCAGAGCATTCCCTTGGAGCTGGAGGAGGCCGCCTGGATCGACGGGGCCACCCGCGCACGGGCCATCTGGCACGTGATCGTCCCCCTGGCCATCCCGGGGGTCATTGCCACCTCCATTTTCACCTTCATCGTGGCGTGGAACGATTACCTGTTCTCCCTGGTGCTGATGAGCACCGATCCCCACAAGACCCTGACCGTGGGGCTGGCGGACCTCCTGGAACGGCCGACCCTAGACTGGGGCGTGATAATGGCTGCTGGCGTGCTCATCACCATCCCCGCCCTCATATTCTTCGTCATTACCCAGAACTACCTCATCAAGGGCTGGGGGGCAGGCGCCGTGAAGGGCTAGCTTGTCCTTCGCCAGAACCTCGTCCGGCAGGCAAGCAGTTAATCTCTCAGCGCTGATCCGGAGACAATCCCGATTCGATGCTCACTCTCCTGCTCCACCTGCTCGGCTTCTTCCCTTCCTCTTCGGCGGCCACCGTCAGCTCGCCATCGAAACCCTGGCCTTGCGCCACCAGCTCGCCGTCTGCAAGCGGACGATGACACGGCCCAAACTTCGTACGACCGACCGCCTGCTCTGGGTCGGGCTGGCCAGGATCTGGGCCGGCTGGCGGCAGGCCCTCATCATCGTGACTCCGGACACCGTGCTCCGTTGGCACCGGCGCCGTTTCCGCGATTACTGGGCGAAGCTCTCGAGGAGGCCCCGGATGGGCCGCCCGTCGGTCAACGCCGAGATCATTGCCCTCGTCCGCAAGATGGCCGCCGCCAATCCCCTATGGGGTGCGCCTCGAATTCATGGCGAGCTTCTGAAGCTCGGTATCGAGGTAGCCGAGCGTACCGTCTCCCGCCTGATCCCGAAGCGCTCGATACCTCTTCGCAGACCTGGCGGACGTTCCTCACAACCCATGTCCGGGATCTGGTGTCGATCGACTTCTTCACCGTTCCCACTGCTCGGTTAACGTGTGCTCTTCGTCCTGGTCGTCCGCGCTCACCATCGGCGCCGGGTCTTGCACTTCAACATCACCGCCCATCCCACTGCGGCATGGACCGCTCAGCAGATTGTGGACACCTTCCCCGACGACACCGCCCCTTCCTATCTCCTGCGCGATCGCGACGCGATTTACGGGGACGTGTTCCGCCAGCGCGTGAAGGGCATGCAGATCCGAGAAGTCCTCACGGCCGCCCGGAGCCCTTGGCAGAGTCCCTTCGCCGAGCGCCTGATCGGCTCGATCCGACGCGACTGTCTCGACCACGTCATCGTCCTGAGCAAGCGCCACCTGCGAAACGTCCTCACTGCGCATTTCGGGTACTACCATCACACCCGGACCCATCTCGCTCTCACCAAGGATGCACGGGACGGCAGGCCCGTCGAGCCGCCGGAGATGGGCAAAGTCATCCCCATCCGCGAAGTCGGTGGCTTGCATCATCGATACGCCCGGCGGGCTGCGTTGGGATCGGGCCAGGCCGGCCTAGCGCCCACACCCTAGCTTCCGCCTCGCCCTTCCCCCGTTCACAGACGGTCTCGCGGCGCGGCCTTCGCACCCTGAGGGTGTCCGCGCCCAACTTGGCGACAGGTCGATCTCCCGCGATCCCGTCGCCTTAGGTAACGCCTAGTTCGATCGGTCGGCGAGGAGCCGTCTGTTCAGCGTCCGCGATAGTCGCGATCTCGGCAGGATGGAGTTATGGCGAGGGACATCCCTACCGCGCAAGTCACACAGGGTACCCCGATCCGCGTCGTCTCAAGCGCTCTGTTCCCGAAGGGCGTCGCCCGGACAACAATTGTCAAATAGCAGGACCACGGCATCGCGGCGATTTTTGCCACGGGCTGGGCGGTGACACGATCGCCCCGCATCGCGTGGAGATCGCCGAACACACCGCGTTCGACCGGACCGCTGGCTCGCATTCGCTCGCCGCAGCCGATCACCATGGTCGTTCAAGCCTGACGAGGGGGCCTATCGCATCGAGCCGTGAAGGTGTGGTGCCGCGCTGGCCTCAGCCGGCTCACTGAATAACCTGATCTGCGCGGAGCAAGAGCGACTGGGGGATGGTGAGGCCGAGCGCCTTCGCGGTCTTGAGATTGATAACCATTTCGAACTTCGTGGGCTGCTCGATGGGGAGATCCGAAGGCCTGGCGCCCTTGAGGAGTCGGTCGACGTAGCCGGCCGCCCGGCGATACAGATCAGGAAGGCTCGGCCCGTAGCTCAGCAGGCCTCCCGACTCCGCATAATCGCGCAGTGCCAGAATCGACGGCACCCGGTTGTTGAGCGTGAACTCGGCGATGAGCTGCCGGTAGGGGGCGACGAGCGTGTCCAGGATGATCACGAGCGCGCCTGGCCGCCGCCGCGACATTTCCGAAAAGGCGTCGAGGAGATCCTGCGCCTGTTTGACGTCGAAGGGTTGAAGCGTCACCCCCAGCGCGCGCGCTGCCGCCTGGATTTCCTTCCATTCGGCCGCGGTGGCCGGATTGTCCCGATTCGACAGGACGGCGACCCGTGACACTCGCGGCGAGACCTCCTTGAGCAGTTCTACGCGCTTTCCCCCGAGCTCAGGGAGACTGTGGGTGAGTCCGGTAATGTTTCCAGCCGGACGGGCCAGGCTCGCCACGAGGCCGGTGGCCACTGGGTCGACGGCAGCTACCATGACGATCGGAATGGTCTTTGTAGCCTGCTTGGCGGCCAGCACCGCCTGAAGACCCAAGGGCACGATGACCGCGACGTTCAGGTCGACGAGCTCGGCCGCGAGATCGGGCAGCAGTTCCAGATTGCCGGCCGCGGCCCGATATTCGATGACGATGCTTTGACCGTCGACATAGCCGAGGTCACGGAGCCCTTCCAGGAAGGCTACGCGCTCCGCGGATGGCTTCTCGGCAAGAGGGACGGTCAAAAGGTACCCAATTCGGGGAGGCTGGATCTGCCTCCCCTGGGCAAAAGCGACGCGCGGTGATGGCGCGATCAGGGCCACGCTGTAAGCCACGAACGTCCGCCGGTCCATTCCTTCTCGCCCCTCAGCGCTCGACCTCACCGTTCCGTCGAGACCCCAGTCTGTCCAGACTCGGCACTCTAGCGTTCGGCCTCGGAGGAGACAAGACCGAATGCGGAACGTTCCGTCGGCCACGGCGTCAGCGCACCCTCACGCGGGGGCGCGGATCGAGCCGGACGCGCTTGAGGCTCCTCAGATGATCGGCGACCACGTCGTAGGCTGGCGGGCCGGGCACCTCGGGCCCGGGGCTCGCCCAGCTCGCGGTCTTGTAGCGCCGGTCCGGGGCCAGCGGCTTGCCGCCCACCCTGATCTCGCTGATGCGCCGGCCCAACGGCCGGGCCGGCGCCATGGCGTAGGTGAGCCCGCCCCCCCGTAGCATGTCGCCCCCCTGGCGGTAGTACGGGTCCGGGTGGAAGAGGTTGTCGGCCACATCCTCCATGATCTGCTGGATCTCGGCCCCGCGCAGCTGGCGCACGAGCGCGTTCGGATAGGTGAGCCCGGTGTGGGCGTAGACGTCTTCCAGCGTGATCGCCTGCCCCGGAACGATGGTCACCCCCCAGCGAAAGCCGGGCGAGAAGGCGACCTCCGCGTCGAAGCGCTTGAGCAGTGCGTCCAGGATGATCTCGTCGAAGCTTCCGTTGAAGTGGCCGCGACGGTACAGCAAGCTCTCTGACACGGCCAGGCGCTCGCCAAGCTTGGTCTCGAACGGCGCCCGGATCTGCCGGATGAGCCGGGCCATGTCGGGGTCCTCGGGGATGTACCTGGACAGCACCGGCATCAGCTTGTAGCGGTAGGCCTTCACCTGTCCACCGCCGACGTCGAGGTCCAGTCGACTCAGAAACTTCCCGTGCGCCCCCGAATTGATCACGAGCGTCCTGCCGACCGCGACGGGCTCGGGCAGGCCGTCGTGGGTGTGACCGCCCAGGATCACGTCGATGCCGCGCACCCGGCCGGCCATCTTGACGTCGGTGGACAGCCCGTTGTGGCTCAGCAGCACGACCAGGTCGACCTTCCGCTGGTCTCTCAGCTCGTTCACCAGTTTCTGGGCCTGGTCCTCCTGGATGCCGAAGGTGAGCCCGGGGATCAAGCGCTGGGGATGAGAGACCGGCACGTACGGAAAGCCCTGGCCGATGACGCCGACCCTGGCGCCGCCCACGTCCCTGATCGTGTACGGATGGAAGACGGGCTCGTCCCAGTTGAGCTCCTTGCAGTTGTGGCAGACGAAGTCGCCGTTGAAGAGCCCCCGGCTCTCACGATCGCCGAACAGCTCCTTGACCCGCTCGATCCCGTAGGTGAACTCCCAGTGGGGCGTGAAGACCTCCACCCCGAGCTGGTTCATGGCCCTGACCATGTCCTCGCCCCGGGTCCAGAGCGCGGTGGCCGAACCCTGGAGCGTGTCGCCGCCGTCGAGGAGGAGCGCGCGCCCGGGACGCTCGGCGCGGATGCGCTTCACCAGCGTGGCCAGATAGGCGTAGCCGCCCATGCGGCCATAGCGCGCCGCCAGCGCGGTGAAGTCGAGATGAGTGAGCGCGTACGCCTCGGCGGAGCCCTGGGCGAGGCCGTAAGCCTTGAGCAAGGCCTCGCCGGTGAGAAACGGCGGCCTTCCCGCCTCGTCCCCGACGCCGATGCGCATATCCGGTTCTCGGTAGAACACGGGCAAGAGCGTGCCGTGGGGATCTGTCATGTGCAGCAGGGTGACGTTGCCGAGCGCCTGGAAGTCGAGCAGCCGCTCCGGCTCCAGCTGCCGCGCCAAGGCCTGGGGACTCTCCGTCCCCAGGGTGCCGGCCACGGCGATCAGCGTGAGGAAGTCGCGCCGGGTGACATCCATCTCGGTGGCGGCTCTTCCTCTCAGGAGAACTTGATCTCGGCCGTGCCCTCGTACTTCCCGCCGTGCGTGTCCAGAAAGGTGACCTTCAGGACGCCGGGCTCGGTGGCCTTGAAGGCAAACGCGAAGAACGGATTCTCGCTGATGGATTGCGACGTCTCGAACTGGGCGATCTCCTGGCCCACGTACGTGACGATGACCCGGTGAATGAAGTGGTAGTTCTTGTCCACAGGCTTGCCGTCCTTCCGCTGGACGATCTCCATCGGATGGATCACCAGTGCGCGGACTCTGACGGTGTCCCCCGACTTGATGCCCGATGGAATCCGGATCCGTACGCGCCCGATCTCAGCCATGTGGCTAGCCCCCGCACCCACCGACGGTGACCTTGACTTGGCGCTTGGCCTGGAGCAGGGTGCCGTCGTTCATCTCGGCGATGGCGCGCACGTCCGTGCTCTCGCCCAGACGCAGGTTGGTCGCGAGATACGGCTGCCCCAGGGTCGAACGCAGGTTGAATTTGGCACTGAGCGGCCGCCGGTTCTTGTCCGAGATGATGTAAATGGACTTCACGTAGCTCTGGGGCGTCTGGGGTGCCGTCATCTCCACCGAGACCGGGACCACCGAGCCGTTCTCGGCGATCAGCGGCAGGTCGAGCCTGATGATGGACGAGCCGTCCTTGATCGACCGGGTGCCGAAGAGCCGCTTCAGCGTGGCGTCCACGTTCTCTTCAGGCTCGAGGTTCCCCAGGTTGCCCTGGGCCCGGGCTGGGAGCGGGACGCCCAGGGAGGGCGCCGTGAGGCTGCCCACGCCCATCGCGCCCAGAACCCGGAGTAGCGTTCGTCGCGTCAGGCGGAGATGGTCCAGCGGTCGCTCCATGATCGAGTCCTCCCTATCGCGTGTCGAGGGTTCAGAACGATCGGTCCAGGAAGTCCTTCACGTACCGCACGAGTGCGGGTTGGTGCCCGTTGAAGAAATGGTCCGACCCGGGCGCCATGATCTGCCGTGATCGTTTGGCCCTATCGATCGAGGCCGCGCGTTTCTTGGCGCCGCTCAATACGGCGGGCAAGTCGTTCTCGCCGTACAGGTCGAGCACCGGGAGGTTCAACTGACTGAAATCACCCTCACCCCCCCAACCGATGCAGCTCCATGCCCTGACCGGCGTACCTGGATCTCCGGTCAAGTAGTGATGGGTCATCCGCGAGCCCAGGCTGTGGGAAACCAGAGCGACCTTCTCGTAGCCCCTGGCTCGCAGGAAGTCGACGGCGCGCGCCAGCCTCTCGGCAGCCTCGCCGAAGGTCGGGAGATAGTCGTCGCCCCGGGCGTCTGCCGCCAGGACCGGCATCTGCACGGACAGGGTCGTATAGCCGTGATCGGGTAACGCGCTCCGCAGCGTACCGATCAGACCCCAATCCGGATGAACCCCGTTGCCATGCACGATGACGAGCCCCGCTCTCGCACCGGAGGCTTCGGTATAGAGCGCGAGGAACCTGTGGCCGGCTCTTCCCGGGAGGTACACCGGATCGCCCACCACGAGGCCCGGCATGATCTCGTCCGCCCATTTCTTTTCCCGGACGTAGTCCGCTCCAGCGGCGAGCTGCGCCACCATCAGCAACGACACCGAGATGATGGCAGGCAGCGCTGCCCGGCGAAGGCGAGGGCGTCGTGTCGTGCCCATGCTAGTGGCGAATGCCGGGGACGCTCATCGGCTTGCCGACGTCGAACATCGTCAAGTACAACTCGAGCTCCGCGTACTCGATGGCGTCGGCGGCCAGCATGTTCATGCCGAGCGGCGTCATGCACCACTGCATGCGTTTGCGCATGTCCCAGACCTCGGTCCGGTCGGTTCGCCAGGTCGGGAAGTGGCGGGTCAGCCCGGCCGCCACGTCGCCGAGGAACCGACCACCCAGGAACTTGCTGGCGCCCTTCTCCGGCGTGTGGCAGTCGGCGCACGCGTGGTTCCGCTCGCCCACGCGGCGATGGAAGGACGCCTTGCCCCGCGCGAGGGCGGCTCGCGCTTCGGGGCTCGAGATGTCGATCGCCACCGGCATCCCGTTGGAGGCCATCTTGACGAGCATGCTCATGCCCAGGTTGGCCGGGCTCTGGGCGGGCATCTGGGTGCCAGTCGTCTCGGGAGTGTGCGCAGCAAGGAAATCCTCGATGCTCATCACGCGACGATAGGCTGGCCGGAACTTCGGAAAGCCCGTGGCGACGCCCTTCATCGACTTCTCGAGGCCTCCCTGGTGGCAGTCGGCGCACGCCTTGCCGGTCGACCCCTTCACCGTCCACGAGGCCTGGGCCGCCTCGGCCATCAGCACCCCGGGGTTGTTCGTGGGATCGAGGTTGTCACCGAAGCCGACCGGTTTCGTCCGCGTCACAGGGTTGCGGTCGGGGTCCTTCTCGGGAGGCAGCGGTCCTTTCAGAGTCTGCAGAAAAGCCACGAGGTGAACGATCTCCTCGGCAGTGAAGACGCCGATCGACCCCCACGGTGGCATCGACGTGTTGGGGAAGACCGCGCGCGCGTCGTAGATCTGTTGATAGAGGTAGGCGTCGGGGAGCTTCCGGTCGGCGATGGTCGAGAGATCCAGGCCGACGCTCCCCGCCGGCCAGACGTCGTCACCCGGAATCAGATGGCAACCCGTGCACGGGCCCTTGGCGCGCGCGAGGAAGAGCGCGCGCCCCTGCTTTGGGTCGCCAACGATGCCGCTCGGCATCACGGCGCGCTGGACCGGAGGCTCCGGGCGGGTGTCGGCGTACGCATAGGTCCGGAATTTCCCGAAGTCCCTGGTGGTCCAGCCCTTGTAGCGCACGGCCTCGCGCTTGCCGTCGGCCAGGGTCTTGAAGCTCCCCTGCGCCTCGGGAATCGCCCGGCTGCTCCAGGCGGGGATGCTCGAGTAATCAGGCGTGTCGCCGGCGGCGGCCGCACCGCCGGCCACGAGAATGAGAACGCAGCACCACCGTATGGCCGTCGACCGCGCCATCGCGACCTCCTCCCGGGCCCTGCCGCCCTTGTCCGTTCGACCGCGCCGGCGCGTCCGGCCCCTCACCCTCATCGCCGGTCCTCCCCCTGAGGGTTGCCCACCATCCTAGCGTAGGCCCGTCGATAGTGAGCGGTATCGCCCACTCGAACCGCTGCGTCGTCGTTCTCGGTCAGGACCCCGCGTGGGTAGAGGTCCTGGATCGGAGGAACGATCTGACGGCCGCGGCAGAGGCGCTGTTGGCCGATCTGGAACCAGAAGGGGAACCAAACGGGCCTTTCAGCCGACACGACGCTCCGCAAGTGCGTGATTCTGAATGGAGCCGGGGGCGGGACTTGAACCCGCGACCTGCTGATTACGAAT
>Ga0187893_10001968_pt1 | contig 46712 bp, 50 predicted proteins | sample MA1701074metaG_FD_139574 | JGI IMG/M metagenome (GOLD analysis project Ga0187893, IMG submission 139574) | White microbial mat communities from a basaltic lava cave in the Kipuka Kanohina Cave System on the Island of Hawaii, USA - MA170107-4 metaG ... | reverse complement strand
TCCGAATACGATGCGGTACGAGTACACTATGACCGACCCGAAGACTTGGACGAGCCCGTGGCGGGTGGAGACTGAAATGCCGCGCGTCGACCCGTCGGTGATCTTCGAGTTCGCGTGCCACGAATCGAACTACGGCGTGATCAACGTCGTGAGGGGCACGCAGATTCGGGAACGCGAATCGGGGCGCGGCGGGCGTCGGGCGGGCGGGGAATAGCGGGGGAGCCACTAGCACTACGTAACTGAACGATCGAAGGAAGGAGCACCAGATGCGGATCACTGTGAGGGTTCTCGGCGTGGTTGTCGCCCTCGGCCTTGTGGCCGCGGTGCCGGTTGCGGCGCATCACTCGTTTGCCGCAGCGTTCGACGAGAACAAACCGGTCAACCTGCAGGGAACGGTGAGCAAAGTGGAGCTCGTCAACCCGCACGCCTGGATCTGGATCGACGTGAAGGGCAACGACGGCAAGATGACGACGTGGGGCATCGAGGGCGGGCCACCGACCAACCTCCTGCGCAACGGGATCACGAAGGCGAGTCTGCCCGTCGGCAGCCAGGTCAAGGTCTTCGCGTACCAGGCCAAGAGCGGCGAGCCCAAGGGCGTCGGCGTGTTCGTGGAATACCTGGACGGCCGCAAGGTGTTCATGGGCGGCTCGGCTCCGGGCGCGGACGGCAAGCCGGCGAACTAGCCCGCGTCGGTCCGGTTCCAACAGGGGGGTCCTGACGCCGCTGGTGTCGCTGTTTGACTTCTTCGAGTGGCTCGGGAGCACCCCCTGGAGCGTCGCGCTCCACGAATCTCGCTACGCCTTTCTCGTCGTTCTGACGGTTCACGTGCTGACACTGACCGTCTTCGTCGGCACGGCGATCATGATCGATTTGCGACTTCTGGGAGCGGCCATGACCCGTGTCCCCGTGTCGGAAGTCATCTCGCGCCTGCTCCCCTGGAGCCGGGCAGGGTTGGCGGTGATGATTGCTTCCGGCGCCCTCCTGTTTTATGCCTCGCCGCTCGTCAGGTATGAGAACGTCTTCTTCCGCCTGAAGATGGCAGCGCTGGCGCTTGCGCTGGCAAATGTGTGGCTCTTCAATCGTACCCTGTACCGCCGCGTGGCCGAGTGGGACTTGGATCCCGTTCCGCCGCGCGGGGCGCGGGTGGCGGCGGTCGTCTCGCTGGTCTTGTGGGCCACCATGATTACCGCGGGCCGGATGATGGCGTACCAGGACTACTGGTTCTAGATGTCCCTCCTCGAGCTCTGCCGGTGGATTCAGTACTCGGCGCCGCTCGTCGAGATGCGCAGCTCCCCCTGGCTTTTTCCGGTGATCGCAACGTTCCATCTGTTCGGGCTGACAATTATCGGCGGCGCCGTGCTCCTGGTCGACCTGCACCTGCTCGGCTTCGGGCTGCGGGCACAGCGCGCCGCGGACGTCGCGCGGGATGCGGAGCGCTGGTTGATCCGCGGCCTGTGGATCGCCCTTCCGACCGGTGTGTTGCTGTTCATGTGCTTTGCGACGAAGTACTACTACCTCACGTTCTTCTGGGTGAAGCTTGCGGCGCTCGTTCTCGTCCTCTTCTTCACGTTCTCGATTCGCCGCCGAGTCGTCCTCGCAGCTGATGACGGCACCAGCCCGCTGCGCAACCGGATGGTCGCCGTCGTGTCGCTGGCGCTCTGGACGACTGTCGCGATGGGAGGCCGCTACATCGGATTTCCCTAAGGTGAGCGCTGCAGCCCATCCCGTGTATGCTACCCGCGGCGCGGAGCCTATGCCGAGATATCTGACGGAGTTCGTGGGAACGTTCTTCCTGATGCTGACGATCGGCAGCACGGTGCTTCCGCCGAACGACGCAGGACCGATGGCGCCGGTCGCGATCGGGGCGGTGCTGATGGCGATGGTCTTCGCGGGCGGCCACGTGTCGGGGGCACATTACAACCCGGCCGTAACCCTGGCCGTGTTCCTGCGCCGGAAGGCATCGCCTGGCGATGTCGTGGGTTATATGGCGGCGCAGATCGCCGGCGCGGTAGCCGCGGCGATCGCGGTTGGTTTCTTCAAGGGGTCTCCGAGTACGACACCGCTGCAGATCGATCCGATGCACGCGCTGCTCGGCGAGTTCTTCTTCACCTTTGCGCTCTGCACCGTCGTCCTGAACGTGGCCACCGCGAAGGGCACCAGCGGGAACTCGTTCTACGGTCTGGCGATCGGATTCACGGTGCTCGCGGGAGCCTACGCCATGGGCCCGATCTCGGGCGCGGCGTTCAATCCGGCGGTTGTCGTCGGCCTTACGCTGATCGGGTTGTTTGCAGCAGGGAATATCTGGATCTACCTGATTGCGAATTTCGCGGCGGCCTCGGCGGCCGCCGCGTTCTTCCGATACGTCGACGCTGACGGGGAGCGTCGTCCTCAGCGAACTCTTTAAGGTCGGGTCGCATAGCGACCCGACCGGCCGACGCCAGCAGCCCGGCAGCGCGCGTCAGCGCGCCGCCGGCGCGTGCTGCGCCATGCGCTCCTGCATCTGTCGTGTCAGGTGCGGCGTCAGGCCCAGCATTCGCTCGACAGTCATGAGCTGTCCGCGGTGGTGCATCTCGTGCTCCTTCGGCGACAGAAGCATCTCCAATCGTGTCTTGGTTGGCGGTTCTGCGCCGGTGGGCTGCATGACGGTCTCGGCGAGAAAGGCCTCGCTCAGCCCTTCGAGGTACGTTGCGAACTCGTCGCCTCGCGACTTCAGGAGCGCAACGATCTCCGCCTTCGTCCGGGGCTTGCCTTCCTCCGCGCCGATTGGCTGAATGATTTCCATGAAATTGACCGTGTTCAGGTCGGACACGCGCTCGTCACGATGCAGGTGCAGGTGGAGTGCGGAAACGAACGCGACGTGCACGAGCGTCTGCGCCACGCTGCGGCAGTCGGGCGCCGCCGTGAAATCGTACTTGTTTTCGGGAATCTCTTCCGCAATCTGAATGGTATTACCCCGCACTGTGCGGAAGCTGCGTGCCAGTTCCTTCGCACCGTAGTACATCATTTTGCGTTCCTCCTGCCTAATCCTGCCTAATTTCGATCTGGTTTCCGAGCATCTTGTTCCGCACGAGCTCGGCGTGCTGCTCATCATCGTGGCTCGCAACGATGACGATCTGAGGCGCCGTCCGCGTGAGCTCGTTGAGCCAGCGGAGCTGGTCGAGGACGGCTCGTTCGTCCTCGGTGACCCATGGAGCGTCCTTGCCGCGCACCTGACGGACGCCGTCCATGTGCCACGTCGTGTCGCCGATCAGCAGGTACTCGCGCCCACCTGCGAGGGCCACATAGACCATCTGCGAGCCGGGAGTGTGACCGGCGGCCTTGATGAGCACCAGGCCCGCTGCCAACGGGAGCACGCGGTCGTAATCGACCACGAGAAAGTGCCGAGCCGCCTCGTCGGTCGGCCGAATTTCGGGCATCTGCGGCTTGGTTCGGAGCACGTCCAGTTGGGTGCGGGTCAGCAGCGTCTTGCGCGCCAGGGAGGCGGCGTTGGAGGCCCGAACAACGCCCGCGACGTGGTCGCCATGCTCGTGAGTGACGACGATGAGTCGGGCACCGGCCACGGCGCGCTCCACCTCGGCGGCCGCGCCGGCGTCGTATGGCTCCTCCACCCCGCGGCCGAAGAAGCGGTGAACGTCGAGGTCCATGCCCGCGTCAACCATCACGTATGAGTCGGAATAGACCACCTGGAAAGCCGTGCGGGCCTGGATGCTGGGGGTCGCGGCCGCGCCCTTGACCGAGAAGTTCTTGGTCCGCCGGCTTTCAGCGAACTTCCGTACGTTCAAGCGACGCGGCGGTGGACCGGGAATCGTCTGCGCAGCGCGCCGGATCTCGTCGATATTCGCGCTCCAGGCACCCTGGCCGGCCGCTGGCGGGATGGCAAGCGCCGCGAGCAAGGTGTACGCAAGGGCTGGAAGGAAAGGCCTCATAGGGAGTGCGTTCGGCCCTCAATAGTATGCTGGAACGGGTCGTTGTAAACTGCCGCCCATGCGCTCCATATTCTTCGTGCTGATCGTGACGGTCACCGTCGACGCGGCCGCTCAGGTACAGAGCCGGCCGACGGACCCGCCGCTCGTCACAGCCGCCAGCGAGTCGTGGTACCGGCTACGCGAACCGATTCAGTTCGCGGGCGAGTTCTACTATCCGGCCGGCGCGCAAGTCTTTTTCAACGGCAACACGATGGTCAGAACCGGCCACTACAACGGCGTGCCGTTGTACGCCGATACCACCGTGGAACCGTTTAGCGTCGTCCTGGTACCGGTCACCGGCGGACTCCTGCAGCCATACGAACGGCGCCGGCGCGGCGACCTTGCTGGAACGACCGGAAGCCGCGCACCATCGTTCCCCGTCCAGGTCGTTCCGGATGCGACGTCATTGCCGATGGCCGCCGCTCCGCCCACGGCGCCTCCGTTGCCGCTGGGAGCGATCGGCGTCTACACACCGGAGGCTCGCACATCAGTACCTGCAGTGACCGTCCAAGAAGTCGCCATCACGACCGGAATCGCGGCGGCCCGGGGACCTATGACGACCGCGCGGCGGCCGGAGAACAACGACGGCATCTGGATCCGGTTCCGGGGCGAGCGATGGGTGCATGCGGGGCCGGGTGTCCCGCTGACCGGTGGCGATTTCGTTCAGGTCGGCGAGTACGCCGGAGAGCCGGTGTACGGTCGGCCAGACAGCCGCGACGTGATTTACGTGCGCACGCAGGACGGAACGGGCGTCGTGCCGTACCGCGTGAAGCCTTAGGGTTGCCAGGGTAGGCGCACGATAGGCTGCACTGGTTCGTCGCGGCGATCGCCGGGGTAGAACACCCGTTCGAGAAAGAGCCCGGATGCCGGCGCGGTCAGTCGCGCCGGTAAGGGAGAGGGATTGGTCAACATCTCCGCTGCGGCGTCGGCCGTCAGGTCGCCGCGTCCGATCTCGACCAGAACGCCGACGAGTCGCCTGACCATTTTCCACAGAAAATGCGATCCCTCGATCGCGATGAGGATGAGGTCACCTTCTTCCTGAACGTCGCACGCTTCGAGCAGCACCGCGGTCGACTTGTCTTCGGCGTCGTCATCCGTGAACGATCGAAAGTCGTGCATGCCGACAAATCGCGCGGCGGCGTCGCGCATGGCAGCAAGGTCGAGAGCCTCCTTTACCCACCACACGTACGCCTTTGCAAACGCCGTCCGGCGGCGCGCAATCTGATACACGTACCGACGCGCCACGGCATCATGCCGCGCGTGAAAGCGGTGCCGCACGCGTTCGATCCGCAGGATATTGATGTCGGCCGGAAGCGCGTCATTGATGCGGCGCCGCAGCCCCTCCGGCGGGAGCGTCGTGTCGATGTCGAGATGCGCCACCTGCGCCAGCGCATGGACACCGGCGTCGGTTCTCCCGGAGCCGTACAGCTCGAGTGGACGCCGGCCGGCCGCCTCCCTGATGGCCCGTTCGAGCTCCCCCTGAATCGTCCGGGCGTTTTTCTGAATCTGCCAGCCGCTGTAGCGGGTCCCGGCATACTCGATGGTCAACTTCAGTCGCACGGTCGAACGGCATTATCCCTGCACCGGGTGTCCCGCCATGCCTCCGTCGGTGCTCCAGCTCACCCGAGTCGCGCGCCGGCGCCGTCGATGGGGCCGTGTTGGGAGACGGCGCCTTCGTGCTGCGCTTTGCGACGCCGTCACACGAGGATGAGCGGCTCCTCGTCGTCAATCTTGGCGCCGATCTGGTGACCGGGGCATTCGCGGAGCCGCTGGTCGCGCCACCGTCCGGTTGCGGGTGGCGGACGCACTGGTCGAGCGAGCACGTGCGCTACGGCGGCGCAGGTGGGTACGACATCGTGACCGAAGACGGCTGGCGGATGCCCGGACAGTCTGCCATCGTGCTCCGGCCTGCCGAACGCCAAGCCGGGCCGTCGCGATCTGCGCGTCGGCGCACAACGGCCGCGGGTGCAGCATGACGGCCGTCGCCACGCTTGCATCGAGCATCGTGAGACCGCTTCGGTGGGAGTCGACCGAGGAGGGTCGGCAGGCGCTAGCCGAGAAGGAATGGCTCGTCACCAATGGCCTGGGCGGCTACGCTTCTGGCACGGTTTCGGGCGCCCTCACACGCCGATATCACGGACTCCTCATTGCCGCGCTGCCAACACCATTCGGCCGGACGATGCTGTTCAACTTTCTCCGCGAAACGGTGCAGGACGCGGATGGCCGCCGTGTGCCGCTCTACTCCGTGCGGGAAACGCGCGATGGAATCGAGCTCGATGGTACGCGGTATCTGACCAGTTTCGCGCTGGAGGCAGGGCTACCGGTCTGGACGTACGACGCAAACGGCACGCGGTTCGAGAAGCGCGTACTGATGCCGTACCTCCAGAACACCACGCACATCATGTATCGACTCCTTGCAGGCGGGCCGGTCAGGCTCGAACTGCGGCCGTTTGTGGCCTTCCGGCTGCACGACGCGCCGGTCAGCCATCCCGTCGCCGCGCCGTACAACGTGCAGGCATTCGGCGATCGTTTCGAAGTTGCGCCGGGCGGGCGGCGACCTGCCGCCGCTCCGGCTCTTTCTGCACGGCCACGAGAAGGCGTTCACGTTCATGCCCGAGACCCTCGGACCGGTGGCCTACGGTGTGGAGCAGCGGCGCGGGTACGACGCGGCAGGCAATCTGTGGAGCCCAGGATACCTCCGTCTGATGCTCGCCTCGGATTCGCCAGGTACTCTCGTCGCGTCCACGGAGCCTTGGGACGTGATCGACGGGCTCCATCCCAACCAGCTGGTCGGCGCCGAGCACGCCCGCCGCGCCCGTCTCATCGAGACCGCACGACTGCCGTCGTTCGGTATCGCAGCGGAGCTCGTGCTGGCCGCCGACCAGTTCATCGTCACGCCGGCGGGTCGGGGTGGAGGAAGCGGCGCGTGCGCGGGCAGCGGGCGACGAGGTGCGGACGATCATCGCCGGCTACCACTGGTTCACCGACTGGGGTCGCGACACGATGATCGGCCTCGAGGGACTCACGCTGTGCACGGGCCGGCATCGCGAGGCGGGTTACATCCTGCGGACGTTCGGACACTACGTGCGGGACGGCCTCATCCCGAATCTCTTTCCCGAAGGGACCAAGGAAGGGCTGTACCACACAGCCGACGCGTCGCTCTGGTTCTTCCACGCGGTGCAGCGATACCTCAAAGCGACCGACGACCGCTCGACGCTCCGCCAACTGCTACCCAAGCTGGCGTCCATCGTCGACCACCACATCCGCGGAACGCGGTTCGGTATCGGCGTCGACCGCGCGGATGGGCTCCTGCGGCAGGGCGCAGCGGGCTATCAGCTCACCTGGATGGACGCGAAAGTGGAGGACTGGGTGGTGACGCCGCGGCGCGGAAAACCGGTCGAAATCAACGCGCTCTGGTACAACGCGCTCCGGCTGCTGGCCGGCTGGCTGCGCGACGAAGGGGACCCGCGTGCGCCCGACATCGAGGAGCGCGCGAGTCGCGCGTACGAGTCGTTCAATGCGCGCTTCTGGTATGACGCAGGCGGTTACCTCTACGACGTGGTCGACGGCGAGCAGGGAGACGACGCCTCATGCCGCCCGAATCAGATTCTGGCGATCTCGCTCGATCATCCTGTGCTCGATCCGGAGCGCTGGCGTCCGGTGTTCGAGATCGTCCGTACGCGTCTCTTGACACCGGTCGGCCTACGGTCGCTCGCGCCAGGGCACCGCGACTACAAACCGCAGTACTACGGCGACCTCCGGGCGCGCGATGCGGCCTATCACCAAGGAACGGTGTGGGGATGGCTGGTCGGTCCGTTCGTCGACGCGTGGCTCAAGGTGCGCCCCGGCGACCATGCCGACGCCCGCAGGTGCCTCGACGGATTCGTCGCCCATCTGGACGAAGCCGGCATTGGCACGCTCAGCGAGATCTTCGACGCAGAAAAGCCGTATACGGCTCGCGGCTGCATCGCGCAGGCGTGGAGCGTGGCCGAGGTTCTTCGGGCCTGGCTCCTCACCGCGACCGCATCTGGGTCAGCACCTCGCCAAGCCGCTTGATCTCCTCGCCGTACTTCGCCCAGTCGCCGCTGCGCTGCGCCTCGCCGGCCCGGTCGTAATGGCCGCGCGCCTGGGCGGCCAGCGCGACGAGCGTGGTGTCAGGCGCGCCAGTAGGCGGTTGCGCCGCCTGAGGTCCCTGGTCGGGCGCGCGACCGGCCGGCACCGGCGCGCGGACGATCTCGTCGCCACCCTCTTCGTCCGCACCGCCGAACAGCCGCGCCAGCGCCGCATCGAGCGTCTCCTCCATCACGATCTCGTTCTGGTAGGCGACGATGACGCGCGTGAGCTCCGGGATGCGTCCACCGGACGCCCGCAGGTACAGCGGTCGCACGTAGATCAGCGACTCCTCGATCGGAATGACCATGAGCGTGCCCCAGATCACCTGCGAGCCCTGCTGGTTCCAGAGCGTGATCTGCGGCGAAATCGCCTGTTCCTGATTGATCCGCGCCACCACCTGCCGCGGTCCGAAGATCACCTTCTGCTTGGGGAACTGGAAGACGCGGAGCGTCCCGTAGTGCTCGCCGTCGCTGCGCGCCGCAAGCCAGGCGGCCAGGTTGTCGCGATTGCGGGGCGTGAACGGCAGCATCTGGATGAACTCGGGCTCGGTCTCGCCGGGCAGCCGCATGATGGTGTAGTAGGGCTGCATCGCCCCGCCCTCACTGGTGTCGTCGAAGATCGGGATTTCCCACTGGTCCTCGCGGTTGTAGAACACCGCCGGCTGCGTCATGTGGTAGGTCGCGAAGACCGCCGCCTGGAGCGCAAAGATGTCCTCCGGGTAGCGAACGTGTTCGCGCAGCGACGCTGGCATCTTGTCCATCGGGACGAACAGCCCGGGGAAGATGCGCGCGTACGTCGCGCCGATCGGATCCGCCGGATCCGCAAGATAGGCCGTCGTGGTGCCGTGATACGCGTCGATCACGAGCTTTACCGCGTTGCGGATGTAATTGAGGCCACCCGGGCCGGCTGGCGTGGCGTATGGATATCGCGCGCTCGTGGTGTACGCATCGTGGATCCAGTAGAGACGGCCATCGGCTACCACGAGGTACGGATCGCGATCGAAGGAGAGAAACGGCGCCAGCTTCTGCACGCGCTCGCGGATGTTCCGGTAGAAGAGAATCCGGCTCTCCTCGTCGATGTCGTTGCTGAGGAGAATCTGGTAGGCGCCGAACCGCAGCGCGAAGACGAGCTTGCGCCAGAGGGATCCGATCGGCAGACCGCCCTCGCCCGCGTACTGCGTGAACACGTTGTCTTCGCCCCGCGGGTAGTGGAACTCGCGCGTGGACGTCCGTACGATCACGTAGTCGCTCGACAGCTCACCGTAATAGAGGCTGGGCTCCTCGATCGGCAGCTCAGGAATCGTTTCGAGCGGCAGGTTCCCCACGTACAACACTGGGAGACCTTCGGTCGTCACCTGGTTGACGGGACCGAGCGTCAGGCCGTACCCGTGCGTGAACGTCAGCCGATCGTTGACCCAGGTACGGTTCGGCAGGCTCGCCGTGTTCAGCTCCCGCGGCGACAGCATGATCTGCCGCAGCTGACCGCCGATTCGGTAGCGGTCGTTATCGACTCCGACGAAGTCGTAGTAGGTGCGGATGACCTGGAGCTGGCCGAAGGTGTCGAGCAGCGGCTGATGGTCCCAGAGCCGGACGTTGTCGATGGTGGCGGCGTTCTCCTTGATGTGGGTGGGCGTCAGTAGCGCGTCGCCGGTCAGCTCGCGCGCCTCGACGCGGTCGAGCGCGAACGCGCGGCGAGTCGCGTCGATGTTGTGTTGAATGTACGGCGACTCCATCGACTGCTCGTTCGGCGAGACGAGAAAGCGCTGGACGAGCGTGCCGTAGAGCTCGCCGCCGATCCCCACGAGCAGGTAGAGTCCCGCGGCCACCGGCAGCGGCCAGTTGCGTGGCGTCAGACCCTGGAAGATCGCGAGCGCGGCGCCGATGACTGAAACGCCCGCCAGCAGCAGCGCCGCCGGCATCCGTCCGTTGACGTCGGCGTAGCGCGGTCCGTAGATAAGGCCGGACGGCTGCACGAGATGCTCCGCCTGCCCGAGCCACGCCCCGAAGGCGAGCAGCAGCAGGAACGCCGCCGCCAGGAATGACAGATGCCGCCGCGCGCCTCGCGTCATCCAGACGTGCGATCCGAAGCGCGATGTCAGGCTCCCGGACGCGAAGTAGAGGAAGCCCGCGCCGATCGCGGCGATGAGGACGAGCGCCTGTGCGAGCCCGCGAACGAATTGCAGGAAGGGGAGCGAGAACACGTAAAACGCCGCATCGCGACCGAGGATCGGATCCGCGGTTCCGAACGGTTGCGCGTAACGCCACGCGAGCCACGTCTCCCACATGGACGAGGCGTACAACGCGATGATGATCGCGAGCACCATCGCCACGCCCGAGACCAACATACGGAGCTGATTACGCCCGGGCAGTGGCAGCTCGAGCCCCTCACGCGTGGTAAAGACCGGCCGGATCTCGCCCATGGCCGCGAGCGCGACGCGGAAGTTGAACGCCAGCCACAGCGCCCCAGCGGCGAAGACGACGGTGAACAGCGTCGCCTGCGCGCGCAGCATCGTCAGAAAGACCGACTGATAGCCGACCTCGCCGAACCAGAGCCAGTCGGTATAGAACCGAACCGCCGACGGTCCGGCGAAGAACAGCAGCGCGAACAGCCCCAGAACGAGAAACCGAACAGGTCGCTGCAGCATGATTAATTGGGGTCGGGAGTCATTTGACGAGGACACTTCCGACCGAGCAAAAGTAGCTAATCCGGGACTGTCCTCGTTAAATGACTCCCGACCCCATATCGTTCGGAGGCCGCCTGCAGGTCCGAACGAAGCTCATCAGCAAGCGCGACAGGCGTCAGCACGCGCGCGAATCGACCCCAACTCAGAATCCAGCTCCGCAGGGCCCAGTCGTGACACACATCCATGGCGAGCACAAGCGTCCCGTCGGTGCCCTCGCGTAGCTGCTGTGAAGTGTGCCACACCCGGGCACGAATATACGGTACCACCGTCGGCGCAAACTCTATCTCAACCGGCGCGGCCGGACCCGTATTGACGCCGAGCGAGTTCGCGAAAACGTCGTCCCCGACGGGTCGCTCTGGAGTGAACGTCTGCTTCTCGAGCGAGACCTCCTTGATGCGCTCCACGGCAAAGGTCCGCACGTCCTTGTAGGCGGGCACGTACGCCAGCAGATAGATGCCGCCCTGTGCGAATGCCAGCCTGTAGGGATGCACGACGTAGTCCTTGACGCCGCCGCTCGACACCGAGTGGTACCGCATCGTCGCCACCCGGTGGTGGAGTGTCGCTTCGAGGAGTTTCTGGACGAGCGCGGTTGCCGTGGCGGGGGTGCGCGCCCGCGGTCCCGCCTTGGCCGTGAGCACCGCTGGCAGCAGATCGAGGAACTGGCGCATCCGCGGTGACAGGAGCCTCTCGAGGCGGGCGAAGGCCAGGCCCAGATCGCGCTGGAACGGCGTCGCGGCGACGGTCTCCAGCAGATTGCGGCTCAGATAAAGAGCGCACAGTTCCTGCAGTGTGAAGCTGGTGTCGAGTCCTTTGAGCACCCGGCCGTCGAGGCGCCACCACGCCCGGCCGTCGTCATCGTGCTCGTCAAAAAGTGGAAACCCCGCCTCCTGAAGTGCCGCAAGATCCCGTCGGATCGTCCGGGTCGTGACCTCCAACTCGTCGGCAAGCGCCTGGATGGTCGCACCGTGCCGCGACGCCTCCAGTGCGTGGAGCAGTTTCCACTGCCGGATGACTTCCTGGTTGCGGGGCACACTCAGGGTCCTTCCTTGAGCCGCCGCAGCTCCCGCCGTCGTCGCCGATCGGGGCGCCCGGCCGCCAGCGCCGCGGCGCGATCGATGCGCTCGATGCGGCGCATCTGGATCTCTTCCGGCGTCGGCTTTGGCGTGACGTCGTCGTAGAGCACGCGGGCCTGCGCTTTCTTTACGTGTTGATCGATGACGACGCGGACGATGACGTCCTGGTGGTGGCCGAACGGGCGGTTGATGCGGAGCCGATCGCCTTCCCTCACCGCACGGTTCGGCTTGGCGGGCTGGCCATTGACCGCGACCTTGCCGCCCTCACAGGCGCGCTTGGCCTCCGAGCGTGTCTTGAACAGGCATGCGACATCGAGCCAGACGTCCAAGCGCACCGTGTCGTCCACACTTCTATCTTCTCACCTCTGCGTTCGTGTTCTGCTTCGCAGCGAACGTCGAACGTGAACACGAACGGCGAAGGAAGAACCGAGAAGTGTGAGCGAGTCAGATCAAAATTTCGACTTTCCCCTTCGCCTTGAGCGCGTTGATGAAGACCTCAGTCTGGCGCTGGCGATCTTGCCCCTGGAGGTACTGCTCGACTTGCGTGCGTACTTCCTCGAGCGGCACTGTCCGGGCTGCCTGCTTGTCCACGACCTTGATGATGTGGAAACCGAACTGAGTCTCGACGAGCTCGCTCGACTGGCCGGCGGCGAGCGAGAAGGCCGCCGCCTCGAAGGGGCCAACCATCTGTCCGCGCCCGAAGAAGCCGAGGTCGCCGCCTTTCGGTCCGCTGCCCGGATCCTGGGAATGCTCCTTGGCAAGCGCGGCGAAGTCGCCGCCGGCCTGTACCTGTTTCAGGATCTCCGCCGCCCGCGCGCGCCCCTGCTCCTTGGCCGCTGCGTCGGCCGCGTCCGGGACGCGAATCAGGATGTGACTGGCCCGCACCCGCTCGGCTTCCTGAAACTGCCCCGGGTTCTTCGTATAGAAGTCGTTCACCTGCTCGGCGGTCACCGTGGCCCCGCCGGCTACCTCGGCATCGAGCATCCGGTCGATTTGCATGCTTTGGCGCACGTCGGCGCGGAACGATTCGAGCGTGAGCCGACGCTGGGCCAGCGCCTGGGTGAACACCTGCTCGGATGGAAACTGCGAGCGAATCTCCGCGAGGCGGGTGTCGACGTCCGCCTCGGGCACCGCAATCTTCCGGGTGTCGCTCTCTTGCGCAAGCAGCCGATACGCCACCAGCTGGTCGAGCACGCCGCGCAGAACCCGATCGCGCTCGTCGGCCGGGACACTTTGGCCGGCGCGTGCCTCGAGCTCGCCAACCGCCTGCTGGAGGTCAGTCCGGCTGATAGGCTGGCCGTTCACCCGTGCGACGATGTCCGGCAACTCGGCCGGGACCGGTTTGACCGCGGTCGGGGCGGGCGGCGCCGCCTGGCCGGGCGATTCGCTGCTCGCCACCGCGGGGGTGCTTTGCGAGCATGCCGCAAGCGCAATAGCAACGACGAGCGTGAGAAATCGAGTCACGGCATGATGGTACTACCAACCTCATCAGCTGTCGCGCCAGTGTTCCAACGGCCAACCGCTGTCGTGGTCATGGTTGCGCAGCCATTCGTCGCTCATGCGGGGAAGCGCGGGCTCGCGGGTTCGGCGCCTGATCATTGACACTACCGCGCCGAGGACCCCCGCCAGCGCCCCGAACGTCACAGGCGTCTTGAGCCGCCGTAGCAGCTGTATTGGGAGCGCGAACGAGCGATCGGCCACGCATCAAGGACTTTCAACTCGCCTGCCAATGACTAGCTCTCCCTGCCATCTACCGGCTACCACCGACCGACCGGGATATACTGAACATTCCCTTCCGGTTCACCATCGCCTGAAAGTGCCGAGGTAGCTCAGTTGGTAGAGCACGTGACTGAAAATCACGGTGTCGGCAGTTCAATTCTGCCCCTCGGCACCAACCTTCCCGGAGAAATCTAGGCGGGCTGCCAGGGTTCTAATTTAGTCGCCTTCGCCGGTGCCGATGACGGGGACGCGAGATCTCGCCCATTCGACGCGGGGTACGCCGGCCGGTCATCCCGGTAGCCAAACGGAGCTGGTCGGATAATTGGAAGAGAGAGCCCTCCCGATGTCCCTGGTGCACCCGCTGGTCGTCGTTGGCGCCGCGCTGGTGCTCTTCCTCGGCTCGCCGGGGTTCACGTGGCAGACGGAGCCGCGTTCGAGCGCCGACGGCCTTTCGCAGGTCCGCGCCGCGATGGTCCGGGACGACATCGAGCGGCGTGGCGTCACCGATCCGCGTGTCCTCCACGCAATGCGGACCGTGCCGCGGCACCGGTTCGTCCCGGCGACACTGCAGCACCTGGCCTACGCTGACCGTCCGCTGCCTATCGGTCAGGGACAGACCATCTCCCAGCCGTACATCGTGGCGTATATGACCGAGGCGCTCCGCGTGGAACGCGCCCATCAGGTGCTCGAGGTGGGAACCGGGAGCGGCTATCAGGCGGCGGTATTGGCACAGCTCGCACGGAGCGTCTATACGCTCGAGATCGTCCCGGAGCTGGCGCAGCGCGCGGCGACGACGATCAAGGAGCTCGGATACACGAACGTGCAGGTGCGGCAGGGTGACGGATACGCCGGGTGGCCCGAGCGCGCGCCGTTCGATCGGATTATGGTGACGGCCGCGCCGGAGCAGATTCCGCAACCGCTTCTGGATCAGCTCCGGGCCGGCGGCCGGATGGTCATTCCGGTCGGCGGAGCGGAGCAGTGGATGACGATTGTCGACAAGACCTCGGCTGGCGTGGTGCAGCGTCGCACTATTCCGGTGCGATTCGTCCCGTTTACGCGCGGACGGGGCTAATCACACGGCGGCGGCGATCTCGGGCTCGCGGAAGAGACCGAGCTCCTTTCGAACGCGATCTTCGATGATCTGCCGGATGTCGGGATTCTCCTTCAGGAATTGTTTCGCGTTCTCGCGGCCCTGACCGAGCCGCTCGCCGCCGTACGCGAACCAGGCGCCGCTCTTCTCGATGATGCGCTTGTCGACCGCCAGGTCGAGCAGGTCGCCCTCGCGCGAGATGCCTTCGCCGTACATCACGTCGAACTCCGCCTCGCGGAACGGCGGCGCCAGCTTGTTCTTGACGACCTTGACGCGGGTACGGCCACCGATGATGTGGTCACCGTCCTTGATGCTGGCGATGCGACGGATGTCGACGCGCACCGACGCGTAGAACTTGAGCGCGCGGCCCCCGGTGGTCGTCTCGGGATTGCCGAACATCACACCGATCTTCTCGCGGAGCTGATTGATGAAAATGAGCGTCGTCTTCGACTTCGAGACGACGCCGGTGAGCTTCCGGAGCGCCTGTGACATGAGGCGCGCTTGGAGGCCCATCTGCGCCTCGCCCATTTCGCCTTCGATTTCCGCTTTGGGCACCAGCGCCGCGACCGAATCGACCACGACCACGTCGACGCCGCCGGAGCGGATCAGTACCTCAACGATTTCGAGCGCCTGTTCGCCATGATCCGGCTGAGACACGAGCAGGTTTTCCACGTCAACGCCCAGTTTCTGCGCATACTGCGCATCGAGCGCATGCTCGGCATCGACAAAGGCCGCCATGCCCCCGGCCCGTTGCGCTTCGGCAATTACCTGGAGCGCGAGCGTCGTCTTGCCGGACGACTCCGGACCGTAAATCTCGACGACGCGGCCGCGCGGCATGCCGCCGATGCCGAGCGCGAAATCGATGCTGATGGCGCCGGTCGGGATCACCTCGATCGGCGCAATCGCACCGCGCTGGCCGAGGCGCATGATCGACCCCTTGCCGAACTGCTTCTCAATCTGCCCGACGGCGATGTCGAGCGCCTTGTTTCGTTCTTTCTGATCGTCGAATGGCATGCGATCTCCTTGGGCAACAGGATGGCTGACGTGCTGGACAGGGGAGGTCACAACCCGGGCTGATCCTAGGAGCGTGCCGCGCGAAAGTCAAGCGAAAATAAGTGCAGATCTAACCAATTAGTCTAATGAAATAAACGACTTACGAGACTCCTGGACTTTCGCCCCTCCGGCGGCGTGTGTGCAGAATCTGCCGAGCAAATCGGTTCGATCGCGTGCAGTTTCTTCAATCCATCAGGCGCGCTCGACGGCAAGCGCGACGCCGTTGCCGCCACCGAGGCAGAGCGTCGCAATCCCTCGCCGCAACCTTCGCTGCTCGAGCGCGTAGAGCAGGGTGGTCAGAATCCGCGCACCGCTGGCGCCAATTGGGTGTCCGAGGGCGACCGCGCCGCCGTTGACGTTCACTTTGTCGGGATCGACCCCCAGCTCGCGCAGCACCGCCACTGCCTGCACCGAAAACGCTTCGTTCAGCTCGAGCAGGTCCACCTGGTCCATGGTCCAGCCGACTTTGACGAGCAGGCGGCGCACTGCCTCCACCGGCGTCATCAACAGGTACTTCGGCGGCAGGCCACTCGCCGCTTGCCCGACGATGCGCGCCATCGGCGCGAGATTGAGGGCGGCGGCACGCCTCGCCGACATGAGGACGAGTGCAGCCGCGGCGTCATTGACCGGCGGCGCATTACCCGCGGTGACGGTGCCGTCTTTCTTGAACGCCGGCTTGAGCGCACCGAGCGTCGCGAGCGTCGCATCGGGGCGGACCGATTCGTCGCGGTCAACCACCTGCGCGTCGCCCTTCTTTTGGGGGACGGCCACAGGCAGCATCTCGGCCTTGAAACGACCAGCCGCCTGCGCCGCGGCCGCCTTGCAGTGGCTCGTGACGGCGTACTCGTCCTGCTGGTCTCGGGCGATGTGGTACTCGGCGGCAACAACCTCACCGGCGGTGCCCATGTGACACTGTTCGAAGGAACACCACAAGCCGTCGACGATCATCGCATCGAGCACCTGCTGGTGGCCCATCCGAAGACCCTCGCGCGCCCCGACAAGCAGGTACGGCGCGTTGCTCATCGACTCCATGCCGCCTGCGACGGCGATCTCGATGTCGCCAGTGGCGATGCCCTGTCCGGCCAGCATCACGGCTTTCAACCCGGATCCGCAGACCTTGTTGATGGTGAGCGCCGCCACGTGATCGGCGAGGCCGCCGCGAAGCGCCGCCTGACGGGCCGGCGCTTGGCCGAGGCCGGCCGAGACGACGTTGCCCATGATGCATTCTTCGACGGTCGTGGGATCGATGCCGGCACGGGCGACCGCCTCGCGCACGACGAGCGCGCCGAGCTCCGTCGCGGAGAGATCTTTCAGGCCGCCGAGAAACCGGCCCGTGGGCGTTCGTACCGCCGAGACGATGACGGCTTCCTGCATACCCTCATTGTAGCGAGGCGAGCTCCCTTGACTCGATACGGCCGGACTTCGCGGCGCACTCGATCGCCCGCGCCGACCGTTTCCGTCGTCTCGAATCCCGTAGACCTGCGGAGACCGTTCACCTGCGCGGAAGAGTAGAGATTCCGCGCGACGAGTTGGGAGGGAGATCTACCGGCCCGCTTTCAGCTCCGCGTACACCTGGCGCACGAAACGGTCGCCCGTCATCCCGACCTCCTGGACCTTCGGATCGAGATCCGCCAGCACTTTGGCTGCGACAGCCTCGTCTTCGCTCCGGCCCTGTCGGATCAGATTGGCGACGCGATCCCGGACCGCCAGCACGATGTCACGGTGCGCCACCACTGCGTCGCGACCGACGGTCGGTCCGTGGCCCGGAATGATCTTTGTGTTGGGGCCGGCGCGGCCGATGACCTCACCCAGCCCCTCGATCATCCCTGGCAGTGTGCCGCCGTTGTTGCGATCGATGTTCGGATACTGGACGGAGCGATAAAAGTCGCCCGTCATGAGGATGTCGAGACCGGGAAAGTAGACCAGCGTGTCGCCATCGGTGTGCGCCCGCGGAATCGCGATGAGCTGGATCTCTTGGCCGTTCAGGTGCATCGTCAGGCGGTCCCGATAGGTCTGCTTCGGCAGCCCCTCTGCGGCCATCGGCACGCCGGGCTGACCGTTGGCCTGCGGGTTCGGATAGGCGAGGCGATAGCGCAGCTCCTCGCGCGAGATGATCGTCGCGCCCATCTTCCCGAAATTCGCGTCGCCACCGGTGTGATCGCCGTGGACGTGCGTGTTCACGACGAACTTGATCGGCTGCGGCGTGAGCTGCTTGATGGCCGCAGCAATCTTTTCGCTGAGCGGCGCGAACTGCGTATCGACCATGAAGACGCCGTCAGGTCCGACCAGCACACCAATGGTGCCGCCTTGGCCTTCGAGCGTATAGAAGTTGTCGGCGATCTTGTTGCTCTTGATCTGGACCTTGCTGAAATCCGGTCCGCCCTGCGCGTGCACGAGGACCGCCCCGAGCAGCAGGGCGAAAACGAAGGCGACGACGCGATTCGGCTTCACGATCTCTGCCTCCTGACTGAACTCCCGGGGAAGGTACAGCCTATTTCACGGTGATGTCCAGCGTTCGGAATGCGGCCGCACCCAACAGCGCCTGAAGCCGGCGCCGAATCACGCCTGCGGAACGCTCCACTTCGCGCCGCCAGGCCGGGTCTTTCGTGCGTACGGACAGCACACCATTCCGCAGCTCGATGGTCGTCGCCCGCTCGAGCGCCGGGCCGACGGTCAGCCGCCACGCGAACGCTACCTTGTCCGGCGTCAGCGGCGCCTTGCGGAGCACGGCCGCCAGCGCATCGGGAATGACGTCGCCAACGGGAATCACGCGGGGAGGATACCATTCATCCTCACTCTTCGATCTTCGACTCGGGCATCGAACGAATCCTTGGACGATTGGCGCATCTGCCCAGGGTCACATGGCTAAAGTCTTCAATCGATGCTCAAATCGAAGATGGACGATCTGTAGATGTCGAAGTTAGTGCTCGCCTCCGCGTCCCCGCGTCGAGCGGACCTGCTGCGGGCGGCCGGGTTCGAGTTCGACGTGATCCCCGCGACGATCGATGAAGCGATCGACGTCGAGGAGACGCCAGACGGCTACGTCCGTCGCGTGGCGCAACTCAAGGCGAAGGCGGTCGCCTCCCAGGCCCCAGGCCGCACGATTCTCGCCGCGGACACGATCGTGGTCGTTGACCACCAGGTGCTCGGCAAGCCCGTCGACACGGGTGACGCCCGCCGGATGCTGCGCCGCCTGTCCGGCCGCGAACACGTCGTGATGACCGCCGTCTGCATGATTAACCCGGATCCGGCTGAAGCCGGACACTCCGTACGTGGCGTCGGGCTTCAGCCGGACCTGCGCGAAAGGGGATCGAAGCGGTTCGAGACCCGTGTTGCGCGGACAACGGTTGAGTTTGCCCCGTTGAGCGATGCGGAAATCGACTGGTATCTCGCCACCGGTGAGCCGATGGACAAAGCGGGCGGCTACGCCGTGCAGGGGCGTGCCTCCCGGTTCGTGACGCGCGTTGACGGATCGTATTCGAATGTCGTCGGCCTGCCAGTTGCGGTAGTCTATGACTTGTGCAGGGGGGCGGGATTGCTGGTATCCTGAAGGCGTTGCGCCCTTAAATCTATGAGCCACAAAGCCGTCAAGGTCGGACTGACCGGTCTGGTGCTCGCCACCGCGTTTGGAGTGTTGCTCTATTCGACGCTCGGCGAAAGCGCGCAGTACTACAAGTACGTGGACGAAGTGATGGCTCAGCCGGACGTGTGGTACGGCAAGCCGCTCCAAGTCCACGGCTACGCACGCGACATCCGTCGCAAGCGCGATTCGCTCGAGTACAGCTTTGAGATCCAGCGGGAAGGGCACGTCCTGCGCGCCACGTACACCGGCATCGTACCTGATACGTTTCAGAACGATTCCGAAGTGGTGCTCCAGGGGACGCTCACGCCGGATGGCTTCCACGCCACCGGCATGACCGCCAAGTGCCCGTCGAAGTACGAGCCCCAAGTCGGATCCGCAGCAGGGACGACAGGCGCCGGCACCAACTAACCGAGGGCTGACACATGGCATCCCTCGGGTACTATCTTCTCCTCAGCGCATTCGTCGTTTGCGCGTACGCGGTGGCCGCGTCGGTCGCCGGCGCGCAGCGGCGCTCGCGTCCGCTCATCGGCAGCGGCATCGGCGCCTTCTATCTCGTCGCGGCGATCATGACCGCGGCGTCGGCGGTGATCGTCTACGCGTTTGTCTCAGGCGACTACTCGATTCGGTACGTCGCGCGCTATTCGGATTCCGTCCAGCCGTTGTTCTACAAGATCACGTCGTACTGGGGCGGGCTCGACGGCTCGATCATGTTCTGGGTGTTCCTGCTGTCGCTCTTCGGCAGCACGGCGGTCTACGTGAACAGGGAGCGCCACCGCGAGCTCATTCCGTACGTGGTGGCGGTCATTGCGGTCGTGCAGATGTTCTTCCTGTTCCTGATGATCATCCACAACAACCCGTTCCAGACGTACCTCACGGAGAACCCGGCCGACGGCGAGGGGCTGAATCCGCTGCTGCAGAACTTCTACATGGTGATCCATCCGCCCACCATGTATACCGGGTTCGTCGGGCTGACGATTCCGTTCGCGTTCGGCATGGCCGCGCTGATTACCGGCTACCTGGACGACTCCTGGCTCCGTGCCGTGCGGCGCTGGACGATGATCTCGTGGCTGTTCCTCTCGATCGGCCTCGGGCTCGGGATGATCTGGGCGTACGAGGAGCTCGGGTGGGGCGGCTACTGGGGTTGGGATCCGGTGGAGAACGCCGGGCTGCTGCCGTGGTTCACCGCGACCGCCTTTCTGCACTCGGTCCGGGTGCAGGAGCAGCGCGGCATGCTGCGCGTTTGGAACGTGACACTCGTCATCCTCACGTTCTTCCTCACAATCTTCGGCACCTTCATGACTCGGTCGGGGGTCGTACAGTCGGTGCACGCTTTTGGCGAGGACCCCGAACTGGCGCGGCTGTTCACGATCTTCATGATCACGATTCTGACGGTCAGCTTCGGATTCGTGATCTACCGGCTGCCGCTGCTGCGCGCGCGTAACGAGCTCGACTCGTGGGTGTCGCGCGAGGCCGCGTTCCTGGCGAACAACTGGATCCTGCTGTTCTCGGCGTTCTTCGTCCTGTTCGCGACGATGTTCCCGACGCTCAGCGAGGCGGTCACGGGCGAGCGTCTGACCGTCGGGCCGCCATTCTTCAACAAATGGATGCTGCCGATCGGCCTGATGCTGCTCCTGCTCACGGGGGTTGGGCCGCTACTCGCTTGGCGGAAGTCAACGGTGGCCAACCTGCGCGATCAATTCCTGATTCCGATCGTGACCGCCGTCGTCGTCGGCGGAGGGTTGGTCGCGCTCGGCGTCCGCGTGTGGACGTCCGGCATCTGCTTCGCGCTGTGCGGCTTCGTGGTGGGGACCATCGGGCAGGAATTCTGGCGCGGGGCACGCGTGCGGCAGGGCGCGACCGGCACCGACGTCTTTACGGCGCTCATCGGGCTCGTCGCCCGCAACAAGCGCCGCTACGGCGGCTACATCGTCCACGTCGGCATCGTCCTGCTGTTCTTCGGCTTCGCGGGCGAGGGGTTCAAGCAGGAAGAGCAGGTCCTGCTGCGGCCGGGCCAGCAGGCGCGCGTGGGCGACTTCGCCGTGCGGCTCGACGCGGTCCGGGTGAGCGACGACGGGCAGAAGCAAATGATCACCGGGCACACCACGGTGTTCCGCGGCGACGAGGAAATCGCCCGCATGTACCCGGCCAAGTGGTTCTTCCGCAAGCACGAGGACGAGCCGACGACCGAGGTCGCCATCCGGCGGTCGCTGGGCGAGGACATCTACCTCGTGTTGGCCGCGTTCGATCTGGAAGAGCAGAGCGCGAGCATGCAGATCGTCGTCAATCCGCTGGTGAACTGGGTGTGGGTCGGTTTCGGCATCCTCGCGCTCGGGACGCTCATCGCGCTGCTGCCCGAAACGGTGTTCTCGTTCGCGCTGGCGCGCGTCCCGGCGAACGCCGTCACGAGCTCGCTGCTGCTGCTGGCGCTCGTGTTGTGGCCTGCCGCCGTGCTGGCGCAAGGCGCAGGGACGGTCGCGCCCGAGCAGCGCGGCGCGCTCGAGCGGCAGCTCGAGGGTGAGATCCTCTGCACCTGCGGCTGCCGCAGGCCGCTGAACGACTGCGGCATGTTCAACTGCCAGGGACACACGACCCAAACCGCCAAGCTCCGGCAGTTTCTCAGCGAAGGCAAAGACCACGACGCCGTCATTGCGGCGTTCGTGCGGGACTTCGGCAGCGAAGCCGTCCTCGCGGCTCCGGTCGACAGGGGCTTCAATCGCCTGGCGTGGCTGTTCCCCTATCTCGTGGCTGCCGCAGGGCTCGTCGCGCTTGTCGTGGCGGCACGCCGGTGGTCGGACCGACCCGTTCCTGCCGCGGCCGGCGCCGTCGGTCTCGATCCGGCGCTCAGCGCGCGCCTCGACGATGAGCTCAGAAACATCGACTGATACTTTCCAACCCTGGCAGCTGTTCACCCTCGCGGGCCTGATTGGCGCGACGGTGGTGGTGTTCGTGTCGCAGGGCCAGACCCCGGCGGGGGTGATTCTCCTCAGCCTGACGATCTTTGCCGCGGCGCTCGTCGGATTCGCGGCGTGGCGGACGCTCGCGCCGCTCGCGGGCGGCGAGGAGGTAGCCGCTCCGCAGGTCCTCGGCGGCCGCACGCGCGTGGCGCTTGAGCGCGAGAAGACGCTCGTCCTACGCTCCATCAAGGACCTCGAGTTCGACCATGCCATGCGGAAGATCTCGGACAAGGATTTCACCGAGATGACGGCGCGCCTCCGCGTGCGAGCCGCCGGGCTGCTGCGACAACTGGATGCCGACGTGGGCTACCGCGAGCAGATCGAGAAAGAGATCGAAAAGCGCGTCGGGCGTCCAATGAAGGCCTCCACGACGACGCATACGTGCGCCGCGTGCTCCACTCAGAACGATCCCGACGCGCGCTTCTGCAAGCACTGCGGCGCGGCACTGTCACCCCCCAGCTCCCAATGACCACACTCCAACGCGTCGTTCCTCGCCTCTTCTTGGGAGTTGGGAGTTGGGTGTTGGGAGTTGGCATCGCCCACGCACAAATGCCGGACCCTTCGCTCATGCACGGCCGCGCGATTCCGGCCGCCGATTTGCCCGCCGGCACCATCACGGTCCGCGTCGTGCGTGAGGCGGTCACCAACAACATCGTCGGGCAGGAGGTGCGCCTGACGGTCGGTGGGAGCCCGCGCACGGCGACGACGGACGATCAGGGGCGCGCGACGTTCGCGGACCTCCCGCAGGGCACCGAAGCGCGGGCGCAGGCGACCGTCGACGGCGAGGAGCTTGTCTCTGAGCCGATTCGCGTCCCGGCGTCGGGCGGATTACGTGTGATTCTCGTCGCGGGTCTCGAGAAGGTGCCCGCCGCGCCCTCCGTGCGCGGCTCGGTGACGCTCGGACCGAACACGCGCATCCTGATGGAATTCCGCGACGATACGCTCCAGGTGTTTTACCTCCTCGAGATCCTGAACACCGCCAGCGCGCCGGTCGACATCGGCGGGCCGCTGATTCTCGATCTGCCGACGGGCGCCGCAGGTGCGGCGACGCTCGAAGGATCGGCGCCGACCGCCAGCGTGAGCGGCGATCGCGTGACCGTGACCGGTCCGTTCGCGCCCGGGACGACATCGGTCCAAATCGGCTTCCGCCTGTTGTACACCAGCCCGACGATTCCGATTGAGCAACGCTGGCCGGTGCCGCTCGAACAGCTCACCGTCGCGCTCGAGAAAGTCGGTACCGCGACGATGACGTCGCCGCAGTTTTCGACGGTCGGGGAAGTGAACGCCGAAAGCGGCACGCCGTTTCTGCTCGCAAGCGGCCCCACGATGCCGGCCGGCGGCACGCTGTCGATCGAGCTCGTCAACCTGCCGGTCCACAGCTCGACGCCGCGATCCGTGGCGCTCGGCCTCGCGCTCGCCATCCTCGGCATCGGGACGTGGTTTGCATTCACGACCCGCGCCCGGAGCGCCGACACGCATCGGCGACTGATGGTGCGCCGCGACAAGCTGCTCGCGGAGCTTGCCGGGCTGGAGGAGCGCCGCGTGCGAAAAGGTGCGCTCAGCGCCTCCGAGGACGCGCGCCGGGAGCGGCTCACCACCGAGCTCGAGCAGATCTACGGCGAGCTGGACGAGAGCGGCCTGGGTCCACAGGGAGGGGGCAAGGATCTAGCGGCGTGATCCCTTCGACCTCGCTCAGGGCCAGAGCCGACTTCGACCATCTCGCGGTCGACGACGTTTCGCGGCATTTCGGCCGCCGGCGCGCCGTCGCGCGCATCACGTTTCGCGCCGATCGCGGCGCCATTCTCGGCCTGCTCGGGCCCAACGGCGCCGGTAAGTCCACGATGCTGGCGCTCCTCGCCACGCTGCTGCGCCCCACGAGCGGCACGATCCGGTACGGGGCCCACGTCGCCGGCGCGCACGGCGCCGCGCTGCGCGCCTCGATTGGCGTTCTTGGCCACGATCTGTTTCTCTATCCCGAGCTGACGGCGCGGGAGAACCTCGAGTTCTTTGCCGGTCTCCACGGCGTCGTCGATCGTACGGCGGCGGCGACGGCCGCGCTCGACGCCGCGGGGCTCGCCGATCGCGGCCACGATCCGGTGTCGAGCTTCTCGCGCGGTATGCGCCAACGTGTCGCGCTCGAGCGGGCGCTGATTCACCAGCCGCGGCTCGTACTCCTCGACGAACCGTTCACGGGATTGGATGACGCCTCCGCTGCGGCGTTGGGCCGCCGGCTGCGCGACCTGCGCACGAGCGGCGCGATCGTCGTCCTCGCAACCCACGATCTGGATCTGGCGGAAGGCCTGCTCGACCGGGCCGTCTTTCTACGCGACGGCCGGATGGTGCACGCCGTCGATCGGCCGGACGCGCTGCGTGCGCTGTACCGCGACGTGATGATCCGACCGGCCGCCGGCTTCAGCCGGACCAAGGGGATCTGATGTTTGGACAGATCGTCTGGCTCATCCTTCGCAAGGACTTCACAATCGAGGTCCGCAGCCTCGAAATTGCCTACACGACGCTGTTCTTCGGCATCTCCTGCGTGCTCGTCTTCGCGTTCGCGTTGGTCCAGGAGGGGAGAGCACCCGAAGGCGGTGCGGCCGGGATCCTCTGGATCGCGATTGCGTTTGCCGGCACGCTGGCGCTGGGCCGCACCTTCGAGCGCGAGCGGCAGGCGGAGACGCTGCGCGCGCTCCTTCTCGCGCCGGCCGCACGTCCCGCTATCTACGTCGGCAAGCTCCTCGGCATCATCGTATTGCTCACCGCGGCAGAGTTCGTCCTGGTGCCGCTCGTGGCGCTGCTCTTCCAGGCACCGCTTCTTGCGCATCCCGTATGGCTCGCGCTGATTCTGTTGACCGGGACCATTGGCTTCGCCGCCGTCGGGACGCTGTTCGCGGCGATGCTCGTCCGAGCCAGGAGCCGAGACGTCCTGTTGCCGGTGCTGTTGTATCCGATCACCGTTCCGGTCATCATTGCCGGGGTACGGGCGACTGGGGTACTCCTCGCGCCCGATTTCGATGCGGGCGTCCTGCAGGTGTGGGTCGCGCTGATCGTCAGTTTCGACGTCGTGTTTCTGACGCTGGCACTCTGGACGTTCGAGCCGCTGATGACGGATTGACGCCGATGACGCGCACGTTAGAGCGTGCGCTCGACAGGCGAATAGGTTGGTGCCTGGGTGTAGCGCGCAGGCTTTCGCCTGCGCGAGGGTCGAATATGCCAAATTGGTTTACTCCGCTCGCCGGTATCTGCGCGCTGATGTTCGCCGCCACACCGGTTCTCATCGCCAACGCGCCGTACGAGTCGACGATGGGACTCGTGCAGAAGATCTTCTACGTCCATCTGCCGTCGGCGTGGATGTTCCTCGGAGGCGCGATCGTCTGCGGCATCGCGAGCGTGCGGTTCTTGTTCCGCGGCGATCCACGGCAGGACCGTTTGGCGTGGGCCGCGGCCGAGCTGGTGGTGCTCTTTGGCGTGATTACGCTCGTGACGGGGCCGCTGTGGGCACGAAAAGCCTGGGGCGTGTGGTGGCAGTGGGACGTGCGCCTGACCTCGAGCCTCATGGGCTGGATGGTCGCCGTCGCGTACATGTTGCTGAGGAAATACGGCGGTCCCGGGTCCGACAAGCTGGCCGCCGGTCTCGCGCTCTTTGGGATGGCAAACGTGCCGTTCGTCTACATCTCGGTCAACTACTGGCGGACGATTCATCCGACGACGAATGTCGTACCGACCTTGCCGACGTCGTTCGGGCTGCCGCTCTGGTTCAGCGCGGTGACGTTCCTGCTGCTGTTCATCCTCCTGCTGCGTATGCGCGTACGCCTGGAAGAGCAGCGCGCGCGCATCGACACGCTGTACCTCTCGATGGATGCATAGGTGATGAAGCTGCTGACGGCCATCCTCCTCATAGTCCTGTCGTGCGGGATCCCGGGTGTTGTGCGGGCGCAGCAGCCGCCGCCGCAACAGCAGGACGAGTTCGTTCCGATCGACCAACTCCCACCGCAGGATCAGCTCCCCGCAGCGCCGCTCCTCGTAGCTGCGTACTCCTTCGTGGTGCTGGCACTGTTCGCCTACGTCGTCTCCGTCGCCCGCCGTCTGACGAACGTCCAGCGCGAGCTCGAGCGTCTGGAGGGGGACGTGAAGCGAGGAGGTAGCGCCTAGACGTGCCCACCGCCGCCCATTTCCTCTACATCCCGGCGGTGCTCATCCTCGGGGTTGTGATTGGGTGGATCCTCGGGTCGCGCGCCGCGGCGGATGCCTATGCGGCGCAGCTCCGCAAGATGCAGGAACGGTCGGCCAGGGAGACGAAGCCACCCAGCCGGCCACCCGACTGAACGCAGACGTCTATCGGCCCACGCCGAGGCGCTGCGCCAGCACTTCTGGCAACCCCGCCGCGACGATCTTCGCCTGCGCGGCGGCGACGTCATAGCGGGCGCGGAGAATGGCCACGCTTCGGGCGTCGGTATCGACCAACCCGTACGCGGCACGGGCGTCGCCGTCCCGCGGCTGCCCGACCGCGCCGCAATTCACGAGGTACCGGGCCCCCCCGTCAACAGCCAGCGAGAACGACGATCCGCGCGCCGGCCCGAGGAAATCGAGCGAGGCGTTGCCGCCGCCTTCGCCGTCGCCCGTGAGCCGGAAGATTGCCGGCATGTGCGTGTGACCGTAGAGGCAGAGGGGGCGCTGCGCCGAGCGCAGCGACCGGAGGGCGTCGAGATCGTCGAACACGTACACGTCTTCGTCGAACGTCGTCCCGTGGCAGATTTCGACCGATTCGTCGACGATCGCTGGTCCCTGGGGGAGCGCGGCGAGCCAGGCGCGATTCTCCGGCGTGATCATCCGGGCCGTCCAGATGATCGCCTCCCGGGCGACGAGATTGAACTCGTCGACGTCGCCGACGCCGACTGCCACCTTGTCGTGATTGCCGCGGATCTGCGCCGCCACCGGCAACTCGCGCACGCGGTCGATGACGGCGTTCGGGTCCGCGCCGTAGCCCACGTAGTCGCCGAGGAGCAGGACCTTGTCGTACGACGCCGCCGACGCCAGCACCGCCTCGAGCGCTTCGAGGTTGGCGTGGATGTCGCTGAGGATGAGATAGCGCACTAGTATCCGATCCAGTCGAGCAGCCGCTCGATCACTTCTTCCACCGGCCGGCCGGCGTCGATCCGCACGTGCGCCGCAGCGTACGCCGTGCGCCGGTGGTGATAGAGCTCCTCCATCTGCGGCCGGTCGGCGGCCAGCGGCCGCCGCCCGTCGACGGGGATCCGGTCGAGCACGGCAGACAGCGGCACGTCGAGCCACGCGACCGCGCCGTCGCCCAGCATCAGCGCCCGGTTCTCCGGATCGACGAAAGTGCCCCCGCCGGCCGCTACGACGACATTGCGTGCGGGCAGCAGGTCGTGGAGCACGAGCCGTTCGACACGCCGGAAGTACGATTCACCATCCTCGGCAAAGATCGCGGCAACCGTACGATGTTCACGTGCCTCGATCCGCGAATCGATGTCCTCGGGCCGCCAGCCAATCCGCCGCCCCACGGCACTCGCGACGGTCGTCTTGCCGGCGCCCATGAATCCGATGAGGTAGAGCTTATCGGCTTTCACGCCCGAAGCGACTCGAGGACCGAGAAGAACTCGGGGTACGACACGGCCGCTGCACCGGCGTCGTGAATCGTGGTCGGGCCCGCCGCACCGAGGGCGGCAATAGCGAACGCCATCGCCAGACGGTGATCGTGCTGCGCGTCCACCTCGCCACCGCGCAGGCGGTCGTGGGCCCGCACGTCGAAGCCGTCGGCGCGCTCCTCGATGTCAGCGCCCATCTGGCGCAGTCCCTCGGCCAGCGCGGAGATCCGGTCGCTCTCCTTGACACGCAGTTCCTGGGCGCCTGAGACCGACAGTGCGCCACCGTGCGTCGCGAGGGCCGCCAGCACCGGCAGCTCGTCGATGACGCCGGGTACCTCGTTCGGGAGAATCCGGCTCTCGAGCAGGCGCCCGTGGCGGACGACAAGCGTCCCCACCGGCTCGGCTCCGTCGCCCGCAGCACCAGCCGCAGGCATCGCGTCGATCATGACGCCCATCCGCCGCAAGACGTCGAGGACGCCGGTGCGGGTGGGATTCAGGCCCACATTTTCGAGGATGACTTCCGAGTCGGGCAGAGCCGCGGCCGCCACCATCCAGAACGCGGCCGCCGAGATGTCGCCGGGCACCACCAGCTCGCGGCCGGCAAGCCGCTGTCCACCCCGCACCGAGACCGTCGCGCTGTCCCGCGACACGTCGGCGCCGAACATATGGAGCGCCCGCTCCGTGTGATCACGCGTCGGCAGCGCCTCTCGTACGCTCGTCACTCCATCGGCGTGCAGACCCGCCATGAGCACCGCGCTCTTGACCTGCGCACTGGGGACCTCGGGCTCGAAGGCGATCGGCGCGAGCCGCAACGTCCCTTCGATGGCGAGCGGCGGTCGGCCCTCGTCCGAGGCAATGTGCGCGCCCATCCGCTCGAGCGGAACGATGATGCGGCGCATCGGACGACGCCGCAGAGAGCTGTCGCCAGTAATCGACGTACGGAAGGGATGCGCGGCCAGAATGCCCGACAGCATCCGGATCGTGGTTCCTGAGTTGCCGGCGTCGAGCGCCCCGGCCGCCGCGCGCAGGCCACGCAGCCCCCGGCCGGCAATCTCCACATCGAGTCCGCCGCTGCCGCGTTCGGTCGTCTGCCGAATGTCGACTCCGAGACTCTCGAGACAGGCCAGCGTCGAGGCGCAGTCGGCGCCGGTGGAGTAGCCGTGAATGGTGGAGCGGCCGTCGGCGATCGCGGCCAGTAGGGCGTATCGATGCGAAATCGATTTGTCGCCCGGTGGGCGCACGCGCCCGCGCACACGCGTAGCCGGGTGCACCATCACGGATCCGCTGACCATCAGACGACTATAGCAACTCCCAACTCCCAACGCCCAAGAAGCCAAGTTGAAGGCGTGGGCCGTTTTATAATTCGAAGACGAATGCCCGCGGGAAACACCGTCCGCCTGGACTTCCACAGCAGCCTCGACATGCTCGACTTCGTCCAGGTGGTGAGCGACCATATCGGCCGTCGCGTCGGCTTGGATGACGAAGCGCTCCACTGGGTGGGCGTGGCCGTCCGCGAATCGGTCATCAACGCCATCAAGCACGGCAACGCCAGCGATGCGCAGAAGCGCGTGCACGTCGAGTTCACGGCGCTCGACGGCGACACGCCTGGGCTGTCGATTCGGGTACGAGACGAGGGGCCAGGCTTCGATCACTCCTGCCTCCCCGATTGCCTGGCGCCCGATAATCTGCTGAAATCGAGCGGCCGCGGCATCTTTCTGATTCGTAGCTTCATGGACGAGCTCGTGCTGCAGCGAGCGCCCGAGGGCGGCATGGAAGTCCGCATGGTCAAGCACGTCCATCCTCAGCAGACGTAATTGCCCGATCCGCGCTTTCTCGCCACAGCGGTCGAGATCGTTCTGCGCGCCGGCGAGATCCAGCGCGCGCGCCGCGACTCCGGCTTTCGGGTCGCGAAGAAGGGCACCCGCGACCTTGTAACCGAAGTCGATCTCGAATGCGAGCGGATGTGCCGCGCGGCGATTGCGGAGCGCTTTGCAGAGCACGACGTGCTGGGCGAAGAGCTCGGCGCCGAGAGCGCAGCACGCCCGGCCGCGCGCTGCCGATGGGTGTTCGATCCGCTCGACGGCACCACGAACTACGCGCACGGCCTGCCCATCTTTTGCGCGTCACTGGCGCTGCAGATCGACGGGAGGACCGAGGTTGGCGCCGTCTACGATCCGTCACGGCACGAGCTGTTCACGGCCGAACGAGGTGAAGGGGCCTATCTGAACGGCCGGGTGCTTACCGTCTCCGACACGGCGGAAGCCATCGACGCGCTGCTCGTCACCGGCTTTCCGTATTTCTACAAGCAGGAGCTGGTGGACCTCTTCGCGACGTTCCTGCAGCGCGCGCGGGCGGTGCGCCGCCTGGGGTCGGCAGCGCTCGATCTGTGTTACGTCGCGGCCGGGCGGTTCGACGGCTTCTGGGAGCAGCATCTCAAGCCGTGGGACATGGCCGCCGGCGCGCTCATCGTCGAAGAAGCGGGCGGCCGCATCACCGGAATGGACGGCTCGCCCTTCGACCTTGCCGCCGGACATGTCGTCGCCTCCAACGGACACGTCCACGACGCCTTGCTCGCCGTCATCCGCGAGTTTCGCGCGCGTTTACCTCCTTCCTGAGCTGGCACTGTCCGTGCACCCTGCGCGGTGGAGGGTTCCCATGGCAACGATTCGCGCCAGCGCGCGACGATGCGCACTGGTCCTGGTCGCTGCGAGCGTGATGCTCGCAAAGGCCATCCCGGCGGCGGCGCAGCAAACGCTCAATCTGTCGCTGGGCTACTTCACTATCCACGGCGAGGATGCGCGCGTGGACCGCGATGTCCTCAACGCGAACCGCAACTTCCTCGCGTTCGACATCGGCGACTTCAACGGGGCCGCGATCGGTGGGGAGTGGCTCGTGCCGCTGGGGCCGTACTTCGAGGGCGGGGCGGGCATCGGCTTTTCGCGCCGCACCGTCAACTCGGTGTACGACCGATTCACGGATCGCGACGGCTCGGAGATCGAGCAGCAACTGCGCTTGCGAATCGTCCCGGTGGCGTTTACGGTCCGCGTCATTCCGCTGCGCCACACCTCGCCCGTGCAGCCGTACTTCGGTGGCGGCCTCGGGCTGTTCAACTGGCGTTACAGCGAAGCGGGCGAGTTCGTCGATTTTCAGCGGAACAACGCGATCTTCCGCGAACAATACGTCGCGTCCGGGAGCGAAACCGGTCCCATCCTGCTGGGAGGCCTGCGCTTGGCCGGCGACGCCGTGAGCAGCGGGTTTGAAATCCGCTATCACCGCGCCGACGCACCCCTTGGCCGGCCGTTTTCGATCCTGCAGCGGGATCCTCGCATCGATCTCGGAGGCTGGACGTATCAGTTCACGATTGGCTGGCGGTTCGGAAGCTAAACCCCGAGGGCTTTCGTGTCCTTCGTGGTCATTCGCGCTTGAACAGCGCAACGCCGCCGCCCCGCGCACGCGCGCTATAATCACGGGACCTCAAAAGTAGCCCACCTTCGTGAAATCCTTCGTCAGCTGGATCTACGGCTTTGCGCTCGCCATCGGCGGGCCAGGCCTCTTCGTGATCGCGTTCCTCGATTCGTCGTTCATCTCGCTGCCGCAGATCAACGACATTCTCGTCGTGCTCATGGTCACGCAGAACAAACCGTGGATGCCGTACTACGCGCTCATGGCCACGTGTGGGTCGATCGCCGGCTGCTACGTCATCTACTACCTGGCTGAGAAAGGAGGCGAGGTGTTTCTCAGGCGCCGCTTGCGGGCCGGCCCTACCGAGCGCGCCCTGGCGCTCTATCGGCGCCACGGCGTGCTGGCGCTGATGGTCCCGGCGCTTCTGCCGCCGCCGGCGCCGTTCAAGCTGTTCGTACTGATGGCCGGCTTCGCTGGCGTACGCCCGCTGAAATTCATCGTCGCAGTCGGGGTCGCCCGCGGGCTGCGTTATCTGGTGCTCGGCCTGCTGTCGATCCGGTACGGCGATCAGGCGCTGGAGCTGATGCGAACACGCGGCCGCGAGGTCGCACTCTGGCTGGCGATTGTGCTGGTCGTTGCCGCGTGCGCGTGGTGGTGGTTGTCGCGGCGCCCTGCATACAATCACCAGCGGTGACTCTGGACATCTCCGTCGTCGTTCCGCTCTACGATGAGGAGTCCAACGTGGAGCCTTTCCATCGCGAGGTGGCGGGCGTGCTCGGCCCGCTCGGGCGGCCGTACGAAATCATTTTCATCGACGACGGGAGCCGTGACGACACGTTCGGGCGGCTCGGGATCGTGTATGCGACCGACCCGCACGTGCGGGTGATTCGCTTCGCACGCAACTTCGGGCAGACCGCGGCGCTCGCCGCTGGCTTTGCGCATGCGCGCGGGCGGGTGATCGTGACCTGCGACGGCGACCTGCAGAACGACCCGGCCGATATTCCCCGGCTTCTCGAGGCGGTGCGCGATCACGACGTCGTCTGCGGGTGGCGCAAGGCCCGGCGTGACGCCTATCTGACGCGGTATCTGCCGTCGGTCGTGGCGAACTGGCTGCTTAGTCTTGCGAGCGGCATCCGGCTCCACGACAACGGCTGCTCGCTGAAAGTCTTCCGTGCCGAGGTCGTCAAACCATTGACCCTGACGCCCGGCATGCACAGGTATCTGCCGGCGTTGGCGGGCCAGTTGGGCGGGCGCGTCACGGAAGTGGTGATCAGCCATCGACCTCGCCGGTTCGGGCGCTCGAAATACGGGCTGTCGCGAACATTCGGCGTGGTCCGCGATCTCGTGCGACTCCGGCGCCTGCGGCAGGCGGCGATCGCGCCGCGCCCGAACCGCCCCCCGCTGTACGAAATCGCCGAGATCTTGGAAGGCGCGGAGCGCTAGAATCACCGAGGTACTGATGGACCGGAGCCGCCGGGATTTCCTGAAGACAACCGCCGGCGTGTGCGCGGCGGTTGGGGGAGCGAAGGCCCTCGCCGCGGTGCAAGCGCCGGCGACGGGCGACGATTTCGCCTGGCTGACGCTCGCGGAGGCAAGCACTCTCATCCGGCAGCGTAAGGTCTCCGCCGTCGAACTCACGCGCGCGTGCCTTGCCCGGATCGAACGACTGAATCCGCGACTGAACGCCTTCATCACGATCACCGCCGAGCAGGCGCTCCTCGACGCGAAGGCGGCCGACGCCGACATCGCCCAGAAGCGTTGGCGGGGGCCACTGCATGGGATTCCGATCGCGCTGAAGGATCTGATCGATACCGCGGGCGTGAAGACGACCGCCGGGAGCGCCGTGTTCGCGGATCGCGTGCCGCGCACGGACGCCGACGTGGTCGTGCGGCTCAACAGCGCCGGCGCCGTCAGGCTGGGCAAACTCAACATGCACGAGTTCGCCTACGGCGACAGCTCCGCTCAGAGCCACTACGGCCCGGTTCGGAATCCGTGGAGCCCCGATCACGTGTCCGGTGGGTCCTCGGGCGGGTCGGCCGTGGCAGTGGCGGCCGGCCTCTGCTACATGGCGCTCGGCTCCGATACTGGTGGGTCGATTCGTCAGCCGGCAGCCTACTGCGGCATCGTGGGGCTCAAACCCACGTACGGATTGGTGAGCACCCGCGGCGTCGTGCCGCTCTCGTGGTCGCTCGATCACCTCGGGCCCATGTGCCGCACCTCCATGGATGCGGCGCTCGCGCTGCAGCCGATCGCCGGCTACGACCCGATGGACACGAACAGCCTGGCGGCCACGCCGCCCGACTATGCGGCGGCGCTCCGCAGCCGCCCGGCGTCGCTGCGGCTCGGCATCCCAAGGGCCGTGTTCTACGAGGGCCTCGATTCCGAGATCGAGCGCGCGGTCAGCGAGGCGCTGCGCGTCCTGCGAGGACTCTCGGCGTCCATACAGGACGTCCAGTTGCCGCCCTACAAGACGCTGCCGATCGTCGGAGCAGAAGCGTACACGTATCACGCGCCGTATTTCACGAAGACGCCGGAGCGCTATCAACCAATGACCCGCCGACGTCTCGAGGCCGGCTCGAAGGTCACGGCCACGGCGTACATCGAAGCCAAGCGCGAGCTCGATCGACTGCGCCGAGCGGTCCTTGGCGTGTTTCAGATGGTGGATCTGCTCATCACGCCCACGACGCCGGTCCTGCCGGTTACGGTGCAGGAGGCACTCAATGATCCGGGCACGCCGCCGCCGGGCGGCGTCGCCCCGTCGCTGCGCAACACGCAGCCGTTCGACATCTACGGCCTACCGTGCGTCTCACTGCCCTGCGGGTTCAGCAAGAGCGGGCTCCCGATGGGCCTGTCGATCAGCGGGCCACCGCTCGGCGAGGGGATGGTGCTCGCACTCGCGCACGCGTACGAGCAGGCAACCGAGTGGCATCGGCGCCGGCCCCCCGTCTAGGCACGAGCGGCGCCAGGCGCGTGCTATTTTCGCAACGTGGCGCAGCCTCATCGCCCGCGGCGGCCCGCGACTTACGAAGACCTTCTCGAGGTGCCTGACCACCAGGTCGCCGAGATTCTCGATGGGGAGCTCTTCTACCTGTCGCCTGCGGGCGCGCGTGCCGGTTCGATAACCACTGCCTTACTGCGGCCGAAAGCCCGCCGCCACCTGACGCTTCACGAACTCTGCGAGAACCGACCCTCTGGTTCTCGTCGGCGCACACGCAGTGCAAGGTGTGGCGATCAGCAAGGGGCCCGTGCGCTTCGTGCTTTCGGAATTGAGATCTTCCGGCCGAGAATCCGACACATCGCGTGCACGCCCACGCGCGTTCCAGTCTCAGGTCACCATAGGCATCAGACCGTGGCCCTTCTCGCATCTTCACAAGTGGCTGGCAGACTTCTTGCCAAACGTCGCTCGGTTCCCTATTGTCGCCGACTGCCGGCGCAAGAGACTTATGGTCCACGACCGGAAGCACAATCGCGTCGTCGTGTTCATCGCCTCAGACGCTCTCCTGAGAACCTGGCGGGAGCGCGCCACGGCGATGGACCGTGTCGTCGAAGTCAGCGACGTCGCGGGAATCGATCTGCTCCAAGTGATCGCGTGTGAGAAGCCCCAGATTGTCGTGCTCGACGAGGACTTCGCCTGTACGGAACGCGGCACTGGCTTGATTGGGCGGCTGCGGACGATGCCCGAATTCCAGGACATCGATGTTCGCGTACTGTGGTCGGAGCGCGTCGCGCAGACGGGCGATCAGGACGCAACAATGCCGCTGACCACGGTCGCGACGTCGATCCGGCCGTCATTTCCGCACGTGCGACGCTCGTCGCAGCGACGACCGTCCACCATGAGCGCCACTATTGACGGACATCGAGTCGCGCTGATCGATCTGTCTGCGGGTGGCGCGCAGGTGCTGTCCGCCGTCCGTCTGCAGCCCGATCAAGGAGTCCACGTGGTACTGGCCGGTAACATTTCGATCGAGGCGAGGGTCGTGTGGGTCACGCTGGAGCTGACTCCGGCACCGCGCCACCGGGCGGGCCTCGAGTTTGTTGCCTTCGATGCGGCGGCTCTGGAGAAACTGCTGCCGCCTTCCTGACGGGCTGTTAGACTCTTAAGGGATGTCGTACCGCAGCCCGCTGGAATCTCGGATCGCCAAGAAGACCACCAAGGCGATCGTCGACTTCAACCTCATCGAAGACGGCGACCGCGTGATGGTCGGCCTCTCGGGCGGCAAGGACAGCTGGGCGCTGATGCAGACGCTCGACCTGCTGCGTCAGCGCGCACCCATTGAGTTCTCGCTCGTTGCGGTCAACGTCGACTCCGGCTACAAGGACTTCAAGCACGACGTCATCGCAAAGACGTGCGCGGCGCGCGGCTGGGAGTACCGGATCGAGCACACGTCGATTGGCGACGTAATGGACGATCTACTCGACGCCAATGCCACCCCGTGCTCACTCTGTGCCCGGCTGCGTCGCGGCGTCCTGTACCGCATCGCGACCGAAATCGGCGCCACGAAGATTGCACTCGGCCATCATCTCGACGACTTCATCGAAACATTGCTCCTGAACCTTTTCTTCGCCGGCGCCCTGAAGGCGATGCCGGCCCGCCTCGTCTCCGACAACGGCGAGCACGTCGTCATCCGCCCGCTCGTCTACGTTGGGGAAGACGAGGCGCGGCTCTACACGAAGGACGTCGGGCTTCCCATCATCGGCTGCTGCTGCCCGGCGTGTGGCGATCTCAGCCTTCAGCGGCAACGCGTGAAGCGGCTCATCCTCGATCTCGAGCGCGAACACGCGGGCGTCAAACAGTCGATGCTGAAGGCGCTCCGCAACGTCATGCCCCGCCACCTCCTCGACACTCGCCTGAATCCGAGCGGCGAACTGCGCGACAGTGCGGCGCTGCGCCTCGAGGAGGAAGGGGAGCCCGCGGACCTGATTCAGATCCGCCATTGACGTGCGCGCTGTCGTCCAGCGCGTGACCGAGGCGCGCGTCCGGATAGGCGAGCGTGTCGCTGGCGAGATCGGCCGGGGCCTGCTCGTGCTCGTCGGCATCGGTCGTGACGACGGCCCCGACGACGTGAAGTACCTCGTCGGCAAGATCCGTGATATCCGGATCTTCGAAGGCGCCGATGGCAAGTCGATGGATCGATCCGTCGTCGACGTCGGCGGATCGGTGCTCCTCGTCTCGCAGTTCACGCTCTACGGCGACATCCGCAAGGGACGACGGCCGGCGTTCGATGCCGCGGCGCCGCCCGACCGCGCCCGTGCGCTTTACGAAGACCTCGTGAGAGAATTGCTGGCGGTTCCGCTGCCGGTCGCCACCGGCGAGTTCCAGGCCATGATGCAGGTTGAGCTCGTGAATGACGGGCCTGTGACAATTCTCATCGACAGCATCCGTCAATTCTGAGACATCGATGGTCAGAGTCGCCGCCGCCGCGTTGATCGCCCTCATGCCCGTTGCCGCCGTTGCCCAGCAACGGCCGCTCGTCACCGAGGACCCCGAGACGATTGGCGCAGGGCGGATGCTCGTAGAGGCTGGCGTCGATTACATGCGCGACGTGGAGTACCCGGCGTCAGGCCTCACCGGGCATCTCCGACGCTTCCCCCTCATCGGGATCAGCCTCGGGATTGGCGACGTCGGCGAAGTGCAGATGGACGGCGGGTTGTACAACCGCCTCTCGATTACCGGGTTCCGGCCGGCACCCCTGTCACACATGCTCGTTGTCTCGGGCGACAGCACGTGGGCCGTCGAAGATCTCGTGGTCGGCACCAAGGTCCGGCTGGTCTCCGAAGGCGTCACACGCCCGTCCATCGCGATCCGATCCGCCACGCGGCTGCCGATGGCGTCCAACGAGAGCGGCCTGGGCCTCGACACGATGGACTTCTATTCGTCGCTGCTGATGGCCAAAACCGTGCAGTCGGTGCGGCTGGTCGGCAATATCGGCCTCGGCATTCTCGGCGATCCCACACGAGGCGACCGGCAGAACGACGTGCTGACGTATGGCGTCTCGTTTGCCCGTGCGATCTCGCAGAACGGCGAGGTCGTGGGGGAGATCAACGGCCGGAAGGACACCCGCCTCGGCGATCCGCCCCCTGGGACCGAGTCGCGGAGCATGATGCGACTGGGCGCCCGCTATACGGTCGGCGCCTGGCGTGCCGACGCGGGCCTGTTGTTCGGCCTGCTGGCCGCCGACCCGGGCTTCGGCGTCACGGCCGGCTTCACCTACGTCTTCAACGCCTTCCCGTCACCCTGATGAACGCCCTGCGCGTCGCCAAGGCGCACGCCTACGGCAACGACTTTCTGCTCGTGCCGGAAGCCGAGGCCCAGTTGAAGCCGGACGCGACGTACGTCGCGGCGCTGGCACGGACCCTTTGCGCCAGGAACGAGGGCATCGGCGCGGACGGATTGATTCTGTACACGCTGCGCGAGCGCGGCGCCGCAATGACGCTCTGCAACGCCGACGGGAGTCACGCGGAGCTCTCGGGGAACGGGCTGCGCTGTCTGGCGGCGCTCGTCGTACGCATCCAAGGCCTCTCAGGCAGCACGACGATCACCATCGATACGCGCGCGGGCGCAAAGCGGCTGGATCTGCTTGCCCGGGACGGCGAGCGGTATACGTTTCGGGCCGCCATGGGGCCCGCCGAAGACATCCAGCAGGCCGCGATCCAAGTCGGTGCCGAAACGGTGACCGCGACACTGCTCCGCGTCGGCAATCCCCAATGCGTGGTCCTCGGACCGTTGCCGGACGGCGCCCGCTTCGCCTCGCTGGGACCTGCGCTCTCGAGCCACCCGAGATTTCCCGAAGGGACCAACGTCGAGTTCGCGGAGGTCGAGGCACCCAATCGAGTGCGCATGCGGATCTGGGAACGCGGCGTTGGCCCGACGACCTCATCGGGAACCGGCGCGTGCGCAGCGGCGGTCGCCGCGGCGGCGCATGGCGGGGCCGCCCGCGACGTCGACGTCGTCGCGCCCGGGGGTACTCAGTCGGTCGAGTGGCGCAAGGACGGGGTCTATCTGACCGGGTGGGCTGAGATCATTCTGGAAGGGGAATGGCTGCGTGGACAGCAAGTTGAATCCTGATTCGGCGGAGTCGATCGGCGACGGCTTCGTGGCCGCCGATCAGATCAAGGGGGCCCATCCCGCGATGTCGGAGGTCGAGCGGCGCTTCGAACATCTCCGTCGCACGTGGGGGCTCTTCCTCGGACCCCTGGCGATGGTCGGCATCCAGTTCATGCCGGCGCCAGCGCTCTCGGAGCCGGCCCACCAACTGGCGGGCATCGTCGTGCTGGTGGTCGTCTGGTGGATTACGGAGCCGATTCCGATTCCGGTCACGGCGTTGCTCGGCGCGGGTCTGACGGTCGTTTTCGGTATCGCGTCCGCCACCGAGGCGTTCGCCCCGTTTGCGAGCCCCACCATCTTCTTGTTCATCGGGAGCTTCATCATCGGCCGGGCGGTGGCCGAGCACGGCCTCGATCGCCGACTGGCCACCGCGCTGCTCGCGGTGCCGGCGGTCGGACGGAGCCTGACGCGGACCCGAACGGCGATTGCCGGACTGGTCATCGTGATGTCGGCCTGGATGAGTAACACCGCCACGGCGGCCATGATGGTGCCGCTCGCCCTCGGCGTGCTCAGCGCGCGGAGCGGCCTGGCCTCGACCGGTCCGTACGGCGCGACAGGCCTGATGCTCGTGGTTGCCTTCAGCGCTTCGATCGGCGGCATGGCGACCCCGGTTGGCAGCCCGCCGAATCTCATCACCCTGGGGCTGCTCGAGCGGACCGCCGGTATCCGGATCAACTTCCTGACGTGGATGATGCTGACGGTCCCGATCAGCCTCGCGATGGGGGCGCTGCTCGTACTGGCGGCCGGCCGCAAGTACCCGCTGCCGCCGCAGCCCGCGCACGCGGGACAGATCGAGAGGCGGCCCGGGCACTGGACCGTCGGCCAACGGAACTGCGCCATCGCGTTCTTTACGGCCGTCACGTTGTGGGTCGCGCCAGGGGCGCTGTCGCTCCTGGCCCCCGACGCGCCGTTCGTCAGATTGGTGGTTACCAGGCTCGACGAGGCGGTGGTGGCCGTGCTGGCCGCCGTGCTGCTGTTCGTGCTGCCGGTCGACTGGAGGAAACGCCAGTTCACGCTCGATTGGCGTCAGGCGGCCGCAATCGACTGGGGCACGATTCTGCTCTTTGGGGGCGGGTTGTCGCTCGGTCGGCTGATGTTCGAGACCGGCCTCGCGGCGACCGTCGGCACCAGCCTGGTGGAAATGAGCGGCGCAACGTCGCTGTGGGGTATTACGGCGCTCGCCCTGGTCCTGGGGGTCCTGCTCACGGAGATCGCCTCCAATACCGCGGCGGCGAATATGCTGGTGCCGGTGGTGATCTCGATCTCCCAGGCGGCTGGCGTCAGTCCCATCCCGCCGTCGCTCGGGGCGTGTCTGGGAGCCAGTCTCGCGTTCATGCTGCCGATCTCCACACCGCCGAACGCAATTGTCTATGGGACGGGACTCGTGCCGATCCGGGCGATGCTCGGCTTCGGCGTCATCATGGACATCCTGGGGATAGTGGTCATCTTCGTGGGCCTCCGGATCCTCTGCCCACTTCTCGGCCTCGTGTAGACGACGTTCTTGCGTACTGGAATCAACGTGGGCGTCGCACGGATTGCGATTTCGCTGCCGCAGCAACTCCAGCGAGCGCCTTCCCTGCGCTCTCTTTGACGCCTTCCAGTGCCGCATGTGCCGCGAGATAGTCGCCGGCGGCGACGGCCTCGCCCGCTTTTTGCAGGCTGGTCCTGGCGGCAGCGAGCGCGTCGATGGGCGGCGTGAGCGTCCGGCGCGGCACGCCGGCGCGCCTGGCGGCCGCAATCCGCGTCTCTCCGTCGGCCACGAGCGCCGTGACGTCGGTTACCGCGCGCTCGACCTCCGCGCGCATCCGCGCCTTCGTGTCGGCGGTCGCGCGAGCGGCGTTCTGCGCGTATTCGTGGCTCTGAAGCGCGTTACTGAGCGCGAGGCGGTAGTCGCCGGCAGCGACCGCGTCGTTGGCGCTCTTGAGCGCGGCGGTTGCCGCCGAGTATTCGGTGGGCGCGTACTGCTCGGCGCCGGCGGCGCGCGCCGCGTCGATCGCACCCTGCGCGCGATCCATTTCCGTCGTCGGAGGCTCCGCACACGCAGAGAGGAGCACTGACACCGTAAGAGTGACCAACGCGGAAGCTGGGCGGAGCATGAGCTTCGAGTATAGCGTCGATGAAAGACCTGGCACCACACGATCGACCGCGTGAAAAGCTCGAGCGGCTTGGTGTGACCGCGCTTGGCGACAACGAGCTGCTGGCGCTCGTGCTCGGGAGCGGCTCGCGCCACACCGACGCCCTCGCGCTTGCGAATCGCCTCATCGCGCATGTCGGCGGGCTGCACGGGTTGGCACGAATCGATCTGGGGCGGCTCCTGGGCGTCTCGGGCGTTGGCGCGGCACGCGCCGCCCAGATCGTCGCTGCGGTCGAGCTTGGCCGGCGTACGCTCATCCGCGGTGCGGCAGAGCGCCCCCATCTGCGCTCACCCCGTGAGATAGCGGCCTATCTCCTCCCACAGTACGGTGGGAGTACGGTGGAGCAGTTCGGGCTCGTCATGCTCGACACCAAGCACCGGGTGATCCGCGTCAAGATCGTGTCGAGCGGCTCGCTCGATTCGACCGTCGTCCATCCGCGCGAGGTGTTTCGCGAGGCGGCCGCGGCGTCGGCGGCCGCGATCATCTTGTTTCACAACCATCCGTCCGGCGACCCGTCGCCGAGTCCCGATGACCTCTTGCTGACGACCAGGATGATCAGCGCAGGCACGATCATGGGGATCGACGTCATCGACCACATGATCCTGGCGGACCAGCAGTACTTCTCGCTGCTCGAGGCCGGCCGTCTGCGGGGGCGGACGGGATAAGATGGTCGGGATTGGCGACACTCTACTTCGACTGCTTCTCCGGCGCGTCCGGCGACATGATTCTTGGCGCGCTCATCGACGCCGGTCTGCCGCTCGACGACGTGCGCGGCGCGCTCGGGAGTCTGGCGGTCGATCGCGACACGCTCTGGACCGAGCGCGTCACCCGCGCGGGCGTGAGCGCCACGAAGCTTCACGTGCGCGGTGAATCCGACGCGAGCCACGGGCACGGACATGCGCACCCGCACCGCACGCTTCGGGAGGTCGAGCGGCTCATCGACGGCTCGGCGCTGTCGCCGGCGGGGAAGACGCGCGCCAAGGCGTTGTTTGACCGTCTGGCCGAGGCGGAGGCGGCGATCCACGACACGCCGCTCGACAAAGTCCATCTGCACGAAGTCGGAGCGGTCGATTCCATCATCGATATCGTGGGCACCGTCTACGGTCTCGACGCGCTCGGAATCGACGAGGTCGTGGCGTCTCCTCTCAACGTCGGGAGCGGCACCATTCAGTGCGCACATGGTGTCTATCCCGTGCCTGGTCCCGCGACCGTCCGCCTCCTCGAGGGAGCCCCGATTTACACCGGCACACAAGACGCTGAGCTCGTGACGCCTACGGGAGCGTTGCTCATTACGGGATATGCGCGGCGCTTCGGGTCACTGCCGCCGATGCGCCTTCGACAGGTCGGCTACGGCGCCGGCATGCGCGACTTCGTGGACGTGCCCAACGTGCTGCGGGTGTTCATCGGCGAATCCGACGGCACCTCACCGGTGGCGCGCGTCGTGGTGATCGAAGCGGAGATCGACGACATGAACCCGCAGATCTTCGGCATGCTGATGGATCGTCTCCTGGCGGAGGGCGCGCTCGACGTCTTCTACACCTCGATTCAGATGAAGAAGAACCGTCCGGGAACACTGCTGACGATCGTCGCGCCGCCGGAGGCCAGAGAGGCGCTCACATCGATCGTCTTCCGCGAGACAACGACGATTGGTGTCCGGTTCACGGAGATGCAGCGCGAATGTCTCGACCGGGAGACCGTCGCCGTCGAGACGCCGTTCGGTCGCGTCCGCATCAAGGTGGCGCGTCGGGACGGCGCCGTGCTGAACGCGTCGCCCGAGTTCGATGATTGTGTTCGTCTCGCCGCCGAGACCGGGACCCCGGTCAAGGACGTGCAGGCGGCGGCGATGAAGGCGTTTCTCGACGCTCGATGAGACCCTTCTACATCACGACGCCGATCTACTACATCAACGCGCGTCCGCACATCGGGCATGCCTACACCACCATGGTGGCCGACGCGATCGCCCGGGCGCAGCGGCTGCTCGGCGCCGACGTCTTCTTCCTCACGGGCACCGACGAGCACGGGCAGAAGGTCGAGCGCGCCGCGCAGAAGACCGGCGTCGACACCAAGGCGTTCGCCGACGACATCGCGGGGTCGTTCCAGCAGATGAGCCGCGACCTGCACATCACCAACGACGAGTTCATTCGGACCACGGAGCCGCGGCACCACCGCGCCGCCCAGGCGCTCTGGCGGCGGGTTGCCGCCAATGGCGACATCTACAAGGGCGAGTACGAAGGCTGGTACTGCACCGTCGACGAGATCTTCGTCCCCGAGACGCAGCTCCTCGAGGGCCGGTGTCCGACATGCGGCGGCAAAGTCGAGCGGCTCAAGGAGGAGAGCTACTATTTCAGGCTTTCGAAGTACCAGCAGCCGTTGCTGGAGTTCTACCGCACGCATCCGACGTTCGTACAGCCGGACTTCCGCTTCAACGAGGTTCGGACGTTCGTCGAGGCGGGCCTCCAGGACCTGAGCATCAGCCGCACGTCGTTCCGGTGGGGCATTCCCGTGCCAGACGACCCGACGCACGTGATGTACGTCTGGTTCGACGCCCTCACGAATTACCTCACGGCGCTCGGGTTCGGTGCGGACGACCCCGTGGCGGAGCAGCGGGTCGTCCGGTTCTGGCCGGTCGTCGTGCATTTGATGGGCAAGGAAATTCTCCGGCAGCACGCGCTCTACTGGCCGGCGTTCCTCATGGCGGCCGGGGTCAAGCCGCCCGAGCGGATCATCGCGCACGGGTGGTGGCTCATGGGCGGCGCCAAGATGTCGAAATCTGCCGGGAACGTGGCCCGTTATCAGGACTACGTCCGGGTGTTCGGCGTCGATGCGCTCCGGTATTTCGTCATGCGCGAGATGCCGCTCGGTCTCGACGCCAACTTCTCGGACGAAGGGGTGCTGACACGCTTCAACGCCGACCTGGCGAACGACCTGGGCAACCTGGTCAGCCGCGCCACGACGATGGTCCATCGCTACTGCAACGGCGTGGTGCCGTCCTCGGCGCCGGTCGACGATCTCGACACGGCGCTCGACCGCCAGATCGACAGGACGGTCGAAGCGGTGATCCGCCGCTTCGACGCGTTCGAGATCACCGTCGCGCTGCAAGAGACCTGGGACCTGATTCGCGCGGTGAATCAATACATCGTCAAGCGGGAGCCGTGGGCGCTGGCCAAGCGTCCGGACCGGCGAGCGATGCTCGATGCCACGCTCTATCACGCGGCGGACGCACTGCGCGTGACGGCCGCCCTGATCGATCCGGTGATGCCCGTGGCCGCCGGCCGCATTCGCGCGATGCTTGGCACCGCACAGGAAGGCTGGACAGGTCTCAAGGCCGGCAGCCTGCCGCCCGGCACGCGGCTTGGTGCGACCGAACCGCTGTTCCCCCGCATCGAAAAGACTCTCGAGGAGCTGCGCACGATGACGCCCGACGACACCTCCACGCCCGGCACTGCGGCACCCGCCGGACCGACAGGGGAGCCCCGCATCACGATTGACGACTTCATGAAGGTGGACCTGCGTGTGGCGAGAGTGCTCGAGGCCGAGGCCATCCCGAAGTCGAAAAAGCTGCTGAAGCTGAGGGTCGACACCGGCCGCGACCAGCGGACGATCGTCGCTGGCATCGCGGAGGCCTACCCGCCCGAGCAGCTCGTGGGAAAGACAATCGTCATCGTGGCGAACCTCCAGCCCGCGAAGCTGATGGGCGTCGAATCGAACGGCATGGTGCTCGCCGGCAGCCCTGACGGAGGGCAGCCGATCCTGGTCGGCTTCGAGCAGGAGGTGCCGCCCGGCGCGCGCGTACGATGACACCGGTGTCTAGTGCCGCGCGAGGAGGTGCCGCGGCATGCGTGGGGTCGTGAACAGTGCCGTGGACGTCCGCGGCACTCTCGCATTTGATGGTCGACAGCCACTGTCATCTGGCCGGCTCTGAGTTTGCGGGCGACCTGCAGCCGGTGGTCGATCGTGCCACCGGCGCGGGGGTGGCCGCCGCGCTCGTGATTCTCGGCGCTGATGATGACGAGGAGTGTGGTCGGGCGATCCCCGTGCAGGCCGCGTGGCCGGGCGTCCGCTTCTCGATCGGCGTGCATCCGCACGCCGCCGGGGCATTCGCCGGCGAGCCGACGCGCGCAGTCACCGTCGTCGAGCAGCGCCTGGCGCAGGTGGCCGGCGCGAGGGCCGTGGGGGAGATCGGCCTCGACTATCACTACGACCTCGCGCCACGTGACGCGCAGCAAACCGTGTTTCAGCTGCAGATCGGCCTGGCGCGGCGGCGCCGCCTGCCGATCGTGATCCACACCCGCGAAGCGGAGGAGGACACCTTCCGGATTCTGGCGGAGGAAGCCGCGGGCGACACCGGGGGCGTCTTCCACTGCTTCACAGGCGACCGCGCCATGGCGCGCCGCGCGCTCGACGCCGGCTTTCACCTTTCGCTGGCGGGCATCGTGACGTTTCCGAAGGCGAATGAGTTGCGCGAGGTGGCGCGGCTCGTGCCACTCGACCGTTTGCTCATCGAGACCGACAGTCCGTTTCTCGCGCCCGTGCCGCATCGCCGCACGCGCAACGAGCCCGCACGGGTCGTGCACGTCGCTGAAGCGATCGCGGCCGCGCGGGGCATGCGTGTCACTGAGGTCGCCTCGGCGACCGGGGAGAACTTCGTGCGACTGTTCAAACCCTAACCCCCAACCACATCCACCAACCAGCTTTGACACTTCGCGCGTTGATATGGTCAGATCGTCGCGCGTGAATCCCGCCGCGCCCAACGCATCCGCAACCGTTCTTGCCCAGCTGTTCGAGCCGATCCGCGACGACCTGCGTGCCGTCGAGCGTGAGTTCGCACGGCACGTGCAGTCCCAGGTCGCGGTGATCCCGGCGATCGGCAATTACGTCAAGGACGGCGGCGGCAAGCGTATTCGTCCGGCCGTGCTCCTCATGGCCGCGCGCATGGCGGGCCACACCGGTGAACGCGCGGTGCTGTACGCGTCGGTCGTCGAGTTCATTCACAGCGCCACCCTCGTCCACGACGACATCATCGACGAATCCGAGCTGCGGCGCGGCCGACCGGCGGCGCACGCGCGGTGGGGGAATCACCTGACGGTGCTGTTCGGCGACTTCCTCTATCTCAAGTCGATGGCGTTGGCGCTCACGCAGGACACGCTCGACGTCATCCGCTTGCTCTGCGACGTCACGCTCCGCATCGTCGAAGGCGAAATCTACCAGCTTACGAAGCAAGGCGCCGTCGATCTGTCCGAAGAAGAGCATTTCGAGATCGTGCGCCGGAAGACCGCGCACCTCTTCGCTGGCTCCGCACGGATCGGCGGTATGCTCGGACCGACTTCCCGGGAGCAGCAGGAGGCGCTCTGGGAGTACGGCTTCAACATCGGCATGGCGTTCCAGCTCGTCGACGACCTGCTCGACTTCACCGGCGAGGAGGTCGCGCTTGGGAAGCCCGTCGGAGGCGATCTGCGCGAAGGGAAGCTGACGCTGCCCGTGATCCACCTGCTGGCACAGGGCGACGGGCACGCCCGCACGCTCGTGGGCAAGATCGTTCGCGAGCGGACGGCGACGATCGATGAGTGGCGCCAGCTCCAGGCGCTGCTCGCGCAGGCCCGATCGATCGACTACGCGTACAAGACGGCCCTCGACTTCGTCGAGCGTGCCAAGCGGGCGCTCCGGGTTTTTCCGCCGAGCGATGCGCGCGAGGCATTGCTGTTCCTGCCCGACTACGTCGTCTCCCGCGATCGGTAGAATTTGGGGTCGGGGGTCATTTAAAAAAGATACTCACGCGAGAGGTCGTTTCCCCTGTGAGTGAGTGTCCTCTTTAAATGACCCCCGACCCCATGACCCCCGCCGAACGGATCGCCGAGCTCCGACGCCTCATCCGCCATCACGAAGAGCGCTACTACGTCCTGAGCGATCCGGAGGTCGCCGACGCCGAGTTCGATGCGTTGATGCGCGAGCTCGAGCAGCTCGAAGCGAATCACCCGGATCTCCTGACTGCCGATTCGCCCACGCGCCGCGTCGGCGGCCGCGTGGCAGCGGGATTTGCGACCGTCGAGCACGCCGAACCGATGCTGAGCCTCGACAACGCCTATTCGGAGGAGGAGCTGCGCGCCTTCGACGAGCGCGTGCGCCGGGGGCTGGGCGCCGGGCCCGACGAGGCGACTGCGTACGTCGCCGAGCTGAAGATCGACGGCGTGAGTATCGCGTTGACGTACGCCGACGGTGCCTTCGTCCGGGGTG
>Ga0187893_10001967_pt1 | contig 46717 bp, 32 predicted proteins | sample MA1701074metaG_FD_139574 | JGI IMG/M metagenome (GOLD analysis project Ga0187893, IMG submission 139574) | White microbial mat communities from a basaltic lava cave in the Kipuka Kanohina Cave System on the Island of Hawaii, USA - MA170107-4 metaG ... | reverse complement strand
TCGGCGAGCTTGTCCGATACCGCCTCGATCGGCTTGTGCAGCCGGTCTCCGTATGTGCTCTCCATTATCAGATAGTCCACCTGCGGCAGCGGCTCGGGGTCGCGGATGATCGGAAGGTTCGGCCGCCCGATATCCCCGGAAAAACCCAGCCGAACCGTCCGCTGCCCGTTGTGCGCCTCCAGATACACGGAGGCCGATCCCAGCATGTGCCCCGCCTCACGAAACCGGAACCGCATCCCGCCCGGCAGCTCCGTCTCCTGGCGGAACAGTCGCGGCTGAAACAGAGGGATCGTCGCTTCGGCGTCGGGCGTCGTATAGAGCGCGATCTGATCGCACTCTTCCTCATCGAGCTCCACCATGCGGCGCCGCCGCCGGCGCTTATTGACGAACTCGCAGTCCTTTTCCTGAATGAAGGCCGAGTCGCGCAGCATCGAATCGCACAGATCCGCCGTCGCCGGCGTCGAGTAGATGGGACCCTGAAAACCCTGCTTGACCAGCGTCGGCAGGTTGCCGCTGTGGTCGATATGCGCGTGCGACAGCACCACCGCGTCCACCTCCGCCGCGGGCGCGGGCAGATTGCGATTCCGCTCGGCCGCCTCCTTTCTTCTGCCCTGATACATCCCGCAGTCGAGAAAGACGCGCTTGCCGCCCGCTTCCACAATGTGCAATGACCCGGTCACCGTGCGCGCGGCGCCCCAGAAAGTGATCTTCATAGCCAACTTGCAGTATAAACGGCAACCGCCCGAGTATACTGATGGCGATGACGTCTCTTGGCTTTCTAGCAATCGCTCTGGCCGCCCCCGGCGTCCTGGCTCAGAAGAAACCAGTCACTCTCGATGCTCTTACCCGCCAGCCTTTCCCAGCCTCCACCGGAGTTTTGTGGTCGCCCGATGGGAAGCGCTTCGTCCAGCGGCAACGGGACCGGCTGGTGCTCTACGATGCGGCCTCGCGCCAAGAGACAACCGTTCTGTCGCTCCGCTCGCTCGAAGACGCCGCGGCGAAGACGCCCCCTGATGACACTTTCGGCTGGCAGAACCGGCGCGTCAGCGAGCAGCCGCTTCAATGGACCCCCGATAGCAAAGATCTGCTCGCCATCGCCGGAGGCGATCTGTTCCTTATCAAACTCGAAGCCGGCGGCTGGATACAGCTCACCTCCACTCCATTTCCGGAGCGCGACGCCAAGCTCTCCCCCGACGGCCGCTCCGTCTCCTACCGCCACAATCATGACCTTTACGTGATGAGCATCGGCGGACGAAAAGTCAGCCGGCTCACCTTGGACGGCTCGGCGACTCTATGGAACGCCGAGCTCGACTGGGTCTATCCGGAAGAGCTTGATCTCAACACGGCCTACTGGTGGTCTCCCGATTCCAAGTCGATTGCCTATCTGCAGTTCGATGTTAGCCGCGAGATGATTCATCCGCACGTCGATTTACTCGGCCTGTTCGCAAAGACCGAACCGCAGCGATATCCCAAGGCAGGCACTCCTAACGCCAGCGTCCGTCTCGGCGTCGTCCCCGCGTCCGGCGGCGCGACGCGATGGCTGGATCTGGGTGAGTTGCGCGACCGGCTCCTCGCTCGCATCTATTGGATCCCCGATTCCAGCGGAGTGTTCGTGATGCGCCTCAACCGCATCCAAAATGAGCTACACCTGCTCGCCGCCAAGACATCCACTGGGGCATCGAGCCTGGTGCTCGAAGAGAAAGACCCGTATTGGATTAATGTGAAAGACGAGTTTCGCTGGCTTCCCAAACGCCAGCAATTCCTCTGGCCTTCCGAGCGCGACGGCTGGCGTCATCTCTACCTCCATGACCGCAACGGCAAGCAGATCTCGCGGCTCACCAGCGGCGATTGGGAAGTCACTGGTGTCGCCCATCTCGATGAAGACGCCGGGCGGCTCTGGTTCCTCTCCACCGAAGCAAGCCCGCTGGAACGCCATCTTTATTCGGCCGGCTTGTCCGGCGGAGACCGCCGCCGGCTCACTCAGGAGAAGGGAACGCACAGCGTCACCGTCAGTCCCAACGGGGAATACTGGACAGATTCATTCTCCAGCTACGCCGAGCCGCCGCGTACTCTGCTTCGCGATGCTTCCGGAGCGCAGGTGGCCGTGATCCGCGAGTTCGACCGCAAGATTCAGGAAGAGTTTGAGATTCTCCCCACCGAAGTCGTCCCCTTCCGCGGCAGTGACGGGACGGCGTTTTATGGCCGGCTGATCAAGCCCGCCGGCTTTCAGCCCGCCAAAAAGTATCCGGCCATCGTCATGATTTACGGCGGACCCCACGCACAGACGGTTCGGGAGAGCTGGACGGGCCTCAGTTGGGACCAGGTCTTGGCGCACCGCGGCTTCGTCATCTGGCAGATGGATAACCGCGGCTCGGCCGGGCGCGGCCATCTTTGGGAAGCGAAACTCCATCGCCGCTTCGGCAAACAGGAACTGGAAGATCAAAAGCAGGGCATCGCCCATTTGCTCTCGCTCGGTTTCGTCGATAAGGAACGCATCGGCATCAGCGGCTGGAGCTATGGCGGCTACATGACTCTTTACGCCATGCTGCACGCTCCCGAAATCTTCCGGGCCGGCATATCCGGCGCTCCGGTCACTGACTGGCGTCATTACGACACCATCTATACCGAGCGCTACCTCGGCCTCCCTTCCGATAACAGCTCCGGCTATCGCGACAGCTCGCCCGTCCATCATACCGCCAACCTCAAAGGCAAACTCATGCTTGTGCACAACTTTGGCGACGACAATGTTCTCTACCAACACAACATGCAAATGCAGGCGGAGCTGCAAAAAGCGGGCAAACACTTCGAGCTGCTTGTCTATCCGCAGAAATCGCACGGCGTCACCGGCCCGCTGAGCCGGCACATGAGGGAAGCCATGACGGACTTTTTTGAACGAACTCTTCAGCCGGCGCGTTGACCCGTTCCAAGCAGCATATAGGTGACCAGCGCCGCTCCCGCCAACTCTCCTTTGCCGTTGCGCAGCTCCACGCTGCCGACGATCAGTGTGGAGCCGACGCGCAACAGCCGCGACCTGGCCGCCACCTTGCCGGAATCGATCGGCCGGAAGTAGTTGATCTTCATCTCCACCGTCGTCGCCAGACGCCGGCCCCCGAAGTGGCGCGTAATCGCGATGCCGACGGCGGCATCCACAAGCGTCGCGCTGACCCCGCCATGCAGCACTCCGGCGCTGTTGCGCATCTCCTCGCGAAACGGAATCTCCACCGTTACGCCGTCGGCATGCATCCGCGCGACTTTGATCCCAAGCAGCGAATTAAACGGCATTCCGGAAACCAGCGCGCGCAACTGGCCTAGCGTAATCGGGTGCGTGGACATGAGGTTAGATTAGCGCTCTCACGAAGTGGAACAGACACGCGCCGTCTCCCATAGCACCGATTGCTGTTGGAAGGCCCGCCGGTAGCGCCCGATGACTTCCTGCACCGCGGCCCGCGCAGCCGGCGTGTCGGCGTGGATCAGAAGCAGGACTTTCGATCGCTCGTGGCTGACAACGCCGTTGGGCCCACGCCACTGTCCCTCCGCTTCCCAGACGGTCAGCCCTTCAGGGAAGCGCGTTGTCACTTGATCGCGCAAGAAAATTTGCCACTCGAGTTCGCTCACCGCCCCCTTCGGACGGGCGAGACCGAAATAGAGAGTGGTCCGAAGCTGGGGTGAGGCTGCCGAGCCGCACTGTGAATCGAGGGCGGGCTGCTGCGCCTTGACCCCCGTCGTGAGCACCGTACCAGCCAAAACACCAAGGCTGAATACCAGGCTCAAGATGCCGACCGTCGAAGTACGCATGGATTTGTCTCCTGTTTCTGCAAGGTGATCAGCGAGACTATTCTGACTGAGAAACGCCCGAGGCGTCCAACTCGTTCAGAAACTGCGCCCGGTTGCGCCAGTTCTCGCTCACCTTTACGAACAGCTCCAAATAGATCCGGCGGTCGAGCAGCGATTCCATGTCCCGGCGGGCCAGCGACCCGATCTTCTTCATCATTTCGCCTTTTGGCCCGATCAGGATCTTCTTCTGGCCGTCGCGCTCGACGTGAATCGTAGCCAGAATGCTCGTGAGCACCGATCCGTCCGGGCGGGGTTCGTCCTTCCATTGATCCACCAGCACCGCCACCGAATGCGGCACCTCCTGCCGCGTCAGATGCAGGATCTTTTCCCGAATGATCTCGGCCGCAAGGAACCGCTCGGGCTGATCGGTAAGGTAGTCCTCCGGAAAATAGCGTGGGCCCTCGGGGAGCCGCGTGAGGATGGCCGTCTTAACCAGATCCAGCCCCTCCCCGGTCAAAGCCGAAATGGGGATGTACTCGCCGAAATCGTGCCGCTGCCGGTACTGCTCAATCTGATCGAGCAGTACCCTTTTGTCTTTCACCAGGTCGATCTTGTTCAGCAGCAGAAGACAAGGGACGCCGCTTTCGCGAATCCATGCGAGAGCCTGTTCGTCGCTGGGATGGAATGGCCTGGAAGCATCCGCTAGAAACAGCAGAAGGTCGCGGCCATGCAAAGCCTCCCGAATCCGCGTGAGCATGCGACGGTGCAGCATATGCTTGGGTTCGTGGATGCCGGGCGTATCGACAAACACGATCTGCGCATCGGCAAGCGTGAGCACACCTTGAATCGCCGTGCGCGTGGTCTGCGGTTTTTCGGCCACGATGGCCAGTTTGACGCCAACCAGCGCGTTCATCAAAGTCGATTTGCCGGCGCTGGGTCTTCCAAGAATCGAAACGAAACCGGAAACGTGAGGCTTAGCGGGCGCGGCCATTGGCTGTCCTGACGGATCGGGAGATGCGCAGCCGTTCCACGCGGCGGGTATCGCCGGCCAGCACTTCAATGCGAATGCCTTCGCGCTCGACCAGCTCGCCTGGTTTGGGAACGCGGCCCAGCCATTCGGTGATCAAGCCGCCGACAGTGGTGGCCTCGGTCTCCTGCTCGGGTGAAAAGTCCAGCAATTGTTTGAGATTGTCGAGGTCGAAATTGCCGGCTACCTGAAAAGAGCCATCCGCCTCCGGCAGGGCATCCACTCCTGGCTCGTGCTCATCGCGGATTTCGCCGAGGATTTCTTCCACAAGGTCTTCCATGGTAGCCAGGCCGGCGGTCTGACCGTACTCGTCCACGACGCCGACCATGTGCACGCTTTCCCGCTGCATAAACCGCAGCAGGTCCGAGACGGGTTTGGTCTCCGGAACACAAGGCAGGTTGCGCATCATGCTCCGCGCCTGCCGGGATACACGCTGCCCTTCATCAAGCTCGAACATATCGCGGACATGGACGAAACCGATAAGATAGTCGATGGTGCCCTCGTAGACGGGGACGCGTGAGTACTGTTCGTTGATGACAACGTTGCGAAGGTCCTCCAGAGTTTTGTCCGCCGCGATGGCGACAATGTTCGGACGAGGCGTCATGACCTCCCGCACAGTCTTATCGCCGAAGGCGACCACGGCTTCGATCAGCTCCTCATCGCTCTCCTCAAGAATGCCTTCCTCCTTGCCGGTTTCAATGAGCGCTTCGATATGCTCTTCCGGCGTCGGCTCCTGCTCATCGGCGGCCGATTTGTCGCCCAGATCGGCTATCGATTGAGCGAAATCCAGCATCGCGGTGACGGGCCTCGCAGTCAGGGCAAGCAGGCGCAGGACCGGCAGGATCGCCATCGTCCACTTTCCGCTGGTCCGGCGATAGAGAAAGCGCGGCGCGACGTAGCCTGTGAACAGCATCAGCGCCGAGGAGAGGGCGAAGGCTTGCAGCACGGCCAGCCACAACGGCGCCTTGGTAAGCAGCGCCATGGCCATGCAGATGATGGCAATTCCCACCAGTCCGAAATGACGAATCAAGGAGAACGCCAGCGCTCCGGCTTCCGCCTCCAATTTTAGATTCTCTTGAAGCGTCTCCCGGTAGAATTCAAGAGAGGGGAACTCCCGCGCTTTTATGCGCAAGCTCTCCCGGCACAGCAGATGAACGAAACTGACCGAGATCACCATTAAGGCCAGCAGCGCAAGCACTACAAGAAGCAGCAGCGTCATGGCGAAGCCCTTTCAATCAAACCTTGCGAAAGGCCCAGCCTGAGCCGCCATCCCGCTTCGGCTTTCCGCATCCGGCCGCGGTCGGTTTCGTGATCCATTCCCATCAGATGCAATGCGCCATGTAGCATGAGGATTTCTATTTCCTGCTCGATCGAGTGGCCGAAGCGGACGGCCTGGCTGGCGGCCCGATCGGCCGAAATGGCAATCTCGCCGAGGAACGGTTCGCTGCCGCTGGGAAAGGAGAGAACGTCGGTGGCCTCATCATGGCTTAGGAATTCCCGGTTCAGCTCGCGCAGACGCGCATCGCCGGTAAGCAGACAGTTGAAGAATCCACCGCGGGTGACATCGATTTCCAATCGTTTGTGAAAGCGGCGGAGACGCTTTTTGTCCATGCTGGCGGGACAGCGCTCAAACAGAATGGTACTGCCGTCGGATGACATGGGGGAGCATCACTGAACTTCGGTTGATGTTTCATTGGAAGACGCCGGCTTGACAGCGTCGCCCAGTTTCAGCACTAACTGGCGCCCGGCGGCCGATTCCTGATGTTTTTCATAGGCCTTCACGATACGCTGCACCAGGCTGTGGCGAACCACGTCGCGCTCATCAAAGTAAACGAAGCTGATTCCATCGATCCCGCCAAGCACATCGACGGCGTCCTGCAAACCGCAACGCCGGCCGGCGGGCAGGTCGATTTGGGTAAGGTCGCCGGTGACAACGGTCTTCGAGTTAAAGCCTTGCCGCGTCAACAGCATCTTCATCTGCTCGGCGGTGCAGTTCTGGGCTTCGTCAAGAATGATGAAACTGTCATTCAATGTCCGTCCGCGCATGAAAGCAAGCGGAGCCACCTCAATAGTGGAACGCTCCATGAACTTGTCTACCTTCTCGGCTTCCAGCATATCGTAAAGCGCGTCGTAGAGCGGGCGCAGGTAGGGATCCACCTTCTCTTGTAGAGTACCAGGCAGAAAGCCGAGCCGCTCGCCGGCCTCCACCGCGGGCCGCGTCAGAATCATGCGGCTGACCCGCTTGGCAAGCAACGCGGATATGGCCATGGCAACGGCCAGGTAGGTTTTCCCGGTGCCGGCGGGGCCTATGCCGAAGACCAGGTCGGTTCGTTCGATGGCCTCGACGTAACGCTGCTGGTTGATGCTCTTGGGCGCCAGCGTTTTCTTGCCGAAACTGCGCTGCCGGCCGCTCGAAACCAGGTTGCGCAGGCTGATTCCGGAATCGCTGACCACCACGCGCAGATAGCTGTTGAGATCGCCGTTATTAAACACGGCGCCTTCGCCGACTAGTTGGAGATAGTCCGCGAGAATGTCTTCGACCCTCTTGACGCTCGCCTGTTCACCCTCGATCTCCAGACTGTCGTTGCGGAGGAAGGTCTTGACCCCGAGACCGACTTCCAATACACGGATATTCTCGTCACGGGTCCCGAAGAGGGATTCAATGCCGCGAGTTATCGGAACGCTAACTTTCATGTTTGGGCGATTTCAGGAACCTCGGAAAGGCAAGGGAGTAATGTGCAACTGGCAGGCTGAAACGATGATCCGCGGGCGCGGACAGGGATTCTGCATCCTGTATGAGTATATCACGAAATCGGGACTATTCAATGACTGACCGTTAGCCGGCTAAGTTGTCCAGCCCATCTTCCTGCCGGGCAGTGGTTCAGCCCCACCGGGCAGGACCCCATTTTCTTCTCATCGCTCAGGTGATACACTTCGGCCATGATGAACAAAGTCCTCGCTTGCCTCTTCTTATTTGCAGCTACAATGTTGACCGCGCAGGTGCTTCCAGTGGGCACGGTTGACGGAACGGTGAAAGATTCAAGCGGCGGCGCCCTTCCCGGCGTCCCGGTACTGCTTACGAACCTGGAGACCAACCAGGTGCGAAATGCAACCACAAATGAGCTCGGGTACTTTTTCTTCCCGCTCGTGAATCCAGGCCGTTACGAGGTAACCGCCGAGAAGTCGGGATTCAAGAAAGGAACCCAACAGACTCTGGTCCGGACCGGCATCCGGTCGACTGCGGACTTCAACCTCGAGGTGGGCCAGGTTACGGAACGGGTGCAGATCACGGCGCAGGCGGCGCTGCTCGAAACGTCAACAGCCGCCGTGAGCCGTAACGTGGAACAGCGCACGATCACGGATATGCCACTGCTGGCCCGCAATGTGCTGATGTTGATCAACCTCGCTCCCGGGGTTACAAACAACCGGGCCACAAATGTGACTACCGGTCTGATCGACGTGGACGGTGTGTCTTACACCTCCGCGTCGGGCGCCAACAACCGGAGCAACGAGTTCCTGTTGGACGGCATTCCGAACAACATCTCGGACCGCGTGGCCTACATTCCCGGCGTGGATGCCGTCGAAGAATTCACGGTACAGACCAACGCGCTTGACGCCGAGTATGGCCACGGCGGCGGCATGTTCGTCAACGTCACCACCAAGGGCGGCACCAACGTGTTCCATGGGAACCTGTACAACTTTTTCCGGAACGACAAGCTGAATGCCAACTCGTTTTTTGGGAACAGGAACAACAACCCGCGCCCGATCTTCCGGTTCAACCAGTTCGGTCTCACCGCGGGCGGTCCGGTGGTCATTCCCAAACTCTTTAACGGCAAGGACAAGCTTTTCTGGTTCCTCAACTTCGAAGGCCTCCGCCAGCGCACCCCCATCTCCTACCGGTTTACCGTGCCTACGGAACTGCAAAAGCTGGGCGACTTTTCGCAAACCTTCAACGTAGCCGGACAACTTTTCCAGATTGGGGATCCGCTAACGACGACATCGGCCGGGGGCCGCACGCTGTTCCCTCAGGGGCGCATTCCCGCCAGCCGGTTGAACCCCATCGCCAGGAATGTATTGGCCCGCTATCCCGCCCCGACCTCCCTGGGCGACCCGCTCACCAACGCGAATAACTATTTCAGCCAGGTGCCTCAGGTCTACGATGGCGAAAACTACTCGCTGCGCATCGATCCCAACCTCGGGTCCCACCGCTTCTTTGTCCGATGGTCGCAAAACCAGGGCTTCCCCGGGACCCCCACGCCGTGGGATATCGGCGGCAGGGGAGTGGGGGAACTGACCGGCAATAACCGGGCGCAGACCTCCATCGGGATCAGCGATGCTTACATGATTAGTCCCACCATGGTCATCACCGGCCAGGCGGGCTTTACCCGCTGGACCCAGCAGGGCAGCTATCCAAGTTTTGACATGACTCAGCTCGGCTGGTCCCGGGAGTTCGCGAGTCAATTCCAACAGAATATCTTCCCCCGCTTCGACAACTCCGATATCTTTTTCATCGGCGCCAATGAAGGGCGCTGGTTTGAGCACACCAACACCTTTTCTTACAACGTGGGCGCCACCAGGATCGCCGGCCGGCACAACATGAAATGGGGCTTCCAGGGCCAGATCAAACAGAACAATTCGCAAGGCGCGAACCGCCCCGCGGGCCAGTACAACTTCACCCGCGCCTTCACCCAGCCCAACGCGTTCCAGCCTGGCACGAACCTGGGCAATGGCATTGCCAGCATGCTGCTCGGCTACACGGCGTCGGGATTCAACAGCCTCAACGCCGCTACCGCGACTCAGTCTCCGTTTTACGGCTGGTACTTCCAGGATGACCTTAAGCTCACTTCCCGGCTAACCTTGAACCTCGGCTTGCGCTACGACCTGATGTTAGGCACCACCGAGCGCTTCAACAAGAACACTTTTGGGCTCGATTTCAACGTTTCCAGTCCGGTTGAGGCGGCGGCCAGGGCCGCGTACGCGCGGAACCCGATTCCGGAATTGTCTCCAGCGAATTTTCGCGTGCCCGGCGGCCTGATCTTCGCCTCCCCGGACAACCGGCGGAACGTCGTGGCCGACACGAAGAACTGGCAGCCCCGCATAGGCATTGCGTACCGTCTTACCCCGCGCACCGTTCTGCGTGGCGGCGCCGGCATTTTCTATTCGGTCTGGTGGCAGCCGTTTGTGAATCTCACAGGCTTCCTGTCGCAAACGAACATCGTTTCTACCCTCGACGGCGGACTCACTCCTCAAGATATCCTCACCAATCCGTTCCCGAACGGCATGACACCGGCCACGGGGTCCAGTCTTGGGCTCAACACGTTCCTCGGCCAAGCTCTGTCCCTTTACCGGTATGACCGCAGCAACATTCGAAACAACCGGTGGAGTTTTGGCGTCCAGCACATGCTTACCAGCGACCTGCAGGTGGAGGTGAACTACGTCGGCCAGAGCGCCAGCAACCTGATCGTCGCCTCCGGCAGCGGGGACAGCGGGCGCATCATCAACTTCACCTCCAACGGTAATGGCGGGGCATTCGATCAGAAGTATTTCTCGTTGGGGGCGCGGTTGACCCAGCGGATTCCCAATCCTTTTCAGGGTCTCATCCCCCAACCCAGCCCCTTGGCCGGCTCCACCATCACCGTTTCCCAGTTGCTGAACCCGTATCCCCATTTCCAGGCGATCAACCACACTCGGGAAATGGGCGGAACCAGTAACTACCACTCGCTCCAGGTTGGCGCGAACCATCGCCTCAATCGCGGACTTAGTGTACAACTGGCCTATACCTTCTCCAAGCAATTGGAAAGCTTGCGCTATGTAGAACCCAGCGACACCTTCATGCCGCAGATGACCGGCCAGTTCGACAACCCGCATCGCTTGTCCACTGGGATCATCTACGAGGCGCCGTTCGGCGAGGGACGCGCGCTTAAAACCGATATCGCAGCGGTTGATAAACTCATCGGCGGCTGGCAATGGAGCGCGATGTACATCTACCAGACCGGACAAGCCGTGGCGCTGCCGGCAGCGGTGGCTACGGGCGTAAGCCCCACCATCAGCAATCCCACCATCGACCGCAGGTTCAACGGCGCCTCTATGTCGGTTTTGCCCGCATTTAATGGCCGCACCATGCCGTACTACTGGGGCGGTTTGCGCGTCCCGGCGATAAACAACTGGGACATGGCATTTCTTAAGAACACCAATATCTTCCAGGAACGATTCAAACTCCAGTTTCGTGCCGAGATGCTCAATGCGTTCAACCGCGTATGGTTCGGAGGCCTCAACACCAACATCCTAAGCCCGGCCTACACCCAGTTGACCAGCCAACAGAACAACCCGCGCAACATTCAGTTTGGACTGAAGTTGATCTTCTGATCGCGTAGAGGGCTGACTATTCAATGACGGCCAGCAGGTCTTTGGGCTCCACGTTCTGGCCCAGGTGGGCCGCCAGGCGGACTACTTTGCCCGCCACAGGCGTATAAACGGTGGTCTGCATCTTCATGGCATCCATAACCAGAAGCCGGTCGCCTTTAGCAACCGTCTGGCCGGCTTCGACGGCGACGCTGCTGATAACGCCGGGAATCGGCGCGCCAACGTGGCCGGGCTTGGCGGGGTCGGCTTTCTCGCGGGCGGGGGTGGTGGAACGCAGCGACCGGTCGCGGATGTTAACCTCTCTTGGCTGGCCGTTCAACTCGAAGAACACGGTCCGGTAGCCTTCCGGGTGGGCCTCGCTGACGGCCAGAAATTTGATAAAAAGCGTTTTGCCCGGCTCGATCTCGGCGCTGATCTCGGAACCTTTCTCCATGCCATAGAAAAACTGCGGCGTGGGCAGGACTTCGACGTTCCCCCACGCACGGCGGTTTCTAGCGAACTTGAGAAAAACGGCCGGATACATGAGGTAGCTCATCAGGTCCGTGCGGCTGGGTTTTTGGCCCATCTCTTCTTCCAGCTCCGCTGTTTTCGCCGCCATATCCACGCGCGGCATGTGCGCGCCGGGACGTCCCTTGCGAGGCTTGCCGCCTTTGAGCGCGACTTCGACGATCTTCCTCGGCCAGCCGCCTTCGGGTTCGCCAAGGTCCCCCGATATCATGTCCACGAAAGAGTTAGGCAGCGTAAGCGTGTGATCGGGCCCGAGATTCACGAATTGATTCACCGTCATGCCGTGACTGACCAGGAAGATTGCCAGGTCGCCGACCACTTTGCTTGAAGGAGTCACTTTAATGATGTCGCCGAGCGCCATGTTGACGCCGGCATAAGCGCGCGCGATGTCGGGCCAGGCATGGCCGAGGCCCATGGATTCGGCTTGTTCCTTCAGGTTGGTGTATTGGCCGCCGGGCATTTCATGCAGGTACACTTCAGCGGTGCCGGATTTGGGGGCGCTGTCAAACGGAGCATACCAGGAGCGAACCGTCTCCCAATAGCTGGCGCAGAGGTTGAGCGCATCCGCGTCCAGGCCGGCGTCGCGGCGGGTATTGGCAAGCGCGGCGGCGATGGAATTCAGGTTGGGTTGGCTGGTGGCGCCGCTCATCGAAGCCATGGCGGCATCGGCGGCATCGACGCCCGCATCAGCCGCTTTGAGCACCGAAGCGGCGTTGACGCCGCTGGTGTCATGGGTATGGAAGTGAATGGGAAGACCGATTTCCTGGCGCAGCGTCCGGACCAGCTTTTCGGCGGCGTAGGGTTTGCACAGCCCGGCCATATCCTTGATCGCGATGATTTGGGCCCCCATACGCTCCAGCTCCTTGGCCATCTTGACGTAGTAGGCCAGAGGATACTTATCGCGCTTGGGATCAAGTATGTCGCCCGTATAGCAGATAGCGGCTTCGCACAAGCTGCTGGTCTTACGCACGGTCTCCATGGAGACCTTCATATTAGGGAGCCAGTTCAGCGAATCGAAAATCCGGAAGATGTCGATGCCTCGAGCGGATGCTTCGAGGATGAATTCACGGACCACATTGTCGGGATAGGCCGTGTAACCGACGGCATTGGAAGCCCGCAGCAGCATCTGAAAACAGATGTTGGGGATGGCCAGCCGCAGTTTCGACAGCCGCAGCCACGGGTCCTCGTGAAGGAAGCGGAGGGCGACGTCGAAGGTGGCTCCGCCCCACATCTCGAGGCTGAACAGGTTGGGAAGACGCTGGGCGACGTGGTTGGCGATGCGCAGCATGTCGTAGGTGCGAACGCGCGTAGCCATCAACGACTGGTGCGCGTCGCGGAAGGTAGTGTCGGTGAGCAGCAGCCGCTTCTGTTTCCTCATCCATTGAGCGAAGGAATCCGGCCCCATTTCGAGCAGCAACTGCCGGGTGCCGGAAGGCGGTGTGGAAGGATCATAGGGCGGGACGACGGCTGGACGGCACACGTCGGGCGCGGTCTTCCCCGCCACTTCGGGGTTGCCGTTGACGATCACTTCACCCAGGTAGCTAAGCAGGCGCGTGGCCCGGTCGCGACGCGGCGTAAAACGAAACAGCTCTTTTCGCTCGTCAAGGAAACTCGTGGTGACCTGGCCGCGCTGAAACTCGGCGTGGTTAACCACGTTTTCAAGAAACGGAATGTTGGTCTTGACCCCGCGGATCCGGAATTCGCGCAACGCCCGGTCCATGCGCTGGCAGGCGTCGGGAAATTCACGGCCCCAGGCGCTGACCTTGACCAGCAGCGAGTCATAGTAAGGAGTGATGACGGCCCCGCCGTAGGCCGAAGCGCCGTCCAGGCGGATGCCGAAGCCGGCCGGTGAGCGGTAGGTGTGGATCTTGCCGTAATCGGGGATGAAATTGTTTGCCGGGTCCTCGGTGGTGACACGGCATTGCAGTGCAAAGCCATGAAGGGGCACGGCCTCCTGCCGCGGCAGCTTCATTTCCGGCCCGTGCAGCCCGTGGCCCTGTGCAACCTGAATCTGCGCCCGGACCAGATCGATTCCCGTGACCATTTCGGTTACGGTGTGCTCGACCTGAATGCGTGGATTGACTTCGATAAAAAACCATTCTCCGGTGCTGGCGTCGACCAGAAATTCCACGGTGCCGGCGTTATAGTAACTGGCGGCGCGGGCCAATGTTACGGCAGCCTGCGCCAGCTCGGTCCGGATGCGATCGTCAAGGTTGATCGCGGGGGCCACTTCGACCACTTTTTGGTGGCGGCGCTGCACCGAGCAGTCACGTTCATGAAGGTGCAGGATATTACCGTGCCGGTCGCCCAGGATCTGGACTTCCACATGCCGGGCGCGCCGGATGTATCGCTCCAGAAAGACCGCGTCATTACCGAAGGCGTTGCCGGCTTCCAGGCGCGCCTCCTCGAACTTGCCCGGCAAATCGGCCGGGTTGTCGACAACGCGCATACCCCGGCCACCGCCGCCGAACGCAGCTTTAATAATAAGAGGAAATCCGATGGAAGCGGATTTCCTGACCGCTACATCGACTTTGTTCAGAGGCTGACCGGTGCCCGGCACCACGGCGATGCCGGCCTTTTGAGCAAGCTGGCGGGCGGTCCGCTTGTCGCCGAGCAGCTCGAGCAGCTCCGGGCTGGGTCCTACGAAGGTGATGCCCGCGGCGGCGCAGGCGCGCGGCAGTGCCGGATTCTCGGCCAAAAAACCATAGCCGGGGTGAATGGCATCAACGCCTTTCTCCAAAGCAAGGGCCACGATCCCTTCCACATCCAGATAAGCTTCGACGGGCCCCTTGCCCTCACCAATCGTGTAGGCTTCGTCGGCTTTGAAGCGATGCAGGCTGAGCCTGTCTTCCTTGGAATGAATGGCTACGGTGCGGAGGCCAAGCTCGTTGGCGGCCCGGAATATGCGGATAGCGATTTCGCCGCGGTTTAATGCGAGCAGTTTTTTCATGCTGATGACTTCGGGAAGGTATGTTTTTTCAGGTTAGCATGGAACCTTTGAGGTCCTTCTTGCGTATCAGCTACAGCGAGGTGAGCAATGGCTGGCAAAGTGTTCTTAGTAATCCCTTTGCTGTTTCTGGCTGCCTGCGATTTCGAGGATTTCGACGGGCAGCGCTACAAAGAAGACTTCCATCACAGCTATGATCTGAAGCCTGGCGGCAGGCTGGAGATGGAGAATTTTAACGGCTCGATAGAGCTTACCGGCTGGGATCGGGATACCGTCGACATCAGCGGCACGAAATACGCTTCGCGGAAGGAATATCTGGATGCAATGAAAATCGAGATTGCCGCCATGCCGGATTCCGTGCGAATCCGAAGCGTCCGGCCGACGGCCTCGGGGTGGCGTAGCAACATGGGAGTGAAATACGTCATCAGCGTTCCCCGGCGGACGATGCTCGACAGGATTGTCAGCTCAAACGGCAGCATCCGGGTGGAGCAGATTGAAAGCAAGGTGAGGCTGAAGACATCCAATGGTTCCGTGCGGGCGGCGCGCTGCCAGGGGGATATCGAAGTGATTACGTCCAACGGCAGCGTGGAGCTGGCCGATTTCAAGGGCGGCGCCACGGTTCACACATCCAACGGCAGCATCAAAGCCGATGGATTGCGCGGCTTCTTCGACGCAACCACGTCCAACGGATCGGTGGACGCGCGGGTGATCGAAGCAACCGCCGGACGGCCCGTGAAAGTGGAAAGTTCCAACGGACGGGTGAGCCTGGCTTTTGAGACGCCGCAGATCCCCGACATCAGCGCTTCGACCAGCAATTCTTCGATCACGCTGAAGCTGCCGGAGGGCGTAAACGCGAGACTGAAGGCCAGCACGTCGAATTCGAGCATCACGACGGATTTCGAGGTCGCCGCATCAGGTACGATCTCGAAAAGCCGGCTGGAAGGCTCGATTGGCTCCGGCGGTCCGGTGGTGGATCTGAGAAGCTCCAACGGATCCATCCGAATCGCAAAGAATTAAGTTTTTCGCCCACCACCAAGCGAAGCCTGAGTTTTCTTGGGCAGTTTGGCGAAAACGAGATCGTAGGCTTGGGGGATGAGCCGCTGGAGTTCGGCCCAGGTGAGGGCATCTTTGGTTGACAACGCAACCCAGTGCGCGCGCGCCATATAAGGCGCTGGATCCACGTTGGGCCGCTCGACAAGCTCGGTGAATTCTTCCTGCGTACATTTGAAAGAGAGCCAGTGCCCACCGGGCTCAAGCGAAGTGACGGCGTACATCTTACCGCCGATTTTGAATACCAGATGATCGCCCCACTGCATTTGCTCGGTGGTGTGTGGCAGCGACATGCATAACTTTCGAACCCAGCCGGAGTTCATTTCGCTAGCTTAGCTGACAGACCAGGTGGAGTGGGTCCTGTTAAACTGATTGCTGATGCCGAAACAATACGCGGCCCCGCCGCCCATGACCATCGACACGAACAAGACCTACGTGGCCAGGTTTGAGACATCACGTGGCAGCATCGTGTGCGATCTGTATACCAAAGATGCGCCCAGCACCGTGAACAATTTCGTTTTTCTGGCGCGTGAGTTATTCTACGACGGCACCACGTTCCATCGCGTGATCGCCGATTTCATGATCCAGGGCGGCGACCCGGAGGGAACCGGGCGCGGCGGACCGGGATACCGTTTCGAGGACGAGTTAAAGAACAACCCGCGCCGGCACCAGGTGGGTTCGCTGTCGATGGCCAATGCCGGGCCGAATACGAACGGAAGCCAGTTTTTTATTACGCATATTGCCACAGACTGGCTGAACGGTAAACATACAGTTTTCGGCCAGGTTCGCGAGGGCCAGGAAGTGGTCAATGCGGTCCAACAGGGCGATAAACTGATTCGTGTGACGGTGGAAGAAGGCTAGCGGGTTCCGATTACAGGCGAGGACGCCTCTCCTACCCGAATTCGGCAACCACGTATTTTCGCTTAGGCCGTATCTTTTTCAGCCTCTACGGGTAATCCTGAATAGAACCGTGAACGAGGCGCACTTCCGAATCCTCTTTTTCGAGCACAAGGACGCTGTCTTCCGATTTGCCTGGCGAATGACCGGCTCCATCGCGACGGCCGAAGATGTAACGCAGGACTGCTTCCTGGCCTTCTACCGGGCTCCCGAAAAATACCAAAGCGGCCGAGGGGCGCTCCGGTATTTTCTGATCGGTGTGGCTCGGAATCTCATTCTGAAGTGCTGGCGCGCTGAGAACCGGTTCCAGTCACTCGAAGAGGACACGTGCCTCGCTGAGCCCATCGACGCCGCGGCTCTGGAAACCCGGGACCTGGTGGCCAAAGCTGTAAGCTCACTCCCCCCTTTGCAGAGGGAAGCGCTTATTCTCCACGAGTACGAGGGAATGAGTTTGGAAGAAGTGGCGCGCTTGGTGGACACCGAGCTAACCGCGGTAAAAGCCAGGCTGCACCGGGCCAGGGAAAACCTGCGGCGTACGCTCGCGCCGCTGAGAAACAGGAGGGAGATATGCAACCTCTAAACGACGATGAACTCCGGAGCTTGTTGAGGCAATGGGATGCGCCTCCAACGCCGCATTCTTTGGAGACGCGCGTGTTAGGCGCCGTCGCGGCTCCGGCTTGGAAGAGATGGCTTCGCTGGGTTGTGGCAGGCTCGATCCGTGTTCCGGCGCCGGTTGGCATCGGGGTCATCGTAGTGATCCTGCTGTTGGCCGCGCAGAGCTTCCGGCAAAGGCAATCTTCTCCGTCCCAACTTTCCGATTTCGAGGCCGTCAAGGAACTGAAACCCAGAATCGTCAGGAGCGCTTATGACACTCATTAGACTGCTTGTTCTGTGCCAGCTCACCGGCATTGCATTTGCCCAGATCATGAGCGGCAGCGTCACCATCGACGGTGTGTCGTTCACCTACGAGACGCGTCTGGAACCGCCTTCACCGGGCATATCCAGCACGGGCGGAGGCACTCTCACCGAAAAGAGAGTCGTTAAGCGCCACATCTGCGATTTCGTACAAAAAACTTACTACGGCTACGATCTCACGATGGACACGCTCGCCGATGGGCGCTACCGCCTGACGTTCTCCCCGCTGACGATAACCCCGGCGAAAATGGAGGAAATCTTCAATAAGGTGAAAGGATGGAGGCCGGTTGCGTTGCCGCAACAGCCTGCAAGCCAGATCATCCGCGCCGGCGACACACTGGCCATCGACCTGTTCGTGAACCCGGCGACGGGGCAGAAGATCGTTGATTACATCAAGGTTCACGTTGGTCACGGCCGGGGCGTCACCGCCTCCGGTCCGCCACGCGATTTCACTCTAGAGGACGCGGATTTTCTCTTGAGCGCACCGCGGCTATCGATCAACGGCAAACTGCTCGAAGAGAGCGTCCAGTTTAAGGGCAGCATCAGCGGAACGCCACTGTGGATCTACGTTGGAGGCCACGGGCGCTTTATCTTCAGCCTGACTCCCAGACCGGAGCTTGGAATGCGGAAAGGAGGCCAAGTGCGCGGCCACTCGATGAGTTGGCGCTGTGACAGCGACGACTTCTTGATCACCACGGACCAGCGCATCGCACCCGGAGATGGTGTCTACCACCTCTACGTTTTTCAGGATCCAAGCTTCCGCCCACGCGGGCCCGAAGGCTTTCGCATGGGAGCCGGAGGAAGGCTGGAATCCCTGATCCGGCGCTGAATCCAAACTCCCGGGTCGAGTCGATCCGCTGCTGTCTCCCCGATTGCGCTCTCGTGAGTCAGAGTCGCCATTCCGCTGGGAATGACAGCCCCGTCGTGACCTGGGCAGACGCCACCTCCGCAAAGTTGCCTTCAGCTTCGTCGAGTATATATCATCATGACTGTCCGTAAGCGCTGCACGACACCTCGATCCATGAGAAAACTCGACCGGAGGGAAATTCTCCTTCAATCCGCGGGGCTGCTTGGAACGCTTGCCCTCCCCCCGGGCGGCCAGGCGGCAGACACCGATTCCGTTGCCCCGCACAACGCCATCGGCGAGCGCGTTGGCGAGGTCGGCGCCGACTCCGCCACGGTCCACACCCGCCTCACCGCCGCTCCCACTCGAAACAACCTCGGCTACTCGTTCCCTGTCTATACCCACAACGTCGACACCATTGGCGTCCTGAGCAAGATTCGGATCCCCGACGGTCTGAGCATAGCCGGCCTGGAAGGCGCCTGCCCCGGTAAACCCGGACACGTCCGTCTCCAATACAGCCACGAGCCCAACCTCAGCCGGGCCGCATCCACTGACTGGGTCGCAGTCGGCCCCCAGACCGACTACACCCACCAGTTCCGTCTCCGCGGCCTTACGCCGGGTTCCAGGTACTACTACCGGGTGGAAATTGCCTCGCTCAACCGAAAGAGTTCGCGCCGCGGCAACGTTGGGAACTTCCGGACCGCGCCCGAACAGGACCGCTGGGCTCCCGTCAAGTTTCTCGCCCTCAGTTGCCAGGACTACGCCTGCCGGGATCACCTCGACGGCTACCGCACCTACCAGGCCATGAGCCGCCAGCAAGCCGACTTCGTCGCCTCCATTGGCGACAACGTCTATTACGACCTCGACCTGCCCTTCGCCACCACTATCGATCTCGCCCGCTTCCATTGGCACCGCATGTATTCGCAGCCGCTCGTCATGGAGTTGTTCCGCAACACCGCCGGCTACTGGCTCAAGGATGACCACGATAGCCACGAGGACGACAACTGGTCGACGCGCCCCACCCAGCGCGTCGCGCCCATGTCCTACCAGGACCTCTCGCCCATCTTTGTCGAGCAGGTACCCATGGGGCCCAGCACCTACCGCCGCTTCCGGTGGGGAAAGGGACTCGAGGTTTGGCTCGTCGAAAACCGCGACTTCCGCTCCCCTAACTGGGACCCCGACGGCCCGGAAAAAACCATTTGGGGCGCTAAACAGAAGGCCTGGCTGAAACGTTCCCTGCTTGAGAGCAACGCCGACTTCCGTGTGCTGATTAGCCCGAACTGCATCGTCGGTCCGGACCCTGGCCACGGCCCTCCCTTCAAGCTGCCTGGCGGCGGCGCCGACAGCCACGGCGATGGTGGATTCGAATTCGAAGGTCGCGAGTTCCGGCATTGGGTCAAGGACAACCGCCTCACGAATTTCCTAACCATCAACGGCGACCGCCATTGGCAGTACCATTCCGTCGACCCGGAAACGGGACTCCAGGAGTTCTGCTGCGGGGCCGTCACTGATGCCCATAGCGTCAAGGACAAGGTGCTCATTCCCCGCTACCACAAGTTTTTGCGCACCCGCGGCGGCTATCTTTCCCTCGCGCTGGAGGGCTCGGCGGCAGCCCCCATCCTGGCCATAAAAGTGCTCGACATCGACGGCCACGTTGTCCACAAAACGGAACTCCGGCGCACGTAGCTCCACTGTTATGGAGTTCGGCCGCGCCCAAAACATCACGGTCATTTTTCTCTTGACATTTAAGTGAATACTTAAGTATTATCTCCATGAGAGGCAACTCACATGCTCAATAACTTCGCGACGCTAATCTTCGCCGCAGCCCTTCTGGGAACTCCGGCGCGCACGGAAACGACCGAATCTTCGTTATTCAACTTGACGCTCACCAAGGTGACAATTGTGGTTAAAGATCAGGACGAAGCCCTGAAGTTCTACATCGAAGTCCTCGGAATGGAAAAGATCACCGATCTCACCCGTAACGGCCAGCGTTTTGTCACGGTTGCGCCTGCCGGTCAGAAATCGGTCGAAATCATCCTTGCGAAGGCGGATTGGTACGGCACTCCGGAACGAGTCGGCCAGGGCACCACCTGGGTTCTCGACACCAACGATTTCCGTAAGGCACATGCGGTTCTGGTCGAGCGGGGAGTCAAATTCATCCGCCCTCCGGAGCAGGCGCCACATGGCATGCAAGCGGTTTTTGTCGATCTGTACGGCAATCCCTTCGCGCTGATTGAACGCCCGGCGCGCCGTCGCTAGGCCGGCGCTGCTTCATGCTTCGTAAATGTCCGCATCCACCATCTCCATCATTCGCTCCGGATGCGCAACGCGCCGGAATCCGGCCTGTTCATACAGCCCATGCGCGTCCATGGTCGCCAGTTGCCAGCGCCGGAAACCGGCCAGACTCGGATGCCCTATCACGCACTCCATCATCCATCGCGCCAGCCCTCGCCCGCGATGCGATTCGACGATGAACACATCGGCCAGATAGCCGTACGTCGCCAAATCCGTCACTACTCGCGCGAACCCCACTTGTCTGCCGCCGTCATACAAGCCGAACGGAACCGAGCCGCGAATCGAACGCTCCACCACCTCCACCGGTATGCCCCTCGCCCAATACGATTGCGAAAGGAAGGCCTGAACAGTGGCCACATGCACCAGCCTCGGATTTGTTGAAACCATCATCTCGCCGCGCCTCCATGCCGCCGGCAGCGGCTGCAAATCCGGTGTTCGCCAACCCGCCCGCGCCCTTAGGCACACTATGGGATCGTAGCTGTAATACTCGCGGTAAAGATCGCTGCGGCGTCCATAGACGGCGACCAAAGCGCGCACCGCTTCCGGCCCACGCAACCCGTTCTCGTTAAGGAATGCATCGCAGACCTGTATCCAAAACCTCGTCAACGTTTCGTGGTAACCGCGCGTGGGCGTTTCCTCCACGCCGTGGCTTCTATTCAGGTTGCGAATCCCTTCGCGAATCTTGCCGAGCGCCGCTTCTTTGCCAAACTCCTGAACATACACCCCCGCCATGGCCACATGCGAGGCGTGCGTCCAGTCGCCAGACGAAATCGCGCCCTGTTCGAAGTCGTCGATAAAGCGTTTCAGCGGCTCGTCAGCAGATAGCTCATCGGCAGTCGAATCGATAACCATCTTCGTAGATTAGCGATTCGCCATTGCGCGCTGATAGGATGCTCCAATGGCATTGGCTCTTGCGGCGGCGCTGGCCTGCGCCCCGTGCCATCCCGCGATTGTGGAATCCTACGCCAAAACCGGCATGGGCCGCTCCTTCTTCGCCTTAACGCCGCAAACCCGCGTTGAAGATTTCGTACACGGCAATCGCTTTGAACACGCCGCCTCGCAAAGCAGCTTCCATATGATCGAGCGCGGCGGGCGCTACTACATGCGCCGGCGGCACCCCAATGGAACCATCGAAAAGGAGATCAATTACGTGCTCGGCTCGGGCAACCGCGCTCGAAGTTATGTGCACCGCACCGCGCAGGGACGTCTGCTGGCGATGCCAGTCTCCTGGTACGCCGAAAAAGGGGGCTTCTGGGAAATGGCGCCTGGCTATGATCGCCCCGATCATGTCGATTTCAGGCGCAAAATCAACTACGAGTGCTTTTTCTGCCATAACGGCTATCCCAAGACGCCGTCGATCGATGAGAGCGATCCTGTTTACCTCGACCCGCTCCCGCAAGGGATCGATTGCGCGCGCTGCCATGGCGATCCCAATCAGCATCTCAAAAAGCCCGGCGCCGGAAACATTCTGAATCCCGCCAGACTACCCCCGGCCCGTCAGATCGAGATCTGCATGCAATGCCATCTGGAAACGACGTCGCACCCGCTTCCTCACTCGATGCGCCGCTACGGCCGACCGTTCTTCTCCTACCGCCCCGGCGAACCGCTTGAAGATTACATGCTGCATTTCGATCATCCCCCCGGCGCGCCGCATGCCAACAAGTTCGAAGTGGTCAGCGCGCCCTACCGGCTGCGTAAGTCCGCCTGCTTTCAGAGGAGCGGCGGACGCATGACGTGCTCCACGTGCCACGATCCGCATGCTCGCCGTGTAAAGAACGCCTGTGCATCCTGCCATCCGAAGGCCCATCGTGCCGCCGAGGATTGCGCGGCTTGCCATATGCCGAACCGGCGTCCCGAAGACGCCCCACTCACCACAATCCGCGATCACTGGATCCGCCGCCAACCGGAATCAACCCCCGGCCCACGTTTGCCGGACTACAAGGGACGCGTTGTAGCCTACTATCCTCTCAACGCCAACCCTCTCTACCTGGCTGCGGCTCAGGCGCGCGATGGCGTGAACCTCGCCGCCGGAATCGCCCAGTTGCGCGATCTCGAGAAACGTTTCGCGCGGCAGGAGTTTCACTGGGATCTCGGAGAGGCCTTTCGGAAAGCGGGCCAAAAAGACGCCGCCGCCGAACAGTACTTGAAAGCACTAAGCGCCATGCCATCTCTGCTGCCGGCCTGGCGCGGCCTGGCGTTGGTGCGTTATCCCGATCTTGATCCGATGCTCGGCGGGTTGAAGCAATCGCCTCGCGACGCGTTCCTGCTCACGCTGCTGGGCACGGCGCGGAATTCGGAAACGGATCTCCGCGCCGCTATCGCCGCCGACCCCGAACTCCCGGAAGCCTACGTCAATCTGGGCGCGCTTTTGGCTCGTCAAGGCCGCAAGAACGAGGCGATTGAACTGTTCCGCGCCGTCCTGGCCTTGGACCCGCGCAACGTCGCCGCGCTCGCCAATCTCAAACTCGCTCTAGCGCCCACCCCGCGCTAATTCCAGGTTGCGCCGGGCTTGAGAGTGGCCCGGTTTCAGCCGCAGCGCAGCATCAAAATGCGGAATGGCGTCACGAAGCCGGCCGGTCCGGGCCAGCGCTACGCCCCAGTTGTTCTCCGCGTCGGCGTGCGCAGGGTCGAGCCGCAGACATTCCCGGTAGTGAGCGATCGCCTCCGCAACCCTTCCCAGAGCGGCCAGCGTCAGCCCCAACTCGTAATGCGCGGTGGGAGAATCCGGTTGCAACTCCAGAGCCGCCTTGTAGTGAGCGACAGCCTCTTGCGGCCGGTTCATCCGCGCCAGCGCGCCGGCGAGATTCAACTGCGCACCCGCCAGACGCGGCTGCACTCGCACCGCCTCGGTGAACGCCGCCACGGCTTCTTCCAGTTTTCTTTCTCTCAATAGCGCCACTCCCAGGTTGTTGTGCGCCTCGGCAAAACTCGGCCTGGCCTCAATCGACTTGCGGAATGCCGCCTTTGCCTCTTCAACCTTGCCTTCGGCATCCAGCAGACGGCCCAGGTTGTTATTCGCCTCGGGCGAGTTCGTATCGATGGCCAGTGCATTCCCGAAATGACGCTCCGCTTCCCGCTTTTGCCCGGCGGCAAATGCCGCGGCGCCCATCCCGACATGCGCCGCAACTGAGTCAGAATCGAGTTTGAGCGCTTCGGAATAGGCGAAGCGAGCCTCCTCGATGCGGCCCGCCGCCAGCAGCGATTCAGCAAGCCCGGTTCGCCACGACGGAACGGACGGTAGCCGTCCAATCAGCTCTCCCCACTGCGCGACGGCGCCGGCGTGGTCACCTATTTCAGCCAGCAGTTCGGCCAGCCTCTCACGCACCAACAGATCGTCGGGGAAGCGCGCGCGCCAGCGCTCGTATTCCCGCCGCGCTTCGGCCGTATCGGCCCCGGCGCACGCAGTCGCCACTACACCCGGATCGAGCCGCTTGGTGAACGGCGGCCGCTCCATCAGCGCCTGAATTGTTCGTGCCATCCGGCACCGGTCCCATCGAGTGGGCTGAAATCCACCGCCGGTCTCGCCGCCTGCAATCGCGGATGCCAGCCGCAGATTCGCTTCCGGTTTCAAATGGACATGCTCATAAAACGCGGTCGCATCGGGCGTGATGAGCTTTTCGGCATCAACCAATGTGGCGCCGGTGCGCGCGGCAACATTCCGGATGATCGCGTTGATGCGGCTGTCGGCCCGGAAGCGCAGCGTATCGAGATCCCGCGCTCCGGCAAAATCACCCTCGCGAAATTTCCTGCCTGCTTCCTCGCCGGCGAAAGGCGGACAGTCCTTCAGATTCACCGCCACCGTGCTTAGAATCACTTTGGCGCCCGCCCGCTGCCCCGTCCGCGTAATGGCGGTCAGATTCTCTTCAAAGTCCACATGGATCCGGGCCAGACGCGCATCGCCGGCGGCCACCTGGCGATCGAGAAACATCTCCATGCCTCTCCAACGGGATTGTGGTTCCCGGGCAGGCGCCAGTAATTGCCCGAACCGGAAACGTTGCAGCGCCATGGTGACGGCCGTCGCCACCGGCACGCTTCCTGCTCCGTAAGGGCCGATTACCTCGTTGTTGCCCGCATAAACGACGAACCAGTCCGGCTCCAGGCGTGCGCACTCGCTGGCAATTTCACGGATGACAGGAGAGTCGATCGCCGTCATCGCCGCGTTGATCACCTCGTATCGCGGCCCCGCCAGCGCCTGCATCTGGTGGGCGAAGCTGAACATCGGATCAGGAAACCCCATCGCCGCAGACTCACCGAGTACGAACACTCGCGTCACTCCAGACTTCTTTCGGGCTGCGATGCGCAGCGGCAGCGGTGTGCGCGCGATCGCCTTTGGAAAGAATCTCCAGCCGAATCTGCGGTTGGTGGACAAGCCCCCAGGCTCGCCGGCTTCCACGAAGAATTCCGTGTCGTATCCGTAGCCGGAGATGCGAAGGCCCGCCTCGAACGCCGACAGGAATGCCATGGGAGCAAGCACCACAATAGCGGCCGGAACCACCCAAATTCGAAGCCGGCGCTCGCGCATTGACAAGCACTTCATTCTATGAAAAACTCATCATCCAGTAAAGGATGCCAATGAAACGGATCGTAATCTTGCTTACGCCACTGCTGGTCGCTCAAACCGACCTCTCCACGATTCGCGGCACTGCCACTGATTCATCAGGCGCCGTTGTCCCGAATCTTTCCATCACGCTCACTGACATCGAGCGCAACACCAGCCGCGCCGCCGCAACCGGTCAGGACGGCAACTACGAAATCCCGTTCCTCGTTCCCGGTCTGTACAAGCTTTCGGCAACGGGGCCAGGCTTTAAGGAATTCGTAGCCGACCGCATCCGCATCACCAGCCGTGAAATCAGAAGAATCGACATGGCGCTCGAACTGGGCGCCGTCGGCACTCAGATCAACGTAACCGCCGATGCCGCCGTCATCGCCACAGAAGGCAGCCAGGTCGCCAACGGGTTCAATAACTCTTCATTCGTCGAGAGCCCGCTTAGCCAAAGTTTTTTTCCTCAGGCCTACATGACCACGCTGCCGAACATCCAGACTGACATGGGCGGATGGGGACTCCGGTTCGCCGGCCAAAGCGGCAACCAGATCGCCGAATCGCTCGACGGCGTGGTCAGCGACGGTCCGGTCAATCTGGTTCAGAACATGTTCGACTTCGAGGAGTTGCAAGTGGTGGCCGTGAATAACTCCGCCGAGTTCCCGCGTATCGCAAATTTCACTATGACCGGGCGCGGCGGCTCGAACCAGTTCCATGGCCGCGCCTATTTCGATTTCGTGAACTCCGCCCTCAACGCGCGGAGCACGTTCACTCCGTTCAAAGTGCCTTACAAAGAGCATCGTGGCAACGGCAACATCAATGGGCCGATTTTCAAGGACAAGACGTTTTTCTATTTCTCCTACAGTATGGTGCGGATTCCATCCTCCACTTTCTTCAACCGCCATGTCCCCACGCGCGCCTTCCGCAACGGCGATTTTTCCGCGCTCCGTACCGTGGTCCGCGACCCGCTTACCATGCAGCAGGGCAATCCCACCACAGGCATGCCTTTCCCGGGCAATCGCATTCCGGCAAATCGTTTGAATGCCGTCTCGCGCCGGGTTCAGGACCAGTTCATCCCCGACCCCAACCAGGCCGGACCGGATGACCGTACAAATAATTTCGGATTCATGCACCGCTGGCCCCTCGACTTGTTCAAGTGGGATTCCGTCACAGGCCGATTTGATCATCGCTTCAATAACAAGAACTCGATTTTCGGCCGCTACATTAACCGGCTCACGCCGTATGTACTTGCCGGAAGCTTTCCTAATGTCGGGACGTGGACGCGCATGCGCCATCATCACTCCGTCGTGATCTCCGATACGCATACCTTCTCGTCCCGCCTGGTCAACAACGTGCGATGGGGCTGGATTAAGGACGACATCAGGGACGGCGGCACCATCGACGGGTTCACTCCCGCCACGGGCGATACCGTGGTTCAGAACCTAGGCATTCAGGGAGTTAATCCACGCGGCCTCAAGGCAATGGGGTTTCCGGTCATGGATATCGTCGGCGTCAGCCGGCTCTCCATTCAGCCCGGCGGCACCATCAATGATCGCCACGACTTCGAGTTCACAAACAACACTTCCTGGTCGGTCGGTTCCCACGTAATCAAGTTCGGCGGCGACTTGCGGCGTTTCCGCGATTTCCGCGACGTCATCTTTGAAGGCAGCTATGGAGTGTTCAGCTTCAATGGCGCCTTGAGCGGAGAAGGCTACGCCGATTTCCTGCTCGGATTGCCGTCTTCCACTTCCCGGCTGGATCCATTGACGGAGCGAAGACTGCGGGGCTATGAGGTCGGCTTCTTTATTACCGATACCTGGAAGGTAAATCGCAGGCTGACGCTTGACTTCGGTTTGCGCTGGGATTATTTCGGGTCCACAAGTTACGCCGACAAGCTCCAGTTCAACTGGGACCAGCGGACTGGCGACGTGCTAGTGCCGCAGGGAACGCTCGGCAAGATCAGCCCGCTGTATCCCACCAACCAGATCCGCGTCCGGGAAGGCCAGGTTGTTCCCAGCCCCGCTCGCGATAATCTGCGGCCGCGGCTGGGCGGGGCATACCGCATTACCGACACCTTCGTCGTCCGTGGCGGCTATGGACTGTTCACCGAATCACTCGGCGCCTTTCACCGCTTTCAGGGAACGGGTCCATTCCAGTTGCAGGAGACGTTCATCAATCTCGATGAGTTCCGCGCCAACCGCGCGCCGCTGCAACTTCCCAACCCGTTTCCTTCCCGGCTTGGCAGCATCCCTTCACAAAGCGTCTCCGGTTACCCCTCGTCCACGGACAACGGAGTCATTCATCAATTCAACGTCAGCCTGGAAAAAGATTACCGCCGTTTCGGATTCCGGGCATCCTACATCGGATCACGCGGCCGCGGCCTCAACTACGATCTGCAGTTGAACAAGCCGCAGGCCAGTACCACGACATTCAACCAAAACCGCCGCCCATTACCCCAATTCATCAATGCGGCTTTTGCCCAAAACAACGGGCGTACAAACTATGACTCGCTTCAACTCGAAGCCAGCCGGAAGTTCGGGGCGTTCACCTTCATCGCCCATTACACGCTTTCCAACTCCATGAACGACTTTCTGAATTTGCAGGATCCCTACAATCACACCTTTTGGAACCGCGATGGGTTCAACTCGCGTAACCGCGCGGTGATCTCGACTTCCTGGGATCTGCCCTTCGGCCGCGGGCGCCGGTTCCTGGCCGCCGCGCCCAAGGCGCTGGACCTCGTGCTCGGTGGATGGCAGACCCAGACCGTGCATTATTTCCAGGCCGGACAGTACTTCTCACCCAGCTTCACCGGCGCCGACCCATCCAACACCAACACCTTCGGCGGCCTCCCCGATCGCATTGGGAACGGCAATCTTGCCCCAGGCGAACGCAGCGTTGGCCGCTGGTTTGACGCGTCGGCCTTCGCGCCGCCGCCTACCGGACGGTTCGGAAACTCCGGAGTCAACATCCTGGAAGGCCCCGGTCTGAACCTGCATCACATTGCCATCGTCAAGGAATTCAAAATCACCGAACGGTGGAAGATCGCGCCGCAGGCCTCCATGGCCAATATCTTCAATACCCCTCACTACGCGTTTCCCCAGGCCAACATTTCCGTCCCTGGGCAAGTTGGGCGCGTAACCGGACACCAGGGTGGCGGCGCGCCGCGTGAGAAAAGCGCGTTCCGCGAGATCACCATGCGGCTACGCATCGAATTCTGAGATGCGCGGCATCGTTATTCTGCTGCTGTGCGCCTCCGCGGGGGCGGCCCCGTTGCGCATGGGCCGCGCCTCGGTCAAGATTACGCCCGAGCCGGGAACGCCGATGGCGGGTTACTACAACATCCGGCTCGCAACGGGCACGCATGACGATCTCTTCTCAAAAGCGATTGTTCTTGAAAAGGACGGCGTCAAGGCGGCGCTGGTCGCTTGCGATTTGGCCGCGCTTTCCACCGGCGTCATCCAGGAGGCGCGCAAGCTGGCCGCGCAGGATACCGGCATCCCGGCTGCCAACATCATGATCAGCGCCACGCACTCGCACACTGGTCCGGTGATCACCGGCCGGGGCGCGCGCGACTCGGCCTACGGCGGGTCGCTGCCGATTCTGAAAAAATACATGGCGGATCTGCCCGTCAGAATCGCCGAAAGCGTCAAGCTTGCTAACGCGGATCTGCAAACGGCGCGAGCCTCCGGAGGCGTGGGCAGGGAGCCTTCGCTCGCTTTCAACCGGCGCTTTCACATGAAGGACGGTAGCGTCGGCTGGAACCCCGGCAAGCTTAATCCCAACATCGTCAAACCCGCCGGCCCCGTCGATCCCGACGTCAACGTGGTCTACTTTGAATCAGACGACGCACGGCCGCTTGCCACCTACGTGAACTATGCGTGTCACCTCGACACGGTTGGCGGCATGGAGTGGTCCGCCGATTATCCCTATACGTTGTCGGCGATCCTAGGGAAGTTGAAGGGCTCATCCATGCTGACGCTGTTCACCATCGGAACGGCGGGCAATATCAACCACATCGACGTCACGCATAAGAAACCGCAGAAAGGACACGAGGAAGCCGCGCGGATCGGCGCGGTGCTCGCCGGCGAAGTGATCAAGACGTACACCCGGCTCTCTATGGTTCCTGAAGCCACTATCAGGGTGAACAGCGAGATCATTCCCCTTGCCTTAGCCGAAGTAACCCCCGCGGATGTGGATCGCGCCAAAACCATCGAAGCGGAAGTCGCTGCGGGGAAGCAGGTCAGGTTCCTCGACGCGGTATTCGCGTTTCAGGCGATCGATGTAGCCGCGAGGAAAGGCAAACCTTGGGATGCGGAAGTCCAGGTGATCGCGCTCGGCGATCAGATCGCCTGGGTGGCGCTTCCCGGCGAAGTATTTGTCGAGCTGGGCATGGCGATCAAGAGCGCCTCACCATTTCCATTAACAATGGTCGTAGAGCTGGCCCACGGCCCAACTACATACATTCCCGACGAACGGGCTTATCCTCAAGGCAACTACGAAGTCGTGAGTTCGCGCGTGGCTCGCGGCTCTGGAGAGAAGCTGGTCCAGTCCGCTGTCCGGCAGTTGGAGGCGATCCGGAAGCGTTGAGTTATATGCTCGCGCCGCCGTAACCGCTCCTGTATACTGGCACCATCAGCTTTGACAGGTGAACTTTTATGACTCGCGTGTTTCTGTTCGTATTTGCCTGTACGCTTTTCAGCGCCTCAGCTTTTGCGCAATCCGATGTCACCCGAGTAGCTCCAAGCTGGGGCAACTCGAGCTATCACTCGATGAATCCTACCTTTCTTGGCAACTACACGTGGACGCTCCTTACGGCGTGATCGAGAACACCAACCGTCTGAATGCCTTCTCCGGTTCGCAGCGCCCCATCTGCTCAGGAATCCCAACCTGGCCGGCAATCGCTCCCGGGACGAGAAAATCCAGCAGTTCTTCGACACGGCTGCTTTCCGCGCACCCGGCGACGGAGTCATTGGCGCCGCCGGACGCACTAATGGCGCGGGCCCCGGTTTCTTCGGCCTGGATCTCTCCATTCACAAGATTTTTCAGCTCTCCGACCGGTTCGGGCGGACATTCCGCACCGACATCGTGAATTTTCCGAACGTCCCGGCTTTCGCCGCACCCGATCAGGCGCGAGGCGACGGTAACTTCGGTAAGATCGGCAACGTGCTCGGTCTGTCGACAGGCCGCGAGATTCAGGTAAGTTTAGGCTGGCTTGGTAAAAGTAGCGTCGAACACTCCCTAACGGTGTTTTCAGGAGACTATTGATGAATCTATGTTTTCTTCTTGCTTTAATTCCTTCTCTGCTGCCTGGGGCCGCTCCTTTTCTCGAAAAAGTCGAGATTTTCCGGGCGGGTGAAGGCGGCTATGCGCACTATCGTGTTCCAGCCATTGTCGTTTCGCCTCGCGGCACTGTGATCGCGCTCACCGAGGCGCGCAAGAGCTCGCGCGGAGATTGGGGTCCTCAGGATATCCTTATGCGCCGCAGCCGCGACGGCGGCCGTACCTGGGACGCACCTCGCTCCATCGCCCGCGTGGAAGGCGAGATTCCACCCAATCCCGTCGCCTTGGCTCAGAATCTCGATAAGCCAGGCGACGTCACTTATAACAACATCGTCCCTATCGCGGACCACAAACGGAAGACGCTCCATTTCCTCTTCTGCGCCGAGTATGCCCGCTGTTATGCCATGCAAAGCAGCGATGACGGCGATACGTTTACAAACCCTGCCGACATCACCCCCATCCTGGAGCAGTTCCGGCGGGAATACGATTGGAAGGTCGTCGCCACCGGGCCGGGCCACGGCATTCAGCTTCGCTCGGGCAGGCTCCTGGTCCCCGTCTGGCTTTCCAACGGCGCAGGGGGTCACGCCCATCGCCCGTCTATCGTGGCCGTCATCTACAGCGACGATCACGGCCGTAGCTGGCGGCGCGGCGACGTCGTTATCCGTCACCCCGAGTTGAAGAATCCCAGTGAAACCGTGGCCGTCGAATTAGCCGATGGACGCGTCGCCCTCAACATACGTCATGAATCGCCTCAGCACCGGCGCGCCTTCTCTTACAGCAAGGACGGCGCCCGCGACTGGACCGTGCCCGAGTTCCATCCCCAGTTGTTTGAGCCGATTTGCATGGGCAGCATCATCCGCTATGACACCCAGCGCATATTGTTCGCCAACCCGCACAGCGGCGAGCCGCGCAACCCTGCGCAGCCGGAAGGCAATCATAAACGTCAGAACGTAAGCGTTAAATTGAGTTCCGATGAGGGCAAGACTTGGCCCATCTCCAAGCCTCTTGAGCCCGGACCCAGCGGTTACTCCGATCTCGCTGTCGGCCCCGACAAGACAATCTACTGCATCTACGAGCGTGGCGCCATTTCCGGCGCCGATACCTACATTCAGGCGCTCACCGTCGCGCGTTTCAATGTCGAATGGCTCCTCGAGTGAATCCTGCCGTCCAACGCCAGAAACGGCGTTTCCGGAATGATATACTCATCCCGTGCCACGAACGATTCTGCTAAGCCTCCTCGCGTCCCTTTGCGCCTATGCGCAAAGCACGTCAATTTTGGGCCGCGTCACCGATCCGAGCGGCGCCGTTCTCGCCGGCGCCGGTGTAACGGCAGTGCATGAACGCACCGGAGCCTCGGCCGCCACCACCACCAACGCTGAAGGTTACTACGTTCTCCCATCGCTTGCCATCGGCTCGTATTCCGTCAGCGTAACGCTCACGGGGTTCTCCACCGAAAAGCGAACAGGCCTGGTGCTCCAGGTGGGTCAGAATGTCCGCCAAGATTTCGAGATGAAGATTGGCGAGGTGACGACAAGTATCGATGTGCAGGCCTCCTCGCCCGTTATTCAGTCCGAGACTTCCTCGGTGGGAGCGGTTGTTGAGACACGCCAGATACTCGGAGTGCCGTTGAACGGGCGCAGTCTCTTCGCGCTGCTTGCGCTGGCGCCTGGCGTACAAAGCGCGGGAACCAACACCTCCATCGGCGGAGCGCCGCGCAACCAGAACAACAATTTCACCGTCGATGGCACAACCAATAACGACGTGATCAGCGGGCGTTTGGAAGGCGCTTTCCCGTCGCTCGACACCGTGGCTGAATTCGAAGTGATCAACGGCAACGCTTCGGCGGAAAACGGACGCGGCGGCGCGCAGATCAAGGTAGTAACAAAGAGCGGAACCAACGAATTCCACGGCTCGCTCTATGAATACAACAGAAACCGTGAGTTCGCCGCCCGTAATTTCTTCGCCCTCACCAATCCGCCTTTCAATCGCAACGAATTCGGCGGCTCACTCGGCGGACCGGTACTTTTGCCCCGCTATAACGGCCGCAACCGCACTTTCTTTTTCTTCAGCTACGAAGGCCTCCGCGAGCGCTCCCCGCGAATCAACAACATGGCCGTGCCCACTGAGCGGCAGCGAAACGGCGATTTTTCCGGTTTGCCCGCCATCAACGATCCCATGGCCGGCGGCACGCCGTTCCCCAACAATCGCATCCCGCAAAACCGTCTCAGTCCTGTCGCCAGAGAACTGGCCGAGTTTTATCCGCTCCCCAACCTGCCGGGCACGGGAGCCGCGGGCACGGGATTCAATTTCATTACCTCGCTCAGCAATAAGCCCACCATCAATAACTGGTCACTGCGTGCCGATCACACCCTATCGGACCGGAATCGGATATTTGGCCGCTACTTCTCGTTTACCAACGGGCCGTACTTTTCCGCGGGTCCGGCCACGGAGAAGTTCGGCAACGGCCTGTTCGGCTTTCTCGATCGCAACGCCAATTTCACCTACATACGCAATCACACTGCGCGCCTGACCAATGAATTCAAATTCGGCTATGTATTTAACGATAATTTCCGCAACACGGCCAATCCCGATCTCGACCTGAGCCGCCTCATACCAGGCTTGCCGCCCATCACGCGCGGCGCCGGTGGCGTTCCGAGCATGAATATCGTTGGTCTGGCCATGCTCACCGAAAACACCGGCACCTTCAGCGGCGGCTTCTTCCGCCAGTGGAGCCACCAATACATCGACAACGTTACTTATGTCCGGGGCAAGCACATCATCAAGGGCGGGTTCGACATGAATTTCGCCAAGAGCTATGACGGCCTCGCCATTCGTCCTTACCCGCGCGGGTTTTTTAACTTCCAGGGAACGTTTACCCGCAGCCCGGTCGCCGACTTCATGCTTGGCTGGCCGCTCACCGCGCAGCGCTCCTCCGAGTTCAACGGTTCCACCCAGCCGGGCGCCAGCGTCCTCGGCTATTACATTCAGGATGATTGGAAAGTCACGCCCTCTCTCACAATCAACATCGGCCTGCGCTACGAAATCACCACGCGCTGGGAAGAACGCGACGGGCATTATGCCAACCTGGACCTGAACACCGGCAGAATCGTTGTCCCCAAAGTGGGCAGCGGCGTCGCAGCAGCGGCTATCCCCCGCCTCCTCACAAGTCTGCCTATTGTTACCCATGACGCTGCCGGTTTCCCGCATAAGATGATCCGCGGCGATCACGATAACTTCGGCCCTCGCTTCGGTTTCGCCTGGCGGGCGATGGACAAGACCGTTATCCGCGGCGGATACGGGATTTATTACGGATCCCTGTTTGGCGCGCAGGTGCTGGCCATGGACAAGAATCCGCCCTTCGTCCTCACCGAGGTAACCGAATCGCAATCCGGAACCAACCCCACGCTTTCCTTCGCCAGCGCGTTTCCAGGACCCGGCAGCATCCCCGCGAATCCCTCTTTCACGGCTTTTGATCCGGACCTGCAAAACAGCTACTCGCAACAATGGAATCTGACTATCGAGCGCGAGTTGATCGGACTCACCGGATTGCGCATCAGTTATTTCGGAAACAAGTTTACGCATTCCTGGCGCGGTTACGACATCAACCAGCAGCGGGTGTTCGGCCCTGGCCCCATACAGCCCAGGAGACCTATTCAGCCGTTTGCCAACATCACCTACTACGATTCCGGAGGGACGTGGGTTTCGCATTCACTTCAAGCCGGCGCCATCAAGCGCTATTCCCACGGGCTCCTGTTTCAAGCCGAATATCAATGGATTCGCACCATCGGCGAGGAGTTGTACGGCGGTCCTCAGGATGTTCGCAACTTCCGCGCCGATCGCGCCGATATCGGCGGACTGGCCCGGCACGTCCTGCGCGTCAATTACCTCTACGATTTGCCCTTCGGCAAGGGAAAGCCTTTTCTAAGCTGGGGTGGTCCGGCGAATTACCTGGTCGGCGGCTGGCAGATCGCCGGCATCACCAGCGCTCTCACAGGCTTGCCTTTTTCGGCTTCGTTTAATCCCGCGGTACAGGGCAGCCCAGGCGGCCGCCCCGACCTTGTGGGTGATCCTCGCCTGACCGATCCCACCATCCGGCGTTGGTTTAATCCGGCTGCCTTTGCCGTCCCGCAAGCCTTCACGTTCGGCAATTCCGGCCGTAACAACATGCTTGGCCCCAGAGCGTTGACCTTTGATTTCTCTCTTTACAAGAATTTCTCGATACTGGAAAGATTGAATTTGCAGTTCCGGAGCGAATTCTTCAATTTGTTCAACCGCGCCAATTTCGGACTTCCTGCAGGCAACATTTCGGTGCCTGCGACGGTGGGCATCATCAGCAGCTCGGCGTCAGCGCGCGTGATTCAGTTCGGATTGCGTCTTACGTTCTAGTGTCAATGAGATGGATTAGCGTTGCGGTCCTCGCGCAAGCGGCTTTGGGCGGCTCCGATGTCTATCCCGGACCGGATTGGCCCGCCGCCGTTAGTGCGGAACGGCACGGCAGTTCCCGCCAGAGGCTGGAGCAATACGACAAATGGCTTCGCGCCCAGGCCGGCGACTACTGGGCTTCGGTAATCATCCAGGGCGGTCACTTGCTCTATGCCGGGCGCGGCCCTCGCTGTCACATCCGCCAGGAGAACGACTGCGGGAGCATAAAGAAATCGCTGCAATCCACGGTGCTCGGCGCGGCTCTGCTCCAAGGCAAGCTTAAATCGCTCGATGAGGACGCGCTGCGCTACTGGCAGGATCCGTTTCTCACACCCTATGAGAACGATCGCAAGATCAGCTTCCGGCTATTCGCCTCTTACCGCGACCGCTGGCTTGAGCCCGAAGAGCCAGGCACGTTCCGCTACAACAACGCCAGTGCCACCGCCGCCGGCGCGTCGATAGCGGGCCTGTTTCAGCCAGTACGCGGCAAGCGCCCACGCGGCATCGCCGAAATCGCCGACCGCGAAGTCATGCGCAAGATCGGCGCGCGAGGAAACCTCTGGTATTGGGATCAGGATTTCGGCGACAACCCCGGTAATCCGGGCCCGCGCCTGGTGCTGGAATCAAGCGTCTATGAGTTGGCCAAGCTCGGCTATCTCTGGCTTCGCAAAGGCAAATGGAAAGACCAACGCATCTTTTCTGAAGACTACTACCGCGAGGCAACCACCGATTGGTCTCCGAATACAGGCAGTGGAGAATTCGGCCGCGTCGGCCATTACGGCTACTGGTGGTTCGTCAATTCCCGGCGCATTCTTCTTCCGGATCTGCCGGAAGATGCTTTCTATCACATCGGCAACGGCAGCCCCAAGCGCGCCACGATGCTGCTGGTGATCCCCAGCCACGACACCGTCGCCGTGCTCAGCATGGAGCGGCTTTCGGACGAAAAGAAATGGGACGTCATCGCGGGCAGCCGCTCCCCTGGTAACGAGGGTCCGCGCGCCTGGGCCAAACAGGCCGGCTTGCTGCGCGCCCCGTGACCGCACCCCCGCTTGACGCCGTCGTTATTGGAGCGGGTCCGGCCGGCTCGACGGCGGCCATGCTCTTGGCCGGATGGGGACATTCCGTCCTGCTGCTGGACAGGCCGGGCAGCCGTCCCGCGAATCTGGCCGAAGCGCTGCCGCCGAGCATTCGCAATCCCCTTGCCGTTGCGGGACTTCTTGAAGCCGTCGATGCAGCCGGATTCCAACGAAGCGCCGGCAACCGCGTCTGGTGGGGCAGCCGTCAGGAGCGAGTCGAAACGTATCCGCCGCCTCACTGGGGTTACCACGTCCGCCGCGCAGCCTTTGACAGGCTTCTGCGCCAGCTCTCCGTCCAACGCGGCGTCACCCTGCTGGCCGCGGCCGCCCTTGGGGCCGAGGCAAATGGCGATCTCGTTCGCCTCCGGCATGAACAAGGGCGAGTGGCTGCGCGCTTCGTGCTCGACGCCTCCGGCCGCGCGGGCGTCCTGGCGCGGCAGGGTTTCCGTATCCCATCCTCCGGTATCCGCTCCTTTGCGCTCTCGGCGCTGTGGCGGCATCCCGGCTGGGCCGAATCTGCTGACAACGGATTTACTCGCGTTGAAAACTACCGTGACGGATGGGTCTGGTCCGTACCGCTGGAGCCCGGCGAACTCTACGTCTCGGTTATGTTCGATGCGCGCGATACCGGCTGGCAGCGCGATGAGGGAGCGCTCGCCGCCTATCGCGCCGAGATCGCGAAAACGGAAGCCTTCAGTCATCTGCTCGATCCGGCGCACTGCGATCCGCCCGCTTATGGCACGGATGCGACGCCTTACCACGCCTCCAGTTATGCCGGTAGCGGCATTCTGCTCACCGGCGACGCCGGCAGCTTTCTCGACCCGATCGCTTCGTTCGGCGTAAAGAAGGCACTCACTTCGGCATGGCTCGCTGCTGTCGCCGTCCATACCGCGCTTGTCGATTCGGAGAGCGCCACATTGGCCATGGACTATTACAACGAGCGAGAGCGTCAGACATGGCTCGATGCTTCACGCCACGCGGCGCGCTATTTCTCGGAAACAGCCGAGCACCAGCCACACCCGTTCTGGCGGAAACGCGCGCAAGCACCGGCCGAAGCGGATTTCTACAACCTCGAAGAGCTGACCCAGACGCTCAGCCGTCTCCGCTCGGCATCACGGATTGGCCTTCGCCGCGCGCCAAATGTAGTGTCATCGCCGCGCCCCGCTATCGCCGGCAACCGCGTCGTTCGCGAAACGCGCCTTACCGCCCCGCAACTGCCGCCGGGGCTTGACTACGTCAATGGAGTCGAGCTCAGCCGGCTCATTGGCCTGGCTGAGCGCCACAACCATATCCCCGATTTGTACGAGGCCTATAACCACGCGGCAGAACCGGTAGACTTACCCAACTTCCTCGGTGCACTATGTCTGCTGATCCACAAAGACGTGCTGATCGACACTTATGGTAAAGAAACCCCCAAAGTTCGACGATAAGCTATGTGCGAGGCGTCCTTGTCCAACTCCCAATCGCCATCCATCAATGCCCTGCTATACGGCCTTGAAGAGCCGCTGGCGGCCGAACTTCACTCAGCCCTCGCCGCTTCCCCACTTAACATCCACCCCCAATCGTGCTCCGGTTTAAGCGAGTGTCTCTCTCGTATCGCCCCTTTCGACACCACCGTCATCTTCTCTTCTTTCAACGCCTCCCTGATCTCGCTAATCCACGCGGTCTCCTCGGAATCCCCACCCGTCCCCGTCGTCGTCGTTTCCCGCTACCCCGAAATCAAAGAGTGGCTCGACGCCCTAGAAGCCGGAGCCTCCGACTATTGCTCCGCTCCCTTTGAAGAGCGTCAATTGCTCTGGATCCTGGAAGCCGCCGTGTGCCCGGCCAACTGATTCCTCCAGTCATTCGCCTGTTGCGCAAGCACGCTTTCTTTATCAGAATGAATCATGCGATTGCTCCTGCTCTTTTTGTTCCCTCTCCTTGTCTTTGCACAGCCGTTTGACCGGATCGAGTGGCGCTTCGTCGGCCCGGCCAATATGGGAGGACGCACCACCGACGTCGAAGGCGTCGCCGCAAACCCCAACATCCTCTATGCCGGCACGGGAGGCGGCGGGCTTTGGAAAACCACCAATGGCGGCGTGAGCTGGACACCGATTTTCGAGCGCCAGGGCAGTTATTCGATCGGTGATATCGCTCTCGAGCCGGCTAACGCGGAAGTTATCTGGGTAGGAACCGGTGAATCCAATCCACGCAACAGCGTCTCCTTCGGCGACGGCGTCTACAAATCCACCGACGGTGGAAAGACGTGGACCCATCTCGGGCTTAAGGACACTCGTCACATATCGCGCGTGCTCGTGCATCCTCAAAATCCGGAAACAGTCTACGTGGGTGCGCTCGGACATATATTCGGTCCCCATCCGGAGCGCGGCGTTTTCATGACCACGGACGGCGGCCGCACCTGGTCGAGAACGCTGTATGTCGACGACCGGCACGGCGTCGCCGATATGGACATCGATCCGGCCAATCCCAACATTCTCTACGCCGTCATGTGGGAGTTTGAGCGCAAGCCCTGGATGCACCGCTCAGGCAGCGACAAAGGCGGCATCTTCCGCTCTGTCGACGGCGGGAAAACATGGAAGAAGCTCACCGAGGGATTGCCAAAGCTGATGGGGCGCGCGGGCGTTAAAGTGTCGGCCAGCCGCCCCAACGTCGTCTATGTCGTCGCCGAATCCAAAGAGGGGACTTTGTTCCGCTCCGATGACCGCGGCGACAACTTCCGCGTCATCAATCGCGACCGCAACATTCCCGGCCGCGGCTTTTACTATGCCGATATCCGCGTCGATCCGGCCGATGAGAACCGCGTCTACGCTTTGACCTCAAACTTGCGCCTGTCCACCGATGGCGGACGCAACTTCCGCACCATCGCGCGCGACGTCCACCTCGATTTCCACGCCATGTGGATCGATCCGAAGAACCCCGATCGCATCTGGGTCGGCCAGGACGGTGGTGTTGCCGTTTCCTATGATCGCGGCGCCAACTGGGAAGCGGTGCAGAACATACCGCTCGGCCAGTTCTACCAGATTCACGCCGACAACCGGCTGCCTTTCTATCACATCGTCGGCGGCTTGCAGGATAACGGCACATGGAGCGGCCCCGGCCGCACGCGCGAACCCGGCGGCATTCTGAATGACGATTGGATCATGGTCAGCTACGGCGATGGTTTCTACGCCACCACGCACCCCGACGACCCCGATTTGTTCCTGACCGAATCGCAGGGCGGCAGCCTCATGCTCACCAACATGCGAACGCGCGAGCAACAATCGGTAAGCCCGCAGGCGCGTGGTTTCGGCGGCCCGGCCTCCTTTCAAAAGAACCGCTTCAATTGGAACTCGCCCATCGAGCCTTCTCCTCATGAAAAGAACACCGTCTATGTAGGCGGCAACATGCTTTTTCGCACGCAGGATTTCGGCCGGTCCTGGAAGTCAATCAGCCCCGATCTTACTAAGAACGAAGGCGACAAACAGAAAGACGCCGGCGGCCCCGTTTACTACGAAAACACCGCAGCCGAATATCATGGGACCATCATAAGCGTGTCGGAGTCGCCCTCACGGACGGGAACCATATGGGCCGGCTCCGATGACGGCAATCTCCACCGCACCACCAATGGCGGAGAAAGCTGGACAAACCTTACCGCCAATCTCCCCGTCCCTTCCCATTCCCCTGTGTCGCACATCGAAGCGTCGCGCACGAGTCCCGATACCGCCTACATCGCCTTCGACCGTCACATGTTCGACGATTCCCGTTCCTACATCTTCAAAACCAGCGACGGCGGCAAAACCTACACCCCGCTTTCGGATGGACTTCCGCCGAACGCCTACGTCCATGTCGTCAAAGAGGACCCGAAGACCTCCAACCTGCTCTACGCGGGCACCGAACTCGGCCTGTTCGTTTCTTTCAATGGAGGCAGGCAGTGGCAGCGGCTGCATTTGAAAAACCTTCCGCATGTGGCCGTGCACGACATCGTCATTCACCAGCGGGAAAACGATGTGATCCTCGGGACGCACGGCCGCAGCGTCGTCATTCTCGATGACTCCACTTTCCTGCGGCAGTGGTCCGATGAGATCGCCGCCAGCGAAGCGCACCTGTTTGATATGAGGCCCGCGCTTCGTCACGCTACAAAGAACACGCGAATGTTTCTCGGCTCCAAGGCTTACACAGGGCCCAATCCTCCCTACGGCGCTCTGATCACATACTATTTGAAAGACGCTCCCAAAGATCTGAAAATCGAGATCCTCGACAGCGCGGGAAAAGTGCTTCGCGAGCTACGCACTCCACCGAAAGAGAAAGGCGTCAACCGCGTCGCGTGGGATCTGCGCATGGAAGGCGCAACGCGGCGGCGTCCCCCGAATGAAGAGGAGGAGGGGATGCAGCGTCTGTTTGGCGGCGGCCCTCGCGGACCGCAGGTTCTTCCCGGCTCCTATCGCGTCCGTCTAACCGTCAACGGGAAGAATTACGAAAAACCGGTTGCGGTTCAGTTGGATCCCACGCTAAAGCTGGCCGCCAACGACCTCACGCGGCAATTCGATCTGCTCGTCAAGCTTCAAGACATGATCAGCAAGAGCAATGAAGCGCTGAAAGGCCTGGACAGTCTGAAAGACCAGACGGCGAGCATCGAGAAAGTCGCCAAAGACCGCTTGCCTGACGCAGCCAAAGAGCTGACAAAAACAATCGCCGGGATCAAAGAACAAATCGAAAAATGGCTGGCTCAAATCCAGCGCGAGCCTGACGTCACCAAGCCCTCCGAGCGGCCGGGATTTGCAGGCCGTCTCACCGGCCTTTTTTCCAGCGCCGATGGGTCCAACGCGGCGCCCACTCCCGCTGTCCTTGAAGGGCTTGTGGAAGCGGAAGCCGACTACAATCGCGTCCTCCAGCAGGTTTCCACCGGCCTCGCATCGCAACTCCCGCAGTGGAATGAAACGCTGCGCAAAGCGGGCGCCCCGATCCTCGTCAGGTGAACATGAGCGCCGTTTTCCGCATCACACTCAATCGTCCCGAAAAGCGGAACGCGCTTGACCGCCAGTTGATTCTCGATATCCGGGCGCGGCTGACGGAAGCCGCCGCGCTCGCCGAAGCTCGCGTGGTTCTCATCAGCGGCGCGGGCAAGGATTTCTGCGCCGGCGCGGACTTGTCCGAGCTGCGGCGTATCCGCGATTCCTCGATCCTGGAAAACTACGCCGATGCGCGCATTCTCATGGAGCTGTTTCTCGAAATGCGGCGTCATCCTCTGCCGGTCATCGCCGCGGTACGCGGGCGTGCACTGGCGGGCGGCTGCGGTCTGGCCACCGCATCGGACATCGTCCTTGCCAGCGATAACGCGCAGTTCGGCTACCCGGAAGTTCGCATCGGCTTCGTTCCCGCCATGGTCATGGCGATCCTCCGGCGCAATGTTTCCGAAAAGCTCGCCTTTGAGCTGCTGGCGGCCGGGAAGCTGCTCAATGCCGCCGAGGCTCTGGCGGCCGGATTTGTCAACGCCGTCTATGCGGATGCCTCCTTCGAATCCGCCGTGGAAACCTATGCCGCTGAGTTGGCCGGGCGCTCCGCCTCCGCCGTGCGCCTTACCAAGCGGCTGCTCTATCATATGGACGCCATGCCTTTCGACGCGGCGCTGGAGGCAGGCGCGCAAATCAATGCCATCGCGCGCATGACTGACGATTGCCGCCAGGGCATTGACCGTTTTCTTAACAAGGAGTGACGCTCATGCATTCCCGCAGACTGTTCCTACAAAGTCTGGCTGTCTTGCTTCCCGCCGCTCGTTCTCTCACGGCAAAGGAAGCGAAAACTCTCAGCGGCATCTTCCCCATCGTGCAAACGCCGTTCACCAGCGGCAACAAACTCGATTCGGCAACGCTCGGCGATGAAATCCGTTTCCTTGACCGGACCGGCGTGCATGGCGTGGTGTGGCCGCAATTGGCCAGTGAGTACTACGAGCTCACAATGGATGAACGCCTGGCAGGCATGGAGGTGGTCGCCTCGGTGGGCAAGCCGCTACGTCCCGCCGTTGTGCTCGGGGTGCAGGCCAATGACACCGAAACCGCCCTTAAGTACACGCGGCATGCCGAAAAACTCGCGCCCGACGCGCTGATTGCTCTTCCGCCCCGCGAGTGGAAGGACAAAGAAAAGATTCTCGAATACTACAAGGCCATCGGGCAAAACTCCAGCCGCCCGCTATTCGCGCAAACCATTGGCGACATGAGCGTCGATTACGTTCTCAAGATGATCGATCAAACGCCCAACTTGCACTTCATCAAAGATGAAGCAGGCCGGACGCTGCCGCGCATCTCCGAGTTTCGCAAGAGCGGCAATCCACGTTTGCGAGGCGTCTTCACCGGCGGGCACGGGAGAACGCTGATCGATGAGCTGATGCGCGGCGCACAGGGCACTATGCCCGCTGCTCCTTTCGCCGATCTCTACGTTGCGGTCTGGAACGCCTGGCGCGCGGGACGGAAGCAGGAAGCGCTCGAAATGTTTGCGAGAGTGATGCTGCTGGTGACGCAGGTGACGGCGTACGGCATGCCGTCCATGAAGTATCTCCTTGAACTGCGCGGCGTGTTCAAAAACTCGATCTGCCGTGCGGGAGGGCCGGATTCCGCGCTCGACGAGGAGGGCAAACAGTCGCTTGCCGCGACCCTCAAGTTCGTCAAGCCGTGGCTTAAGGCCTGACACCGCTATCGATTATGGCCTCCTCATGCTAGAACCACGATCGTGAGGCATGCGGGGCGCGACTCAATTGTGCTGGACTGAAACGTATGGCAAAACCCGCTCAACTGATCCGCTCAACGGACGACGGAGTTGTTTTCCGCCAGCGATTCACCCCGGAGACGGCCAGCCTCGAATTCCTGAGCTGCGGCGAGTACACTTTGCCCGCCGGATCGTTATCGCAGAGTTTCAGTTTGCCCGGTCAGGAATCGCTGCTGTTCGCCTGGGAGGGAAGCGCTACGGTTTCCGTTGATGGAACCGCTTGCACGCTTGCCCCTTACGACATCCTTTACATTCCACGCGACACCGGGTTCCGGCTCGGCAACCATTTCGGCGCGCCCGCCAAGCTGGTGCAGTGCTCTGCGCCGGCGGTCAACCAGCATCCGGTATTCCACAGCCGCTTCGCCGAAATGTCGCTGCGCGAAGAACGCATTCGCCGCCTCAAAGGCAAAGATGTGTATTTGATGTTCGACGTCGGCGAGAAGGCCGACAAACTCGTCGCCGGCTACACTTTCTTTCTGCCGTTCCAGCGCTCCTGGCCGCCGCACAACCACACGGACCAGGAGGAAGTCTACGTATTCCTACAGGGCCAAGGCTCGATGGAGGTCTACGAGTCGCCCGAGACGCTCAGCTTCGTGCACACCGTCAATAAAGGCGACATGGTCACGATCCCCTACCTCAACTACCATCCCGTCTTCTCGCAGGACACGCCGGTCCAATTCATCTGGTGCATTGCCGGAGAACGCTACTGGGTTGGTGACAAGAACAAAGACTTCATGAAGGGCACGACGGGGCCGATTACCACTTAGCGCTCCTCTGTTCATTGCTTTGTCTGCGTGACGATGATACGGTGAAACGCAAGCGGAGTCATCGATGAAACTGAAGATCGTTTTCTTCTTCACACTACTTCTACCGTTAGCCTGGCCGCAGGATCCGCGTGGATCCATCGTAGGCCAGGTCACCGATTCTTCCGGCGCGCAGGTTCCCGGCGCCGCCGTCCGCTTCACGAACACCACGACGAACGTCTCAACGACGGCGGTCAGCAACGCCCAGGGAAACTATGAAATGCACTATCTGCCTCCGGGCGGCTACCGTGTTACCGCCGAACTGGCGGGATTCAAGACATGGTCCCGGTCGGATGTTGGCGTGCGCATCGGTGATCGCGTGCGGATGGACATCGAACTCGAGGTCGGCAGCATAACGGAAACTGTCGATGTGACGGCCCAGGCGCCGCCGCTTGAAACCACCACAGGCTCGATTGCTCAAGTCATCGACAGCAAGTCATTCTCGAATCTGCCCATGCGCAGCGGCAGCATTGCGTGGCTGTATTCCATGGCGCCGGCGACGGTGCTCACAGCGCTGCCATTTGACGGACCATGGAACATCGCCCAAGCCTCCAACCTGAGCGTAGCGGGTTCGCGGGCGGGCGGCATCGACTTCAATATCGACGGCGTCAGTAATAACTCCTACAGCGGCCAGACGGCTTTCGTGCCGCCGCCCGACATGGTTCAGGAAGTGCGCATCGACACCAGCAGCTACGACGCCGCCATTGGCCACACCAGCGGGGCTTCCATTAACGTAAGTCTGAAATCGGGCGGCAATGCCTTCCACGGGGTGCTCGGTTATTCGGTTTCTAGCGGTCCGATGATGACGCGCAACACGTTCACCAATGCATTCATATTCAATCCCGCCACCGGCCCAGTCACGCCTGAGAAAATTAAGGCCAACACGCCCAGTCTGCGCTGGCTTCGAACTACGGCTTCGGTGGGCGGGCCCCTGTATCTGCCCAAGCTCTACGATGGGCGCAACAAAACATTCTGGATCTTCGGCTATCAGAGCCACAATCGCCGGAGGCCGAACGCTACCGTGAATACCGTTCCCACGACCGGCCAGCGCACGGGCGATTTCTCAGCGCTGCTGGCCATCGGACCGCAGTACCAGATCTTTGACCCGTTCACCACCCGGGCTTCTGGCGCTTCGCGCTTCCAGCGCGACCCGCTCCCTCGCAACATCATTCCGGCCAACCGCGTCGATGCCGGGGCGCGCGCCATCCTTAAGTATTTTCCGCTTCCCAACACATCCGGCACTGGCGACTTTCTCAACAACTATGCGCGCACGCGCCAGGATACGCAGGACCTTTACCAGCCGGTAGCCCGCGTGGACCACAATTTCAGCGAGAAGCACCGCATGTTTGCGCGCTATTCGCACTCGACGTTCAATGGCCACTTCGACCGTCTTGTGGAAGGTAGCGCCGTCCGCGGGCGCTTGCGGCAAAGGCCGCACCGGGGAGTTGCGCTCGACAACGTTCTGGTGCTGAATCCGCAAATGGTCCTCGACCTGCGTTACGGGTTCACCTGGTTCCGCGAATGGGAAAGCTTCGACAACATCGGCTGGGATCTGACCGAATTCGGTTTCCCGCAAAGCCTCATCCGCGAGCTTGATCCGCGAGGCATTTCCTTCCCCCAAACTTCCGTAACGGGTCTCCTTCAACTTGGAAACAATGGCGGATTCCAGCGTACGAATTATTCGCACTCCCTGCTGGGCGTGCTGAACTGGAACAAAGGCAGCCACAGCATCAAGTACGGCTTCGATGGCCGCATGATGCTCGAGAACAATCTCACTTACGGCAACGTAGCGCCCGCACTGAATTTTGCCGATACGTTCACACGCGGACCGCTCGACAACTCACCGGCTGCGCCAACAGGCCAGGCGCTCGCCGGCTTTCTGTTCGGCATCCCCACGGGCGGAGGCGTCGATCTGAACGACTCGCGGGCCGAGGCCAGCCGCTTCTATTCCTTTTTCTTCCAGGATGACTGGCGTCTCGGCAAGCGCCTCACCGTAAATCTTGGCCTGCGCTGGGAGTTTGAATCGCCGATCACGGAGCGGTTCAATCGGTCGTCACGAGACTTCGATTTCCTTTCGGCGAACCCGATCCAGGCCGAAGCGCGCGTAGCTTATGCCCGCGCACCTGTCCCGGAGCTTGCGCCATCGCAGTTCCAGACGATCGGAGGTCTGACCTTCGCCGGACTCGGCGGGCTGCCCCGCCAGCTACGCAACCCCTATTACCGCGCTGTCATGCCTCGCGTGGGATTTGCCTACCAGTTGAATCGCCGCGTCGTTCTGCGTGGCGGATACGGAGTTTACTTTGGGCTGCTGGGCGCGGAGTTTGACGACGTCTCTCAGCCCGGCTTCAACCAGCGCTCCAACATCGTCGCGTCGCTCGACAACGGTCTAACGTATTCGGCTTCCATCTCCAATCCGCTGCCGTTCGGGCTTGACCGCCCCGCCGGCGCTGCTGGAGGTCTACGCACGTTTCTCGGCCGCCAGCCTGGCTTTTTCAGCGAAGACGGACGCAGGCCGTACACGCAGCGCTGGAGCTACTCCATTCAACTGGAGCCGCTCCCGCAGAGCGTATTCGAAGTTGGCTACATCGGTTCGCGCTCGACGCGGCTGCGAGTCAACCGCGAGTTCAACCCTGTACCGCGCCAGTACCTCAGCGCCTCGCCCGTTCGCGACAACCCGGCGATTGACTTTCTGTCCGCTCGCGTCAACAATCCGTTCCGCGGCATTGACGGCTATCAAGGTACTGCGTTCTTTGCCGGTGCAAACACGTCGCGCTCCCAATTGCTGCGTCCCTATCCCCACTTCGGCAATCTCGTTACGGGCCTGCCGGCCGGGGCATCCTGGTACCACGCCTTGACCGCGCGTTTTGAGCGAAGGTTCCGCCAGGGCTTTCTGATCCAGTCCAATTACACCTGGTCGAAGACTATGGAGGCTGCCGCCTACCGTGAGGAAACCGACGGCATCCCCGAGCATATCGCCGCCGATATTGACAGGCCGCACCGGTTCACTCTCACCACGATGTACGAATTGCCGTTCGGCCGAGGCAAGCGCTACGGCGCTGGATCTGCGGGCTGGCTGAACCAGATCATCGGCGGCTGGCAGGTGCAAGGCATCTATCAGGGGCAGAGCGGCCCGCCTCTGGGTTTCGGCAACGTCATCTACCGGGGAACGTATGATCAGTTGCGGCTCAGCGGAGCCGGCCAGTCTCTACAGCGCTGGTTCAACAACGGGAGCTTCGAGC
>Ga0187893_10001966_pt1 | contig 46755 bp, 36 predicted proteins | sample MA1701074metaG_FD_139574 | JGI IMG/M metagenome (GOLD analysis project Ga0187893, IMG submission 139574) | White microbial mat communities from a basaltic lava cave in the Kipuka Kanohina Cave System on the Island of Hawaii, USA - MA170107-4 metaG ... | reverse complement strand
CTTTAACCCTTCCAGAATGTAGGAACGCATTACGTTTCGTTTTTCGTCATGCAGCATCACTGCGAGATCGCGAAAAGGTAAGAGATGGTGTAGACGCCCGGCAACGTCGTGCAACAGAGCCCTCAGATCCTGATGCGAGGCTATGGCCTTGGAGAGCTCCAGCAGCGTCAGATATCTCTGATTTTGCATGTGGCTGGCAGCCTTAATTGCACGCGGGTTCAAGGGATTTCCTCCGATCTCGGGCAACCTGGCAAAGCCGGGTGCGTCTGAACACGGTAGCCATTTCGCTCGCGCAAGCTGTCTGATCTTGAGTTTTACGAGCGTAGCTGGCGTACGGTTCCAATTGGGCGCCGTTCCCTGCAACCTTAATTCAGAGCATTTTTCGTTCCCAAAGTTTGGAGTCTAAACAGCGCGATCTTTCGACGCGGCCCGCCGTTTTTGTGCGCCAATTGCTGGTCACGTGACGATATCTCGTCACTTTAGAGTCTGCTCTTCGGGTGCTGCTAAGTGCCTGTAACTAAGTGAGATTTCTTGGGATTTGGACCGTCGCACACTCATGCCAAAGTTTGGCCAAGAAGTTGCTATCTCCGTTTGGGCAATAGGATGGGTAAGAAAAATGCAGCCAGTCATTAAAATCAGAAAAAGGAATGAGAACCTAAAACCGGTTGATCCGCCGGAAGCCCCGGAGTTAACTGAGCGGGAAAGTTCTCGGGAGGTCGCCAGGACGGTCAAAGGCTGGGTAGCTGAGTGGCAGCAGCGGCGAAAGGAACTAGTGTCACACAGCCTTCGCGTCAGCCTTTTGGTTTTGTTGTGCTTCCTGGTGAGCCCTGAAAGCTCGGCCCAACATCTTCGGGAAGCATTCCGCAAAGTCGAGCAATCGGTAGTTGTCATAAGAACCAACCAGAAGAATTTGGCGCCTTTCCCAGAAAAAGGAATGGTGAGTTTGAATGGTTTGGGCTCAGGAGTGCTGATTTCAGAGAACAAGGTCTTGACGGCGGCTCACCTGGTGCAGTCGGCAGACAAGACGATAGTCGAGTTTTCTGATGGTGAGCTAATTGCGGCGCAAGTTGCCGGTTCAACAATGTCTGCGGACATAGCCTTATTACAATTAGAGCGCGCTCCAACTGGCGCTGCCGCGGTGTTGCTGGGTGATTCTGACAGAGTGGCAGTTGGCGATCAGATATTTGTGGTGGGTGCTCCCTACGGCCTGAGCCGGACCTTGTCGGTGGGTCACATCAGTGGCCGCCATGCTCTGAACAAAAGAAGTGAACGAGGATCCTCAGTCGAGTTCCTGCAAACCGATGCGGCGATTAATACCGGCAACTCGGGTAGTCCCGTTTTCAATCTGGATGGCGAAGTTGTCGGAATAATAAGCAACATCTTGAGTCGCTCGGGTGGCTCAGAAGGTCTGGCTTTTGCATCTGCCTCAAACACTGTTCGCCGGGCCTTACTGGAACAAAAACCCTTCTGGTCGGGGATTGAGGGCGTTCTAGTGGAGGGCGATCTGGCCCGCGCTTTGAATCTTCCGCAGGCGGCTGGCTTGTTGGTTCAACGGGTGGCTGAAGGTTCAATTGCCTGGCGCTGGGGAATTCGGCCGGGCAAGCTTCGCGCTAGTGTCGAGGGCGAAGAACTGCTGCTGGGCGGAGACATTATTCTTGCGCTGAACGAAGTTTCGGTTGAGAGAGGCGGTACCTACGACGAAATCTATGCCAGTGTTAATCAGGTAAGGGCAGGTGATAACCTGATCATAAAGGTTTTCCGCCGCGGCCAGACACTGACCCTGTCCGTCCCTCTCGGTCCCTAAGACTGTTTGATAAGATGCTCTCAAATGATCCCAACAGCTGAGCAGGTCGCAGACGCCCGGGAGCTCTTGCACCAGTACTTTCCCCCCACCAGGCTGCTCCGAGCCGAGTCACTCGAGCAACGATCGCAAGCTACGGTCTATCTGAAAATTGAAAGCGACCTGCCCACCAGTTCATTCAAACCGCGCGGCGCGCTCTATGCTCTCCAAAAAAACGCTAGGGTTCGCGCCCTAAACGGCGTCGTAGCCTCAAGCACTGGCAATCACGGCGCCGCTGTGGCGTATGCCGCGCGGATCGCTCGGCTTCCCGCTACAATCTTTCTTCCAGAAAACCCAAATCCAGTAAAGCGGGCTCGAATAGTTGCGCTCGGTGCAAAAGTGATCGAGCGCGGCTCGGCAAACGAGACTGCCGCAAGTGAAGGCGCGGCAGCCTTCGCGCGCGAACATGGGCACTATCTGCTCGACGATGCCAGCGATCCGCTGGTTCCCGCGGGCGCGGCCACCATTGCCAGTGAAATTCTGGATGCAGTTCCCGAACCAGACACCATCTTTGTGCCAATGGGCGATACCGCTCTGGTTCGTGGCGTAGCCTCTGAGGCTAAGCGCCGCCACCCACCGGTGCGAATTGTAGGAGTACAGGCTGAGCAGGCGCCCGCTTACACCCGGTCCTGGCAGCAGGGCCAGGTTGTGGTTACGGAAACTTGCGAGACGATAGCGGACGGGTTGGCTACGCGGCGACCGCTGGCCCCAAACGTTGAAGCAATCCGTGAGCTGGTTGATGAAGTTTGTTTGGTTTCTGAGCGTGAAATGTTGTTGGCCATTCGAGCACTCTTGCTGGATGAACACATCGTTGCGGAAGCTGCTGGGGCCGCGGCCACGGCTGCCTTTCTCCAGAATCACTCACCATTCGCAGGCCGGAGTGTAGTGCTGCTAGTGACGGGCGCGAATCTGCCACTTGAGATCTTGCGCCTTGTCATTACTGAGGTTTGAATCTCTTATGTCCGAAAGGGAAATTGGAGAGGGTTTCGACCGTACGTCGAGTGTCTGGGGTGGCGTCGAGATCAGCAGGCGCTGCTTTATGTGCGGTGTGACTACGGGGATGCTGGGAAACTCCTTGCTAACAAAAGCCGCGGCCCAGCAGCCGGCAAAAGTTAGAGCCATCAACGACCCAAATGTTGTTCACAGTAAAGTTGAGTTTCCCAGCGGCTCGGACATCATCGACGGGTATCTGGCTCGTCCAAAGAAGAAAGGGCGTTATCCCGTGGTGCTGGTCATCCCTGGGAATTGGATAGTCGAGCCCTATATTCAGGAAACCGCGGCAATGCTGGCCCAGGGCGAATTCATTGGATTGGCCATCAATGTGTTCCACTTTTTCCCAAAGGTGGAAACCTACGAGGATACGGAAAAGATCCCCTGGCAAACTACTCAGCAACTGGTCCGTGATCACTACCGCGACGAGCGAATAAATCAGGACGTGCAGGCGGCAATAGACTATCTGCGCTCGCAGAGTTTCGTCAGAAAAAATTCGGTTGGAATCATCGGATTTTGCGGGGGCGGAGCAAGTGCACTCTTAAGCGCAGCTGGGGTGAAAGATATTGGTGCAGTTGTCCCTTTCTATGCTCCGGTAACTTTAAAGTTTCCCGAACGAAAAACTCCTATGGAGGTAGCAGGTAACATTAGAGTGCCGGTTCAGGGTCACTATGGTACGAAGGACAAAGGTATTTCTCTTAATGATGTAAAAAAGTTTGAGCAAACGCTGCGCTCACAGGGGCCGCGGATCGAGATATACACATATGAAGCTGGCCATGGATTCTTCGCTTACAATCGCGATGAGTCCTATGACCCGGAGGCGGCAAAGCTTGCCTGGACCAGGACCAGAACGTTTCTAAAACGCCATTTACGGTAAACATTGCGGGATTATTAAGTCGTTCGGCGACAAAATACTCGATTGGTTTAGCTAAGGAGATCGGACCCAGTTATGAAATTTATGTTACTGGTTCACCACGACGAGGAAGCGTTTGCGCAACGTAGCGCAGTTGAACGTCAGGGAATGCTTCAGGAATCAGTCGAGCTCGCGAATCGGCTTCACGCAAACGGCAAATACCTTAGCGCGGCACCCTTGCATCCAACCACCGAAACCAAGTGTGTCAAGGTTCGTGAGGGTAAACGGCTTGTGACCGATGGACCGTTTGCTGAAACCCGGGAGCAAGTTGGCGGGTTTTTCTTGATCGATGCCAGAGATTTGACTGAGGCGATAGAGGTCGCTGCAAAGATTCCGGGAGCACGCATTGGAACCGTAGAAGTCCGGCCCGTCACCGAAGTCCCCGGCCTGCCATCATAACTTTGGAGTGCGCTGCCTTGTCAGCGCTTAGGTAAACCTTCGGTCCCCTTAACGCTTCGCCGACACCCCAGCCGCATCTTTCGTGGACTACGTTCGTTTGCCTGTTGCTTTTTCCGGCAACGCTTCATCCGAACGGCGAATTTAAGGGCGGTCGTCGATGTGCTCGTCCGGGCGCCTTCGCTGGCTGGTTAACCCCACGGCGCTACGAAATTCGTTGGGAGTCACGCCCATGTGAGCTTTAAAAGAGTTGGTGAAATGGCTCTGGTCGTAGAATCCCGCCTCTAATGCGATTGCGGTTAGAGATTTCTGAGTTCTGACTAACTCCCGAGCAGCGTACTCCAGACGCAGCCGCCGCACATACTCGCCCACAGTGCACTGGTACTGTTTGCGAAAGATGCGCGCCAGGTGGCCGGGATGAATGCCAACAGTTTGCGCCAGAGTCATCAAGCTGATCGGTTCGGCGAAATGTTCGTGACACAGATCTCGCACTTCTTGAAGCCAACGAGGCACTCTTTGAGCACTAATTTGAAGAGTTTTTCGGGTTGCGTAAGCAAGCATCTCCAGGATCAGACCTTCCATGGCCAGTCTGGAGGAGACGTCTTCCACTTTGAATTCCCGGTAAACTCGCAACGCCAAAGCGGGCAACGCTCCGTCATGCACGAGGGAAAACTCTTTAAGCATTTCCGATGCAGGATCGTTTGCCGGAATCCGTTCTTTCTTAACTTCAATCAGAAGGCATTGCAGTCCGGTGTTACCATACTTGTTGGAATGGATTTCGCCAGCCGGTTTGATAATTACTGAATGGGGCTTGCATTCTCGGGGACGGCGACCAACAGTTTCGAGGCAATAGCCGCGAACTACGAACGTCAAACTGGGTAGTTCATGGGCATGGGAAGGGAGACTGGAACTCGGCGGATAGGAAGCCTCTGTGAGAATAAAATCTCCCACTTCAAGTGATTTCAGCGGTGTACCGAGACTAACGGGGCTGAACCTTGGTCTCATACTAGATGTAATAAACCTGGCAGACTAACGCGGAAAACGCAGATTTAAGAAAGAGAGACACCGTTCGTGTCGGGTAATTCCGTAGATACTTCTTTGGTCATTCGATCAACGACCGATCCACCAAGGTCACACGAACGACACTCACGAATTTCTCTTTTTAAATCTGCGTTTTCCGCGTCACTAAATCTTACTTACGAATAAGAAATGAAACTAACGCGCCTGAGCCTTTGCTAGTTCGTAGTTTCCGTTCCAGGCACATTCGACCTGGGTTTCTGATTTCATGGTTGTCTTGAACGTGCCGTTACCAGTAATCCCCCGGTAGTCGCCATCACCGCCGGTGAATTTCCAGGTGCCTTCGACAGTAACCGTGCCGCCGGCGTTAGTAACTTTGCCTTCAAACGTACCAAAGTCGCGGCCCTTATCGTGTTGATTGTTGAAGTAGCCGCGCTGGGTGCCTTTACCATCGACCACATCGGTTACGGCCCAGTAGGTAATTTTCGAGTTGTTCCACAACGGATCGGGAGATGTTTGTGTGCCACTAACCTCACCGATACTTAGCTCGTGGTTGGATTGGTCTGTGAGTGTGAGGGCTGATTGTTTTGCAATTTTTCCAGAAAAATTTCCAGAATTAGCAGGCATGCCTTCTCCTTTCTTTGACTTTGTCTTAAGTTTTAGGTTGTTGGAATCTATTGTGGTCCAACAAAGTGCCTCTGTCAAATAAAACACAAACAGAGACCAACGCGTGAATACATGTGCGGGACACCTGCAACTTAATCTTCTATCAACACACACGAAAAATCACCAAGCAACACAGGTTGTCAGTCTTGGTTTGTGTTGTTCGGTCAGTCTGATCGTAACCTGGCCACAAGGTTAAATGCTGCGATCTTGATCTACATTCTTTTGTATTCTAATCTGCGAGACACCTGTTCATTTGCGTTAGTCTGCGGCTAAATTCTTGGTTCGACACTTTCTAGCGAGCCCATGAAACACGCGGCGAATCAGCCAAAAGAAATCCGGATTGAAGAGTGGGTGGTCGACGGGTCTCGAACTGCTCCCATCGATTCAGAATTAGAAATGCTGGCCGAAATCCTGCACGCTGTGGTTCATGAGGGCTCGGGAGTCAGCTTCTTTACGCCGTTCTCGCTTTCCGAGGCGCGGTCGTTTTGGATAGACAGGGTTCTGCCTCAGGTGCACGAGGGCGCTCGTCGAGTCCTGGTAGCACTCGATGATCAAAGAATCGTAGGCACGGTGCAACTTGAACTTGAAATGCCCCCCAATCAGAGACACCGAGCTGCCGTGGCCAAAATGCTAGTCCACCCGGCAGCACGACGCCGGGGAATTGGCCGGGCCCTAATGATGGCTCTGGAAGAAATGGCCCGCGCAGATGGAAAGACCTTACTAACGCTTGACACTGTTACCGGCAGTCCGGCGGAATTACTCTATACGTCACTTGGTTTTGTAAAAGTCGGCGTCATTCCTCGCTACGCGCGGGCTGCTTTGACACCCGAGCTGGAGAGTACGACGATTATGTATAAGGACTTAGCACACAGCCAAAGGACAAAGTGAATCAGAATAAAAGGAGGTTACTGATGAAGCACTTCTTTCTCGCGATCGCCCTGACAATTGGCACAAGTCTCACAGCTCTGGGTCAGCACGCTCAAACAACATCGGTGGCAGATTCAATGAAAGAGGAAGCGAGTATTTATCCAGTTGCTGAGATCAAATGGAAAGAGGGTCCGGCCTCGCTCGCCGCTGGGTCAAAGATTGCTGTACTGGAAGGTGATCCTTCAAAAGAAGGATTCTTTACATTTCGCCTGTGGTTCCCCGACGGTTTCAAGATCCAACCGCATTGGCATCCCAAGGTAGAGCATGTGACCGTGATTTCAGGCACACTGAACCTGGGTATGGGCGAGAAGTTTGACCAGACGGCTACCAAGGCAATGCCTGCAGGAACTTTTGGTTTTTGGCCGGCAGAAATGCGGCACTTTGCCTGGGCAAAGGGCGAGACTGTAATTCAGCTTCACGGCGTGGGGCCCTGGGCGATCATTTACGTCGACCCTGCCGATGATCCGCGCAACGCCAAGAAGTAAGTAGCCTTTTGACTAAAACGGAGATTTGGATCATCAGGGGCTATGTCTGTGTCTAACATGGCTAGCGAATCGTGTGAACCCTTAAGGGCAGTTACGACAGTAACATCCGAAACTCCTCGAATGTGATGAGTGTGTAGCGACTGGGTCCCAGTGGGTGCATTTGAGAACCTGTCAAAACTGCGGCGCAACCCTCAGTTGCGACAGCTCTACAAATCGGCATGCCACCAAGCATACGTTTCAGCATCTAAACACAGCGTCCGGCACATCGTTTTGTCAGCCGCACCCTCATATTGGAGGTAAAGTATGATTTTCACCTGCTTATTTCTTTTGTGGTTCATGCCGGTGGACGGTGAAATTAAGATTCGAATTGCCAATCGCAGTAGCGTTCCAATCGAAAAAGTCCGTGTGCAATTTCCTTCACAAACGGAAGAGTATGGCAACATCCCGGCCAGAGAAGCTACAGAATATCGAGTGGTAAAGGAATCCTACCGTTATGCTTACATTGAAGCTGTGGTCGACGGTAAGCGTGCGGTTTTGCAGCCCATCGATTACGTTGGCGAAAAGAAGCTGCGCCCCGGAGAGTACACTTACGAACTGAGCCTCAACCAAAAAGCAACTTCAGAATACGACCGCCTCACACTAGTTTGCCGCAAAGACTGAATTGTGTGCGCCATTTTGTTTCACGCGAACGTTGGCTTTTGTAGCTTTTGTGTTGACGTTTTCTATCCGATAGTTCCAGTTGCTATCAGATAGTAATCTGCATGAAAGCCTCGCCGCGATCTGTGATAGAAGGTAGTTCGAATCTGTAGGGCGGCCCCCGTGGCCGCCCCTGCTCGCGACAGACTCCATTCACCTTTTTATTGACCGTGAGGCGACGGTGAAGCGGCCCTTCCAAGAAACCTCCCCGGCTAATTTGGGTATGTTTAGTGTAGTTTCGTGTAATTTTTCGTGTGATGCGCGTGGATCGCTTCTTCTGCGACGACGACGATCCACGAAATTACACGAAACTACACGAGCGCCAAAGCTTTCGGAGACGTACCAGGTGGTTTCTATAGGACATCTGCAGGCGGTAGCCTGCTAGTCAACTCCGTGACCGCCCCTGGTCGCGACCAGCTTGATTTACCTTTTTATTGAAGGTGATACGACGAATGCGAAGCAACGAAGGAGGTACTTTCGGTGAAAAGAATTCTGATTGTCTTAACAATAGCCTCTATCTGGGTAGGTGTCTGTGCCAAAGTATCTGGCCAGCAAGCGGAAGCAAAGGCGAAAGCCGAAGCGACCATAGCCGGCATTCCCAAATGGGTAATGGATTACTTCAACTTCAGAACGGGGGGAACCGGACGCTGGGTCACAGATAACTCTAAATATAAGGGTGAGAACGAACCATTCGATGAGTATGTAACCGAATGGACCTGGAGCGCAGGCAAGCAAAGTATCAAGGGTCGCTTGGTTGGCCTCAAAGAGAAGAAGGAAGTCGCTACCTTCGTCGAGTTTCGAATGTTCTGGCATCCAGCGCAGCGCAAAGTTATCACTCAAGCATTTAGTGCCAACGGGTCGCACGCGGCGGGCGAGCTGCAGCGCAGCGAGTCTGAGATTAGGATCGAGCACACCGTTTTCAATTTGGCAGGTGGAAGTTATCGGGAGCTAATCAGGGAAATTGACAGCAAGGACGAGTTCCGCACGGAAGACTTCATCTGGAAGGACGGGAACTGGGTACCGCAAAGGACTTATCTTTGGCGCCGAGTCTGAAATGTAATAGTTCAAGTGCGCAAATTTGCCGGCTGGAACGAGGGCAAGCGCGTCTGAACCAAAGCTGCGTCACTTTAACGCTTTCAGATGTTAAAATGACTCGCAAAAATGCCTTCTCTCAAGTGGTAATAGCGACAAGCTCCAATGACTAAGCAAATTTGCCGGTTGGGAAGGGGCAAGCGCGTAGCGCGCGCCCCCCGCTCAACTCACAACACAAATCAAGCAACAATTTCACAGTTCAATTTGGGCAAATTTGCCGCTGCAAATTCTCAACTAGAACTGGGACCTTGGAGCCTGTCGCTTATGAGAGTTGAGCGGGGGCGCGCGCTGACGCGCTTGCCCCCTTCCTCACCTGCAAATTCCCTAACTAGAACTGTGACCTTGGAGCTTGTTGCTTATGAGAGTTGAGCGGCTCGCTGAAGCACTTGCCTCAAAGCAGTGTTAGGCAGTATAGATCAAGCCAATCCGACACTCAGTATCAGTTTGAATCCTTTGGGATTTTGTGGCACAAGGCGAGAGTAGGCTTAACCCTCGTCTGGTTAGGAGGTGCAAATGCCAGGACGAACGCCATTGCTGCTCCCAGTACTGCTGCTTCCGACCCTTCTTTTTATTTCGCTCCGGGCACAAACGGGAGATGTGAAAACTCCCGATAAAGTCTTTGTAGTTAACACCCAGGACGCCTCCGTCTCGCTGGTGGATATCACCACCATGAAAGAGATTCGGCGGCTTCCGGTGGGCCCTCGTCCGTACGGGGTTGTCGTCGGCAATAACGGAAAGACGGTCGCGGTAGGAGTGGAAGACGAGGAGAAGGTCAAATTTTTCGACACGACCAACTTTAAACTCCTGGGAGAGACCCGCGTGGGTAAGATGTTTAACGATCATATGGTGCTGAGCACTGACGGTAGGTACGTTCTGGTCGCCAACTTCTACAGCGACGACGTAGTGGCCATTGAACTGGACACGATGAAGGAAGCTTACCGCATTAAAGGCGCAAGCGCCCCGCACGTAATCAAATACGGACCGCTCCGTAAGCGTGCTTACGTCACCTGCAAGAAAATCACAGGCATAGCGATCGTCGAACCCCAAACACGCCAACTAGTAAAGTTTCATCAGATCAACGTCAATCCGCGGAGTCTGACTTTTGCCCCTGATGAATCGAAAGTTTATTTTGGCTCGTTCTGGGTAGACGGTTTTTTCGAAATGGATGCTGAGTCAGGCAAGGTCACACGTCTGTTCGCGCTCGAGCCGCCCGCTGGTAAAGCTGCTCCCCAGGAAGTGACCTATCACGGGGTAGAGACCGTCTACCCCGAAATTGTCTTAGCCGCAAATGAAGGCCGCTCGTATGTTGACGCGGTTGATGTCCACTCCGGGAAGCACTTAGACCGCCTCACGGAAGGGGTCGCCAAGCCCTGCTGCATTGAGCGCCTGCCTGGAAGTGCTGCTTCAGTGCGGGTACTCGTCAGCAATATTGAAGATGGAAGTCTACAACTGGTAGAAGTCTCGGCAGAGGGAAAGATGCGGTCGATCGGCAAAGCGCTGGTGGGTAAAGCACCGAAACGGGTCGCTTTTCTCCCCGCCTCCCTTTAGGAGAGTTGACACATGCCTTGGCAATCAGGATTTCTGAAGGGCCTAATGCCGACACTGGTGCTGTCAGCAGTGGCTTTGGCGTCGCCGGTTCAAAAGCCAAAGTCTTGGAGCTTCGACAGTGAAATAGTGGACCAGGTTGCCGCAGAATTCACCAGTGATGTAGGTGATTGGACAGTTGTGCCGGATGGATCGGCCCCCAGCAAACCTAACGTCCTGGCCCAATCAGCAAAAAACGAACGGCCTGTTTTTAATGTTTCCCTGGTGAGAAGTACAAGCTATCTGGACCTGGACATCGAGGTAAAGTTTAAGGCGATCGCGGGTCAGATCGACCAGGGTGGGGGCGTAGTGTGGCGGGCGCTGGATCCTAAGAACTATTACATCGCTCGCTACAACCCCTTAGAGAATAACTACCGAGTTTACAAGGTCGAAAACGGTCGGCGCCTTCAGCTCGGCAGCTCGGATATTAAGAGTAGTGAGGGTTGGCACTCGCTGCGCGTCAGGATGACTGGGGATCAAATTGAATGCTTCTACGATGGTCAGAAGTACCTGGAAGTCAAAGATTCCAGTTTTCGCGAAGCAGGGAAAATCGGTCTCTGGACGAAAGCAGACGCGCAAACCCATTTTGATGATTTAAAAGTTACCGGATTTAACCCGCCAGAATGACGAACCCAAAAAGCTAGCTGCGAAAAGCTTCTTGCGGGAGAATATTATCTCTCATACCGCGAAGCGGTTGCGGCTTTCCTCCGGAAAATGCATTTAGATTCGATCTCGGATGTTGTGTGCTCGTCACACTTCGGTTCGTGCCGCATTCAGTCTTGCACATAGTGCGACCAAATTGGCGGCGAGAGGGTTTGGGGCATGTGGGTGTCCTTATTGTGAGGTGAGGGGATTGAGCTTAAAAAACCGGCAGGCAATTTTGTCAAAATAAAAACTTAGCATCGATTCATGGTGGCCACGAGATTAGGGAAAGGCGGCTGCAACCGCTTCGCGGTAGTGGAAGAGAGAGGAGGACTTAGACCCAACGTAGCCGCGAAACGCGGCAACGTTGGGCTGGAGGGCGTAACCGCTTCGCGGTATAGAACTAACCAAATATTCGCAACCTGAAAAACTCACCAAATGGAGGTTTTCGGAACTTTCTTACATCCGAATGCCTAGTTCCCCAAAGCCTGATTCTTCGACCAGTGCGCAATCCGCAATCCGCAATTCCAAATTCGAAATTTCCTCTTGACGACTGTATCACTGTCTGATACTGTAGTTGTCGAATGATTCGCATCGATACTAACAGTAGCAAGCCCCTGGAGGAGCAGATTGCCGGGGCCCTGCGCCAGACGCTGGCGCAGGGCGAGTTCGAGCCGGGCGATGAATTGCCGTCGGTGCGCCAGCTGGCCGGGGACCTGGGCGTCCACTTCAATACAGTGGCGCGAGCTTATCGGCGGCTGGCTGACGAGGGTTTGATCATAGTTCGACGTGGTCGCAGTGCAGTGATTCGTCCGCAACGCCGGACCGCCACCCGAGTCACCAAATCCACATTGCAGGAACAGCTCTCCGAGGCGGTGGCAACAGGCTTGCTGGGAGGATTGTCGCGTGACGATATTGTCCAGACATTCAAAGAGGCCCTCGCCGGCTTTGGCGAGCGGAAAAAATCATGAAAGCAAATCAAATCGTCCAAATCTCGATCGCCCTGGTGGCGACCATCACGCCTTTTATGGTTGTTCTGGTAGCCCGAACAATCGCCTTAAAACACGCACAGGCGGTTCAGGCACCATTTACAGCGCCGCGGATCATTTCGTGGCTAGGTTGGACCACGGCAGCGATTCTACCGCTAGTTCTTCTGATTGCACTCTTGCTTCCAGCGCCTTCTTTCACTATGGGATTGATTGATCTAGCAGTCTTTGCCTTGCTGGCAATCGTCGGACTTTTCGCCCTGCAACGAATCGATCAGGCGTCAAAAAGTGCGCGGCAGTTGACTTCCGACATCCGCGAGGCAAGCCTTCGACCGCGCCGCATTCGAAACTATCTGCCTTTTGCCTGGCGCTTAGGGCTCTTCGTTGCCGCGGTTACTGGTCTGGCACTTTTTGTGAAACGCTTAACCGTTCCCGTTGCAGGCCGCCAATTGCTCGTTCCCGTCGCGTTCGCCAGCGCCGCGGCGGTCTTTCTCTGGTTGTACGAGACCTGGATTAAATCCTTGGTGCAGGATGGCCGCATTGCCGATCCGGGCTCAGAGGCTCGGCTTCACCGTCTGGTGCGAAAAGTGTTCGCAGTTGAAGTGCTTTTGGTCGTAACCTTCCTCGGGTTGGCGCACGCACTGCTGAATTCGAACTGGGCGACAGACATTACCTGGGCCGCGGCTGCGACGGTTGGAGGCGCTTTCTTAGGATTGTTGGGCTGCGCCCTGGCAGTGTCGTCGAATCTGTTACAACGGCGCTACGCAGTAACGCCTGGCCAAAAAAATTTAGAGCACTAAAAAAGTACGTTGTCAATAGGGACACCTCACCTGTTCCCATTTAATCCTCAACTCACCTGGTAATCACTCTATTTCTTCTCAATCTATCAATAAGATCCTGCCAGAATTCTCACAGTGCCGTCAGCCAGCATTATCACTAGTTGTTTGCCATCAAGGCTGAAAATTGCTCCCCAAGCCTGTACGTCAAAGGGCAGCATCAATACCGCTTCACCAGTTTGCGTATCCCATAGTCTCACCGTCTGGTCTGACGACGCGGTAACCACGCGTCGGCCATCGGGGCTGAACCTGAGGTTATGAATCGCCTCGTCATGGCCGGTTAGAGTCCGGATTTCTTTTCGCTTTTGGACATCAAAAAGCCTGCCCGTGCGGTCACTGGACGCGCTACCCAGTAATTTCCCATCCTGACTAAAGGCCACTGATGCCACATGGGATCTATGGGCGTTGAATTTAGCCAGAGCTTCACCGCTGTAAGCATCATAGAGCATCACGGAGCCATCGCTCGCACCGGTGGCCAGGTGCTTTCCATCAGGACTGTAGGCAACAAAGGTGACACCCTTCTCGTGTTTGATTGTGAGAATCTCGCTCCCGCTTTCCGCATTCCAAACCTTGGCAGTGTTTGGCCCGGAAGCTGAGAACAGCCGTTTTCCGTCGGGGCTAAAGCTGACGGAAATCAGCTGGATGCCTTTTACTTCTTCAAGGCTAAGCATTTCCTTCTGCGTATCGACGTCCCAGAGTTTAATCTTTCCGTCGTTACCGACGCTGGCCAGGCGCTTTCCATCAGGGCTGAACGCAGCAGCGTTGGCCGAAGACTTGTGGGCGTTCCAATCAAGTTTTAGTTTCCCCGAACTGACTTCCCAGATCTTCAGGTTGCCACCCCACCCGGCAGTGGCGATAGAGCTTCCGTTTGGCATGAACGCAGCGCTGTAAATGCTTGCTTGATGCCGCAAGACCGTTAGGGCTGGATCGTTTGCAGCTATATCCCAGGTTCGAATCGATTTATCCGCTGAACCGGTTATCAAAAGTTTTCCGTCAGCCGAAAAGACTACTGCGTTCACGCTTTTTGTATGCCCTAGAAGCGTGATGAGCTCCGTTCCGTTGTCTGTGTTCCAAATCCTTAAAGTCTGATCCGTCGAAACTGACGCCAGCAGATTCGCATTTGGACTAAAGGCAAGCGCATTGACCCATTTGCTATGTCCCAGACCGTTGCCACCCAACGTATGAAGCAATTTCTTCTCATTGACGTCCCAGATACGGACCATCGAGTCTTTGCCCCCTGCCGCGATCCTCTTGCTATCGGCACTAAAGGCTATGGATTGTATGGCCCTGTAGGTATCGTCCGCGGGAGCTTCCAGAACAATTGCCTCACCCCAGCGATTAACCTCCCAGAGCGCAACATTCTTCTGCGCTTCCCAGCTGCCCACGGCCAGATGCTTTCCATCCGGACTGAAAGCGATAGCTGTCAGGGGCTTGGTGCCGAATTCGAGTTCCTTGACTGTTTCGCCGGAAGCAGGGTCCCAGATTTCGACTATCCCGAAAACCTCCTCCTTGCTGTTTAGATTCCAAGAACAAGAGCCCAGCATCTTTCCATCCGGGCTGAAGGCGACCGCAGTAATTCCTCTCCCTTTGCCCTGGAGCTTCAGAACTTCCTTACCGGAGGCAGTGTCCCAAAGCCGAACCGAATGTTTTGAATAAGCCACTGCCAGTAGTTTTCCATCAGGACTAAAAGCGAGTGATTGGGGTGTCAGAGTTTCCGCTAGAATCTTGAGCAATTCCGTTTTGGTCTCAGTATTCAAGATTCTGACCAGGCGGTCGCCGGAGGCTTTGGCCAGCAGTTTTCCGTCCGGACTAATGGCGAGAGCAGCTACTGAGGCGTCAGTAACGACGCTGCTCGAGCTCTGCTCGGCAAGGCTGTGGAGATGATGCCATTCCCAGTGACGATATTTCTCAGGTGCACTTGCTAACCACCGCTTAGCGGCAGCAGTCTCGTGAAGTCGTAAACTTGTTGAAGCTGCGGCAATATGGGCCAGATAAGATTGGTATTCGACGGGGCTGGTTTCGCTTTGACCGAAAACAACCGGCCCTGGCATCAGCGCGACAGCCAAGAACACGGCGCGCAGGGTTGTCAGGTTAAAGTATTTCAGAGGCTACCTCCAGATTTTTAGGACCAGAGATTATTTCCAATACCGTCAAATAATGACCCCCATTTGCGGTGGGATACCACCGACTTCAATGGCAATTTGACGAAACCTGAATAGGAGTCGGGTGAACGCTGATCAGATATAGAGATAATATCGTATAGCACTGAGTAGTAGCTCCTTAATTGAGGACGACAGCCTAAAATTAGTGGATGGAGACGATCCATGAAACCATCGGATCCAAAACGAGAGCTGTTGCGACACACTGTAGCAACTCTGGCCTATCGTGGCGCAAAAGCCACGCGCGGGTCATCGGATACCTTCCCGGAATTTAAAGCCTCTGCTACCACCCGCACGCCTGCGCAAATACTGGCTCACGTCGGCGACCTGTTCGATTGGGCTTTATCGATGGCCAATGGGAAGGAAACCTGGCACGACTCAGAACCTTTACCCTGGAATCAGGAAGTCGAACGTTTCCACTCCGCCCTGGAACGATTTGACCAACTTCTGGCTTCGGACAAGGAACTAGCAGTTAACTGCGAACGCCTGTTTCAGGGACCCATTGCAGACGCGCTTACACATATCGGGCAAATTGCCTTGTTGCGTCGCATAAACGGTGATCCAGTACGTGGCGAAAACTATTCCCGGGCAAAAATCGAGCGGGGTAGTGTGGGAAAGGATCAGGCACCAGCGGTTCGTGAGTTCGACTGAACTTGCGGGCCCGCTTTTTTCAAGCCGCAGGCTTCGTGCTGGTTCGTGTAGTTTGGTGTGATTTCGTGGATCGTTTATTTTCGTCGCAAAAGATGCAGAGTCGCAAGTGGCGCAGGAAAGTCTAGTCGACTCGGCTTACCGCATTCCGAGTTCCCAGATAGAAACTGGGCATAGGCACATGAGCGTAACCCTGCACTATCAGTCCAACATCAAGCCGATACAGGCGATCCTGCATCAGCGTCACGCGCCGATCCGTAGCCGGAATCGTGGTGCTGTAAATACGTACTTCCCCATTGGCAAAGGTCACGATCTCCTCACGCCAATCACCGAGAATGTCTGCCCAGACCATGTGCCGGCCCTGAATGCCGGAACTTAAGACCGGACCCTTCCACTTCGAAACAGTGGACCGACTGTGTATTTCGCGCAAGTGATCGGCGTCCCACCACACCAGTCCGTCCTGCGGCGGTACAGGGCCGGGCAGTCTCTTACCCTTCGCCGAATAGAAGAACTTATCACCCCAACACTCCATGCCTGGATATGCTGGATCGATATCTCCAACCAGGGCGCGGCCAATCTGGTTGTCCGCAGTCTCTTCGTCTGTGCCGAAAATCAAATCACCCGTTTTCGCATCCCATAAGCCAATCCCATTGCGTGGGTGCGGGTCTTCATAGCTGTACCAGATCTCCAACCCGGGACGGTCCGGGTCGATATCGGTGACGTAAAACCTGTCGCCATGGCCATTGCCAGTGCTCCACAAAAGTTGCCCATCGTTGTTAATAGCGACCGAACCGTTGAGGATCTCGTCAAACCCATCGCCATCAATATCGGCAATGTGAACGGCATGCTGGCCCTGTCCCTGATACCGCCAACCGGCCTTCTCGTTGGTCCAGCTCCAGACCTGCTGGAGTTTACGGTCACGGAGAAAAAAGGCTTCGGCTTTCATCAAGCCGTAGGTGCCCCGAAAGATCACCACACTGGGTGTCTTTCCGTCCAGGTAGGCAACCCCCATCATGTTCCGGTTCATGCGATTGCCCGAGTAATCACCCCAATCGGAAGGTTGACCGCGCGGAATCCATTCGGTTCTCGCAATCTCCTCTCCGGTTTCACCGTTCCAGATTGAAAGATATTCAGGGCCCGCTAAGACCTGACCATTCTTGTCCCGGTGGTCGCCTTCGGAAGTTTTCACAGCAATCTCGGCCTTGCCGTCGCCGTCCAGATCGTAAACATAAAAAGGGGAAAACCAGATGCCCAGCTGAATGGACCAGCCCAGATCCTTGCGCCACATAAAGGTGCCATCACTCTTATAGGCCTCGAATTTAAAGGTGTCGGGGCTGGGCCGGGTAATGAAGCTGGGATCGATTGTTCCGCCGGGGCGCTTGATCACGAAATCGTATTCACCATCACCGTCGAGATCGCCGATTCCAACCTTGTCAATGGAGGTGGCCGGAATATCGTCGCGGATCTTGAACGACTTGTATTGGCGCGCAGGTAAGTTTGCGGGCAGCGAAGAGGCTGGCGAAGGTTCCTGCTCCTTTCCATTTACGATTGGCCGCACAAACCAGGAGTAATCACGATCCAGTGGCGTTTTTGTGTCCAGGAAGTCGGTGGTCCTTTTGAGCGGCAGGGAATTGAGCCGTGCGGGCGGGCCTCCACCGGTTGAACGGTAAACATTAAACGCCGTCGTCGCAGGATCACTCTTGAGCAGGCGCCAACTAACGTAGACACTTGTTTCTCCAGTACGCAGGGCGACCACACCGCGATTCAATTTCTCTTCAATCCGTTCGCTGGCCCAGCCAAGAACCTTTGCCGGCTTGGACGGATTGAGTGTGTAGTGGCTGAGGTTTGGGGGTATCGACCCGCGCCTGTCTTCCGGTGGTGGCTCCTGAGCAGTCAAGTTAGGAACCAGAGACAGATACACTGCAAACAGGAAGACAGCATTCAATCTGTTCATCGCCTTATCCTCGATTCTCTTTAGTAGTGTGTGTGGTTGGCCACCTGCTTACGATAACGAAGGTCTCGTTTCATGTTCGTAACTGGTTTTGCATACTTGTAGCCGTAGACCAGCAGACTTGTGGGACCACGAGCAATGACCTGGTCGACGCCGCTACCCATAAAGTCGAACATGTGATAGACGTCCTGCTTGAAGTAGAGGTCGCCCTTACCTTCCTCGTTTAGCTTGAACCGGTACCAAAACAACTCGTTTTTCCCGTCTCCGTCCCAATCGCCTTTGACAAAGTCTGGATTGCCGTTGAGAGGATTTGCCGGCCACTTGGATAACAGTTTGCCTCTGGAATCAAACCAATGGACCTGACCAGCGATTCCAGCTTCCCCGTTCCGTGGATAGGTCCGAGCCCCGACCGCGATGTGTAGTCCCGGGATATTGCGCAGAAAGTTTCCAACCTCCAGTTGCTGTCCATGTTCCGCCGGATGCCGCCACATTAGCTCGCCGTTCTTAGTGCGAAATACCAGAACCCCAAGCTCGCTGGCCGGCGCCAGAATCTCGAGGTTGCCGTCACCATCAAGATCCTGAAAACGAAAACTGTCGCAATGATCGTGATTGTCGTCGAGCAGATCAAAGCGGTTCCAAAGCACCTTGCCCCGGGCGTCGAGCACCAGCGCACTGGTCACGACTTCATCAACCCCGTCATTATCGAGATCCACCGGATAGGCATAGTGGCCCAGATGATCTTTCTTCCGCTTTTCAACATGCTGCCATAGCTGCTTAAGATCCCTGGTGAAGGCAGTAATTGAAATTGTGCCGCCAGAATCGGTGAAGGCGATTATGCTATCGGGGTAAACACCACTCATGTTGGCTACGGCCAGCCTGAAGTTGTTGTACTCGTGTGGCAATGGCTGGGTAGGCCACTCGGTTTTAGTTCTGATTGAGCCAGTCCGTCCGTCAGAAATCACCAGCCACTCTTTACCGCCGCTAAGCCGGTAATGAACTACTTCCGCCAGTCCATCCCTATCAAAATCCCAGACGAGACCGGGTGCTTCAAAACCACTTCGGCCCTCTGAACCTGCAAGCTCGTTTTCATAGCGCCAGAGTTCACGCCCTTCGTGATTAAAGACGCGACCGTCGTAGTTTGGTGTCAGCACAAAGAAATCCGACTTTCCATCACCGTCTACATCACCGAACTTTACTGCGGACGATCGGGGTGTTGCATATTCTCGGAGCAGCCGGACCTCAGCCGGAAGCTCCCTTGATCGCAGATCTTCCTCCTTAAAGTCCGGATTGCGGCTCAACACCAGGACATCGAACGTCGACCCAATCTGGGGACCGAGCACCACGCGGCTCAGTACCACGTTGACCGGGCCCTTCGTCAAACTGAACGTACCACCGCTCTTCCACGAGAGAAATTCGTTGCCAAATTCTTCCACTGTCTGTTTGTCCCCAATCGTAACGCGAAACGAGCTTTGAGGATTCCCATGGCTTCTGACGAACAAATTGTAGACGCCCTCTTCGGGGATCAGGGCCGTGGTTTGAAGGTATGCCTGACTGCGCATCACCAGTGCCGAGTTATTGAAAAGCCAGGCATTGGCCGGGAGCCGAAAGGTCCCTTCACGGCCAGCAGGCCCAGGACCGGCACTGATGATCGTGCCCTTCGGCATGAGTTCGTAGAAAGCTGAATCATCTACCACAATGACGGCAGGTTCAGACTCGACAGCTTCCCCTGGAGGCTGCATTCCTGTAAGCGCCAAGAGAGAGATGAGCGCAAAAGTGACTAGATAGAATGCAGTCCGAAGCTCTACCATGCGATAACCGATCGAAGGCATCAAGTCGAAACGTGTCAGTTCGAGTGGGCAGATTTGCAGGTCAAGAAGGGGGCAAGCGCTTTAGCGCGCGCCCCCGCTCAGGTCACATTACGATTCGACTCGAGAGATCCCGTTGAGCTTCAGGAAGCCTTAAGAGCGCCTGAAAGGTCTCTTAGCCTGAGTGAGTTGTGAGTTGAGCGGGGGCGCGCGCTAAAGCGCTTGCCCCCTTCCCAACCTGCAAATCTGCCTAAGGGCTATGAATGTTCGCTGAATTACAATGTTCGCAGGTGGAAGCCACCGTCAATATTAATGATCTCGCCAGTGGAGTACGGAAAGTCTCCCCTGGCAATAGCCGCCACAGCGCGGCCGACATCATCCGCTTCACCCCAGCGGGGAATCAACCAGGCTCTCTCTTCAATCATGCGGTCATATTTCTCTCTAACCGCGGCGGTCATATCGGTCGTGATCACACCCGGTCGCAACTCGTAAACATTAATACCAAATTCCGCCAGCCGCACCGCATAAAGTTTCGTCATCATTGCCAGCCCAGCCTTTGATACGCAATAGTCACCGCGATTCACCGACGCCACATAGGCCGATACGGACGAGATAGTCACAATTCGTGGCTTGCCAAATTCGACGCGCGAGCCCTCCTCCACCTGCTTGATCATCTGCTTTGAGACAACTTGCGTTAGAAAATATGGGCCCTTAAGGTTCGTGTTGATCAAGCGATCGAAGGATGGCTCAGTCGCTTCCAGGAGATCCGCTCGCTCGCTGGGTGCGATTCCCGCATTGTTTACTAGCATGTCGATGCGCCTATACGCATTCATGACCTCGCTTACCAGACCAGCTCGAGCCTCAGCCGAGGAAATATCTGCACGTACAGTGATCCCATCGCCGCCCGCACCGCGCACCAGTTCCAAACATTCCTTGGCCGCCGATTCATTGCCGGCATAGTTAATAACAACCGCGTGGCCCAGTTTCGCCAATTCAATGGCGATTCCGCGGCCGATGCCCCGCCCGGCACCCGTTACCAACGAAACCGGCCTTGCTGCGCTGTTCATCAAGCCTCCTTGTTGGGTGGAACTTCGGGCGCCGGGAGATCTTCCTCGGTCGGTCCATCATGCCACTGTCTTGCCCAGGCAGGCAGAGAGGTTTCGGGATATGGGACGACCAGCGCGGGCGGTTCGCGTCTCATCGCCGCAAGTGCTTTATGCAGAGCCTCGACGAAGAAATATTCGCCAAACATTACGGCTTCGTGCACACCCAGGTTTTTGTGAATGTGATAGACACCACCATTCAGAATTCCTTCAAACCCTTCTGTCCTTGATCCCAGATACTCGTTCGAGAGAGTCCGCAGTGAAGTCAAGGCCAGATCGCGATAGGCTCGAGACTTAGCCTGGTCAGGCGCCAGATCCGCTAGATCGAGCAAGCCCGAGGCGGCAATGGCGCAGGCTGAAGTATCGACTTGAGTTCTGGCGAGTGGTCCAGTCGCTGGCGCATCGTAATCCCAGGGTGTGACGCCGTTGCCAGGGGTGTGCTCGAGATAATAATCGGCATTCAACATGGCCGTTTCGAGATACTCCCGGCGTCGGGTCTGCGAGTACGAACGCGTGAAGCCGTAGAGTGACCAAGCCAGGCCGCGACTCCAGCACGAGTCTCCTCGGAAACCCTGATGTGTCGATTGGTGCAGGCACTCGCCGCTCTCCAGGTCGAAGATGGCCTCATGGGCGGTCGAGCCATCGCCGCGCACCAGGGTGCGCCTGGTCGTTAGACAGTGCCGATGGGCGATGTCGAGCAGGTGTTGGTCATCAGTCTCGAGACCCGCATAAAAGATGATGCCGACATTCATCATAATGTCGATAAACAGCGAAGCCGGTTCAACGAACGAACGCAGGTACTGGCCCCGCTCCATAAACCGCATCGCCATCGTTTTGCCGGCCTGAATCAGCACCGGTTTAAGTTGCTCAGCGGGGCCATCCAATTTCAGCCAGCGCAGGTAAGTTGGCAGGAAAATGAAGCCGAGGTCGTGAACCGCCCGATCATATTGCCGCTCCTCGAGAGGCGCAGAGTAGGCCATAGCTCTCTCCAGCCAGAGTTGGTTGCCGGTGGCTTCGGCAAATATGAACATCAATCCGGGATAGAAGCCATCACACCAATGGGTCCAGCGCTTTCGATCCTGAGCGAACTTTCCTCCAACCGTATACATTGGATAGTAGTCAGCCGGATATTTCTCGAGCAGCGATGCAACCTGGTCTTGAGCAAAAGCAAACGCAGCCGCCAGAGTTTGTTCGGTTGTTTGGAGCTTGTTCAGTTTCGCTGACATATCTAAGATCCAGCTGCCTTGCGAAGACGGTTCTTAATCTCTTTAAGCTGACCGCCTTCGGGCGAGTTCTTGTAATAGTCGTCGAGCGGGTAACATCCGGAAGGTAAACCGTTGCGTGGGGCAGTGGTGCAATCGCTGAAGGTTCGACAGAAGAGTTTCCTTTGCAACGGATTGCCCGCAATGAGGTCCCAGGGCAGCTGTGGATAAGATAAAACCAGACGGCCCAGCCCCACCGAATCAACCCAGCCTTCTCTGATTGCCGCCTGCGCAACAAACGGCACGAACTGCTGTAAGTAAGTGTAGCCGGTGCCTACCATCACCAGCTCGGGAAACTTTTCTTTAAGCTTGCGGGTGACTTCCAGTTGTCTGGCAACGCCAATAAGAGGATCTTCCGGTGGCTGGTAACCGTCCGAGGGAGGATAAAAAGCTGGCCGTTGAATGTGAGGGCAGTAGTACGGGCTGCCGGCAGAAATGTTAACAAGCTTGATGTTCAGCTGGCTGAGCAGGGAAAGAAATAGTTCCGTTTCCGAGAGATCCATCTCCGTAGGATTCTCGGTGTTAACGCCAAAACCCCAGCGGTAAGGAATTAGTTCCTGGAATGACTCAGGAATGCCTGGGCCCAGTTTTCCAGGCATGGATTTGGTCGGGTCGGGTTTGTGTGGCACGCTGTCAAAGGCCGAGAGCCTTACTCCAATTTCCAGTCCGGGAGCCGCCGCACGAATCCCCTCAACTATCTCGCGCAAAAATCGGGTGCGATTTTCGAAGCTGCCGCCGTAATCTCCTGCTCGCGAGTGTGCACTCAAGAACTCGTGGCCAAGATAGCCATGACAGTGTTTTACGTCAACGAAATTAAACCCCAGTTCCTGCGCCGCACGTGCCGCCACGATAAAGTCATCGATGATCTGCTTTACGTCCCCGTCTGTGAGTAGAGGGTAGGAGGCGTCCACCCCAACGCGACTGTCCAAAATTGGGTGATGATAAAGAATTCGTGGTTCAGCAACGGTCTTCTGGTTAGGCCGAGAGTATCGTCCCGAGTGAGTAAGCTGAAGACCTACTAAAAGGTCATCGGTGGTGCCGGTTGTATCTTTATGCTCGACGAGCAGGATTTCCCGCAGCCGGGCAAGTGAATCGCGAGTCTTTCCGTTAAGCAGAAGTTGATTGGGGTTGGCGCGACCATCGTGGCGCACGGCCACAGCCTCACCACCCCAGATCAGCTTGGCCCCACTTCTGCCAAAGTACCGCCAGCGATGAAGGGTTTTCTCTGACGGTTCTCCTTCCGCGGTGCCGTCCCAACCTTCCATCGGATGGATGGCAAAGCGGTTACCGACCGTACGGCCGTTGCATTTCAGTGGTTGAGCCAGCGGCGCTGCAGCTCCCGTTATGATTTCGGGATCACACGGAATGGTTAGCTGTTCCACCCGCAGGTAGTGGCGAAAAGTTTCTACGTCGCGGACACCGCCGAGATGCAGGAAGCGACTCTCAGTCATTGTTTTCGAAAATGACTTCTAGAAGTTAGATTGCCAAGATCTTCAAGTCATGGAGTTGAGCCCTACTTTAACCTTGATGTGGGTGCTGGCTCAACCTTCGTCACGGCTGCGCTGCCTGTTCTAAGGCATGGCTCCTCAGCTGTGAAAGATTAAGATTGATGCCACGGGCTTGCCCCGTGGAGTCTCACGTTCGCAACTACAGAGAAGTGCGCCGTGGCATCAATTTTAATTTTTCACACCTTCGGTGCCCCGCCTCAAAACTGCTTGCAAAATCAGTCGAGTTGCAGTAGAAGGCAAGTAAATCGCAAACGCGTCTGGAACCCCGCTAACGGATCCAAATCTTGTTTAGAACGCCTACCGGGTGTTTCGACCTTCCTGAAGTGTTGAAACGCAATGTGGTGACCTACTAGGAGAGGATGAAATGAGTCAGCAGCGCGAACAGAAGTCCTTTCAACACGTAAAGTACCTTTGGCAGGATGACGTAGCCGGCCAATTGAGTGGCGTTGACCGCTTGGTTTATCGCTCAAACAAACTGGGAGAGGACCTGACACTCACAAACACCGGGGGTGGGAATACCTCTTCCAAACTATTGGAGCGCGACCCCTTGACAGGTGCCGAGGTTGAAGTCTTATGGGTAAAAGGTTCAGGCGGAGACTTACGCACCGCGAAGGCGGATGGCTTTGCCTCACTCTATGTGGACAAGGTCAGGGCCATGAAGTCGCTTTACCTGACTCACCCGGAGCGCGGACCCAAGACTGAAGTTGAAGACCAGATGTATCCGATGTACAGCCACTGTGTCTTTAACTTGAACCCGCGGGCATGCTCGATCGACACGCCGCTACATACTTTGGTTCCGTACAAGCATGTCGACCACTTGCATCCGAATGCTGTGATCGCCGTTGCGGCCTCCGTCAATCAGGAGCGCCTGTGCACGGAGATCTATGGCGACGAAATAATCTATGTCCCCTGGCAGCGACCCGGATTCGATATTGGTTTGATCATTGAAGACCTGATCAAAAAACACCCGCAAGCCAGGGGCGTGCTACTGGGTCACCACGGCATGAGCTCCTGGAATAACGACGACAAGACTTGTTACGAAACCGCACTCGAGATCATCGACCGCGCGGCTCGTTACATTGAAGCACACGACCATGGCGAGAATACTTTTGGCGGTCAAAAGTATGAGCCGTTAACTGAGGCGGAGCGAAAGCGAATTCAAATTGAGATCCTGCCCTGGCTTCGCGGCCAGGTTTCCTCCTACAAGCGGTTTGTGGGAACCGTTCAGGACGACGAACGCATGTTGCGGTTTGTAAATAGCCTCGATGGCCCGAGGCTTGCTGAGCTGGGAACTTCCTGCCCCGACCATTTTCTGCGTACCAAGATAAAACCTTTATTTGCGAACTGGGATCCGGCTACCCGCGACGTTGATAAGCTGAAGTCGGCGCTGGCAGAGGGCCTGGTGAAATACCGGCAGGACTATGAGGATTATTACAACCGCGGTAAGCGTCCGGACTCACCCGCGATGCGCGACCCTAACCCCACAGTAGTTCTGATTCCCGGCCTGGGCATGATTGCTTTTGGCAAGAACAAGAGTGAGTCGCGCGTGACCGGCGAATTCTATAACTGCGCGATCGAGGTGATGCGCGGCGCCGAGGCCATTGATCAGTATGAAGCCATGGACCAACAAGAGGCTTTCGACATTGAATACTGGTCCCTGGAAGAAGCCAAACTGCGCCGAATGCCTCCTGAGAAAGAGTTAGACCGGCAAATCGTTGTGATCATCGGTGCGGGCGCTGGAATCGGGAAAGCTGCGGCTCACCGGTTGGTCAGGGAAGGTGCGCATATCGTCTGTGTCGACCTGGACGAAGTCGCAGCCAAGGAAACAGCTCAGGAAATTGTGAACAAGTATGGACCGGGTATCGGTGTTGCGGGCACGGGCATCAGCAACTGTGGACCGGCAATAGCGCTCTCCTGCGACATCACCAATCGCGAGAGCGTCGCCCAAATGTTTGCTGATGTGATGCTTGCCTACGGGGGGTTGGACGCAGTTGTGGTGACGGCTGGCGTTTTTGTGGCTCCTGACAAGTCGGGACATATTGAAGACCGCCAGTGGGCCCTCACCTTCGGCATTAACGTAACAGGCGCTTACATCGTCGCCGACGAAGCTTATAAGATTTTCAAGAAGCAGGGATTACCCGGCAACATCGTGCTGACCACCAGCGCCAATGCAGTGGTGGCCAAGAAGGGCAGCCTGGCTTACGACACCAGCAAAGCAGCCGCCAATCACCTGGTCCGCGAACTGGCCATCGAGATGGCGCCACTGGTGCGAGTCAATGCGGTGGCTCCGGCGACAGTGGTTAAAGGGAGCACAATGTTTCCGCGCGATCGGGTGATAGCCTCGCTCACTAAGTACAACATTCCGTTTGATGACAAAGAAGACACCGAGGGCCTGAGGGACAAGCTGGCACAGTTCTATGCCAAGCGCTCGCTCACACAGACACCCATCGAGCCTGAGGATCAGGCCGAAGGAATTTTTCTGCTGTTGTCGCAAAGGCTTTCCAAGACCACCGGACATGTGATCCCGGTTGATGGTGGTTTGCAGGACGGATTTATGAGGTGAAAAACGATGGCAACGCTCTTTGAGATTAGCGACGACTTTATCGCTGCAGAGAATCAGAAAGCGAGCAGCTGGCTGGAAGAAGACTACCAGGAATTGGCCAAGCGATTGGGACGCCGCCAGCTGAACATCGAGGACCTTACTACCAGGGCGCAAAACTTTCGCGTCGCGGTGCCCTCCTGGGGAGTTGGCACTGGCGGGACGCGCTTTGCGCGCTTTCCTGGTGATGGCGAGCCCCGCGACGTCTACGAGAAGCTCGAAGACTGCGGTACCATTTTCAAGCTGGTCCGTTCGACTGCTGGGGTGTCATTACATATTCCCTGGGACAAGCCGGCTGATGCCGGTGAGTTAAAACAATTCGCCAGCGACCGCGGCCTGCACTTCGACGCCATGAACTCAAACACGTTTCAGGATCAGCCTGACCAGCGTCTGTCGTATAGGTACGGCAGTTTGACGCATCCCGACAAGGCCGTGCGCCGCCAGGCGGTGGAACATAATCTTGAGTGCATCGAACTGGGCCAACGTCTTGGCTCGAAGGCCCATACGGTCTGGATTGGCGACGGGGGGAACTTTCCGGGCCAGCAACACTTTCGCCAGGCGCTCCAGCGTTACCTCGAGAGTATGACAGAAATTTATGCCGGCCTGCCGGACGATTGGCGACTGTTTATTGAGCACAAGTTCTATGAGCCGGCTTTCTACTCAACGGTTATCAACGACTGGGGGGTCAGTTACTACTGTGCCCGTGAATTGGGTCCTAAAGCATTCTGCCTGGTTGACCTTGGTCATCATGCGCCCAATGTCAATATTGAAATGATCGTGGCCCGCCTGATCCAGTTTGAAAAGCTGGCCGGCTTTCACTTCAATGACAGCAAATATGGCGATGACGACCTGGACGCTGGCGCCATCAAGCCATTTCAGCTGTTCCTGATCTTTAATGAACTGGTTGACGCCGAACTGGAAGAAGTTGACAACTTTGAGCCGGCCTACATGTTGGACCAGTCACATAACGTCACCGATCCAATCGAATCACTCATGTCCAGCGCCAATGAACTGCTCCGGGCTTACGTCCAGGCACATCTCGTCGATCGCGCGAGCTTAGCAGAAGCCCAGGAGAATTGTGATCCCTTGATGGCCCTGACCGTCTTAAAGCAGGCATTTACTACCGACGTCTCACCAATCCTGGCGGTGGCGCGCCAACGGCAGGGGGGCGCAATCGACCCGGTTGCTACTTTTCGGGCCAGTAAATATCGCCAGCACAAGCGAGACGAGCGTCCGGCGACGAAAGGAGTGGCGGCTTCCGGAATCGTCTAGTGTCGACATCTAGATCACTTAACTGAGCAAAATTTCAGGTTGGGAAGGGTGGCTTGCCCCCGCTGTTCCGCCAGGCTCAATCTTGAGGAAAACTGTCTTAACCAATGAACGTGAACTCTGGCGCAACAGCGGGGGCAAGCCACCCTTCCCAACCTGAAAATTTGCTCAATTGAGTGACCTATTCATAGCGCCTTCATAGACAAACTGAAAAGTTGCTCAGTTGAGTGATCTATTCATAGCGCCTAATTGTTTCACAAACTCTTTCAACTGTATGACACGAACCATTGGGACAGAACACTAGCTAGGGCAAGACTTGCTTAATGGACCAGTCGCTCTATATCGCAGTCGATCTGGGCGCCGGCAGTGGCCGCGTGTTTTTATCCGGGCTGGGCGCTGGCGAGTTTTTCCTGGAAGAAGTTCGACGCTTCTCGTACCCGCCAGTAAAGATTGATGGCCACCTGCGCTGGGATCTGCCGCAGATCTTAGAAGAAATAAAGGAGGGTTTGCGCGAGGCCAGTGCCCGCGCCAGAAACTTAAGCCGACCCGTCCAAAGCTTAGCAATAGATAGCTGGGGAGTTGATTATGGGTTAGTCGATGCTCAGGGCGAATTGCTTGAGCTGCCCATCTGTTACCGTGACGAACGGACCGCAGGGACTATGGAGCAGGTGTTCGAGCGCGTGCCACGCCTTGAGGTCTTCCAGCGCACCGGAACCCAGTTTCTGATCTTCAATACGCTCTTTCAGCTGCAGGCTCACACCGTCGCGGGCATCCCCGACAGCGCGAGACATTTGCTGCTGATCCCCGACTTGATTAACTTTTTTCTGACCCGCAAGACGGTCACAGAATACACGAATGCCACGACGACCCAGCTAATCAACGCGCGCACGGGCAGCTGGGATCTGGAAATGATTGCCCGCCTGGGATTGCCAGCCGGTCTGTTGGCGCCGGTTGTGCCCACTGGCAGCGATCTGGGACCGCTCAAGCCGGATGTTGCAGCGGAGGTCGATTTACCTGAAACCAAAGTGATCGCGCCGGCGACGCATGATACCGGGAGCGCGGTGGCGGGTACGCCGCTGGAACCCGGCTGGGCCTATATTTCCTCAGGCACCTGGTCCCTGGTCGGTGTCGAGCTCGACAAGGTCCTGATTAACGACGAAGTCGCCGCTCAGAATTTTACGAATGAAGGCGGCGCGTTTGGCACGATTCGGTTTCTGAAAAATGTGATGGGTTTGTGGATTCTCGAGTCATGTCGCACCGAGTGGAGTAGCCAGGGGCTGGATGTCGACTATGACACGTTGCTCAATCAGGTTGAAGCTTTAAAGGACTCGAAAGCTCTGATCTTCCCAGATGATCAGCGACTCTTGAATCCGCCCAGCATGCTTGATGCTGTCACCGACCAGCTCAAAAAGTTCGGCTGGAACGGTTCCGCCCAGCCGGCTACGGTCAGCAGGGCAATCCTGGACTCGCTCGCGCTGCGCTATGCCTCAGTGGCGCGTTCGATCGAGAAACTGACAGGTCGGAAAGTTTCCGGACTTCACGTCGTAGGTGGCGGCAGCCGGAACAATTATTTGAATCAGGCGACAGCCAATGCTACCCGTTTACCTGTGGTTGCCGGACCGGCAGAAGCCACTGTGACTGGAAACGTCCTGGTCCAGGCCGTCGCCGCTGGAAGGTTCGATTCCCTAAACGCCGCCCGTCAACACGTTCGCGAGAATCTGCAAACGACTAGATTTGAGCCTCGCGACTCAGTCAAGTGGGAATCCGGCAGGCAGCGGTTTAATGAAATCGAGGGAAGCTACGTAGAGGTATAACTGGTTGCGAGTATCTCTTTTCATCACCTGCCTGGTAGACCAGATTTGGCCCACGATTGGCACAAGTATGGTGGAGGTCTTGCGTCGAGCCGGGTGCGAGGTTGAATTCGATGCCCGGCAGACCTGCTGTGGCCAACCGGCATTTAATTCCGGCTACCGGTCTGAAGCGCGAATGATGGCCAGGAATTTGATCTCGATTTTTGAGGACTCCAAAGCCGAGGCAATCGTCAGTCCTTCGGGATCATGCACGGCCATGGTCCATCATTTTCACGAGTTGTTTCCCGATGACGAACAATGGCGTAAACGTTCTGAGGCGGTGGCAACGCGTACCTTCGAGTTTGGCTCGTTTCTGGTCAATGTGCTCGGAATCGATGAAGTAGGGGCAAGCTTTCGCGGCCGGGTCACCTGGCACGATGCCTGTCATGCCCTGCGCGACTTGCATGTACATGCCGAGCCGCGCCGGCTGCTCCGCAGCGTGCGAAATCTGGAATTCGTCGAATTAGCAAACGCTGACTCGTGTTGTGGTTTCGGCGGCACCTTCTCTGTGAAGTATCCTGAGATTTCCGTGGCCATCCTGGACAATAAGATTGAGGCGATAGAAAAGGCCGGCGTGCGCGCAGTAGTTTCCGGCGACGCGAGTTGCCTGATGCAAATCGGTGGTCGTCTAACGCGTCGACAGTCGAAAGTTAAATACATGCACCTGGCCGAACTGTTGGCTGCCCAAGAGCCTTAAGCAAGATGAATCACTTAACCGCAGAAACGTTCGACGAGAACGCCCGGCAGGCGCTCCTTGATCCGCAATTGCGCGGTGCCTTGCGCCATCTGGCCAAGGTGTTTTCTGAGCGGCGCAAGACGGCAATCCATACGGTGCCGGATTGGGAGGCTCTGCGCGAACAGGCTCGAGCTATCAAGGACGAAACACTTGCCCATCTGGACCAGTACCTCGAAGCCTTTGCTGACAACGCGGCCCACGCCGGAGCGCAGATTCATTGGGCCCGCGACGCCCGTGAGGCTTGCAACATCGTAGCTGAGCTAATACGTGAACGGAACGCCAAACACATTGTTAAGTCCAAAAGCATGGCCACCGAAGAGATCCATCTGAACCAGATGCTCGAGGCAGCAGGCTGGTCTCCGGTCGAGACGGACCTCGGGGAGTGGATTATTCAGTTGGCTCATGAGACACCGTCACACATCGTGGCGCCGGCGATTCATAAGTCCAAGCGGCAGATTGCGGAACTGTTTGTAGATAAGCTCGGCATCGAACCAACCGACGACGTTTCTATGCTCACAGGCGCAGCCCGGCGCGTGCTGCGCCAGCGATTTGCCGAAGCCGAGGTGGGAATTAGCGGAGTCAACTTTGGAGTAGCTGAAACGGGCACAATTCTGATTCTCGAAAATGAAGGTAACATTCGTCTAACCACCAGCCTTCCCAGGGTACACATTGCCGTCATGGGAATCGAGAAGATCATTCCGCGCCTGGTTGATCTCGACGTTTTTCTAAAAGTGCTGCCACGTTCAGGTACCGGGCAGCGACTGACGGCTTATCAATCTCTGATCACTGGAACGAAAAAGAGAGCTGATGAGGAAGGACCGGAAGAGGTTCACATTATTCTGATGGACAACGGGCGGTCGAGCATGCTGGCAAGTCCGGTCACCAGACAATCGTTGGCCTGCATCAGATGTGGCGCCTGTTTGAATGCCTGCCCGGTTTACCAGCAAGTGGGCGGGCACGCCTACGGGTCGGTCTATCCCGGTCCCATCGGTGCCGTGATCACGCCCCAACTAGTGGGTCTGAGCAAAACCGCACAACTGCCGTTTGCCTCGAGCTTATGTGGTGCTTGTCGAGAGGTGTGTCCCGTAAAAATTGACATTCCGGAGTTGCTCCTGCACCTGCGTTCCGAAGTTGTCACCGCTGGACGTAAGGGCACTGCTGAAGCACCAGCTAAGAGGAAAAGAATTGAAGGCCTGCTTTTTCGCGGCTATGCCCTAGCCTGGTCGCGGCGTTGGATGTACGAGTGGAGCGGCAAGGTCTTAAGAGTTCTGCAGCTGCCAATGGTGCAAAACGGTCGCATAGGGAAGGTCGGCAATTTCCTGTCGCGACTGGTCCCTCCGCTTGGCGCCTGGACAGCCGGTCGCGATGCGCGCCCTCTGGCACCCAGATCTTTTCGTGAGCAGTGGTTTGCACAGTACAGCCGCAAGCCTTGAATTTCCGGTCGGCGATTTACTGATTCAATGAAAAGTTGGGTTTCCTTGCGAGACTGAAGAATGGCTGAACACCAGAACAAAGTAGTGCGGCGAGAAATACTCGAGTCCATCCGGCGAAATCTCGCCGCCAGCAAGCCTCTCGACGCAATTCGGAGTGAGCATAAGCATCCGTCGATTCCCAGAGTCACAGAAAGCTCAGCGCCAGCAGGACTAACCCTGGTAGAACAATTTTGTGAGTCCCTAAACGCCGTGGGAGGACACTGTGAGGTTGTAACAGATATCACCGGAGCGACTCGAGTCGTGGAGCAGATCATTGAGCTTTTGCAAGCCAGGCGAATAGCAGTTTCTGATTCTCAGCTGGTGGCCCGAGTGATCGAAAAGATGCAAAGCGATGTAGAGCTGCACACTAGCGCCTCCACCGCCGCTCTTTTCGAATGTGATCTGGGTATCACCGGTGCTCAGTGGGCAGTGGCTGAGACTGGAACTTTGGTCTTGGAATCCGAGCGTGAGCGTCATCGCCTGGTATCGCTCGTACCACCAGTCCACGTTGCAGTACTCCAGGCCCACTCTTTACGTCAGACGCTGGGCGAAATTTTGAAAGCTCTGGGCGAGAATCACGTCCTTAATCTCAATCGTACAGTGACATTTATCACGGGCCCATCGCGCACTTCCGACATCGAACTCACTCCGGCGATTGGGGTCCACGGTCCAGGCGAGTTGTACGTGATCATCATCGAGCACTCGACCAATGAGTGAACCTGTTCTGCTCTGCGCCACCGACGTGACTAAAGCTTATGCCGGTGTACAGGCATTAAAAAGCGCTTCCCTGGAGCTGCGCTCAGGTGAGGTGCACGCTTTGGTGGGCGAAAACGGGGCCGGCAAATCGACATTGATCAAGATTATTACCGGAGCTGTTCAGGCTGACAGCGGCGAAATTGTTCTCAATGGAAAAACATTGAGTCACAACTCGCCTCGGCTGGCTAAGGAAATGGGAATTGTGGCTATTTACCAACAGCCGGCACTTTTCCCCGAGCTGTCGGTAGCTGAGAACATCGCGGTTGGCCTCGAACAGCGTGGTCCAGCATCCCTCATTAATTGGCGAGAACGGCGCCGGCGAGCCGCAGAACTCCTCGCGCAAGTCGGAGCGAGAATTGATCCCGAAACTGAGGCTGGCGACTTAACCATGCCGCAGCAACAGTTGGTGGAGATTGCCAGGGCCCTGGGGGCTGACGCACGCGTGCTAATCCTGGACGAGCCAACTGCCTCACTTTCCGAAGAGGATACCCAAAACCTCTTTAAAGTAATTCAGCAACTGAGAGCAAAAGGTGTGGGCATGATCTACATCTCCCACCGGCTCGAGGAACTACCCCTGATCGCTGATCGAGTAACCGTTTTGCGTGATGGCCGAACTATTGAGACGCGTCTGATGGCGGATGTTAACCGCCACCAGTTGATTCAGCTGATGGTCGGGCGGGAGCTGTCGGCGGTGTTTCCCAAAAAGGAAGTCGCTTTAGGCGACGCAGTGGTCGAATTACTGGATCTGGGCTGTGGTGAGTCGGGGATAACTAAGGTCAATCTCTCATTGCGAGCAGGGGAGATTGTTGGATTAGCGGGACTGGTGGGAGCGGGTAGAACGGAATTAGGGCGGACCCTCTTTGGCTTGACGCCCGCCGACAAGGGCAAAATCCTCCTGCGCGGCAAGCCAATCTCGATCAGCACTCCAGCCCAGGCCATCAAAAACGGTATCGCATTCTTACCGGAAGACAGGCGCAGGCACGGCGTCATTCTCAATATGCAGATTGGGGCCAACATCACGCTGGCGTCGCTCGATCGCCTTTCTCGGTTGGGAGTGATGGATTTCAAACGCGAAAAGAAAATTGCCGCTGAGTATACCCAAAGGCTTGGCGTTAAGACTCCGGCTACGTACGTGCCGGTGTCAACACTCTCAGGTGGAAATCAGCAAAAAGTTGCGCTCAGCCGCTGGTTGGTTACCAAACCTTCGGTGCTGATTCTGGACGAGCCCACGCAGGGTATCGATGTCGGCGCCAAAGCCGAAATTCATGCGCTGATGACCGAACTGGCCGCTGAAGGAGTAGCGATCCTGATGATCTCGTCTGAGTTGCCTGAGATTCTGGGGATGAGCGATCGCGTGGCGGTCATGTTTGGCGGAACGATTGTTGAGATTCTCGATCGGAGCAAGGCAACACAACAAAAAGTTCTGGCGTTGGCCTTGGGCCACCACCTGACTGACACTGGAGCACAAACACCAACGGCTGTCTCATAAAGATGATTCTGGCTCGTTACAAACGTGAATTGGCTGCAGCCATTGCTTATGCAGTGCTGCTGGGCCTGGTTGCGGTTACGGCGCCGTCATTTTTCAGCAGCGGCAATCTGCGTGATCTTGCTGTGAATAATGCTCCGGTTTTGCTGGTGGCAATCGGTATGACTTTGGTCATCCTGGTAGGAGAAATTGACATCTCGGTCGGGTCACAGTTTGCGGTTTGCAGCGTTGTAGCTGGATGGTTGGCGAAAGAGGGGGTACCGGTGCTGTTGTTGCTACCCTCAGTCGTTTTGATGGGCGCCGCAATGGGATCGCTAAACGGTGTGCTGGTGGGTTATCTGAAGCTGCCATCAATCATCGTTACCCTGGCTATGCTGGTGGCCTGGCGCGACGCCTTGCGTTGGGTGACCGAAGGGGCCTGGATCCAAAACCTACCGGCAAACTTTCAGTGGTTTGGTTTGGGTCAGAACCTGGCTCAGTGGCTGATTGTGGCTATAGCCCTGGTAACGCTTTTCGCACTCAGTTGGGCGCTTAGGAACCTTGCCGCTGGCCGAGCAGTATACGCTGTTGGTTCGGATGCAGAGGCGGCCCGATTGGCGGGCATCGAACCTTCACGCGTGGTCTTCAGCGTTTTTGCTTTGACGGGAGCATTGGTAGGTCTGGCAGCCTTACTCAATGCTGTTCGATTCTCAGCAGTTCCTGCAAACATGGGCCTGGGCCTCGAGCTCAAGGCTGTCGCCGCTGTTGTTGTTGGTGGTGCAGCCATCACCGGAGGCCGAGGCACGCTGGTGGGCACACTGATTGGTGCGGCGTTGTTGGGAACTATTGGTACCGCCTTAACTTTTGTCGGCATCAATCCTTTCTGGGAGCGGGCCATCCAGGGGGCAATCATTCTTGCGGCTCTTGGCTCAGACAATGTGCTGGGGCGGCTGGAAAGCCATGTCAGAATCAATACCTTACGATTCAGCCGTTAAGACGGAGGCGCCCTGGCGCGAGCGGCTTTTTCCCAACAGTGAGTGGGTGCTGCTCCTGGTGATTCTCTTTGAGTGCACCATCTTCAGCTTTACCGGGAATAACTTCTTAACCGCTGCCAACGGTTTCGAGATAACCCGCCTGGGCGTTGAAGTGGGCCTGTTGGCCCTGGCCCTGACTCCAATCATTATCACCGGCGGCATAGATCTTTCGGTTGGTTCGATGATGGGCCTGGCGGCCGTCGTCTTGGGAGCGCTTTGGCGTGATGCTGCTCTCCCGATGCCACTGGCGGCGGCGATTGTGCTGGTGATTGGAGCTGTAGGTGGCGGGTTGAATGCGCTGATGATCACACGCCTCAGCTTTCCTCCCTTGATCGTCACGCTGGGTACGTTCTCACTTTTTCGCGGTATAGCCGAAGGCCTTACCGGGGGAATTGTTAACTATTCCGGATTCTCGCCGCAGTTCCTTTTCCTGGGCCAGGGATACGTAGGCGGAGTCATACCGACGCAGCTATTTATTCTGGTACTGGCGGCCGCGGCTTTTGCCTTCTGGCTGCATCGCACTTCCTGGGGACGGAGCCTTTATGCCATTGGCCACTCAGCGGAAGGAGCTCGCTACGCAGGTATTCCGGTCAGCCGGCTCCTGGCACTCGTCTATGTGTTATCAGGGGTGGCCGCTAGTCTGGCGGCGATTATTTACGTAGCCCATCTGGGCCAGGCAAAGTCGGATGCGGGGACTGGCTTTGAGTTGATGGCAATTACCGCGGTGGTGCTCGGCGGAGCTTCAATCTTTGGCGGCCGCGGCACGGTTCTGGGAACGTTGCTGGGACTCTTTGCCATCGTGATTTTGCAGAACGGGCTACGTCTCAGTGGGCAGCCCGCCGAACTGGCTGGCATCCTGACCGGCGTCTTGCTGGTAGCCACGATTCTGGTCGATAGGCTTTCGAGCTTCGCTCGCGAGCGGCCCCTGGGCCAAAGTTTTCCGGAGGAAAATGAAGTGAGAAACTCGCAAGTTGCCATCTTAAGCGGCGTGATTCTGGTCGCAGCCATGATCGTAGCCGGCAGTAACTGGTGGTTAATTAGTTCCGTCCGCGAGGAATTAAAAGCGGCTGGTACCACCAAATCATACAGCGGCACAACCGAGAACGGTAAGGGAGTTGTTGTGGCGATGATGCCCAAGGCTAAGGGTGATCCTTACTTCATCAGCTGCCGCCAGGGTGCCGAAGAAGCTGCGAAAGATCTCGGCGTAGAACTACTCTGGGATGGTCCAACGGATCTAGATCCCGCCAAGCAAAACGAAGTTGTCGAGGCTTGGATCACACGCGGCGTCAATACTATTGCCGTCAGCGTCGAGAACCGGGTGGGAATTTCTACCGTTCTGCGCAAGGCAAGGGAAAGGGGAATCAAAGTCATTACCTGGGACGCCGATGCGGAAGAAAACGCTCGGGACTTCTTCATCAACCAGGCGACACCACAGGGAATTGGTTACACGCTTATGGACGAAGCGGCGCGGATTATGGAGGGCAAGGGCGAGTTTGCCATCATCACCGCCTCGTTGAGTGCTGCCAACCAGAACGAATGGATCAAGCATATCAAGGCGCGCTTGGCCGAAAAGTATCCAGAGATCAAGCTGGTGGCGATCCAGCCCAGTGAAGGCGATCGCGATCGGGCTTTTTCCGAGACGCAAACAGTGTTACGCGTCTATCCCAGTGTGAAACTGATCATGCCCATTGCAGCGCCGGCGGTTCCGGGAGCGGCCGAGGCGGTCAAGCAGTCGGGCCGCAAGGATGTCAAACTTACCGGGTTGTCACTGCCAAACATGTGTAAGCCGTACGTCAAGGAGGGGATTATCGAGAGCATTGTGCTTTGGAACACGCTGGACCTGGGATACCTGACAGTCTATGCCTCGCACGGTCTGGCGACCGGAGCGTTGAAGGACGGAACGAATCAACTTCAGGCGGGACGGCTGAATACAGTGGAAGTGGTAGGCGACGAAGTGCGCCTGGGCGAACCTTTTATCTTTAATAAGGACAACATCGATCGTTTTAATTTCTGAGAGTCTTTAAGGAACATATGTTCAGGAAGGCTTTCATAATGACGCTCAAGCCGGGTAATCAGCAGGAGTATGCCAGACGGCACAATCCGATTTGGCCAGAGTTGAAGGTGGTTCTGAAAGAGCACGGCGTTCACAACTACTCGATTTTTCACGATCGCGATACGGACAAGCTTTTTGCCTACGTCGAGATTGAATCGATGGAGCGTTGGCAGGAAATCGCCAAGACTGAGGTTTGTCGCCGCTGGTGGTCCTATATGAAGGATCTGATGTTGACGAATGCCGATAACAGTCCCGTAGCAGTGGACCTCAATTCGGTATTTCATCTTCAATGATTGCGAGTTTTGGAATACGGGACTGTATTTCCGTCGCCTCTTTTTACCGTGAATAGACTCATAAGGATCCTTCCAAGAAACCACCGCGAGTTGTTACCGGGTGTGTTGGCGTTAGTTTTGTGTGATTTCGTGTGGTTTCGTGGATCGTACGTTTGAGAAAAGGAACGATCCACGAAATCACACGAAATTACACTAAGGCACCCATCGAAAAGAAATAATAGAAAATTTTTATGCACTTATTTGGAATTTTCCCGGAATCCTTAAGGCTGGTGAGTCCGCTGTTTCTTCTTCTCTTTGCCTTTTGGGTTCCGGAAGAGCCTTTAATGGCACGGACGGGGAACACCCGGGGTCAGGCGTATCTATTCGCCTACTTTAAGGGTAACGGCGAAAGCGGACTGCACCTGGCTCACAGCAGCGACGGACTTGTTTGGCAGCCGCTGAATCAGGGACAGCCACTACTAAGGCCTACTGTCGGTCGCGACAAATTGATGCGCGATCCACACATAACACTTGGACCCGACGGTGTTTTCCGAATGGTTTGGACTGCGTCCTGGACGGAACCGGTAATCGGCTTTGCCACTTCGACAGACCTGATTAACTGGTCAGCGCAGAAGGCTTTGTCCCTAATGGCTCACGAGCCTTCGTCCCGCAACGTCTGGGCGCCGGAAAGCTTTTACGATTCTGAAACCGGCGAGTACCTTTTGTTCTGGGCAACCACCATTCCGGGGCGTTTCCCAACTACGGATAATCAGGGTGACAATGGTTTGAATCACCGGGTGTATTTGACAATCACCAGAGACTTTCAAAAGTTTACGCCTACCCGGCTCTTTTACGACCAAGGCTTTAATGTAATTGACGCCACCATTGTGAAGGACAAGGGGCGCTACTTGATGTTCCTGAAGGATGAAACTCGCTATCCAGTTCCCCGAAAGAATATTCGTTACGCGGTCAGCTGGCGCGCCAGTGGTCCGTACGGATCGGCTTCACCTCCCATCTCGGGCGACTACTGGGCTGAAGGGCCTTCTGCCATCCGCGTTGGTAAACGCTGGATTGTCTACTTCGACAAATACCGCGAGAAACGGTATGGGGCGGTTGCTTCAAAGGATCTCAAGCAATGGGAGGACATCTCGGACCAGGTGAAGTTTCCCGAGGGTGCTCGTCATGGCACAGTGCTGGCCGTTTCCCGGTCGGTCTTGGAAAAAGTACGTCTTCTAAGCGCGCGCTTGTAGGGGTGGCCCTGCCCTTCCAAGCTTTCATTTGGAAATTTTTCACTCAACCTTTGTCACGGCTTCGCCGCCTGTTGTGAGGGTGGCTCCCGCCCTGCCATTCCAAGCTTTCATTTGGAATCTGTTCACTCAACCTTTGTCACGCAAGTTGGGCCAGTTGAGTGGCGAAGGGCAACCAAGGTTCGTGTAATTTCGTGGATTGTACGGTTGAGGGGCATAGGAACGATCCACGAAGTCACACAAATCTAGAAAGATTCGGTTTATTGAGTCCGCGCAGCGGACATCTGAGAATAGCCCAGCACTTTAAGTGCTGGGTACTTAATCGCAATTGATTGGCAGCCCGTGAAACGGGCGACTGACAGGGTGTGTTTCGCGAAATTTCAGCCGTCCGCTACGCGGACTAGTGTTGGTGATGGTGCTTCCCCAGCGATAAATCGCTGGGCTATTGTCAGAAGTCCGCTCTCCGGACTCGGTCGATGCCTCTCAAGCGATTCTTGAGACGGGACCCAGTATTACGATACTCAAAGCACTTACAAATGAAGACTAAATGGAGTAGAATGCCATCCATAACACTTCACTAAGTTGTCCAGGTTTTGGGATCGTTCTTGCTGTTTTCTGGTTTGTGAGTTAATCAGAATTTACTCGCTGATAAGAACAGAATAGTTAAAAGAGATATCTCGCCCCCCGGATAGTGTCGACAGCGCTTTTGTCCGTAAGCGCGGGCCGCAATTGCTCTTGGGCCATCGACAAACTCAATTGTTTGACCGCGGACTCGCACCGTGGTCCAGACAACTAGCTCGCAAGTCAGCAGCTTTCCTTCCAGGAAATTTTTGTGCAGCAGGAGGTAACCCCATGAGATCCGTATCGGTTCTGGCTCTGATTCTGTTATGTGCATCCATGGCGTTAGGACAAACCAATAAGGGTGCCATAAGCGGTACCGTGTTTGACGCGAATGGAGCGGCTGTCCCGGGAGCGACCGTGACTATCACAAACCTGGGCACAAACCAGGCTACGACGCTCACAACTTCCAGTTCGGGCGCATTCACCCTGGCATCGCTAGATCCCGTTGCTTATAGCGTCGAGGTAGAAGCCACCGGTTTCAAACGGGCCAGAGTGGAAACTGTGAAGGTTGATACAGCGACCACTGCCAGTGTCAACATTCTTCTTGAGACGGGCTCAGTTCAGGAACAGATCACGGTCGTGGCTGATACGCCATTGTTGAATACCGAAGGAGGTGCAACGACCGCAACCATCACCGAGCGCCAGCTGCAGGACATTCCACTCAACAACCGCAGCGTGCTCGACCTGGCGGTGACGGCCCCCAACGTGGCGGGCGATGCCGGCAGTGAGGATCCGGAGGTCACATCGGGACAGCCGGTACCCGGTTTTAATCTTAGCTTAAACGGCGGACGCCCTGGCAGTACCGCAATTCTTGCTGATGGGGTGAATAACACCGGGGTTGGGCTAGCCCGTGCAGTCGTCAGTTTCACTCCGGAAACAGTCCAGGAGTTTACTGTCCAAACTTCAGCTTACTCGGCAGAGTATGGAAATACTGGTGGTGGCGTCATAAATGCCACCACGAAGTCCGGAACAAATGATTTGAACGGTGTGGCTTTGTGGTATCACCGCAATCCAGTGACGAATGCGCTGCCGTACAGGATTGGCACTGGCCCGCGGCCAGCGAACAACCTGCGCTACAACCAGGTATCTGTAACGGTTGGGGGCCCGGTATATCTGCCTCGGTTTGGTGAAGGCACACCACCTTTCTACAACGGCCGTGACCGCACCTTCTTCTTCTTCGCCTACGAGCCCCGTTGGCGACAGGACTTTGTGACTACCACAACCTTATTGCCTACAGCAGCTCAACGCGCTGGCGATTTTCGCAATCTTGTGAAAACAGCCAGCGGCCTATTGCCGGCGGATGTCGCGGCACGGTTTAACCTGGCTTCAACGGGTAATGCCAATATCTATCAGCAGTTCATCCTTTCTGGTGGCCGATTGGTACCAATAGTGTTGGCGACAGGCAATCAGTTCTGCCAGTTTAATGACCCGAGGGCCATGATCATCAATGGACAGCCGCAATGCACCGCGGCCGTCAATGCCAATCCGAATCCAGCGTTAAATGTGGTCCCCTCCGCGTTTATCGATCCCACTGCACCAAGAATCCTGGAGTTCATGCCGCCCCCCAGCGACAACTACTTTATCGACGACGCCGGGCTGGTCAGAAACCATGTGGTGAACCGTTTTGTGCGCCAGGATGAAACGCGATATACGCTGCGTCTGGACCACAAAATCACGAATAACAGCAACGTGAACTTTCGTTATACCGTCACACCGGCTGTCGGTGTAAGGGGCTTCGGCAGTGACGTCAATGGCAACTCGGCTGCGTACAGTGACGCCAAGCAGATGCTTTTGGCCTTTAACAACATCATCTCACCGACCCTCGTCAATGATCTGCGTTTTAATTACACGCGCGGGGTATTTAGCGAGGATTTCTCACCTGAGTTTTCCATTCAAGGTGGCAGAAATCTGGCCAATGAGTTGGGATTACCAAGTTTAACCTCGGGCGGCATGCCTCTGTTTCAAATTAGTGCAAACGCCGAAACTAACGCATTTGCCGACATCGGTTCGTCCGGCTCGACCAATAACTTCAATGTCGAAGAGCGTTTCAATATCAGCGACATTGTGTATTGGAGCCGCGGCAACAAGACCTGGAAGTTTGGCGTCGATCTCAACTATGCACGTCTGAACGTTATACCCTTCTTCGGAGCTTCGGGTGGCAGATGGGAATTCAGGTGGGTTAACACCAGCCAAAATCGGGCTGCAAACGATGCCAGCGGTGGAAGCAATCTGGCCAGTTTACTTATTGGCGTGCCCAATGTGGTTCAGGTGCGACCGTTGTTGCTTAACTACGACTATCGGTGGAAGAGCGGCGCCGCTTTCGTGCAAAACGACTGGAAGGTGCGCCCGAATCTGACTGTCAATCTTGGGTTCCGTTACTCACTTCAATACCCGCGTACGGAAAAGAATGATTTACAAGGAGTGTTTCGACCCGATCTGGCCCAAACCGTCACACTCACGCAAGCACAACGCCGTGCAACCGCTATCGGGTTAGGTCTTGTACCGGCAAATGCTCCCGCGGATGTAGCGATTCCCTCGGTCGTGCCAACCAGCGCTCAGATTCCGCCTTTTGCCTTCTCCGGACGCGGTGGTCGCTCGAGATATCTGGTACCGGTGGATTACTGGGGTCTTGAACCACGTTTCGGCTTTGCCTGGAGTCCCAAGATCTTTGGGTGGTTCGAACGAAGGAGTGCTGTCATTCGCGGTGGTTATGGCATTTCCCACGCCGCAATTACCGGGAATAACCGCTTGCCTAATCCGGATTTTGGCGCTTTTACGGGTGTTTCAACTTTGGCCAACGGCTCTACTGCCGGCGGCACGGCAGATCCTACGCGGCCCGTTCGGTTAAGCGATAATCCACCGTTCATCGCGGGCGCACCCATCGAACAGGTTCTGGGCACGAATTCGGAAGGACTCGTTTTTCTCAACAGCCTGGGCACGCCGGGTTTCGCGATTGCTACCGAAGGAAGTGGGAAGATCCCCTATAGCCAGAACTGGAACCTTTCGGTTTCTTTTGAACCCTTCCGAAATACGGTGATTGAGGTCGCGTACGTGGGCAACAAAAGCACTCACCTCTACATGCCTCTAGTTAACATCAATCCCAAGGACATTAACTTCGTTGAATTTCTGGAAGGAAACAATCTTCCCGCTGAAAATACTTTTGCAGATCCTTTGGGGCGGAGAAACCTGCTCGGTGCAGTGGTTACGATACCCCGCACCAGTGTGACGGCGCCGTTCTTTGGGTTCAATAACCTGTTTCGCTTCTTTGACCCCTCAGCCAACGCCTCGCGTCACGCGGGTTACGTCGACATCCGACGCCGGGTGCGACAGGGGCTTACCTTTACGGCAAACTACACTTATGGCAAATCTATTGATGATGCCTCGGACGCCAGCCCTGACGTTCGCGTCTTGACGTCGCCAACAACCCTCGGGCAGCAAGTGTCCTACGGTGTCCCCCGTAATCAGGATCGAGCCATTTCCACCTTTGACATCAAACACAACTTCACCTCGACTTTTATTTTCGATTTACCAGTTGGACGCGGGCGCAGCCTGCTCAAGGAAGCGCCATCCTTAGTAGATGCGCTGGTGGGTGGCTGGACTATGTCGGGCTTGTTCCGGTTACAGGGTGGTTTGCCGTTTGTGCCCATCATTACTGATACAAACCGCCTCAGTGGAACAAATCGCGCAATCAGGCTGGATCTGGTTCCGGGCGTTCCAATTAGGAATCCTCGCTATTCTGAAGCATGTACGATCGGAGCAACTTGTGAACCGTTCATCAACCCCTCTGCCTTCATGCGCCCACCAAAAGGCTCCCTGGGTAATGCGCCGCGCACACTGGACGTTCGTTCACCGTTGCAGGACTATTTTGACCTGTCATTCCAGAAAAACTTCCCATTCCCATTTGATGACAACGAAGGGAAGCGCCGCATCAACTTCCGGGTGGATTTGATCAATGCCTTCAATCACCCCAATTTCCGATTTAACAATCTGGGAAATACACCACCGGGCTTTGGGACGTTGCCGAACGAAGCATTGTTAACGCAAACCGATATCAATAACTGGAATGCTTTCAGTGCCGGGCGCAATGCAACGCTCACCCAGGTGAACAACCTGATTATCAACAGCCGCTTGCCAAGCGGCGCCATACCTTTGGATTTCTTTAGCATTCCAATCCCGGAAGGGTTTGCTACCAGCAACCCGAATGTGTTCGACATTACGACGCTGCAAGGGCTCAAGCTTTACCGCCTGCGGCAATCCTATGATGCGAATTTCGGAACGCTATTTGCCGTAAATAATCCGCGCTACATCCAGTTTGGAATCAGAATCTTCTTCTAGGATTCCCTTGCGGAAGAACATCTGAGGAAAGGGGCGGTCGGCTTGAATGTCTCCGCCCTTTCCTTACGCGCTTATTCGTTAGGCTCCCGAAACTTTCGCAGGTAAAAACCATGTCTAACTCAAATCACTGGACTCGAAGAGAATTCATCAAAGTTTCCGGCGGCGCGGCCACGCTGCTGGCGGTTAATCCCAGGAGTATCCTCGGCGCCCCCGCCCGACGACGCTATGCCATCGTGGGCACAGGCGTGCGGGCCATCGGAATGTGGGGCAAAGATCTGGTCAAACTTTACCCGGATCAGGTCGAGTTCGTGGGCCTTTGTGACCTCAACCCCAAACGAGTAGCAGTGGCCAAAGAAATGATTGGTGTCACCTGTCCGACTTTTACAAAGTTCGACGAGATGTGCGACCAGGTCAAACCCGACCTTCTGATGGTGACCACTGTTGACACCCACCACGCCGAGTACATCACGAAGGCCTTAGCCCGAGGTATAGATGTGGTCACCGAAAAGCCAATGGTGATCGACGCCGACCAATGCCAGAGAGTGTTGGATGCGGAGAAACAAAACAAGCGCAAAATTATCGTGACGTTTAATTATCGTTACGCTCCGAAGCACCAGAAGATCAAAGAGATTCTGATGTCTGGCGAAATTGGGCGGGTGCTCTCAGTCGACTTCAGTTGGTTTTTAGATATTTATCACGGCGCCGACTACTTTCGACGCTGGCACCGATTGAAATCCAAAGGTGGCAGCCTGTGGGTTCACAAGGCCACGCATCATTTCGACCTGATCAACTGGTGGCTTGATGCGGATCCAGTTGAAGTCTCAGCGGCCGGCAATCTTGAAGTTTACGGCCGGAAAGGACCGTTCCGTCATTCCCACTGCCGCCCCTGCTCGCACAAGTCGCAGTGCCGCTTTTTCTACGACATCACCAAGAATTCAAATCAGGTAAAGCTCTACGTTGATTGCGAGGATGTGGACAACTACCACCGAGACGGTTGTGTCTTCCGGGAAGACGTGGACATCTACGACACCATGGCGGCGATCGTGAAGTATTCCAGTGGCGCGACCATGAGCTACTCGTTAAATGCCGCGATGCCCTTCGAAGGCTACCGGCTCGCGTTCAATGGTGAAAAAGGCCGCCTGGAGGTTCGTGACTATGAGCGGCAACCGTGGGCGGTCGAAGAAGAGACCGAGATGTATCTGACTAAGAGCTTTGGCGGGCGCGAAAAGATCGCAGTACCTCGAGGTGTTGGCGGGCATGGTGGTGGAGACAATCGCCTGCGCGATCTGATCTTCCGCCAGGTCGAGGTGCCTGAGTATATGCGCCTGCCCGACTCGCGAGCAGGAGCAATGTCCTGCCTGACCGGCATTGCTGCGCGCACCAGTGTCGAGCAAAAGCGTCCGGTAAAGATCACAGAACTGATCCGCCTTTAATCCAGTCCAACCGATCCACCATGATTCTCCAGAAAACCGTCCTTGCCATCTGCGCGGCCGGCAGTCTGTTTGTTCTGCTTGGATTTAGTGACATGCAACTAAGGACCGCCAAACAGGAAGCTTTTGTGACCGTGGAGGCAGGGGCTTTTGATCGGCATGAAACAGTTGTGACATTTCAGTTACCAGCATCTTTGAGGGTTTCACCTTATGAGTTGCGGGGAAGCTCAGGGCCGGGCCTCGCAGTTCAGGTGGACAGCAGCAGGCGCGCCAGTTTTGTTTTACCTGAATTGAAAGCTGGCACCTCAATAACTTATCGGCTCGTTAATTCCCGTGCGGCAGTGCCAATGGTGACCGTGCGCAAGGAAGGTAAGAAAATCAGACTTGGCACGCTGAAGCGCCGGGTGCTGGATTTTCAGATGGAGGGCGAACTGCCGTCTCCTGAGGTCAAGCCCATCTTTCTTCGCGGGGGCTACATCCATCCGGTATTTGCGCCTTCAGGTCGCGTGGTTACGGACGACTACCCTTCGGACCATTATCACCACCACGGCATTTGGGCTGCCTGGACGAAGACTGAGTTTGAGGGACGGAAGCCTGACTTCTGGAACATGGATGACAGCAGCGGGAAAGTTGAATTCGTTTCGGTTGACGATACCTGGGAAGGCGCAGTGCATGGCGGATTTCGGTCTCGCCAGGACTATGTCGACCTGAGTGGTTCAGAAGCAAAACGGGTCCTGAACGAGACCTGGGATGTGCGAGTTTATTTTGTGGGTCAGGGCCGCAAGCGATATTCGATGTTCGACCTCAATACGATTCAGGAGTGTGCCACCCGCTCACCTTTGATTTTGTCCGAGTATCGTTACGGTGGTGTCGGATTCCGTGGTCATCGTGACTGGAAGGACAAAAGCAAGATTGCTTTTCTGACGAGTGAAGGAAAAGACCGGGGTGATGGCAATGCCACTCGAGCCCGCTGGTGTCATATTGGCGGCCCGGTTGACGGTCAAGAGGTTGGAGTTGCTATCCTTGATCATCCCGGTAATTTCCGCGCGCCGCAGCCGATGAGGATCAACCCCGACGATCCTTTCTTTAATTACGCCCCTTCGCAACTAGGGCAGTTTGAGATTGCTCCGGGTTTTCTTTACACGTCGGCCTACCGGTTTGTGGTTGCGGATGGCCCAGCGGATAAGTTGGAGATAGATCGTCTCTGGAACGATTACGCCAATCCTCCCCAGGTGACGATTACTTATAGATGACCTGTAGGGGCGGCCCTCCGTGGCCGCCCCTGCTCCCAAATAAAGATATTCGGGATATTTATTTGATCTTAGAGTGCGAGTTTTTGTAACCAAGATGTTTGTTGAAACGCGCAAACTGCACGGACGAGCACCAAACCTTGTGGACACGTCCTTCGAAAAAATTAGGCGCTATGAATAGATCTTTCAATCGAGCAAATTTTCAAGTTGGGAAGGGTGGCTTTTTCAACCTAGAGGCAATCCCACCCACGGCAGTGGGTGGATGGTTCAGATCCTTTCTAAAGGAGTGCCATTTTCAACCTGGAGGCAATCCCACCCACGGTAGTGGGTGGATGGTTCAGATCCTTTCTAAAGGTGCCATTTTCAACCTAGGGGCAATCCCATCCACGGCAGTGGGTGGATGGGTTCAGATCCTTTCTAAAGGAGTGCCATTTTCAACCTGGAGGCAATCCCACCCACGGTAGTGGGTGGATTGTTCAAATGTTTCTAAAAGAGTCGGTCTTACATTTGTGGGAAATCCCACCCACGGCAGGGGGTGGATTTTTCAGATCCTTTCTAGACATGAGTTTGATCGACCAACTCCCGGCCATGGGACAACCGGTTGACAGCACTTGCGGTAGAAAAGATCTGAATAATCCACGGACTGCCGTCCGTGGGATTACCAATCGGTTGGCAGCGCTTGGTGTAGAAAAGTTCTGAATAATCCACGGGCTGCCGTCCGTGGGATTACCAATCGGTTGGCAGCGCTTGGTGTAGAAAGGATCTGAATAATCCACGGACTGCCGTCCGTGGGATTACCAATCGGTTGGCAGCGCTTGGTGTAGAAAGGATCTGAATAATCCACGGACTGCCGTCCGTGG